>Ga0209415_10009365_pt1 | contig 16827 bp, 13 predicted proteins | sample PeaSoiSIISIP2007_FD_187696 | JGI IMG/M metagenome (GOLD analysis project Ga0209415, IMG submission 187696) | Peat soil microbial communities from Weissenstadt, Germany - SII-SIP-2007 (SPAdes) (version 2) | ecosystem: Environmental > Terrestrial > Soil > Wetlands > Peat | place: Germany... | reverse complement strand
TGTGGAGCATAGCGGAAGAAACTATTGCGAAGATGGCAAAGGACGTGTTTGCCCAGATGCCGCCGGTCCAGCCGCCGACAATCTCTCACGAACTTGTGCGGAGTGTGCTTGACGAAGCGGCCGCGAAGTTGGTTAAAGAGGCATTGGAGAAAAAGCCGCCGCTGGTTCCCGAAGATATACTGCGTGGTTTAGTGGAGGAGAACGTCTTAAAAGTCGTGAACGAGGCGATGGGAAAGACGGACATCCCCAAACCTCCGACACTGCCGGAGAGCGAACTCCGGAGGATGGCGGAAACAACGCTTAGCAAGATGGCATCAGACGTATTCAAAAACCTGCCGCCACCGCCGATGCCGAAAATCTCCGATGAAACAGTTAGAAGAGGGCTTGAATCGGTTCTTTCGCAGATCGCCCGCGAGATGGCAAAAGAAGTAATTGAGCAGGTGTCCTGGGAAGTTATCCCTCAACTGGCGGAACATTTGATAAAAGAAGAGATCGAACGCCTCAAGTCCGAACCATAAAAACAATCGCGCTGCAGCGTTCGGAATTCAGGATGTGTTGCCGAGGGGACTTGTTCCCCTCTTTTTATTCCAAGCGAGCGTTTTTTAAGGAGAGCATGTTCAATGCCACCACGGGAATTGTCGAAAGCTTATGATCCGAAAGCCGTGGAGCAGAAGTGGTATGGCTTCTGGCTCGATAAGAATTACTTTCATGCCGATCCGAACGCCGGCGGCAAGGCGTTCTCGATCGTGATTCCGCCGCCGAATGTCACCGGATCGCTTCATATCGGTCATGCGCTGAATTCGACGCTCCAGGATCTTCTCATTCGCTGGATGCGCATGTCCGGCAGGAACACGCTCTGGGTACCAGGCACGGACCATGCAGGCATTGCCACGCAAAATGTGGTAGAGCGGCAGCTCGTGAAGGAGAATATCGACCGGCACGTTATCGGCCGGGAAAAATTCGTTGAAAAGGTCTGGGAGTGGAAGAAAGAGTACGGCGGCAGGATCATAAATCAGCTCAAGCGCATGGGGGCATCCTGCGACTGGCAGCGGGAGCGTTTCACCATGGACGACGGTCTCTCACGCGCAGTGCGGGAGGTCTTCGTTACGCTATATGAGGAAGGGCTCATTTACCGTGGTGAGCGGTTGATCAACTGGTGCCCCCGTTGCCACACTGCGTTGTCGGACATCGAGGTAGAACATGAGGATGAGAGGGGTAAGCTGTACTACATTTCCTATCCGCTGAGCCACGACCACAACATCCGACTGACCGTTGCGACGACGCGGCCCGAAACGATGCTCGGCGACACAGCCGTAGCTGTCCATCCCCTCGACCCGCGGTACAAGGATCTCATTGGTAAAACCGTCGACTTGCCGCTCACGACGCGCCGGATCCCGATCATCGGCGATTCCGTTCTCGTCGATCTGGAATTCGGCACCGGCGCCGTCAAGGTGACGCCGGCCCATGATTTCAACGATTACGAAGCGGGCCAGCGGCAATTGCCGAACCTTCCGCGCATTAAGATGCTCGATGATAAGGCGGAGATCCTTCAGGATATCCCCGATGTGCTTCCCGACGTGCTGAAATTTATTGAGGGAAAACCCGCAAAGAAAGCGCGCGGCGTGGTTGTCGAGCTTCTCCAGGCCCGCGGTTTCTTGGTCAAGACCGAAGACCACGCTCATTCCCTGGGCAAGTGCTACCGTTGCAGGTCCGTGGTCGAACCTTATCTTTCACCGCAATGGTTCGTCAAAACCAGACCGCTTGCCGAGCCAGCGGTCAAGGCCGTGGAAGACGGGAAGGTGCAGTTCGTACCCAAAGGGTGGGAAAACACCTATTTCGAATGGATGAGAAATATCAAGGACTGGTGCATTTCCCGCCAAATCTGGTGGGGCCATCGGATCCCAGCATGGTACTGCGATGACTGCGGGACGATTACGGTCAGCCGTACCGATGCTGCCGCGTGCATAAAATGCGGAAGCGGTCGCCTGCATCAGGAAACGGATGTGCTTGATACGTGGTTCTCATCAGCTCTCTGGCCGTTCTCCACTCTTGGCTGGCCTGACGAGACCAAGGAACTTGCGGTCTATTATCCCACGTCAGTTCTGATCACAAGCTTCGACATTATCTTTTTCTGGGTCGCGCGCATGATCATGATGGGCCTCCACTTCAAGAAGGACGTGCCCTTCAGAGACGTGTACATCCATGCGCTCGTGCGCGACGCTGAAGGCCAGAAAATGAGCAAGTCCAAGGGCAATGTCATCGATCCCATCGTGATGATCGATCAGTACGGAACCGATGCGTTCCGGTTTACACTTACGGCGTTTGCGGCCCAAGGCAGGGACATAAAGATGTCCACAGAACGCATCGAGGGCTACCGCAACTTCACGAACAAAATCTGGAACGCCAGTAGGTTTGTCTTCATGAACCTTGAGGAGGACTTTGTTCCGAACAGGGAGATTGTCACGACGGAGACATCGCTTGCCGAAAAATGGATTCTCTCTCGCCTGAACTCGGTGACAAAAGAGGTACTTTCAGCACTCACGGAATACCGCTTCAACGACGCGGTGTCGTCTTTATATCATTTCATCTGGCACGAGTACTGCGACTGGTATCTCGAGTTGTCCAAACCGGCACTCAGTCTTGATAAGGGATCCGCCGAGCGCAAGGCTGCTCAGACCGTACTCGCCTATGTACTGGAGACCGCACTACGTCTCCTGCATCCCTTCATGCCGTTCATTACAGAGGAAATCTGGCAGAACCTGCCCGAGGGGGTCACAAAACAGGGGGCAAGGGTCAGAGGTGAGTCGATCATGATCGCCTCATATCCAACGGTGGATGACAAAATGATTGATGCCGGGATCGATCAAGACATGCAAATGGTCATGGATCTGATCCTGGCGATCCGCAATATTCGCGGTGAGATGAACATAGCGCCCTCAATGCAGATAAAAGCCATCGTAAACGTTGCGCGCAAGGACATGGCTGACCATCTCGAGAAGGCCGCCGGCTATGTGAAGACGCTTTCGCGGTTGTACGAATTGCAAATAGGGGAATCTGAGAAGAAGCCAAAGACAGCGGCAACGGGCGTGATCAAGGACGCGGAGGTATATGTGCCTCTCGAAGGCATCATCGACCTCACCCAGGAACGCGACCGGCTTCAGAAAGAAATCGCGAAGACCTCCAAAGATATTGAAGTGTTCTCCAAAAAGCTTTCGAACAGGAATTTCGTGGATAAAGCTCCGAAAGAAGTAGTTGAGAAGGATACCGCTAAATTTGAAGAATTCAAGGCGAAGCGCGATAAGCTTGAGCAGAGCCTAAAGATGTTGGGGTAATTGACGACAGCTCATAAAAAAAGGAAATGAATTTAAGAAAACTCATAGAACAGGCACTTGCTGAAGACATTGGGCCTGGGGATATCACCTCCGAAGCAACGATTCGGGCAGAATCGGTATCCATAGCCGTTATTATTGCAAAACAGGACCTTGTCCTGGCGGGATTGGATGTCAGCCGCGCGGTGTTTCATTGTCTTGATCCTGACATCCAGGTTTCGGTATTTGCGAAGGATGGCGACAAAATAATCGCGGGTATGGAGATCGCAAAGCTGTCTGGCGGTACGAGGGCTCTTCTAGCGGGCGAACGGGTGGCGCTGAACCTGCTCCAGCACCTGTCTGGCATTGCCACGCTGACGACGAACTATGTCGACAAGTGCAGGGGGTTCAAGGCTGGGGTGCTGGACACGCGAAAAACTATTCCAGGGATGAGACAACTCGAAAAATATGCAATACGCGTCGGTGGCGGGAAGAACCATCGTTTTGGACTCTTCGACGGCGTGCTGATCAAGGACAATCATATTAAGGCCGCGGGCGGAATCGCAAGGGCGGTCGAGAGCGTCAGGAAGAGTGCCCACCACCTGCTGAAGATCGAAGTTGAAACCAAAACACTCGATGAAGTGCGCGAGGCATTGGCCGTAAAAGCCGACGTCATCATGCTCGATAACATGCCGATAGATGTGATGCGGGATGCCGTGAAAATGATTGATGGGCGTGCCCTCGTTGAAGCGTCCGGCAACGTTACGCTCGACACTATTCGGCAAATCGCGGAAACAGGAGTCGATTTCATCTCTTCGGGCAGCCTGACTCACTCGGCGCCGGCTGTGGATATCAGCATGAAAATAAAATGAGCGGGTCGGGGAGCGGAGATCTAGGGAATCTTACAGCAGGAGACACATTACCACAGGGCATCGTCAGAACTTGCCTCTCGTTTTAAAACTTCCTTGACCCGTGACTCTGGCCCCCTATTTCCATGTATAAAGATAAAATACTGAACCTTCTTCGGTCTGCCCGGTCCAGGTTCCTGTCCGGGGAGGAGCTTGCGAGAAAGACCGGCATATCCCGCACCATGGTGTGGAAGCATATAAAATCACTCGAACGCGACGGATTCGAGATTGAAGCGGTGCCTTCGCAGGGGTACCGGATCACATCGATTCCTGACATTCTCCGGGAGCGTGACGTCAAGCAGGGGTTAAAGACAAAAACCATGGGCAGGGAATTGGTCCTTCTTCCCAAGGTTGATTCCACGAATATTCTTGCCATGGAGCTGGCGTCGAAGGGATCGCCTGAAGGCACGGTGGTGACCGCTGAAACGCAGTCCGGTGGCAAGGGCAGGCTTGGGAGAACATGGATTTCGCCGAAAGGGAACCTTTATCTCAGCGTCATCTTGCGTCCGATGATACCCGTGCATAAAGCGCCGCTTATCACGATGATGGGTGCTATCGCCGTTGCCTCGGCGATCAGGATGGTCTGCCAAGTCGCGGCTGTCATCAAGTGGCCGAATGATATTCTCATCTCCGGCAAAAAAGTGAGCGGCCTGCTCACGGAGATGAGCGCAGAGCAGGACCGGATACGGCACATCGTGCTTGGCATCGGCGTCAACGTGAATATGGAGTTGGAAGCGCTTCCACCAGAAGTACGTGTTCTCAGCACATCACTTGCCGCGGAAGCAGGAGGCCGGATAAACAGGACATTGCTCCTTCAGGAGCTCATTCGAAGCCTCGAGCGCTGGTACCAGGTGTTTCTTGCAAATCCGCCGGAGGTGTTGCGAGAATGGCAAAAGCTAAACATGACCGTGGGGAGCCGCATTCGCGTGACGGGTGCCGGTGATACTCTGGAAGGTCTTGCTCAGGGCATTGACGATGACGGTAGGCTCATTATCAGGCTCAATGACGGAAGTATCCGTTTCGTTTCAGCGGGGGACGTAAGTATACTGAAAAGGGCAAGGGGCAACTAGCAAGGAGGTGCTGGCACACTCTTTTTATGCTTCACCTTGAACCACGACCCTTGTTGCTTGACCCTTTTGTTATTCAGGAGGAAACATGCTTCTCGCCATCGATATTGGCAATACCAACGTGGTTCTCGGTATATTTGACGGGAAAACGCTCGTCGCAAACTGGCGCGTCGGAACCAATACGCAGATCACGCCCGACGAGTATGCGATGATCTTCAGTGACCTCTTCGGCTTTGCCAAGCTCGATTTCAACCGGATAACAGGAGTGATCATCTCGACCGTCGTTCCGCCGCTGTTGCCCGTGATGAGTGAGATGTCGCGCAAGTATTTTCACATCGAGCCCACGATCGTCACGCACGAGCTCAAAACGGGCATCACCATCCGCTACGATAATCCAAAGGAGATCGGGGCGGACCGGATCGTGAATGCCGCCGCAGCCTACAAGCTCTTCGGCGGCCCGATCATTATCGTGGACTTTGGCACGGCCACGACATTCTGCGCCGTGACGAAGAACGGGGAGTACCTGGGCGGTGCAATCTGCCCGGGGATAAAAATATCCGCCGAGGCGTTGTTCCAGCGTGCGTCGAAGCTCCCGCGCGTGGAGCTGTTAAAGCCCGGGAAGGTAATCGGCGCCGATACGATCAGCGCCATGCAGTCGGGCATCATTTATGGCTATGCAGGGCTGGTGGACGGCATTGTTGAACGGATGAAGAAAGAGTTGTCCCCAAACGCCAAAGTTATCGCGACAGGCGGGCTTGCCGAACTGGTGTCCCCTGAGACGAAGAGCATTGAAGAGGTACGGCCTCACCTGACGCTCGAAGGCCTCTTATTTCTCTTTGAAATAAATCATTGAAATTTCAAAAGGCTACGCTCATCCTCCCCCGGTTGAACGTTAATTTTGCATCGAATCCGTTTCTTGCCGCAACCTTGACGATTGCATGGTTTTATGTTATTTTTGACATACTATGTATTTCGGGAGAGCTGATGAAGATTCTTGTAGTTGACGATGAAGAAGGCGCGCGCGAGCTGTTCAACACTATTTTGACTGATGAAGGTTATGAAGTAGCCCTCGCACACAGCGGCGAAGACGCGCTGGCGCTCTTTAAAAACCAACCCTTTAACCTCGTGATCACCGATATCAAGATGCCAGTGATGGACGGCCTTCAGCTCCTTCAGGAGATCCGGAAAATCGGCTCCAAAACCGACGTGATTATGGTCACGGCCTACGGCGAGGTAGAAAGCTATCTCAAGGCAATGAGCCTGGGCGCAGCCGAATATATCAACAAACCCATTCGCATTAAAGAGCTGAAACGGATCGTGCACAAGGTACTGACGGAGCAAAAGGCGAGGTCAGGTAACTGAGATGTCACGTCTGCGCAAAGACCCCATCGTAGGTCGGTGGATCATAGTATCCTCCGAACGACCGAAAAAACCCGAAGACTACAGTTTTGAAGAGCCGCCTGATGACTTAAAACCGGCGGAGTGTCCTTTCTGCGGAGGAAATGAAGCAAAGACACCTCCGGAGATCGCATCGTTCCGGCCTGAGAAGACACTGCCGAATTCCGCCGGCTGGTGGGTCCGGGTGATCCCCAGCAAGTTTCCCGTTCTTCATATCGAAGGCACCCTGGAGCGAGAGGGCAACGGCATATATGACTGGATGAACGGTATCGGCGCCCACGAGATGATCATTGAAAGTCCCGAGCACGCCGTCAGGCTTGAGGATCTGCCGGAGAGCCAGGTTGAAAAAGTGCTCTGGTCTTACCGCGATCGCATACTCGATCTCGAGCGCGACAGCCGGCTTCGCTACGTGCTTGTTTTCAAGAACCAGGGCTGGGTTGCCGGTTCAACCCTGAACCATCCCCATTCACAGCTTATTGCAACGCCGGTCATCCCCAAGTTTGTAAAAGAAAAACTCGACGGAGCAAAAGCGTACTACGATTATAAAGAACGGTGTATCTTCTGCGACGTGATCAGACAGGAGCTCTCTGCTCCCGAGCGCGTGGTCGAGGAGACCCGTCACTTCCTGGTCATGGTGCCATTCGCGCCGCGCTTCCCCTTTGAGATCTGGATATATCCCAAGAAGCATCTCTGCTCCTATGTTGATGTCACCAAAGAGGAGATCATGGACTTTGCTCGGACGGTACGTCACACGCTACAGAGGCTAGGGAAGGTGCTAAATCGACCGCCTTACAACTTCATGCTGTACACCGCGCCGAACCGCGTGCCACGCCGGGGTCATTGGCATACCTTGAACGATGATTTTCACTGGCACCTCGAGATCATGCCGCGGCTGACCCGTGTTGCGGGATTCGAATGGGGATCGGGCTTTTATATCAATCCCACACCGCCGGAAGACGCAGCGAAGTATTTGAGAGACGCCAAAGTTTAGGCGCTGCTTCTTCTCATGCAAAAATACTGCTGTTTCATGAACGAAAAAAAGCCGCACACAGGTGCGGCTTTTTATTTTCTTCGCGGCGTAAACCGGAGCGGCCCTATTTGGCTTGAACTTTTGTATAGTTCAGCATCCCTCCTGCAAGGAGGATGTTCCGTTGACGTGAACTCAGGGAATATTTGAGATCCATTGATTTTCCATTCGCAATATTCCTGAGCGACAGATTCGTGCCCTTTTCGAGCGTTGTCTTGATGTCCATGATCTCGATTCCGTCATTCGGACCGACAGCGTCATAATCCGCGTCCCTCGCAAAGGTGAGAGGTAGGATGCCGAAATTGATGAGGTTTGCCGCATGGATGCGCTCGAAAGACTTGGCAATCACCGCTTTGACACCGAGGTACATGGGACAGATGGCAGCATGTTCACGGCTCGATCCCTGTCCATAGCTCGCCCCGGCGACGATGACATTGTGAACCCCCGCTTTTTTATTTTCGAGCGCTTTTTTCGAAAACGCGGCGTCAACACCTTCGAATACGAATTCCGCATACTTCGGAATATTCGAGCGGTATTTCAACCGCGATCCTGCCGGCATGATATGGTCTGTCGTGATCTTGTCGCCGACCTTGATCGTAACCACGCCCTTGATAGTATCCGGAAGCGGCACTGCGGCGGGCGGATCTCCTATATTCGGGCCACGGTAGATCGAAACTGATAGCGGATCTTTTGCGGGGGGAAGTATCATCGAATCATCGATCCAGAACTGCTCAGGCATCGCGATTTCGGGATAGGGGATGCCGAGGTCGCGCGGGTCCATGATGCCGCCGCTCAATGCAGCGGCGACCGCGGATTCAGGGCTAGCAAGATAGACCCGTGCGTTTTTCGTGCCCGAGCGGCCCTCGAAATTGCGGTTGCTTGTCCTGATCGAGACCGCTTCGGTCTTCGGCGCCTGGCCCGAGCCGATGCAGAAACCGCAGGTGGACTCGAGCACCCGCGCTCCGGATGCTATAATGTCGGCCAACGCCCCATTCTTCGCGATCATTTCGAGCACCTGGCGCGATCCCGGCGCCACGCCGAAACTGATGTCGGGAAATACACGCCGTCCCTTCAGCATCGCTGCAACGATCATTAGATCGCGGTAGGACGAGTTGGTGCAGGATCCGACCATGACCTGGTCCACTTTTGTACCTGCAAGCTCCTTCACGGTCCCGATGTTGTCCGGGGAATGCGGTTTGGCCATGAGGGGCTCGACGGAGCCGAGATCGAGGTCGATTACCCTGTCGTAGCGAGCATCGGGATCCGCTGAAAGCGGCGCCCACTCCGACTCTCGCTTTTGGGCTCTTAGGAAAAACTTCGCAATTTCGTCGCTCGGGAAGACAGAGGTGGTAACACCGAGTTCGGCGCCCATATTCGTGATTGTGGCCCGCTCGGGAACCGAAAGGGTCCTCACGCCGTCACCAGCATATTCAATGATCGTGCCGACGTTGCCTTTTGTGGTCAGAGACTTCAGAATAGCAAGGATCACGTCCTTGGCCGAGACCCAGGGCCGCAGTTTACCCGCAAGGTTGACCTTGACTACTTTAGGACAGGTCAGGTAGAACGGACCGCCACCCATGGCAACGGCAACGTCCAGCCCTCCGGCGCCAATAGCGATCATGCCGATACCGCCGCCCGTTGGTGTGTGGGAATCGGAACCGAGAAGTGTCTTTCCCGGTCTGCCGAACCGTTCGAGATGAACCTGGTGGCAGATGCCGTTTCCGGCTTTTGAGTAATGAACGCCGTATTTCGATGCAACGGTCATAAGATAGCGGTGGTCGTCGGCATTTTCGAAGCCGTCCTGGAGCGTGTTGTGATCCACGTAGCTAACCGAAATTTCGGTTTTGACCCGAGGAACATCCATGGCCTCGAACTGGAGGTATGCCATAGTGCCGGTTGCGTCCTGCGTCAGTGTCTGGTCGATTTTTATTGCGATCTCGGTCCCCGGCTCCAACTTGCCTTCAATGAGATGCGATTCCAAAATCTTGTAAACGAGATTTTTCCCCATACGATGTTTCACTCCTTGCATGATTGAATGTCGCAACATTATATTTCAGGAGAACCGGTAAGGCAATAGGAAATTCAGAGAAATGTATAGCCACAGGTCTCGCTTCAAGGGATACAGGGATGAACGCGGTTCTCGACTAAAAGAAAAGCTCTGGGTAATCATGGTAGTAAGTTACAAGGGGCTAGTAGCGAAAGAGAATAAAACAGTGCCATTTTTTAGGCGACTTGTTCATTATCCACAAGGAGAAGAATGATCTCACCGCATTCCCAGGGATAAAGTGCAAATCTGCTTTGACAAGAAGAAAGGCCCATGGTAGATTGCACCACGTTTATGAGGTGATAGTTAATAATGAAGAATCTTTTTGACGGAACGAAAATAAAGGGCATGGAGCTCAGGAACCGCTTCGTGCGGTCGGCTACCTGGGAAGGAATGTGCGATGAGCAGGGCCGTCCCGGCCGGAAGCTTGTCGAATGCTACCAACAGCTTGCCGGAGGCGGTGTCGGCCTCATAATTACCGGATATACGTTCGTGCGGCCCGATGGAAAGCAGACCCGTGGGTCCATGGGCGCCCAGAGCGATAATTTTGCCGGAGACATGCGGGCGCTCTGTACTGCCGTGCACAAAGAAGGCGGAAGGCTATGTGTGCAGCTCGTGCATACTGGCGGCCAGGCGAGGGTACCTGCCGGAATCAGGCTTATCGCTCCTTCGGCATCGGCGGCAACGGAATACTCCGCCGTACCTTCGGAAATGAGTTTGGTGGACATTTCGGAGGTTGCAGCCGCATTCGGTGAGAGCGCGCGGCGAGCAAAAGACTGGGGGTTCGATGCCATTCAGCTCCATGCGGCCCACGGGTATCTGATCAACCAGTTTCTTTCACTGCGTACTAATCATCGCGTCGATGCCTACGGAGGAAATATCGAAAACCGTATGCGATTTTTGCTTGAAGTTTATAGAAGCGCGAGATGTGCTGTTGGCCAGGACTTTCCGGTTTTGGTCAAACTGAACGGATCGGACTTTATTAAAAATGGATTTTCGATTGAAGATGCAGTGAAGGTTGCCGCTGCGCTCGATCGTGAAGGTATCGACGCAATCGAGGTGAGCGGTGGAACCCCCGCATCAGGGGAATGCACGCCGGTTCGCAGGAAGATCGACACGCGTGAACAAGAAGCGTACAATCTACCGCTTGCGGTACGGATCAAGAGCGCGGTTGCATGTCCGACGATGACGGTGGGGGGATTTCGAACCTTCGATCTTATGAGGGAAGTCATCGAGAAAGAAAAGGCAGACTATATTTCATTGGCTCGGCCTTTTATCCGTGAACCAGGGCTTGTTCATCGCTGGCAAACGGGCGACACCTCCCGCGCCCGCTGCATTTCCTGCAATGGATGCTACCGTCCGGGTTTGCGCGAAGGTGGGATAGCCTGCATTGTCGACCGCGCTGAAAGAAGCGGCAAAGCCCACCGGTAAAAGTACTTCCGCATCCCCGGTAGTGCTTCGCGAGACAGAGCAGACCGGCTGGTTGAAACACTAATATTCCTGTGCTATAGTAATACAAGTTACAAAACCTACATTACTTACCGTCATGACGGAGATCGCCCCAAAGTCGCAACGTTGTTATTTCAACGAGTTAGAATAGCGGCTTAATCCGACGTTTTCTGATTCAACACACTTGCAGAGATCAGTCTTTCAACCAGCATATAACATAATTCACAATCACGAAGGAGGCACAGGTTATGGTACAGAAAGCAAGCCCAAAGTTGACGGAAATGATGAACCAGGCGATTGCCGGGGAACTCCAGGCAATAGTCCAGTATATGTGGCACCATATCATGGTAAAAGGCATGAACTCGGCCTCGCTTATGGACGTGTTCGAGAAAGTGGCCATGGACGAGATGAAGCATGCGGAGAAAATCGCCGAGAGACTATTTTATTTTGACGTGAATCCGACCACCAAACCGACGCCCATTGCCATGGGCGGTGACGCGGTTCAGATGCTGAAGGCCGATGTCAAGGCCGAGGAAGAGGCAATCACGCTTTACAAGGACATCATTAAGCAGGCCGCCGCGGAGAGTGACGAGACCACCCGCCTTCTCTTCGAGGAAATTCTTTCAGAAGAAGAAGGGCATCACGACACGTTTACGACGCTTTTGGGTCAGTAACCGGAGTATCCCGATCCCCGGAAAATAAAAAGGACAGGCAGAAAATTTCGCCTGTCCTTTTATTTTTTCATGATTTGGTCGGTGCTACGGCATTTTGAATTCCTTCCCTGCGATCCGCACGGTAAGCACCGGGCAAGCTGCCTTGCGAACCACCTTTTCCGCCGTGCTCCCGAACAGCATATGGTCGATGCCTGTTCTGCCATGGGTGCCGATAACAATCAAATTCGCGTTCTTCTCTTTTGCCGTTTTCACAATCTCGACAAAGGGCACTCCCCGGACGACCATTTTCTCGACATCTTTGACCCTGGTCGCAGCTTCGGTACCCCATTTGTCCATTTCGCGCCATGCGCTTTTCTGCATGTCTTCCACGAGGTCCGCGACCGACAGCGACGAGGGAATATACCATTCTGCTATGCTGATATCCTGAATTACATACAGTAAAATGAGTTTCGCTTGGTAATCCGTTGCAAACGATAGCGCATGATCCATTGCGGCGCGCGCGCCTTGAGAAAAATCGGTCGGAAACAGGATTGTCTTCAGCTGCATGGGAAGCCTCCTTATCAGGCAATTTAGTTTAGTTTAGCGCCAGACAGCTATAGAGTCAAATGAAAAAGGCAATACTATTCGCTTGACTGGGCAGAGATGCTCGCATACAATAACCGCAGTCGATTCCTTTTACTAAATTTGTGTTAAAGTCTGCCTATGCGACTTGTGATTATTGAAGACGATCCCCTCCTTCTGGAGAATCTCAGCCTGCTTCTCAGGGGAGAGGAGGGGATTGTTGTTGTTGGCGCATACCGGTCCGCTGAAGATGCCTTGCTGTCCCTGAGGGACACCGCGCCTGACGTTATGCTAACCGACCTAGGGTTGCCGGGCATGTCGGGTGTCGAACTCATCAAAAAAGCTAAAGACGAGCTACCGTTGCTCGAGATCATGGCCCATACCGTGTTCGAAGACCGCGAGAAGGTTTTTTCCGCGATCAAGGCGGGCGCCTCGGGCTACATACTCAAGGGCAGCAGTCCACGGGAAATCATTGAGTCCATTCACTCCCTGTACAAGGGCGGGGCACCGATGAGCCCGAAAATCGCACGCAAGATTATCCATGAGTTCCAGGATGAGGTAACGAGCGAGCATTTCCTGCTGACGCCCCGGGAGACGGAGATTGTCAGGCGCATTGAAGATGGACTCACATACAAGGAAATCGGAGAAAAACTCGGCATCAGCACCCACACAGTTCATACGCATATCAAGAATATCTACGAAAAACTCCAGGCGAAAGACAGGAACGATGCCATCAGCAAGGCAAGGAAAAAAGGCATTATTTGATCCTGCAGCGCCGATAACCCCTCAACTGTTTCATTCTCAATTCCGCCGCCAGCCGCGAAGACTTCAGCGGGGCACAGCCAAAATACCCAGCATGGGTGATTTACAATACCCGTATAACAAGATTATGATCCTCAGTAATAAAAACGATATATCCTTCTTTACAGAGACCTTCTTCCTTCAATGAAAGGAGGATTTCTTTCGCTAAAGCGGCCCGGCGGCAAGGCAGAGGAGGTGTTTCCTGCGCAGCAGAGTTAAGCGGACAACGATGCCGGTAGACGCAGTCTCGGTGCATAACGGTAGTATTTCCGCATCCAGTGCGGCAAAAAAACGATTGACAATTTATGAACAGGCTGTTATAAATGTCGCCTATGCTTCAGGCCACAGAAAAGATATGGATGAATGGGTCCTTCGTCATGTGGGACGATGCGAAAGTCCACATTCTAACTCATTCGCTCCACTACGGCACCGGTGTTTTCGAGGGTATCCGCTGTTATAAGACTGATTCCGGTTCCGCGGTGTTCCGGCTCCCGGAGCATGTGGACCGGCTTTTCGGTTCAGCACACATCCTTCAGATGGAAATACCTTTTACCCGCGAGGCCGTGAACGAAGCGATACTCGAAACAATTCGCGTGAACAAGATCGATGCCTGTTATATCAGACCACTGACCTATATCGGTTACGGATCCATGGGAATCTATCCCAAGGAAAATCCCATCCAGCTTTCGATCGCAGTCTGGCCTTGGGGCAGCTACCTCGGCGAGGAAGGGCTCAAAAACGGCATTCGTGTTAAAATATCCTCGTTCATCCGGCCCCATGTGAACGCCACCCTGGTCAGGTCAAAGACTACAGCAAATTATGCGAACTCGCTCCTAGCCAAACGGGAAGCGCTCAAAGACGGATACGATGAGGCCCTGCTACTCGACACGGACGGCTATGTTGCCGAGGGCAGCGGGGAAAATGTATTCATCATACGTAAAGGTGTCATCAAAACACCACCTCTCACCGCGATACTCGAAGGCATTACGAGGGACACGATCATGCTACTTGCTGCAGAACGAGGCATGCGGCTTGTGGAGGAGCGGTTCACGCGGGACGAACTATACATCGCCGACGAGGCGTTTTTTAGCGGCACGGCAGCCGAGATTACCCCGATCCGCGAGGTGGACAATCGGACGATCGGCAACGGCAAGCCGGGTCCTCTAACGAAAGAACTCCAGGCTGCTTTCTTCGACGTGGTCCATGGCCGGGACAGCCGGCATGCGGACTGGCTCACGCCGGTATATGCGAAACAGCCCGCAATGAAAAAATAGCACAAACGACCGCAGAATACATTGAAGTTGCCGGAAACAAAGCAGCGTGGTGCAATTATTTTTTCCGGTGCTCGTGGTGAATTCTGTAGTTAAAGTTTTCACAAGTGCCGAAGTGGTGGAATTGGTAGACACGCACGTTTGAGGGGCGTGTGGGGCAACCCATGGGGGTTCGAGTCCCCCCTTCGGCACCATCTTTTTCCGTCGTGCAATGCAATGCGCGATCACACAGTCGTCCACCAGGTTTTCCTGATTCATCTGATGAAAAAATATTTCGCCATAGTGCTTTCCTGGTCTGCGGTCCTGCTTTTTTCTTCCGCCACTCGGGCCGAGCTGCCGCCGAATGGTAGCATCGGAATTGTATCTGCTCCGCTAGCCAATGTCCATGAGGAACCTCTGCCCAAGTCTCGGCTTGAAACGCAGGTGCTCATGGGAGACGAAGTTCTCATTCTGGGCAAGCAGGACAACCGCTACCGGATCACGATCCCAGGCCAGGGGAACCTGGAGGGATGGATCCAGCAGGAGGCAGTTACCATTCCCCGGGACAAGGGCAAGCATTACCTGAACTCCGAACGCCAATGGATCGTTATCTCTGCTATGAAAACCGAAGCGCTGATGCTGGATAACACGGGCAATCAGAAAATTCCTCTCTTTGCCGGAACGCGTCTCCCTGTAATCGAACAAACGCAGAATGGCTTGAAGGTCCAGTTTCCAGACCGGTCCGTCGCCATTATCGACGCGGCGGACACGATGCAGATGAAGTCCTCCGATCCGATTGTGAATAGCACGAAGCCCGAGGAAATCGCGAACACTGCGCAACGCTTCCAGGGCGTTCAGTACCTCGCTGGCGGCATGACTGCCCAAGGCATCGACATCAACGGGCTGATATCGATTGTCTATCGCATCCACGGGTTTCCCGCAACAAGAGATCGTAGGGAATTGACGGAAAAGGGAGGGCGTGTATCGAAGAAGGACCTTGAGCCCGGAGATATCCTGGTCTTTTACGGGGGCAAAGAGGGGCTGTATCTCGGCAACGGACGGTTCATGCAGGTTGAGCGCAAGGGAAAAGTTCAAATTGCCGGCATCCAGAACCGGCGCTATGCCAATGCATTTCAGTACGGTATCCGGATTATCGGCGCCGGTCCCGATGAAAGCAAACGACCCTCCCAGATGACCGCCGACGAGATCCTTCTCGCGCAGGCGCGGATTGCACAACTTCCCTTCAACAGGCGTATCGTCTACTGGGCAGGCCGCTTTATCGGAACGCCCTACGACCCCGACCCCCTCGGGCTCTATGTACGAACGAACCGCATAGTGGCCGACGAGAAGGTCGACTGCATGTACCATGTATTTCGCTCCGTCGAACTGGCCCGGAGTAATACGCCCAGTGAGGCGATCGAACAGGCGCTGACGCTTCGGTTCACCACAAAAGGCGTGCTTACGGACGGTCTCGTGACTAACTACGATACGCGCTACCAGTATGGCGAGGACATGGTGTTCAGCGATAAGTGGGGAAAGAACATCACCGCCACGCTCGGAACAGCTGAATCGATTCCCGGTTCGCGCGGCCGGAATACCGTGGATATTTTGCCGAAAAAAATACTTCTCAGCAGATCCGTCCAGAAGCAGCTCCGGGACGGCGATATCCTGTACTGGGTTAAGGACCCGAAAAAACGCTCTGTCGAGGAAATCGTTGCCCACCTGTCAATCGTCCACATAAAAACCGGCAAACCCTATCTGATCCATGCTGCCGGCGACAAGGATCACGCGGGCCGACCGGGCGGCGGTACCGTAAAAGAAGTCCCTTTCGCGGACTATGTTCGTCACATGAAATTCATCGGCGCCTTCGTGACACGCTTCGATCAGTAATCCATCCGCCGATTTCAGTCTGACGCGCCCCCCATTCTCTGCTATAGCAATACGAAAGTCCGTCACATCCGATGCGCACCATGCTACTGAAAGAACATTTGGCCGCTGATTACCGCAAACGGATTCCTGATAAAATATCTTCCAAAACATAACACAAAATTCAAAGTTAAAGCTGTTTCGGAAGTCGATTTACACCGACCCGCGCTGCCCATGAGAGAGCTCAACAAGATATTTTGCATTCGAGATAAGCGTACGCTGCAGAATGATTTCACCATCGCTTACAACAGTAAACTCTATCAGATCAAAGACGCCGTAAAAACCCGTAAGGTCACTGTGGAAGAACGAATGGATGGATCAATGCACATAACGCACCGGGGCCTGGATTTAAGCTACCGAGAGATCAAAACACGGCCAGCTAAAGAAAACCCAAAAAAGCCGGTAGTCATTCAG
>Ga0209415_10009364_pt1 | contig 16828 bp, 14 predicted proteins | sample PeaSoiSIISIP2007_FD_187696 | JGI IMG/M metagenome (GOLD analysis project Ga0209415, IMG submission 187696) | Peat soil microbial communities from Weissenstadt, Germany - SII-SIP-2007 (SPAdes) (version 2) | ecosystem: Environmental > Terrestrial > Soil > Wetlands > Peat | place: Germany... | reverse complement strand
TATCATATTGCCCCGATCGAGGCGGCGCATATCGACGAGATGGAGCACCTCGCCGTCGACTATGGTATCACCTCGTTCAAGATATTCATGTTCTACGGCGGGTACGGTCTGCACGGTCGGTCGACCAATCAGAATGACTTCCTGATGATCGGCCCACAGGAGCGATACGACATCGCTCATTTCGAATTCATCATGCGCTCTGCCCGGCGATTGATGACCGAGCATCCCGAACTTGCCGACTATATCAGCGTCAGCCTTCACTGCGAACTTGCGGACATTCTCACGGCCTATACGAAGATCGTTGAACGCGAGGGCAAGCTGACCGGGCTGCAGGCCTACAGTGCCGCCCGCCCTCCCCACGCGGAGGGCCTTGCGATCTGGATTGCTTCCTACCTTGCCAATGAAACCAATTGCCTCAACATCAATCTGCTGCATCTGAGCTCGCGCAAAGCGGTCGATGCGGCATGGACCATGCAGCAGGTTTTTCCGCACATTGCGTTCCGCCGCGAGGTGACGGTGGGTCATCTTTTGCTGGATACTGACTCCGAATGCGCCGTTCATGCAAAGGTCAACCCGCCGATCCGGCCCCGGGAAGACGTCGAAGCGCTATGGCAAGCCGTGCTGGACCGTAGGATCGACTGGATAGTCAGCGACCATGCCTGCTGTTCAAGCGAGCAGAAATGGTCCAAGGCCGACCCGACCAACATATGGCTCGCCAAATCGGGATTCGGTGGCACCGAATACCTGCTCTCCGGGGTTTTGAGCGAAGGCAGCAAGCGCGGCATGTCCTATAACCACATGGCCGAGCTATTGAGCTGGAAGCCGGCCCAGCGCTTCGGGCTGCTCGACAAAGGCGATATTGCCCCAGGTTTCGATGCCGACATCGTTCTCGTCGACCCGCACGACAGCTTCGTGGTTCGAGCCGCCGAGTCCGAATCAAAACAAGGATATTCGCCGTTCGAAGGGCAGGAACTCACGGGTCGGGTGAAGAGCACCTTCTTGCGCGGCGTCCTGGTCTACCATGATGGCAAGATCATTGGACCGGCGCGTGGTCGGTATATGCGACGGCCGCTGGTGTCCGATACTGTCGAAAAAAATAGCATATCGCAGCGCAATTTTGATTCAAAAGGCCAGCCGTCGGTGCGGCCTTGATTTCAAGACGCGCTCCTTGACGACGGTCTTGTTGTCGGCATGCAGCGGCAGGCCGCTCGCCTCCATGGTACGCGGGCCCTTGAAATTGCGGGGTCACGCCGTTCCCAGCACGCGGCCGTGGCCTTGCAGCGGCTTCCAGTCGTTCAACAGGATCAACATTTCGCGGATCGCCGCCGTCTGGTTGCAGATGACCGGCTTGCCGAACTCGTTCTCGAGCGCGCGCGCGGCCGGTTCCGCGAGCCAGGCGCCGCCGCCGAGGTAGACGCCGTCGCAGTCCGGGAAGTCGCGAAAGGCGCGGCGGCCGAGGTCGTAGGCGAGCTGCAGATTGTCGTCGGTCTTGATCTTCTGGAATTGCGCCGGACTGAGCACTTCGGTGGCGGTGCCGCAGATCTCGACACCTTCGCGGGCGAAGAATTGGCCGAGCGTGCGGTTCATGGCGTCCGACCACTTGTTGGCCAAGGCGAGCTTGCGAATGCCCAGCGCCCGCGCCGCGCGGGTCACCGCCCGCACCTGGGAGGTGGCGGGCTTGCCGGTGTATTGCGCCATATGGGCGATCATGCGGTCGTGCGCCTCTAATCCGATCAGGATCGGCAGCGGCACGCCGTTCTGCACCACGAGGTCGATGCCGCGCACCATCAACTGGTCAAGATAGGAATCGAGCGGCGCGAACACGCGCTCCACGTCGCCCTTGGAGAATTCCGAAAGGCCGATCGGTATCATCACCAGCATGACCCGCGGCGGTGCCAGCCGATAGAACTCGTAAGGCGTGTTGTCGATCAGCGCCAGCGGCTGCAGCATGCCGATCTTGTGCTTGGGAACGTCGTTCTCGAACATGAGGTCTCCGGTGATTTCACAGATCGAAATGCGTGGGTGGGAACGGGGCGGCGCCGCCGGCGCAACGCCGCAGCGACCAAATTTCAGCGGCGCGCGAATTTCACGATGGCCTCCTGGAAGAGGCGCATCCACCCTTCGAACTCCTCGACATAATGCGGCCGGTTCATGAGAAACAGCTTCTGCAGGTCCGGATACTCGTCCGATTTCATGTCTTTGCGCGACGACAGGTAGCCGAGGTCGCGGTAGATCAGCTGTGCCTCGCGCGACAGCAGGAAGTCGATCAGCAGCATGGCGGCGTGCGGATGCGACGCCTTGGCGGCGAGCGCCACGGCGGTGTCGGTCACCGGCACCGGCCCTGGCGCGTTCCAGTCGAGCGGCGCGCCCTGCGCCTTGCTGGCGGCCACGTGGGATTGGTAGATGGTCGGCGACAACATCACCTCGCCGGAAATCATCAGGTTGGCGAGCGCGCGGCCGGCGACCGGATAGACCCGGATGTCCTGCTTGCCGAGGGCGCGCACGTAGTCCGCCCCGTGGGTCACCACCATGGCACCGACCCAGTTGCCGGCGGTGCCCGTGGTCGCCGAGATCGCCATCTTGCCCTTCCATTTGGGATCGAGCAGGTCCTGGTAGGCCTTGGGCGCCTGGGCGGCCGGAATCTTCGCGGTATTGTAGCCGATGCCCGTGTAGCTCTCGCGCGCGCTGATCCAATGGCGGCCTCCTTCGACGGCATTGGCCTCGAAGTTCGCCGCCTCCGGGGACGCGAACGGCTGCAGCACGCCCTGGTCACGCGGCAGGATGAGACCATCCGAATTGAGCTCGAAGGCGTCGACCAGGAACACGCCGGCTGAATATTCCTGCGTCACCTTGGTCGCCACCTCGACCGAGGAGGCCCGCAGCATCTGCACGCGCACGAAGGGGTATTTCTGCCTGAAGCGATCGACCAGCGGCGCGATCTGCGTGCCCGTGGTGTAGATTGTGAGTGTGCCTTCCCGCTTCGCGCCATCTTCGAGGATGCGCTGGCGATCACTTTCGGCGTAGTTCGCGATTTCGGCGACGGTTGCAGGTGCTGCCAGGGCCGGTGCCAACAAGCCCTGCGGCGCCGCGCCCGCGATCACGCCGACCGCGCCCGCGACCGCGCCCGCCCAGCGGCTCGCACGTCCCAGCGTTACGGCTCCCATGTATGTTTTTCCTTCCTGACCGTAGGATGCTATTGGGTTCACCGGGGGTGTCAATCGCACACAGCGCGCCGAGTTGTGGGACAGTTCTGACCGTTCGATCTCAGCTCGCAGTCTCGCACCACTTGCGCGGAAACATCACGATGTCGCATCCGGTGCAATCGGCCTCGATAGCGTCCCCACCCGGCGGAGAGCGCCGGTTCCGCGTCGATGCCGGCGCAGTCGGCATGTGGGTCCTCCTCGCCGCCGGCTGCGCGGCGGTGCTGCCGCCGTTCCTTTATCTCATCAAGACGAGCCTGACCGTTCCGCTGCCGGGCGCGCGCACCGCGATCGGACTGGACAATTATGCGCGTGTCGTCGAGATCGGCGGGTGGGACCTGTGGGGTGTCACCCTTGCGTTCGCGGCAGGCGCGTCGCTCTTCGCGGTCCTGCTCGGTGCATCGACCGCCTGGCTGGTGGTGCGCACCAATGTTCCGTTCCGCCAGGCCGCCTTCGTCGGTGCCTTTCTTTCGCTGGCGGCGCCGCCGATCGTGAAGGGCATCGGCTGGATCCTTCTACTCGGTCCGAACAACGGCCTCATCAACAACCTTCTGCGGGAGTGGCTCGACATCGAAGGGACGCCCATCGAGCTGTTCAGCCTCCCCGGCATGATCCTGATCGAAGGCCTGCTGTTCACGCCGATCGCCTTCCTGCTCTGCCTGCCGTCGCTGTCGGCTATGGACCCGTCCTTCGAGGAAGCGGCGGCGATGTCCGGCGCGCGATGGTGGCGGACGCTCGCCACAGTGACATTCCCGTTGGCGCGGCCGAGCCTCCTCGCCGTCTTGCTGCTGTCGTTCATCCGGGCGCTCGAATCGTTCGAAGTGCCGCTTCTGATCGGCGTTCCGGGTGGGGTGGAAACCGCCACCACCGCCCTCTACCACACGGTCCATTCCGGCTTTATGCCGCGCTATGGCGAGGCGAGCGCCTATGCGGTGCTGCTGGTTATCGCGGTCGCCTTGCCGCTGGCCTGGTACTACCGGACCACGCGGGAGGCGGCCCGATTCGCGACGGTCACCGGCAAGGGCTACCGTCCGGCGCGCATCGATCTCGGCTTGTGGAAGTATCCGTGCGCCCTGTGGGTGCTGGTCATCCCGCTGGCGCTCGCGGCGCCGCTCCTCATCATGCTGTGGGCGTCGCTCCTGTCACTTTATTCCGGCCCGTCGCCGGACGATTTCGCCCGTATGACGCTCGTCAACTATCGGGCGGTGTGGATGCGGGAGGATACGGTTGCCGGCATCTACAACAGCCTCCTGGTCGGCACCGTCAGCGCGTGCGCAGTCGCGGCGGCGGGCCTGCTGATGGGGTGGGTCGTGGTCAGGCGGCGCGAGCTAGCGCGATGGGCGATCGACGTCGTGGCCTCGCTGCCCCTGGTATTCCCCGGCATCGTGCTCGGCATCGCCGTCATGGTCGAGTTCCTCGACCTGCGCTTCATCCCGATCTACGGCTCGGTGTGGATCCTGATATTCGCCTTCGTGGTGAAATTCCTGCCTTACGGCATGCGCTTCTGTCACGCCGGCGTGCTGTCCATCAACCGTGATCTCGAGGACAGTGCCTACATGTCCGGCGCCGGCCATCCGACCGTGCTGCGCCGCATCGTATTGCCGCTGGCGTCGCCGGCCGTCGTCGCCACCTGGATTTATGTCTTCATGAATGCGATTCGGGATTTGTCGATCGCCATCCTGCTCTCGGGGCCGAACAACGGCATCATTTCAATCGTCATCCTCGACCTTTGGAACAACGGCGAGGTGCCGCAGCTTGCCGCGCTGAGCGTCGTCGTCGCTGCGGGCGCCGCGGTTCTAGGGCTCGTGTTCATGAAGGCGAGCGCCACCCATCGTCTCTATGGCTGAATAGCTCCACGCCTGAGTCATGGCGCGGGCAGCGCCGAATGTCGTATCATGCCGGGGCCGCAGCAGCTGCGCCGACCATGGAGGTCCCATGCTTACCGCGATCCCACGCCGTCACGGCATTCTTGGCACGGCCGCACTCGGCCTGTGCGGGCCCGCGCGCGGCGCCCTGGAACGAGTCGCGAGCATTCTGCAAGCACTGTGGTTGCTCGATCACGCTGACGATGTCGCTGCTGCTCGGCAAGCTCTCGGTCCCAGCGAGCCCGTAGGCGCGTGAACGGCCGAAATGCGGCACGCCTTCCCTCCCATCGATGCCACATCTGAGGTGCCGCAAATGTCCGAGGCTTGGGGCGTCGTCAAGGAATGGCCGGAGCTCGTCCTGGAAGAGCTCGAAGGCGCCGGCGTGGCGCGCATCGTCCTCAACCGGCCGGACAAGCGCAACTGCCTCAACGAGCCCCTGGTGACGGCCTTATTCGAGGCGCTGGAGCTCATCCGCCCCAATCGCGACCTCAAGGTCGTCATCACCAAGGGAGCAGGGCCGGTCTACAGTTCCGGGCTCGACCTCAACTTTCTGCGTGCCGTCAATTCCGGGCCGCCGCGGGACTGGGACCAGCCGACGCCGACCATCCGGCTCGCCGAGACGCTGCGGACCTTTCCGCGCGTCACCATCGCGCAGGTGCACGGCTATTGCCTCGGTGGCGCGCTCGGCATCATGAACATGCACGATATCGTGATCGCGGCCGACGACGCCCAGCTCGGCATGCCGGAGATCCTGCGCGGCAGCTTCGGCCAGCTCGTCACCTCGACACTGCTCAACGGCCGCATCCCGATCAAGAAGGTGACCTGGATGCAATTGGTCGGTCGCAACATCTCGGGCGCCGAGGCGGATCGGCTCGGCATCGTGTCGCACAGCGTGCCGGCGGCGGAGCTCGAATCCGTGACCGTCGAGGTCGCGAGGGAAATCGCCTCGCGCCACCTGGCGCCCCTGGAGCACGCCAAGATCGCGGTGCAGATGGGGCGCGACCTGTCGCTGTCCCAGGCGATCCAGCTCGATCAGCTGGTGGGGGCGCGGCTGCGCCAGACCATGGACCCGACCGGCGATATCGAATCTTATCTGCAATCGCAAAAGGGCGGGCCGAACCCGAAATACAAGCGGCCGGACGTGTAACAATAAAGCGGCGCCGGCTTTATGCGGAACCAATCCGTGGGCCGATGGGAGGGAACAAGTGCCATGAGGCTCGCCGGTCTTGTCGCAACCGCGGTACTCGCGTGGTGCCTGCTTCTGCAGGGCCCGTGCGGTGCCGCCGATGCGACGCTCATCGCGGCAGCGAAACGCGAAGGCCGCGTCGTCTGGTACACCACCCTGATCGTGAACCAGGCGGTGCGGCCGCTGGCGAAGGCGTTCGAGCAGAAATATCCGGGCATCGAGGTGCGGTATTCGCGCGCCGACAGCGGGCCGACGGCGCTCAAGATTCTCAATGAAGCCCGCGCCGCGCGCCTGCAGGCCGACGTGTGCGACGGCAACGGCACCGTTCCGCCGCTGGTCCGCGCCGGACTGGTGGCGGCGTGGCTGCCGCCGACCGCGGCGAGCTACCCGGGCGAGCTCAAGGACCCGAACGAGCATTGGATCTCCACCAACCTCTATTTCCTCACGCCCGGGATCAACACCGGCCTGGTCCCGCGTGACGACGCGCCACGCACGCTGCAGGATCTGCTCGATCCCAAATGGCGCGGCCGCATCGCCTGGAGCAACAACCCGACGGCAGGCGCCGGCACCTTCGTCGGCACCGTGCTGCGGCGGCTCGGCGAGGAGGCCGGGCTCGCCTATCTGCGCGCTCTCGCCAAGCAGCGGATCGTCAGCGTCGATGCCACCTCGCGGGCGGTGCTGGACCAAGTCATCACCGGCGAGTACGCCATCGCGCTCGACATTTTCAATCATCACGCCGTGCTCAGCGCCGCCAAGGGGGCGCCGGTCGATTGGCTGAAGCTGGAGCCGGTCGCCGCCCCCATCCAGGTGGCGAGCCTTCTCAAGGACGCGCCGCATCCCAATGCCGGCAAACTGCTGCTCGAGTTCCTCACCTCCGAGGAGGGCCAGCGCATCTTCGCCAGCGTCGACTACATCCCGGCCATGCCGGGCATCGCCGCCAAGGTCCCGGCGCTGAAGCCAGACCCCGGAGGGTTTACGGCCGACATTCTGCCGCCGGAGGTTCTGGCGCAAAATACCGATCGCTGGATGAACATCGTCAAAGAGCTTTTTCAGTAGGCGCAATGGGGCGAATGGTCGAAGCGTGCTGACCTCAACGCAACATGGAAGCGAGAGCGACGCCGGCGCGCCGGCGCACGTTGCGGGCCGCAGCACATCGTGGCGTGCCGCCGATCCGACCCTCGTGCCGGTCGCCGTGCTCGCGCTCATTCTCGCCGCCATGGTGGTTCCTCCGCTGTTGTCTCTCGTCCAGGGCAGCCTTCGCCTGACCACGTCGACCGGCGATCTCGGCGATTTCACGCTCGATCACTACCGCAGAATCCTCACCGACCGTCAGTTCTTCCAGAGCCTCGCCAATTCCGTGGTATTCAGCATCGGCACGGCCGTGCTGGCGATCGGCACCGGCGGCGTGGTCGCCTGGTTCGTGGTGCGCACGTCGACGCCGTTCAGGTCGCTCGCCTACTTGTCGGCGATCGTGTCGCTCGGCACGCCCTACATCCTCTACGTCTCGGCGTGGCTGTTTTTGCTCGGCCGCTCCGGTCCCCTCAATGCCGTGCTGATGGCGGTGACGGGAAGCCCGGTGCCGGTGTTCAACGTCTATTCCCTCGCCGGCATGATCATCATCGAAGGATTCCTGTGGTCGCCGCTCGCGTTCCTGCTGCTGTCCGCCGTATTCCGCTCCGCCAACGCAGACTACGAGGAGGCGGCGCGGATGAGTGGCGCCGGAGTCCTGCGCACCCTCACCCATGTTTCGCTGCGCATGATGCTGCCGGCGTTGCTCGCGGTCGCGGTGCTGATCGTGGTGCGGTCGCTCGAAGCCTTCGAGGTGCCGACGCTGGTCGGCCTTCCGGGCGGCGTGAAGCTCATGACCACCGAAATCTATCTCGACACTAAGAAGAACGTGCCGCCCGATCTCGGCTATGCCAGCGCGTTCTCGGTGGTGCTGCTGCTGCTTGCTGCAATCCTGCTTTATTTCTATTCGCGGCTGGTGCGCAACGCGGCACGCTTTCACACCGTCACCGGCCGCGGCTACTGGCCGCGTCCCTTCGAGCTCGGCCGCCTGCGCTATCTCGGCGATGCCTTCGTGCTCCTCAACTTCCTCCTCGTTCTGGTGGTGCCGTCGTTCGCGCTGCTGTGGCTGTCGCTGATGCCGTTCAGCCAGGCGATCAGCCTCAACGGGCTCAAAGCGCTGACGCTGGAAAACTACGACCTGGTGTTCCATTCCGCGTTTTATCTCGACCTGGTGTGGAAGACCTGGGTGATGAGCGCCGGTGCCGCCACGCTGGTGATGACGGTGACGGTGCTGAGCGCCTGGCTTGCAGTGCGGCGCCGCCCGGGCGCCTTTCTGCTCGATCAGCTCGCCACCGTGCCGCTGGTGTTTCCCGGCATCGTGCTCGGCGTCGCCATGATCCAGCTGTTCCTCGCGGCGCCGTTTCCGATCTACGGTACCGTTTTGGCATTCGTCGTCGCGTTCGCCATCCGCTACCTGCCCTATGGCATGAGGTACGCGAGCTCCGGGATACTGCAGGTGCATCCCGAGCTCGAAGAGGCGGCCGGGGTCGCCGGCGGGTCACTGCCGCGCACGCTGCGCCGCATCGTCATCCCGCTGACCCGGCCGGCGATCCTGTCGGGGTGGCTGTTCATCTTCCTGGTCGCGGCGCGCGATGTGTCGCTCGCCGTCATGCTGGCATCGCCGTCGGCGGAGCCGGTCGCGGTCGCGATGTTCGACCTGTGGGGCAACGGACAGGGCACCGAGCTTGCTGCCTTCGGGCTGGTGTGGAGCGCCATGATGGCCGTGGCGGCGGGCGGACTTTACGCCGTCGCCCGGCAGGTCGGGGCGTCGGGATTTGGCGCGTAGCTACGATTTTCGCATATAGGATGCGCTGGGGGAATTCGCTCAATGGATCTGGAGACATCGAAACAGAAGGTCGCCGCCCTGACGGCTCCACGCAACGCCGTGCTGGTGGGCGCCAGCGACCGGCCCGGAAGCTGGGCCGCGCGGGTATGGCGCAATCTCACGCGCTATGAATTTCCCGGACCGATCTATCTCGTCAACCCGCGCCGCACCGAGCTCTGGGACCGCCCTTGCTACCCGGATTTCAAGTCGCTCCCCGAGCCGCCCGATCATCTGGTCGTGCTGGTGCCGGCCCCGAACGTGCCGGAGCTGCTGCGCAGCGGCGCAGCCGCCGGCGCGCGCAGCGCCACAGTGTTCTCTTCCGGCTTCGGCGAGGCCGGTGACCCGGAGACCGCGCAATACGGGCGTGAGCTTGCCGCCGTCATCGCCGAGACCGGCCTCGGCGTGTCCGGGCCCAATTGCATGGGAAATGTCTGCTCCAAGAGCCGTCTCGTCACCCTGACGGAGGAACGGCCGCTGACGCTACACGCGGGCCCCGTCGCGCTGGTCGGACAGAGTGGCGGCGTCATCATCCACGTCAACCGCTCGCTGGAGGAGCGCGGGATTCCGGTCGAGTACCTGATCACGAGCGGAAACGAAACCGGGCTGACGGTGGCGGACTACATCGCATTCTTCGCCGGCGAACCTGAACTCAAGGTCATCGTCATCTATGTGGAGGCGCTCGCCGACATCGGCCGGTTTGCGGGCGCCTGCCGCATCGCACGGGCGGCCGACAAGTCGATCGTCGCCATCAAGCTCGGGCAATCGGAGGCCGGGCGCGCCGCCGCGATGGCGCATACGGGGTCGCTCGCCGGATCGGCCGAGGCCTTCGACGCCACGTGCGGCGAGCTCGGCGTCATCCGCGCCGATACCCTCGATGACGCCGTCGAGATCACCGAGCTTCTCGTCCACACCGGCGCCCCGGCCGGCCGACGGCTCGGCGCCATGACGCTGTCGGGTGCCTTTCGCGGTCTGCTGCTCGACGCCGCGGAGCGCAACCGGCTGAGCTTTCCGCCGCTTGCGCCGGCGACCATCGCGAAGCTCGAATCCGTGTTGTCGGTCGGCTCGCTGATCGGAAATCCAATCGATGGCGGCTTCGCGGCGCTGGGCAGCGCCGACACCTTTATGGCCTGTCTCGAAGCGCTTCACGACGACCCGAACATCGATGTCGTGCTGATGCAGGAGACGCTGCCGCGCGAACCGGGCTCGCCGCGCGCCGAGAAATACATCCACATCACCGACGACTACGTCACCACCCGGGCCACCAAGCCGGTGTCGTTCGTGACCTTGTCGTCGCACAGCCAGACCGAATACAGCAGGACGTTGCGCGGGCGCACCCCGCATGTCTCGCTGCTGCAGGAAGCCAACAAGGCGCTGCGTGCGATCGAGCGGGTGGTCCGCCGCTCGGAGCTGGAGCGGTTGGCGGAGAGCGTGACCCCGACCGCGCCGCACGACGGCGGGCGCGACGCCATCATCGAACGGACGCGGGCGCTCGCCAAGGCGGGCCGTGGGCCGACGCCGCTCAACGAAGCGGCATCGAAGGAGATCTTGCGCGCCTACGGGTTTGCGCTGCCCGACCAGGCGCTTGTGGCCTCGCCGGACGAAGCTGTCGAAGCGGCGCAGCGCATCGGCTATCCGGTGGTGCTGAAGGCCGTGGCGGCCGAGCTGACCCACAAATCCGACGCCGGTGCGGTGGCGCTCGGTCTCGCCAACGCCGACGATGTCCGCTCGGCCCATGCGCGTATCACGGCAAATCTCGCCCGCCATGGCTTCGCGGGCACGCTCGACGGCATGCTGGTGTGCCGGGAGGTGCGGGGTGGGATGGAGCTGGTGCTCGGCCTCAATCGCGATCCCGAGGTCGGGCTTGTCGCCATGGCGGGAAGCGGCGGCGTGCTGCTGGAACTCGCCAAGGACGTCGCCTTCTGTGTGCCGCCGATCAGTCGCGAAAAAGCGCTTGATACGCTCGAACGCACGCGAGCGGCGCGGCTGATGCGCGGCTATCGCGGTGGCCCGGTGCTCGACATGGACGCGGCCGTGGATGCCCTGGTGGCGCTCGGGCGGCTCGCGACCGACCTCGCCGATGTCATCGAAGCCGTCGACATCAATCCGTTCGTGGTGCTGCCGCGGGGCGGCATGACACTCGACGCCCTGGTGGTGCTGCGGGGCGGCGAGCAGGCGCCGTCGACTGCGAGCAGGCGGGACGCGACATGCTGACGGTCGAGAACCTGACCAAGGTCTATCGCCGCGGCGAGCAGGCCGGCGGCGGCATCCGCGATGCCTCCTTAAGCCTGCAGCCCGGGGCGTTCTTCACGCTGCTGGGGCCGAGCGGATGCGGCAAGACCACGACGTTGCGCTGCATCGCGGGACTCGAACGGCCCGATGATGGCGTCATTCGGCTCGCCGATCGCGTGGTGTTCGATGCGCGCCGGCGCATCCACGTGGCCATGAACGAGCGCGGCATCGGCATGGTGTTCCAGTCCTATGCGATCTGGCCGCACATGACGGTGTTCGAGAACGTCGCGTTCCCGCTCAGGGCGAGGGGCGGATCGCTCGGCCGTGAGGAAATCCGGCGGCGGGTCGAGGACAACCTGCGGCGCGTCAATCTCGCCGGCTATGGGGAACGCAATGCCACCATGCTGAGCGGTGGCGAGCAGCAACGCGTCGCCTTCGCGCGCGCCATTGTCGGGGAGCCCAAATTGCTGCTGCTAGACGAGCCATTGAGCAATCTCGATGCCGGGCTGAGGGAGGAGATGCGCACCGAACTGCTGCGGCTGCAGCGCACCATCGGCATCACCACTGTCTACGTAACCCACGATCAGACCGAAGCCCTGACGCTGTCGGACCGCATCGCGGTGGTCGATCGCGGCCGCATCCTGCAGGTCGGCCCGCCGACGGAAATCTATCTGCGGCCGCAATCGGAATTCGTCGCGCGCTTCGTCGGCAGCACCAACATGCTCTACGGCAAGGCCGCCGGCCCCGCGGCCTCGCCGCAAGCCGGAGAGGCCGGGGTGCTGCGCGTCGAGGTCGGCCTCGAGAGGCCGCTCGGCTGCATTGCGCCGGCCGGCGTCGGGAGCAACGGTGAAGCAGCCGTGTCGGTGCGGCCGGAAGCCATCGACATCACCCTGAGCACGGATGCCGACAGCCCCGCCGGTGCCATCAACGAGCTGCGCGGCGAGGTCGCCGCCTCGACGTTCATGGGCGTGAACCTGCGCTACGATGTCCGCGTCGCCGAGCGCATGCTATCCGTGATCACGCCGCCGCGTCGCGTGTTCGGCGTCGGCGACAAGGTCGTGCTGCGCTTTTCCTTCGAAAGCGCCGTCGCGGTTCCGCCCGAACCCAAGTAACCAGCATTCGCGCTACCCGCACGAAATCATCAAAACCCAAGGAGGCAAACGCAAATGTCTGACCAGTATGAAACCATCGCGATCACCAAGGACAAGGGTATCACCTTCGTGACGCTCAACCGCCCGGAAAAGCGCAATGCCATGAGCCCGCAGCTGCATCGCGAGATGGACGAGGCGCTGGACGATCTCGCGATCGATCCGCAGACCCAGGTGCTGGTGCTCACCGGCGCCGGCGAGGCGTTCTGCGCCGGCCAGGACATCGAGCTGTTCTTTCGCGCCGGCGCCAAGGATCCGGCGATGATGCAACGCACGCGGCGGGCCTCGAACCGCTGGCGCTGGCAGAAGCTCTCGACCTTCCCGAAGCCGACCATCGCGATGATCAACGGCTATTGTTTCGGCGGCGCCTTCACCCAGGTGTGCGCCTGCGACTTCGCCATCGCGGCCGATCAGGCAGTGTTCGGCCTGTCGGAAGTTAATTGGGGAATTCTGCCTGGCGGCATCGTGGCGTGGAACGTTACGCAGGTGTTGAATTTTCGCGACGCGCTCTACTATGCGATGACGGGCGACACCTTCGACGGCAAGCAAGCGCGGGAAATGGGCTTCGTCAACATGTCGGTGCCCAAGGCCAAGCTGCGATCGGCCACCATCGCATTCGCCAAAAAGCTGATGGAGAAAAGTCCTGCCGCGATGCGCTACACTAAGGAGGCGATCCGCGCCGTGCGCTTCATGAATGAGCCGCAGGCGCACGACTATCTCTCCGCCAAGAGCGACGCCTTGCGCTACAACGACAAGGAGAAGGGACGCGAGCAAGGCATGGCGCAGTTCCTCGACGAGAAGACCTATCGGCCGGGATTCGGGCACTTCAAGCGCAAGACGGCCGAACCCGCAAAGTAGACGAAGGGTATGAAGACGCATCGGCAAGTCTGAGGGAGGTACAGGTGATGCGCGCAAAGAAAGCTCTCGGGCGGGCCGCCGCGACGGTGGCGTCGACTATCGTGTGCGGGCTCGCGATCGCCATCACCCCTGCGCGGGCGGCCGACGCCGGCCAGATCGAGGCGGCGCGGAAGGAAGGCCAGGTGGTCTGGTACACAACGCTGATCGTGAACCAGGCCATCCGTCCGCTGCAGGAGGCCTTCGAGAAGAAGTATCCGGGCGTGCGGCTGCAATATTCGCGCGCCGACGACGCTCCGACGGCACTGAAGATCTTGAGTGAGGCGCGCGCCGGACGAGTGCAGGCCGACGTCTTCGACAGCCTCTATGCGATGATCGCGGTGGGGCGCGCGGGCCTGATCGCGCCCTACCGGCCGCCCAACATCGATCAATTCCCGCCTGAGCTGAAGGATCGGGATGGCGCCTGGACGGCGCTGCTCGTCTACGTGTTCTCGGCCGGGGTCAACACCAGCATGGTGCCCCTCGATCAGGCGCCGAAGACGTTCCAGGACCTGCTCGATCCGAAGTGGAAGGGCAGGATCGGGTGGCACGCGAGTTCGTTCGCCGGCGCAGCCGGCTTCGTCGGATCGGTCCTCACCAGCATGGGCGAGGATCGCGGCATGGAGTACCTGCGGGCGCTGGCGCGGCAGCGCATCATCAATGTGGAGGCATCCTCCCGCGCGGTGCTCGATCAGGTGATCGCCGGCGAATATCCGCTCGCTCTGATGATCTTCATCAACCACGCGGTGATCAGCGCCCGCAAGGGCGCACCCTCGGCATGGCTGAAGATCGAGCCGATGCCGGTCGCGCTCGACGCGATCTCGGTGCTCAAGGGCGCACCGCATCCCAATGCGGCGAGGTTGCTGGCCGAGTTTCTGACCTCGGAGGAGGGCCAGCAGGTGCTGCGGCAGGCCGATTACCTGCCGGCACTTCCGAGTGTGCCCACTATGGTGCCGGGATTGCGGCCGGCTGACGGGAAATACCAAGCGACCTATTTGCGCCCCGAAGAGGTAGAGCGGAACATGACGCGCTGGTCGAAGGTCGTCGAGGATCTGTTTCGTTGATGACGTGAGCGTTCGCGCCGCGCAGCGGCATTGCGGCGCCGGAGGAGATGAGCTTGCCATACGAGACGATTTCCCTCGACATTTCGCCGCGCCGGATCGCCACCATCCTGCTCAACCGGCCCGAGCGCGGCAATGCGTTCAATCAGGCGATGCTCGCCGAGCTTGCTCATGTGTTTGCCCGGCTCGCGGCGGACGACGGCACAAGGCTCGCAGTGCTGCGCGGCAGCGGCAAGCATTTCTGCGCCGGTGCCGATCTCGCGGAACGCGCGCATCGCAGCGATGACGCCGCAGGCGCGCCCACCGGTCGCACCCTCCTCGATGTGCTCGAAGCCATCGACCGCCTGCCCAAGCCCACCATCGCGGGAATCCATGGTGGTGCCGTCGGGGGCGGCGCCGCCATCGCAGCCTGCTGCGACATCGTGGTGGCGACCGAGGATGCCTTCTTCTCGATTCCCGAGGTGCGGGTCGGAATGGCGCCGGTGCGGCTCGCGCCGCTATTCATCCGCGCCATGGGGCACCGCAGCTTTCGGCGCTACGGCATCTCGGGTGAACGCTTCGACGCCGCCGAGGCGTTGCGCATCGGCATGGCGCATCGGCTGTGCGAGCCGCACGAGCTCGATGGAGCGATCGCGGCGGTCGCAGATGCGCTGCTGCACGGCGCGCCGGGCGCAATTCGCGAGCTCAAGTCGGCCTGCGCCGGTCTCGCGACGCCACCATGGCCCGCCAGAACTGCACCGCCAAGGCACGAACCGGCGAGGGCGCCCGAAGCAGCGGAAGGGATTGCGAGCTTTCGCGAAAAGCGCAAGCCGAGCTGGTATCCAGGGTAGATATTGTTCCGTTCGCGCCAGCTTTATCGAGGTACGGCTCTTGCGACCCCTTTCGCACCATGGTGATGTAGCTTCATCGCAGCCGGTGCCAGCGCATCCGCGCGGCTGTCATGGTGCACGGGAGTTGCGGCAATGTGCGGCGAAGAGTTGCACGATCGGGCCGAGGTTTTTGGCTTGCGGATGGGCGGTGTGCTGCGGGAACGGATTTAAGGATGTGGTATTTTCGGCACTGCCGATCGCGACGGAACAGGCTCCTTCAGAGCAGCGAGCTCAATCCGCCATGATCCGGGTTGCCTTTGTGGTGGGAGATTATCCTCCTGAGCAACTCCGATTGCGCGAGGACACTGCGCGCGGCTATTCGTCAGCCGAGGTCGAGGTCGGGATTGTCAGGGTCGCCGCGAGACCCTTTGACGGTCTTGGTCCGGCCGAGATTCAGGCGGTGGCGCCGATCTTCCATGAGGCTTTCCGGCAGGCCGAGCGGGAGGGCTATCACGCGGTCGTCCCGCTCGGAATGCTGGATCTTGGCGTTGATGGCGGCAGGTCGGCGGTCGATATTCCCGTGGTCGCGCCGCTGCAGGCAACGCTGCACATCGCCGCTCAGGTCGGCGAGAATTTCGGCATCGTCTGCTATCACCCCTCCGCGATCGCCAGGCATCGCGCACAGACCAGAGCCTATGGCATGGAAGATTGGATTGCCGGACGGAAGGCGAGCGGCGTCTACCTCCAGCATATTGCCGCCAATCAGGATGCGACGATCGAAGCGTTCCTTCTGGCCGCTCGTGCGTTGATCAAGGAGAACGGCGCCGATGTCATCATTCCACAGGGGATAACGCAATGCCCGGTGCTGATGAAGCCGGACTGGCTCAGCGCGCAGCTCGGCGTCCCCGTCGTCGAAGGGATAGGGGCGCCGATCCGCTTGGCCGCTTTGCTGGTGTCCCTTGGTCTCAGGCACAGCAGGGTGCGATGGTCCAAGGAAGGGTCGCAACCGAAATAGGCGTCGGTATGGGCTCGATGGGAGAACGTATCATGAGATGGCTGGCGTTGATCGCCGGCATTACAAACTTGTTCCTGTCCCCGGTGATCCCGGCCTCGGCGCAAGATGCCAATGGCACCTTTCCCAATCGCCCGATTCGCATCGTCACGCCAATCGCGCCCGGCGGAAATATGGATTTGTCGGTTCGGGTCTTTGCCGAAAAGCTGGCCAGGATCCTGGGCCAACCTGTCGTCGTGGACAACCGGCCGGGGGCGGGCTCGGTTATCGGCATCCAGGCTGTGCTGAGCGCGCCGGCGGATGGCTATACCGTGCTGGCGATGTCTAATTCGTTCCACCTCGCGCCGTTGCTGATGAAGAACCGTCCCATCGACCCGTTGAAGGACTTCGCCGGGATCGGCTTCATCAATTCGGTTCCGATGGTACTGACCGTCGGGAGCTCGAAGCCGGATCGCACCGTCCAAGATTTGATTGCGCGGGCAAAGGCGAATCCAGGGACCGTGTCGTATGCCTCCGGGGGTATCGCTTCCA
>Ga0209415_10009363_pt1 | contig 16829 bp, 12 predicted proteins | sample PeaSoiSIISIP2007_FD_187696 | JGI IMG/M metagenome (GOLD analysis project Ga0209415, IMG submission 187696) | Peat soil microbial communities from Weissenstadt, Germany - SII-SIP-2007 (SPAdes) (version 2) | ecosystem: Environmental > Terrestrial > Soil > Wetlands > Peat | place: Germany... | reverse complement strand
CCTGTTCCGCAAGGAGGACGTCGCCGCGATCGCCATCTGCTTCATGAACTCGTACTGCTACGCGGCGCACGAGCGGGCCGCGGCCGAGCTCGTGCGGAGAGAGATGCCCGGCGCCTTCGTCAGTGTCTCGAGCGAGGTTCTCCCCGCGGTGCGCTTCTACAACCGAGTGTCTACGACCACGCTCGACGCGTTCGTCGGCCCCGTGCTCCGCGACTACCTGCGCGCGCTTGCGTCGCGCCTCACCCTCGCGGGCTTCGGCGGCGTGCTCCTCGTGATGCAGTCGAGCGGGGGGGTGGCGCTACCAGACGCGACCGTCCGCCGTCCGGCGGGGACCCTGCTCAGCGGACCGGCTGCTGCCCCGCGCGCGGCCGCCGCGTTCGCAGGGCCGGCCGGCTTCAAGGACTGTCTCGTGGTGGACATGGGTGGGACGAGCTTCGACGCGTCTCTCGTCCGGGACGGTCAGGTAGAGCTCAAGCCCGAGGGGGAGATCGCGCGTCTGCGCATCGCGCTCCCGATGCTGGACATCGTCACGATCGGCGCCGGTGGCGGCAGCATCGGGCGGGTCGACGCGGGAGGGCTCCTCCGAGTGGGGCCGGAGTCGGCCGGGGCTGAGCCTGGCCCCGCATGCTACGGCCGCGGCGGCGAGCTGCCCGCCTGCACGGACGCGAACGTCGTGCTCGGATACCTCGATCCCGCCTACTTCGCCGGTGGCGAGATGCGGCTCGACCCGGAGCGCGCGCGCGCCGCCGTCGAGCGGCATGTCGCGGTCCCGCTCGGTCTCACGGCCGAGCGCGCCGCCGTCGGCATGTACCGCGTCATCAACGCCAACATGGCCCACGGGGTTCGAGAGATCACCGTCAAGCGCGGGCTGGATCCGCGCGAGTTCCCGATGGTCGTCGCGGGCGGCGCAGGCCCGATCCACGGGTGCGCCATCGCCAGCGAGCTCGACATTCGGACGGTCATCGTCCCGCCCGTCGCGTCGGTTCTGTGCGCGGCGGGGATGCTCCTCACCGACCAGCAGCACGATTTCGTACGTTCTTGCATCGCGCGCATCGCCGAGCTCGACCCCGAGCGCCTCGCCCGGGTCGTCGATGACCTCGTCGCGCAAGGAGAGGCGCAGCTCCGCCGCGCAGACGTTCCATCCGACCGGATCGAGCACAGGGTCGCGGTCGACCTCCGCTACGTGAAGCAGTACCACGAGGTCACGGTCTCCGCGTCGCGCGAGGCCATCCGCGCGGGGAGCCACGCCGAGATGATCGCGTCGTTCCACCGCGAGCACGACCGTCTCTACGGGTACGAGCTGTCGGAGGAGGGGACGAGCATCGAGCTCATCAACGTCCGCGTGCGCAGCGTCGGCCGCACCGAGAAGCCCGCGCTCCCGCGTGTCGCGAGCGGCCCCACGGGCGCCTCGGTGGCCCTGAAGCGCGAGCGCCGAGCCTACGTCCCCGAGCACGACCGCTTCGAAGAGGTCCCCGTTTATGACGGGCACGCCTTGATGGCGAGGAACGAGATCACGGGGCCCGCGCTCATCGAGCGTACGGACACCACGATCCTGGTGAGCGCGGATTACGCCGCGCGGATCGACGATCACGGGACGTGCATCGTCGAGCGGAGGGCGTCATGAGTAGCGTGGACACCGGTACCGCTCCGGCCTTGCCGCAGGCTGGCTCGCACCAGATCGACAAGGTTACGGTCTCGATCCTCGGCCGGGCGCTCCGCGCCATCACCGACGAGATGAGCCTCAGCATGGAGCGGAGCAGCCGCTCGCCCATCCTCTGCGAGGCTCGGGATTTCGTGACCGGGCTCTACGACGCCGACGGCCAAATGCTCGAGCAGACGGAGAACCTGCCGATCCTGAGCTTCTCGCTCAGCCCGGTCTGCCAGCACATCGCCAGGACATTCGCCGGCGACGTTTTCCCCGGCGACGTGTTCTTCCACAACGACGTCTTCTCCTATGGCAACCAGAACAACGACGTCGCCGCGTTCAAGCCGATCTTCATCGGCGAGACGCTTGTCGGCTGGGCCGCGTGCAAGGGGCACCAGGCGGACATCGGCGGTGCCGTGCGCGGCGGCTACAACCCAAGCGCGAAGGAGGTGTGGCAGGAGGCCCTGCGCATCCCCGCCGTGAAGGTCTACGAGAGGGGGAAGCTGCGCCGCGACGTGTGGGACCTCATCTTCGCGAACATCCGCCTCCCGATCGTGCAGGAGGACATGCGGGCCGAGATCGGGAGCTGCACGGTGGGCGAGCGCCGGCTGCGCCAGTTGATAGAGAAGCTCGGCGAGGACCGCTTCCAGGCGCACAAGGAGGCGCTGTTCGATTCGACCCGGGCGATGATGGAGGCCGAGATCCGGACGTTCCCGAGCGGTGTCTACCGCGGCGAGTCGACCGTGTATTTCGACGGCCACAACCCCGGGTCGACCCACAAGATCAGGGTCACCATCACGGTCGACGGTGGGCACATCCGCTTCGACTACGCGGGGACGGACCGGCAAACGGAGGGCTTCGTCAACGGCACGTACACCTCGACCGCCTCCGCCACCATCCTCACGTTCCTCCAGATGGTGAACCCCGCCATGCCGCACAACCGCGGCATGACCGAGCCCGTCGAGATCGTCGTGCCGGAGGGGACACTCCTGAACGCCGCGTACCCCGCGGCCACGACGTTCGGAAACCACCTCTGCCCGCCCAACGCCGACGCGATCATCCGCGCCCTGGCGCCCGTCGTCCCCACGCGGGTGACCGCGGGGTGGAACCAGCTCCTCTGCTCGCTATCGACCGGGCGGGACGTCCGCAAGGACGACACCTACGTCGACATCCTGTTCATGGGCCTCAAGGGTGGCTCGGGGGCGACGAGCGATTGCGACGGGTACGATCACATCGGGATGATCGACGCGTCCGGCGGCGTGCTGGACCAGGACTACGAGATGTTCGAGCAGATGACCCCGCACAGGGTGCTCACGCACGAATATCTGACCGACTCCGCCGGCGCGGGCGAGCACCGCGGCGGGCTGGGCGTCCTCACCCGCTATCTCGTCGGAGGCGAGGAGACCCAGATCGTCACGTTCGGGGACGGCGACATCGAGCCGGCGTTCGGGCTCGAGGGCGGCGGGTCCGGCACGCTCAACTATATCGAGCTGAAACGACCGGACGGCACGAAGGTGCGCCCGAGCACGAAGGATCACGTGAGGGGCGTCCCCACCGGGACGGTGTACGTGCAGGAGGCCGGCGGAGGTGGCGGCTTCGGCCCTCCGTTTGCTCGGCCGGCGGCGCTCGTCGCGCGCGAGGTTCGCGACGGTCTCGTGTCGATCCGCGCTGCGCGCGAGCTCTACGGCGTCGCGATCGATCCCATGACCTTCGCGGTCGACGCCGCGGAGACTGCGCGCCTTCGCGCAGCGAGGGCGTAGCGGGAGGCCGTGATGGACTATTCGCTGACCGAAGAGCAAGAGGCGATTCGCCGCACGTTCCACGCGTTCGCCGAACGCGAGGTTCGTCCGCTTGCTCGGCGGATGGACGAGGAGCCGGAGTTCCCCCGCGCGCTCTTCCGTCGCGTCGGCGAGCTCGGGCTCTTCGGCATGCGGTACCCGGAGCCGCTCGGCACCGGCGTGGACGTCGTCTCGTCCGTCGTCGCGCTCGAGGAGCTCGCGTGGGGGAGCCTCTCCCTGGCTGCCGCGTGCACGATGCAGTCGCTCATGGGCACGTGGTTCGTGCACAGCTTCGGTTCGCCCGAGCAGAAGGAGCGCCTCCTCGTTCCCGCCATGCGCGGCGAGAGGATTGGCGCGATCTGCATGACAGAGCCGAACGCCGGGAGTGACCTCCTCGCGATCGCCACGACCGCGAGGCGGGACGGAGCGAGCTGGCGACTCTCCGGGTCGAAGACGTGGGTGACCTCGGCGCCGGTCGCGGACTTCTTTACCGTCTTCGCGCGGACAGGCGACGAGCGACTCGGCGTGTTCCTCGTCGAGCGCGGGGCTTCCGGGCTCGAGATCGGAAGGACGATCGAGAAGCTGGGCGTGAAGTCGTCGCTCACGAGCGAGGTGCACTTCACGGACGTGGCGGGGACGCTGCTCGGCGAGGACGGATCAGGGGCGAAGTACCTGCGCGAGATCCTCGCGGAGATCCGCGTCGGGACCGCTGCGCTGGCGCTCGGGCTCGGTCGCGCCGCATACGAGGAAGCGCGCCGCTACGCGGGTGAGCGGGCGCAGTTCGGCAAGCCGATCGATCGGTACCAGGCGGTGCAGATGCACCTCGCCGACATGGCGACCGAGCTGGAGGCCGCGCGCCGTCTCACGTACTGGGCTGCCTGGCGCAGCGACCAGAACCTCCCGAACGCACGCGAGGCGAGCATGGCCAAGCTCTTCGCCTCGGAGGTCACGCACCGCGTGTGCGACGGCGCCGCGCGCATCACCGCGAGCTACGGCTTTGCGTCGGACAGCCCGATCCAGAGGTACGTGCGCGACGCTCGGTTCCTCCTCATCGGCGGCGGAACGTCGGAGATCCTGCGCATCAACATCGCGAGGGAAGCATGAGCGAGGGAGCCATTCGTGTCCTCGTGGCCAAGCCCGGCGTCGACGGCCATGACGTCGGCGCCAAGCTCGTGTGTCGCGCCTTGATGGCCGCGGGGATGAACGTGACCTACACCGGGCTCCGACAGTCCCCCGAAGCGATCGTCGCGGCCGCGCGCGCGCACGGCGCCGATGTCGTCGGCCTGTCGATCATGTCGGGCGCGCACCTCCCGCTCTGCGAGAAGGTGATGGCCGCCCTGAAGAGCGCCGGAGTCTCCGCGAAGGTCGTGGTCGGCGGGGTCATCCCGGCGCGCGACCGCGACGCGCTCCGAAAGCTCGGCGTGCAGGCGGTCTTCGGCGTGAGCGCGACCTTGGACGAGGTCGTTCGCTGGGTCGAGGAGAACGGCCGGAGGGCAGCGTGAAGACCGGGAGCAAGAGCGAAGTCGTGCCGGTCGTGTGGGATAGCGGCATCGACATCAAGACCGTGTATCGCCCGAGCGACGTTCCGGCGAGCGCCGCGGCCGACATCGGTGAGCCGGGGGAGTTCCCGTACACGCGCGGCATCCACGGCGAGATGTACCGGCGGCGCCCCTGGACCATCCGACAGTACTCGGGCTTCGGCACCGCCGCGGAGACGCACGAGCGCTTCCTCTACCTCATCAAGCACGGCAACACCGGGCTGAACGTCGCGTTCGACCTTCCGACGCAGTGCGGCCTCGACTCCGATGACCCGATGGCAGAGGGCGAGGTCGGGCGCGTCGGCATGGCCGTCGACACGCTCGCCGACATGGAGGAGGCGTTCCTTGGAATCGACCTCAACCAGATCACCGTCTCGCTCACGATCAACGGCGCGGCCATTCCCATCATGGCGATGTATTTCGCCATGGCGGTCAAGCGCGGGTTTCTGCTGAAGGAGCTCCGGGGGACGGCGCAGAACGACATCCTCAAGGAGTTCATCGGCCGCGGGACGTGGATCTACCCGGTCGAACCGAGCGTGCGCCTCGTGGGAGACACGATCGAGTTCTGCGCCCGCGAGGTGCCGCACTACAGCCCGGTGTCGGTGTGCGGCTATCACATCCGGGAGAGCGGAGCGACTCCTGCGCAGGAGATGGCGTATGGGCTGGCGATTGCGCTCGCGTACGTCGACCACGTCCGCGCCCGCGGCCTGGACGTCGACGACTTCGCACAAGGGATCAGCTTCAACTTCGACATCTTCGGCAATCTCTGGGAGCAGGTCGCGAAGTTCCGCGCCGGACGGCGACTTTGGGCGAAGCTGATGAAGGAGCGTTACGGCGGGCACAACCCGCGCGCGATGCAGCTGCGCATTATCGCCGGCGGTGGCGGCGGTGGCCTGACGGTGGAGCAGCCGCTGAACAACCTCGTGCGGAGCGCGTACTACGCGCTCGCGAGCGCGCTGAGCGGGACCCAGACCATGGCGCTCTGCTCCTACGATGAGGCGTACACGATCCCGAGCGAGCAGGCCGCGCGGCTCTCGCTGCGGACCATGCAGATCCTCATGCACGAGACGGGCGTCTGCGACACGGTCGACCCGCTGGCGGGCTCGTACTTCGTCGAGGCGACCACGAACGAGATGGAAGCCAAGATCCAGAGCATCATGCGCGCGCTCGACGCCGACGGCGGGATCATACGGGGTATCGCCGAGGGACGCGTGCAGGCCGACGTGAACAGGCAGGCGTACGAGCGCCAGTTGCGGGTCGATCGTGGAGAGGTCAAGAAGGTCGGCGTGAACTGCCATCGCGACGACGAGGGGGAGCCGGACGTAGAGTTCCATCCGTACCAGCGCGAGAAGGCGGACGCGCAGCTCGCGCGGCTGGCGGAAGTCCGCGCACGGCGCGACGCCGCGGCGGTCGCGCGGGCGCTTGCGGAGCTGCGGCGCGTCGCCGCCGAAGGCCGGAACGTCATGCCGGCGGCGATGGATGCCGTGAGGGCGTACGCGACGGTCGGGGAGATCAGCGGTGCGCTCAAGGCGGTCTTTGGCACGTACCAGGAACCGGTGAGATTCTGATGGTGGCGATCCCTTCAGGAGAAGGCAGGGTGACGCCATGAGGGCGGACGGTCGGCCCGTCGTGCTCAGCGTGGAGCAGGCGCTGAGCCTCTCGTATGCGACGCTGCGGTTCGTCCACCTGGGGTGGCGCGTCATCCGCGTGGAGGCGACGCCGACCGAGGGGCGTGCGCTGGGAGGGGATCCGAACCGCCACATCGGGCGCACGGTCGCCGACGGCGGGCGTCACGCGTACTTCGTGGCGCCGAACGTCGGGAAGGAGGCCATCGCGCTGAATCTGAAGGACCCCGATGGGCGCGCGCTCTTGCACAGGCTCGCGCGGGACCTCGAGGTCGACGTGTTCTGCACGAACACGATGCCCTCGCGCCACGAGGCGCTCGGCCTCGACTACGCGAGCATCGCCGGCGTGCGGCCCGATGTCGTCTGGTGCTGCATCTCGGCGCAGGGGCTCGCTTACCCGGACGTGCCCGGCTACGACCCTGTCCTGCAGGCGATGTGTGGCTACATGGACCTGACGGGCGCCGCGGACGGTCCGCCGATGCAGAACGGGCCACCGATCATCGACCTCAAGGCGGGAGACGAGGCGTTCGCGCAGGTCCTCCACGGCCTCCTCGAGCGGGCGCGGACAGGCAAGGGGCGTGCGATCGACGTTTCGATGGCGCAGGTGGCGACGAGCTGGCTCCTCACCTTTCTGCCTCTGCTCGACATGGGGAGCGCCCCGTCGGAGCTGAAACGCTCGGGCAACGAGCACCGGCAGTTCATCCCGACCAACGCGTACCCGACGGCGGACGGATTCATCTACATCGCGGTAGGGAGCGACGCGCAGTGGCAGCGGCTGGTGGCGCGCCCTCCTTTCACGCCGCTGGCTCGGCCCGACCTCGCCACCAACGAGGGGCGCCGGGCGTCGAAGGTCGCGCTCCACGCGGAGATCGGCGCCCTCACGTCGCGTCACACGATGGCGGACCTTGCGCGCGCGCTCGCCGCGGCGCAGGTTCCCCACGCGCCGATCACGCCGATCGAGGACGTGATGAACCTGGAGTTCATACGACGCGCGCTGCTGTCGACGACCACGCCGGACGCGAAGCGGGTTCGGCTCCCGCCCCCCGCTGTGCGGACGGACTGGCTCGACGCACGGAACGGTGAGCTCCCATTCGCACCGGCCTACGGAGGGGACACCGACACCGTCCTCGCCGAGGTGGGTGTCACACTCGACGAGGCGCGCGCACTGCGGGCGCAGGGCGTCATCGCCTGAGCCGGAGATCCTGAGATGTCTTTCGCCTGCGACTACCATCGGCCCACGACGCTCGACGAGGCATGGACGCTCGCGGCACGGACTCCCGGCGCGCGGTTCATCGCGGGCGGGACGGACGTCATGGTGCGCATCCGTGAGGGGAAGGTGCGGCCCCCGGCTCTCATCTCGCTCCGGGCGATCGCCGATCTTCGCCGGAGCGATCTCGGGGCACCGATCGTCATTGGCGCCGGGGTGCGGCTCGCCGACCTCGCGGCGAGCCGCGACCTCGAACGCGCGCTCCCTGTGCTCGTGCAGGCCGCGCGCCGGGTGGGGAGCGTGCAAATCCGGAACGCCGCGACGTTGGGGGGCAACCTCTGCAACGCGTCGCCCTGCGCCGACACGGCGCCGCCGCTGCTCGCGCTCGACGCGCGCGTGGAGCTCGCGTCGGCGGCGGGGATGCGTGAGGTTTCGCTCTCGGAGTTCTTCGTCGGGCCTCGGGCGTCCATTCTCCAGCCCGGCGAGATCCTGCGCGCGGTCGTCGTCGATCCCATCGGCCCTGCCGTCCGAGGCTCGTTCCTGAAGAAGGGGCGCGTGCAGATGGACATCGCGCTCGCGAGCGTCGCCGTCGTCCTCGAGCTGGACGGTCGGCGGTGCGTGCGCGCGCGGGTTGCCGTGGGCTCGCTCGGGCCCCGACCGATGCGACTGCCCACGGTCGAGCGCGTGCTCGGAGGAGCGTCGATCGACGCCGGCGTCCTCGCGGCGGCGCGTGCCGCGGCAGAGGCCGAAGTTCGCCCCATCAGCGACGTGCGCGCCGGGGCCGACTACCGGCGGCACCTCGCGGGGGTGCTCCTCGAGCGCGGCGTCCGCACGATTCTGGACGGAGCGCCGTCGTGACGGTGGAGCTCCGGTTCGTGGTCAACGGGGAGCCGGCCCGCGTGAGCGTCGCGCCCAGCGCGCGGCTCATCGACGTGCTCCGCGACGCTCTCGGGCTCATGGGGACAAAGGAGGGGTGCGGCAACGGCGAGTGCGGCGCTTGCACGGTCACCGTGGACGGTCGCGCCGTGTGCTCGTGTCTCACGCCGGCGCTGGAGGTCGAAGGGCTCGAGGTGGTGACCGTCGAAGGGCTGGTCGGGCCCGGGGGCGCTCTCGGGGTCGTCCAGCAGGCGTTCGTCGAGAAAGGGGGGGTGCAGTGCGGGTTCTGTACTCCGGGGATGGTCATGAGCGCCCACGCGCTGCTCGAGTCGAGCTCCGACCCCACCGACGGGGACATCCGGGACGCGCTCACCGGCAACCTGTGCCGCTGCACGGGGTATGCGCAGATCATCGAGTCGGTGCAACTCGCCGCGAAGAGAAAGCAGGAGCGCCGTGGATAAGCTGCGCCATGTTGGCCACGACCTGCCACGGCCGGACGCGGGCGACAAAGCCGCCGGACGCGCCGCCTACATCCACGACCTGTCGCGCCCGGGTATGCTCTGGGGGAAGATCAAGTTCAGCGAGCACGCGAGCGCCCGCATCGCGCACATCGACACCTCCCGCGCGGAGCGCCTCCCGGGTGTCCGCGCCGTCCTCACGGGGGACAACACGCCGGAGGTGCGCATCGGCTTCCTGCGCGACAACCTCGCCCTCAAGAAGGGGCGCGTACGGCAGTTCCGCGACGAGGTCGCCGCCGTCGCCGCCATCTCCAGGGACATCGCCGAGGAGGCCGTCTCGCTCATCCGCGTCGAGTACGAGCCGCTGCCGGGCGTCTTCACCCCGGACGACGCGCTCCTGCCCGGGGCGCCGCTCGTCCACGATCGCGACGCCGACGGCATGCCGCTCACCTCGAACCTGCTCTCGCTGAAGGTCAACCACGTCTCGGGCGACCTCGCGGCGGGCGAGCGTGCGGCAAAATACGTGGCCGAGGGGGAGTTCTCCACGCCGCTCATCCAGCAGGCGTGCATGGGGACGGCCGGCTGTATCGCCGAGATGGACACGCGCGGCAACCTCACGATGTGGATGAAGACGCAGATCCCGTTCCTCGCGCAGAAGGACTTCGTCCGGGCGCTCGAGGCCATGGGGCTCGAAGGGCGGAACGCGCGCGTCATCGTGCCGACCCTCGGGGGAGCCTTCGGGACCGGGCTCGACACGCACGCCTACGAGCACATCGCGATCCTGCTCGCCCACCGCACCGGTCGCCCCGTGAAGATTCTTTACGATCGCGTCGAGGAGTTCGCGTACCTCTCGCCGCGCCAGAGCACGCGCACGAAGGTCGTCCAGGGAATCGATGGCGACGGGCGGATCACGTTCCGGCGCATCGAGGTCATGCAGGACAACGGCGCCTACACCTCGTGGGGGGCCACGTATCCGACCGTGATGCTCATCCCCGCCACGTCCCTCTACAAGGTCGCGAACGTCTCGTTCGACGCGAAGATCGTCTACACGAACAACACCTACGCCCAGGCGATGCGCGGCTACGGGAGCCCGGAGGTCACCTGGCCCATCGAGCGGACGCTCGACGACCTCGCGGAGCAGGCGGGGATGGACCCCCTCGAGCTCCGCATCCTCAATCGGAACACCCCCGGCGAGAAGACGCCGATGGGCCTCGAGATCACGACGTGCGGCCTCGGCGAGTGCCTCGAGTTCGCGAGGGAGAAGCTCGACTGGCACGCGAAGCGGGGCCAGCAGAAGCACAAGAGGCGCGGTGTGGGCGTCGCGTCGCTCGTTCACGTCGGCGGCTCGGGGCGCATCTACCGCTCCGACGGCGGCGGCGTCATCCTCAAGCTCGACGACTTCGGCAACGTCAACGTCTCGTATGGCGGCGTGGAGATGGGGCAGGGGCTGCATGCCGCCCTCACGGCGACCGTCGCCGAGGCGCTCGGTGTGCTGCCCGCGAGGGTCGTGATCAACGCGACCGACACCGCGACCTGTCCGTGGGACGTCGGCACGCACGCGAGCCGCGGCGCGTTCATCGCCTGCAACGCCGCGATCCGTGCCTCTGCCAAGGCGCGAGCGAAGCTCTTCGCGCTCGCGGCCGAAGTCTTCCACGAGGAGGCCGCGAAGAGCCTCAAGGCGTGCCAGAGGACGCACCCCGGCTTCACTCCGAAGCCGTTCGATCTCCGAGCGGCGTGCCGCGCCGACAACCTCGACCTCGCGATGGGCGTGCTGACGCTCAAGGACGCGCCGGACGAGCCGTGGCTCACGCTCGACCTCGGCCGCGCCCTCCGCGCGATCCACTTCCGCGGCGTCGCCGGTCAGGTGATCGTGGAGGAGGCGTTCTATGAGCCGCCCAGCGTGCTCCCGGACTGGTCGAAGGGGGTCGGCAACATGAGCGCCACCTACGCGTACGGCGTCCAGGGCTTCGAGGTCGAGGTCGACGAGGAGACGGGGGACGTCCGGATCCTCCGGGCCGTCGCGGCGCACGACGTGGGTCGCGTGCTCAACCCGCAGACGCTCCGCGGACAGGTGATGGGGGGGCTCGCGCAGGGGATTGGTTACGCGCTCTACGAGGAGGTGAAGACGCACGAAGGGCGCGTCCTGAACCCCAGCTTCACCGACTACAAGATCCCGAGCGTCCACGAGATGGCGTTCCCCGTAGACGTGCTCTTCGTCGAGACGGACGACCCGGCCGGTCCCTTCGGCGCGAAGGGGGTGGGCGAGCCAGGGCTGGTGCCGACCGCCCCGGCGCTCGCGAGCGCCATCTACGACGCGGTCGGAGTCCGCGTGAACGACCTCCCCATCACGCCCGAGAAGATCGTCCGCGCGCTGAAAGAGAAGAAAGCAAAGAGGGTCTAGCCATGCTCCAGAAGACGTTCATCCCGTACGGTGCCTACTGGTCCACGCCGTTCTGCCGGTGGCAGGGGGCGCTCGCGGAGGCCCACTCGCTCGAGCTCGCCGCCGACGTCGCGAGAGACACGCTCGCGCGCTGGAAGGTCGACGCGAAGGCGTTCGACGCGATCGTCCTCGGCATGACCGTCCCGCAGCGCTCGTGCTTCTATGGGGCTCCGTGGCTCGGCGCCCTCATCGGGGCAACGGGGGTGACCGGGCCGACCGTGGCGCAGGCGTGCGCGACGAGCGCGCGTGCGATGGCGACGGCCGCGGCCGAGGTCGAGCTCGAGCAACGCGCGTGCGTGCTTGCCGTGACGTGCGATCGCACGAGCAACGGGCCGCACGTGTACTACCCGCAGCCGAGTGCGCCCGGCGGCACCGGTGCCTCCGAGAACACCGTGCTCGACGCGTTCAACCGCGACCCGTACGCCGAGAACGCGATGATCCAGACGGCCGAGAACGTCGCGAAGGAGGCAGGCTTCAGCCGCGAGGAGCAGGACGCGATCGCGCTCCTTCGCTACGAGCAGTACGGCAAATCGCTCGAGAACGACCGCGCGTTCCAGAAGCGCTACATGGTCCCTGCCGTGCTTCGGCGCGGGAAGAAGGAGATCGGGCGCGTCGACGCGGACGAGGGGATCCACCCGACCACGAAGGAGGGGCTCGCGGGGCTGAAGCCCGTGCTCCCTGGCGGGACGGTCACCTTCGGCGCGCAGACCCACCCCGCGGACGGAAACGCCGGCATCGTCGTGTGCAGCGAGGGGCGCGCCAAGGAGCTCTCGCGCGACGCGAAGCTCCCCGTGCGCGTCGTCGCTTGGGGCGAAGCGCGGGTCGAGAAAGGCATGATGCCCAAGGCGGTGGTCCCAGCGGCCCGCGCGGCCCTCTCTCGCGCGCAGATCGGCCTGGGGGAATGCAAGGCGATCAAGACCCACAACCCCTTCGCGGTGAACGACCTCTACTTCTGCAAGGAGACTGGCACGAAGCCCGAGGCCATGAACCACTACGGATCGCCGCTCGTGTACGGCCACCCGCAGGGCCCGACGGGCACGCGGCTCGTCATCGAGCTCATCGAAGAGCTCGCGGTCCTCGGCGGAGGCTACGGGCTCTTCAGCGGATGCGCGGCGGGCGACACCGCGATGGCGCTGGTGGTCAAGGTCGGGTGAGAACGGCTCAGAAGCACCGCTCCGTGGGGAACGTCACGTTGACGTTTCGGAGCTCCGCGCGCGACGCCATTGTGCTCGAGCCCGAGCCGCCGCCGAAACCGAAGTAGTACGGAGTGCCCGAGACGAACCCCGGCAGGGTGATGGCCTGCAGGCTCGAGACGGCGACGGGGGTGCCCGTCGAACCGGTGATGGTGACACTCATCGCACCGCTCGCGACCTGGATCGTCGCGGTGCGCCAGACGCCGTCGCCGATGTCGCCGACACCGTCGTTCGGCAACGACCCGTCGTAGAGGTCGTTGCTGGTGGTGATGGGGAGCGGGATGCCGGCGTTCGGGGGCATGCCGCTCGCACACGACGACAGGTAGTCGATCGCCGCGTGGTTCCCGTTCCCAGAGTCGCACGGTCCGCTGTCGAAGATGTCGAGCTCCACGCCGTAGCCGTCGAGCCCCATGACTCCGAAGCCGCCGTAGCCGGCCCCGAGCGCGGTCGAGCCGTCGGTCTCGAGCATGAACGCGATGCCGTCCGCCCGCCCGTTGGTCGTCGTGAAGAGGAAGTCGAAGCTCAGCGAGAACGTGTCGACCGTGATGGGGTCGTTGTAGATGAGAGTGCCAGCCTGTCCCGTCGTGACGGTCCCGTCGACGAGCACCGCGGTGTTCGCCGTGGAGTCGTAGGCGGCGTCGCCGTTGAACGTCCACCCGGCCGTCTGGGATCCGGAGAACGCGCTCAGGGTCGTCCCGCAGAGACCCGACGAACAGGCGGTGCCGCTGCACGTGCCGGCCTGGCAGGTGGCGGAGAGCGTGCAGGGGGCGGCGGAGGTGCAGGTCGTGCCGTCCGCCACCGTCGGGCTCGAGCACATCCCAGACGACGGATTGCACGTCCCGGCGACATGGCACTGATCGAGCGCGGTGCATGTGACGGGGGATCCGCCGACGCATGTCCCGGACTGGCAGGTGTCGACCTGCGTGCAGGCGTTCCCGTCGTTGCACGCCGCTCCGTTCGTGGCGTTGGCGAAGCCGCACGCGCCCGCGATGCACGTCGCGACCGTGCACTGCCCCGCGGGTGGGGGACACGCCGCGGCGGACAGGCACCCGGCGTCGACCCCCGCGTCGTGACCCGCGTCCACGCCGCTGTCGTGCCCCGCGTCGTGCCCCGCGTCGTGGCCCGCGTCGTGCCCTGCGTCGTGCCCTGCGTCGTGGCCCGCGTCGCGACCGCTGTCCATGCCGGCGTCGTGTCCGGCGTCGCGACCGCTGTCCATGCCGGCGTCGGCGCCTGCGTCGTGGCCCGCGTCGCGACCGCTGTCCATGCCGCCGTCGTGGCCTGCATCGCGCATCGAGTGCGACGCCTCGTGCGAGACGTCGTTTCGTGTGACGTCGCGGCCCGAGTCTGCCGAGGCGGTCGCGTCGGGCTCGCCGCCGTCGAAGGATTGCTCCGAGACACCGGCGATGAGCGCGCAGCCCGCCGAGCCGAGTGTCACGATGAGCGCCAGTGTTCGAGTCGCCGCCTGCCGGTTCATCGCTCGCATGTCGGAAGCTCTCCTGTCCGTGCCCCCCCCCGACGTCGCCCTACCACTGCAACCCGTTCATCCTACCTCGACGCGGCGTTCGATGCGCCAAGTCCCTCGTGGCCGGCCTTCGATTGCGGTTCGGCGTTGCGGCTACGCAAGCCGCCGCTCCGCCTGCCACACGGTGGCACATCGTGAGAGACCGGCGCCCGACGCGAGGGCCCGATCACGACCGACAGCGCAAGAGGAGCTTCCCCGTCGAGGCGCGCGACTCGAGGCGCGCGTGGGCGAGCTTTGCGTCCTCCAGCGGCACGATGGAATCGATCACCGGGACGATCGTGCCTGCCCCGTAGAGCTCGAGCAGCTCCGCGATGCCGCGGTCGAGGCGCGGGACGTCGTCCCAGAGGAGCAGCACCTGCACCCCCCCGATCGAGCGGTTGTCCTCGATGAGCTGGAAGGGGTGGAACAGCCCGCCGCGCGCCAGATCCGCGGCGGCGCGGAGAAGCTCGCGAGGGTTCCACGATGCGGGAGCCACCCCGGCGGCGCCGATGGTGACGAGCCTCCCTCCGCGGGCGAGCGAGCGGTATCCGGCTCGGAGCACCGAGCCGCCGATGGAGTCGAGCACGACGTCGACCCCACGCCCCGCGGTGAGCGCGCGAACCCTCGCCTCGAAGCCCGAGTACGGCACGCCGTGATCGAGCCCGTGACGCCGCGCGACGTCGAGCTTGGCCTCCGTGCTCGCCGTTCCGAACGTGATGAGCCCGAGCTGCTTGGCGAGCTGCAGCGCGGCGAGGCCGACGCCTCCTGCGACGGCCTGGATGAGGATCGACTCACCTTCGCGCGCGCGGGCGACCTCGACGATCGACTGCCAGGCGGTGAGGTACACGGCAGGGAGGGCCGCGGCGTGCTCGAGCGGCATCTCCCGAGGCAGCTTCCAGGCGCGGCGCGCGTCCACCGCGACGACGTCGGCGTACCCGCCGAAGCGCGTGACGGCCATCACGCGGTCGCCCGCCGAGAAGCCCGAGACCTGCGCGCCGACCTCGCGCACGACCCCGGAGAGCTCGAAGCCGACGCACGTCGGCGGCGCGTCCGCCCACTTGTAGAGGCCGCGCCGCGCGAGGACGTCGGCGTAGTTCACGCCCGAGAACGCGACGTCGACGAGCAGCTGGTCGTCCTTGGCGCGTGGATCGGGGACGACTTCGAGCTCCAGCACGCCGACGTCCCCGTGGCGCCGGAAGATCATGCGACGGCCCATGGGGCCTCACCTTACCGCGCCCCCGGTGCGAATGAGCGGGTCGTCAGGGCTCCGCTCGCGCTAGACTGGACGATCTCTCCGGCGGACGCACGAGGGATCTGCCCCGGAGGGAACGACAACGCACGAGGGCCATGTTCGTATCCGTTTGCGGGGTGACCGACGCCGGGGCCGTCCGAGGCAACAACGAGGACGCGTTCGCCGTCGTCGATCTATCGACGCTGGAGGCCGTGGATCTCTCCGAGGATCGTCAGCTCATCGACATCGGGCCGAGGGGGCTCCTGGCGGTGGTGTCCGACGGAATGGGTGGTGAGAAAGCCGGCGAGGTGGCGAGCGCCCTCACGATCGAGGCGATGCGAGACAGCCTCTCGAACGCCGGCGCGGACGTCGACGCCGAGACGCGCCTGCGCGACGCGCTCGTCCACGCGAACGATCGCGTGCGGACGGCGGCCAAGGAGGCGGGCCGCGCCGGCATGGGCGCCACGGCGATTGGGTTCCTGACCGACGGAAAGGACCTCTGGACCGCCGAGGTGGGCGACTCCCGCGCGTACCTGTTTCGCAGGGGGAAGCTCTTCCAGATCTCGAAGGACCAGACCTACATCCAGGCACTCATCGAGCGCGGGGTCACGGACCCGATGGTGCTCAACGCCTCGCGGGCGCGGAACGTCATTCTCCAGGCGGTCGGCAAGGCCGAGCAGCTCTCGGTTGCCCAGACGCGCGTGGCCCTGCGGCGCGGAGACGTCATCCTCCTCTGCTCCGACGGCTTGCACGGGCTCGTGCCCGACGACGAGATCGAGGCCGTGCTGCACTCGTGCCTCCCGGACGCCCCGTCGCTGCTCGTCGCGCTCGCCAACGATAGCGGCGGAAAGGACAACATCACGGTGCTCGTCGCGGTGATGGCCGACGAGTCGCTCCCGCCGGCCACCGCCGCCGAGGACGTCAACGACACGGTCGCCATCCTCCACCCGTACTCGCTCTTCGTCGGTGCGCCGCCCTCGTCGGGTTCTCTCCCGAACGCGTCCGACGACGACGACGACGACGATCGCGACTAGCGCCCGTCTCTCGATGCGTGCGGCCGGGCGCCATGGCTTGCCGCCGCGGCTCGCGGGCGAAGAGGCGCGGTCCGCGGGCGAAGAGGCGCGGCTCATGGGCGAAGAGGTGCGGCTCGTGGGTGAAGGGGTGCGGTCCAGTGGGCGAAGGGGCGCGGCTCGTGGGCGAAGAGGCGCGGCTCATGGGCGAAGAGGTGCGGCTCATCGGTGAAGAGGTGCGGCTCGTGGGCGAAGAGGCGTGGATCACGGGCGAAGGGGCGCGGCTCGTGGGCGAAGAGGTGCGGTCCAGTGGGCGAAGGGGCGCGG
>Ga0209415_10009362_pt1 | contig 16830 bp, 12 predicted proteins | sample PeaSoiSIISIP2007_FD_187696 | JGI IMG/M metagenome (GOLD analysis project Ga0209415, IMG submission 187696) | Peat soil microbial communities from Weissenstadt, Germany - SII-SIP-2007 (SPAdes) (version 2) | ecosystem: Environmental > Terrestrial > Soil > Wetlands > Peat | place: Germany... | reverse complement strand
CGCGGGCCGGGCTTGAACCGGCGGCTTCAAGATCTTCAGTCTTGCACTCTCCCAAACTGAGTTACCGCGGCGCCGGTGGTCCCGACGGGCCGGGCGGTATAAAGAGCCGGAGGCCCGCTCGTACGCGCCGCCGGACCGTCGCGCAGGCACCACGTCCTCTTTGCCCCCGGTCGAACGCGCGCGCTCACGTTCGGAGCGGCCGATCGCCGTCAATCGCCCCTTGAATTTATCTACGGCACGCGGCCTGATTAACGAGCCGTGGTTCGCACTCTCGTCGTCGCGGAGAAGTTCAACACCGCACTCCGGATCGCCGTCGTGCTCTCCGACGGGCGCATGAAACGCGCCCGCCTCGAAGGGACGAACGTATTCCGTTTCGACCGTGCGGAAGGGCCGTACGCCGTGGTCGGGCTGCGCGGTCACATCGTCGAGCTCGACTACCCGAAGGAGTTCTCCGAGTGGACCCTCGCGGGCCTGCCGAAATTGCTCGAGACTCGGCCGCTGAAGCGGGTCACGGAGGGCGGGATCGTCGCCGCCCTTCAATCGATCGTCCGGGAATTCGACCGGGTCATCATCGCTACCGACTTCGACCGCGAGGGCGAGCTCATCGGACTCGAGTGCCTCGAGCTGCTCCAGAAGGTGCATCCGGGCATCGAGGTGAAGCGAGCGCGCTACAGCGCCCTGACCCGCGATGCGATCGAGACGAGCTTCGGCCATCTCGAAGAGCTCGACCGGGCGCTCGCCGAAGCCGCCGAATCCCGTCAGGAGATCGACCTCGTCTGGGGCGCCCTCTTGACGCGCTATTTGTCGCTCACCGCGCAGCAGCGGGGCAACAGCTTCCTTTCCGTCGGTCGGGTCCAGACCCCGACGCTCGCGCTGCTCGTGGAACGGGACCAGGCGATCAAGGAGTTCGTCCCCACCCCGTTCTGGGAGATCATCGCGACCGGGGAGAAAGCGGGCGAGAGCTTCCGGCTGCATGACCAACACGGAATCTTCGAATCGATGGCCGAAGCCGACCGGATCTTCCGCATCGTGTCGCACGCGAAGAGCGGAGTCGTCCGGGAATTCACCGAGGAGGAGACTCGACGTCGCCCTCCCATCCCGTTCTCCACGACGCTCTTCGTCGCCGAAGCCACGCGCCTCGGAATGGGGGCGGCGCGCGTCATGCAGATCGCGGAAGCCCTCTACACTCAGGGTCTCATCAGCTACCCCCGGACGGACAACACGGTCTACCCGCGGGGACTCGGCCTGCGGACGCTCGTGGAGAAATTCCGCGAGGGACCGTTCGCCGAAGCGGCCGAATTCGTCCTGCAGCAGCCGAGCTTCCGGCCCACCCGGGGCCGAACCGAGACCACCGACCATCCGCCGATCTACCCGACGGGAGTCGTGGACCCGAAGAAACTCCGGCCGGACCATGCGACCGTCTACGAGCTCGTCGTCCGTCGGTTCCTGGCCACCGTCGCGCCCGACGCCCTCGGGATCGGCCGGAGTGCGGCCGTCGAGATCCACGGCGAGCGATTCGAGGGAAAAGGTCAGTACTTGACCGATCCGGGATGGTACCGGGTCTACCCGTACTCGAAACCCGACGAGGTGCCGATGCCCCGCCTCGTGGTGGACGAAACCGTCGTGGTCCCGAAGATCGAGTTCCTCGAGGACCAGACGCGACCCCCTCGTCGGTACTCCCAAGGCTCGCTGATCCAAGAGATGGAACGCCTCGGGCTCGGCACGAAGAGCACGCGGCATGACGTGCTCCAGAAGCTCTTCGACCGACACTACGTGAACCAACGTCAGCTCGAACCGACCTCGACCGGCATCGCGGTGACCGAGGCGCTCAAGGCGCACGCGCCGGTGATCACCCGGCCGGAGATGACCCACCGTCTCGAGGAGGACATGGAACTCGTCGCCGAGTCGAAGAAGCCGAAGTCGGAGGTCCTGGAGGAATCCCGCGAGATGCTGCGCGAGGCGTACGCGTTGCTGTCCGCGAACACCGAGGGAGTGAAGGAGACGCTCACCGGCGCCCTCGACCGACAGCATTTCGTCGGACCGTGCGCGAAATGCGGGGCGGCGCTGCGCCTCGCGCGCAGTCCCCGCGGCGCCCGCTGGGTCCAGTGCGTCAACAACCCGGCCTCCTGCACGGCGACCTACGCGCTCCCGTCCGCCGGGTTCGTGGAACCCGTCCCGGAATTCCTCTGCGGGACCTGCAAGGTCCCTCGGGTGAAGATCACCTTCCGCGGCGTGCGCCCCGACCTCTATTGCATCAACCCCGAGTGCCCCGAACACCACAAGGCGTTCCGAATCGGGGTCTGTCCGAGCTGCGGGAGCCCGCTCCAGATCCGCTACTCATTCCGGGGGAACCGGTTCGTCGGCTGCACGGGGTATCCCACGTGCCGCGTCACGTACCCGCTCCCTCAGCGGGGGAAGCTCGAGAAGGACCAGCCCCCGTGTCCCGTGTGCCGGGCGCCCGTGGTGACGGCGATCGAGGCCGGACGACCGCCGTGGACGCTCTGCATCAATCCCGAATGCCCTACCCGCATCCAGAAGGCGGAGGAACGGGCGGAACGGGCCTCGGCGGCGAAGGCCAAGAAGGCGGCGACAGCACGAAAAGCCGCGGCCAAGACGAGGGCTCGAGCCCGCAAGAAAGCGGCGAGCCCAGCGACCCCGGAGCCGCCGATCGTTCCGGAACCCGCATCGGAGACCGGATCGATTGCACCGCCGAAGAAGCGGGTCCGCCGTTCACGCCCGGCGCCCGCCGCATCGAAACGACCGGAGTCGGCCGCGGCGTCGGTTCCGCCTTAGTCTGGCCCCGGGCCGAATCCCGGCCGTAGGCATCGAATCCCTAAGAGCGTCCCTCCTCCGTTGCGGAGGCTCGACCGTTTCCGCACCTCTCGGCCCGCGTTAAATACGCTCGCCCGGTCGTTCACCTCGTGAGTGGTTCGCGACGCTTGATCGACCTGGATTCTCGCTCGTTCGAGCGCCGGCTCGCCTCGAACCCGCTCGTCATCCTGCCGGTCGGTGCTCTCGAGGCGCACGGCCCTCATCTTCCGCTCGGCGCCGACCAGATCCAGGCCGAAGCCACGGCTTTCGCGCTTGCGGACCGCGTCGACGCGCTCGTCGCCCCGACGATTCCGTACGGCTCGGCGCCCGGAGCCCGTCGGTTTCCCGGCACGGTCTCCCTATCGATGGGCCAACTCGAAGGGCACGTCGAGGGAGTTCTCGGCGAGCTCGCCCGTTCGGGAGTCCGCCGTATCCTCGTCCTCTCCGGTCACGGCGAACGCGGTCACATGGCGGCCCTTCGCGAGGCGGGCGACCACGCAGCCCAGGCGCACCCCGGCACTCGTGTGGTGGTGCTGTGCGACTACGATTTCGTCTACGAACTGCGGGGAAAAGATTCCCCGGCCACCGATGGCCACGCGGGACTCCTCGAGACTTCCCGGGTGCTCGCCCTCGCTCCCGAAACGGTGGGCCCGGCGCGACCCGTCGTCGAGTACCGGCACAGCCCCTTCGTTCCGGGGACGCCGACCGAGAAAGATTGGCCCGAGAGCGTCATTGGCGATACGCGGAACGCATCCGCCGAGCTCGGGGCTCGCGTGCAGGCTCACGTCCTCGACCGGCTCGTCGAGACGGTGCGCACGCTGCTGCCGACCTAGGTCCGAGACATGGCCGACCCATCCGACACCATCCGGGTCCGCGGCGCGCGCCAGCACAACCTGAAGAACATCTCGATCGACCTCCCCCGTGGGAAATTCATCGTTATCACCGGAGTGAGCGGGTCCGGAAAGTCCTCCCTCGCATTCGACACGCTTTACGCCGAAGGACAGCGACGGTACATCGAGAGCCTCTCGTCGTACGCGCGCCAGTTCCTGGGCCAGATGGACAAGCCCGACGTCGATTCCATCGACGGGCTCGCGCCGGCGATCGCGATCGAGCAGCGGGCCGGCAGCAAGAACCCGCGCTCGACGGTCGGAACGGTCACGGAGATCCACGATTACCTGCGTCTGCTCTTCGCGCGGATCGGTGTGCCGCACTGTCCGAACGACGGCCAGGAGATCACTCCGCAATCGGTGGACCGGATCGTCGACGCGGTGAAGACCCAGGCTCGCGGGGAGAAGATCGACCTGCTCGCCCCCGTGCTTCAGGCGAAGAAGGGCGAGCACCGCGACGTGATCGATAAGCTGCGCAAGGCGGGCTACCGACGGTTCGTCATCGACGGCGTCGAGGTCCGGTCGCCGGGTACCGAGATCCGGCTCGAGAAGAATAAGAAGCACACGATCGAGGTCGTGGTCGACAGTTTCGAGGTGACTCCCTCGGAGGAGAGCCGGCTCGCCGAATCGGTCGAGCTCGCGCGAAGTCTCGGGGACGGGCTCGTCATCCTTCGCCGCCCCCGAGGTCAGCGGCAGGTGTTCTCCAGCCGACGCGCCTGTCCGGTCTGCGGGTTCTCGATGGACGAGCTCGCGCCCCGGATGTTCTCGTTCAACAACCCGTTCGGCGCCTGCCCGGATTGTCTCGGGATCGGCGCCACGCTGCACGCCGACCCGGAACGGATCGTGCCCGACAAGGAAAAGCCCCTCACGAAGGCCATCAACGTCTGGGGGCTGACCCCGATGACGTCCTCGCTCGTCCGCTTCGGACAACTCTTCGGCTACGACCCGCGCCGACCCATCCGGGAACTCTCGGAGAAGGGCTGGAAGGCGCTCATGTACGGGGGCGAGAAGAGCCTCGGTCAGTCGACCCATCGGCCCGAGGAATGGTGGGTGAACGGTTGGCTCCGAGAGGGTCTGGTCGCGGCGCTCGAGCGTCGATGGCGCACAACGAAGAGCGAGAGCGCGAAGGAGTACTACCTCGGGTTCCTATCGTTCGTTCCCTGCCGGGCCTGCGGGGGCCGACGCCTGAAGCCGGAGAGTCTGGCGGTCACGGTCCAGGGGAAGTCGATCGCCGATGTCACTGCGATGACCGTGAGCGAGTCGGTCGAGATGTTCCGTTCGCTCGCCCTCTCCGACCGAGACGAACAGATCGTCGGTCAGGTCGTCAAGGAGATCCGGGCCCGGCTCGGTTTCCTGGAGAACGTGGGCCTCACGTACATCACCCTCGACCGGGCGTCGGGCACCCTCTCCGGTGGGGAAGCGGAGCGGATCGCCCTTGCGACCCAGATCGGTTCGGGGCTCGTCGGGGTCCTTTACATCCTGGACGAGCCCTCGATCGGTCTCCACCCCCGCGACCAGGCTCGCCTGCTCTCGACGCTCAAGACGCTGCGCGACCTCGGAAACACCCTACTGGTCGTCGAACACGACGAGATGACGATGCGCGAATCGGACTGGTTGGTGGACCTCGGCCCCGGGGCCGGCACCCTCGGCGGAGAGCTTCTCTATTCGGGCCCTCCCGACCGGATCCGGGGGACGCCTCGGTCGCTCACGGCCGCTTTCCTCTCGGGGGAACGCTTGATCCCCACCCCCGACCGCCGGATGTCCCCCGGTCGTCGCTTCCTCTCGATCCACGGGCCCCGTGAGCACAACCTGAAGGGCGAGGACGTGCGGATCCCGCTCGGCCTCCTGGTCGGCCTCTCGGGGGTTTCGGGAAGCGGCAAATCGACGATCCTCCAGGAGATCCTCTATCGCGCAGTCCGCCGGCACCTTGGGCTCGGACGTGAAACGCCCGGCCGTCACGATTTCATCGAAGGGATCGACGAGGTCGACCGGGTCCTGCTGATCGACCAGGCGCCGATCGGCCGAACGCCGCGGTCGAACCCGGCCACGTACACCGGCATGATGACCCCGATCCGCGAACTCTTCTCGGGCCTGCCCGAGGCGAAGGCGCGGGGGTTCGCTCCGGGGCGGTTCAGCTTCAACGTGGCCGGCGGCCGATGCGAGACGTGCGAGGGCGACGGCGTCCTCCGCTACGAGATGCATTTCCTGCCGGACGTCTACGTGGTCTGCGAAGAGTGCCGCGGGAAGCGGTTCAACGCCGAGACGCTTGAGGTGAAGTTCAAGAGCAAGACGATCGCCGACGTCCTCGACATGTCGGTGAGCGAGGCCCTTCCCTTCTTCGCGCACCACCGGCGCATCGCGACCCGCCTCCAGCTCCTCGTGGATGTGGGGCTCGGATACATCCGGCTCGGGCAGAGCGCGACGACGCTTTCCGGCGGAGAGGCCCAGCGGATCAAGATCGCCTACGAGCTCGCGAAACCCCCGACCGGGAAGACTCTGTATCTCCTCGACGAGCCGACCACGGGGCTCCACTTCGCGGACGTCGACCGGCTCCTTCAGGTGCTGTTCCGCCTGCGGTCCGGTGGGAACACCGTGGTCGTCATCGAACACAACGTGGACGTCCTCAAGTCGGCCGACTGGTTGATCGACCTCGGACCCGAGGGAGGGAACGAGGGCGGGCACGTGGTCGCGCAGGGACCGCCGGAAGAGGTGGCGCGGGTGCGCGCGTCGCACACCGGGCGCTTCCTTCTACCGCACCTCGCGCCTCCCACTCCGATCCTTCGCCGCGCCCGGCTATGACCGAACCCGGACGGGTCGAGCTTCCCTCGTTCATGCCGGCGAGCCAGCTCGCGGCGGAGACCCGAGAAGGGTTCCGGACCGGCCCGGATGTTCCGGGCGTCTACCTCTTCCGCTCGGCCCGCGGCGAGGTCGTGTACGTCGGGAAGGCGCGCAGCCTCCGGCGTCGTGTCCTCGACCATCTTCGGGCGCGCATCGAGAAGGACGGAACGATCCTCGCGCAGAGCGCGAGCGTGGAATTCGTGCCCACCTCCACCGAGCGCGAAGCGCTCCTGCTGGAAGCGAACCTCGTCAAGCAGTACCAGCCGCCGTACAACGTGCTCCTGAAGGACGACCGCAGCTACCCGTACCTCGCGGTCACGGTCGGGGAAGAGGTGCCCCGGATCCTCCTCGTCCGCCGACCGCGTCGCCGTTCGGGAGTCCTCCTCTTCGGTCCGTACACCAGCGCGCGGGAGGCCCGAGGGGTCGAGAAGCTCCTCGGCGACCTCTTCCAGCTGCGCCGCTGCGTTCGTCTTCCCAAGCAGGCGTGCCTCTACTACCACCTCAAGGTCTGCAGCGCGCCCTGCATCGGGGCGATCGGACGCGACGAGTACCGGGCGAGCATCGACCGAGCCACCCAGGTCCTCCGCGGCGAGGTCGCGCTCGTCCGGCCGCTCGTAGAGACCGAGATGCGGCGCGCCTCCGAGCGAGAGGAGTTCGAACGGGCCGCGATGTTGCGGGACGCCCTCGCCGGTCTCGGCGCGCTTTCCGAGCGGCAGTCGGTCGTGGGGTCGGGCAGCGGCCGCGCGGACGTGCTCGCGCTCGCCTACCCGAACGACCCGTCGACGCTGCGCGTCGCCGTCGGACTGCTTCGAGTGGAGGACGGCGAGGTCCGAAGGACGGAGCCGCACCTCGTCACGATCCCGGCCGACGACGTTCCCGAGCCGGGGGAGATCCTGCGCCAGTTCCTGACCCAGTACTACGGGGCGCAATTCGAGCTCCCCGACCGGATCTACATTGCGGCGCCCCGCCCGGCGGGGATCGATGCTACGCTCGACGAACTGTTCGCCCCCCGGGGCGTGGAGGTCCACTTCCGCCCGACCGGTCGCTACGCATCGCTCGGTCGCCTCGCGGAACGGCTCGCCCGGGCCACCGTGGACCAGGTCGTGGCCCGGCCGGCTCCGCGGGAGGTGCTTCTCGCCGTTCAGAGCCTTCTCGAGTTGCCCACGATCCCGAACTGGATCGAGGGAGTGGACATCTCGATCTTCCAGGGGTCGGAAGCGGTGGGTTCGGTGGTCGTGTTCGAACGGGGGCTCGCGAAGCGGTCCGAGTATCGCCGGTACCGGATCCGTTCGGTCGAGGGTACGAACGACTTCGCGATGGTGGCAGAGGTCGTCTCCCGACGGTTCGCCCGCCGGCTCGCCGAGAACGAGGTCCTCCCGGACCTATTGCTCATCGACGGCGGAGCCGGTCAGCTCTCGGCGGCCGAGCAGGCGCTCGGCGGGCTCGGTCTCGCGGACCGGATCCCGACGATCGGCCTCGCCAAGCGCGAAGAGGAGGTCTATCGCACCGACCGCGCGGAGCCGATGCACCCGAACCCGAACGCCGCCCCGATGCTGCTGCTGCGAGCGGTGCGCGACGAAGCGCACCGCTTCGCCGTTACGTATCACCGCACGAGACGCCGGATGCGCCTGCGCGGGGAGTTCGAAGCCGCGGCTGGGAAGCGGCCGGTCCTCACGAAATCCTAGGCCCGACGCCGCCGCCGGGCCGGCGGCCGGCGCACGTCGATCCAGGTCATCTCGGGCGGCTTCCGCTCGTCCTGCCAGAGAGCGCCGATGATCTCGCCCAAGTGGTGCGCCTCTTCCATCGTCGTCTGGAGGAGCGCGTCCCGGACGGTGTAGCGGCCGGGCATCCAGAAGACGCTCAGACGACGGGCCAGGGAACGAGGGGTCAGGCTTCTCACCGTCGCGTCGACGCCCGACCAGACCCGCTTCGAGTATTCGTCGAACCCTTTCCAATTCTTCGGGTGGCGACGCGCATCGTCAAAGAGCGCTCCGAGTTCCTTTTCCGAGTTGCGGCCGCGGACGATGTAGACGAGCCAGACCTCCTGCACGTTGAGGACGTGCACGAGGGTGTCGAACAACGACTCGTGGCCGATCCCCCGTCGACGCGTGGCCTGCTTGCCCGGAAGGTTTCGGACGCGCCGGGCGAATCGATCGAACACCGCCCGGTTGTATTCGACGAGCGCTTGCGCATCCGGAGGGGAGAAGCCGAGCGGACGCGACATCGTTTCCGCACCCCGCCCGAGGACTTAGGCCCTCTCGCGTCAGGTCGGAATCGGGTCTAGCGCGACGACGAGCGGCGTTCGGGTGCGCCGATGAACGGCATTCCCTGCACGCGGCGGGCGACCTCACCGACGGGCAGGCGACGCAGGTCGGTGTCGGGTTCGAGGATCGCGACGTCGAGCGCCTCGGCCTGGAATGGAGTGGGCGAACCCTCGGCCACCGCCTGAACGGCGAGCTTGAACGCCGACTCTTCGGACGAGTGGTCGGGGAGCTTCTCTTCGAGGAAGTCGGCGACGGCGCGTCGGTTCCGACCGATCGCGTACGCCTTCCACCCGATCGTGGCACCGCTGGGGTCGAGCTCGACAAGCCCCGGAGATTTCCCGTCGAAGCCGCCGAGAAGGAGAGAGACCGCGAAGGGGCGAGTGCCGCCGAATTGCGTGTACTGCTGCAGCAGCGTGCCGAGCGCGTGGCCGAGCAGGGTGAACGGAGGAGCTTCCCCGTAGGTCAGGCGGTGGCGTTGTGCCTCCACGCGGAGGAATTCGACCAGGACACGAGAGTCGGCGATGAGGCCGGCCGTGACACATCCGAGCCCCTTGTCGATCGCGAAGCTCTTCTCGATCGACCCGGCCTCGGCGAGCGAGCTCACCGGTAGATTGCGGTAGGCGACGAAGACGATCCCCGTATCGTAGGTCACCGCGACCGCCGTACCCCCCATCTGGATCGCCTGGAGAGCGTATTCGACCTGGAACAGTCGTCCGTCCGGCGAGAACACCGTGCTGGCCCGGTCGTATGCCATCTGGCCCGGTTGCATTTCCATCGGCGACGTTCCTCCGCGAGTGGCGGCGCTGAATCGGGTGGGGGATTTGAGCCTACGCCCTCGCCCTCCCTTGGCCCCACTTGGTGGCGCGAGGTCACCACGGGAACCGAGCGTCGCTGGCCCGAGAAGCCCGGACCGAGCCCTCGGAAGGAGCGAGAAACCCTTATCGCCCGCGGGCCGGCTCTGCTCGTCGATGGACCCGGGCGGACTCCACCTGCTTCCGATGGCCTCGAGCCACCGCGGCGCACTCTCTCCGGCGTGCACGCAGTGCGCGGAGGGGCGCAAGATGGTCCTGTTCGTTTCGGGGCTCTGTCGCTTCCGGTGTTTCTACTGCCCCGTCTCGCCCGCCCGCAATCAGTTGGACGTGGTGTATGCGAACGAGCGCCGCGTCCGCTCGGATGCGGACGTCCTCGAGGAAGCGCGCGCCATCGGCGCCGCCGGCACGGGGATCACGGGCGGGGACCCGCTCGGGGTCGTCGATCGAGTGGAACACTACATCCGCCTCCTCAAGGGCGAATTCGGTACCGACCACAACATCCACCTGTACACCCACGAACCGAATGCCGAGAAGCTCGCGCGGCTCGCCGGCGCCGGGCTCGATGAGTTCCGGTTGCACATCCCGCACTACCTGTGGGGCCCGCTTTCGAGCGAAGGCGGAGCCTACCGTGCGGTGCTCGAGGCCGCCCCCGACTGGGGAATCCGTCGGGGCGTGGAGATCCCGGTCCTGCCCGAGAAGGAGGCCGAACTGCGCCGCCTCCTGCGAGCGCTGGACACTATAGGGGTAGATTTCGTCAACCTCAACGAGCTCGAGTTCTCCGAGACGAACGAGGAGAAGATGCGCGAGCGCGGCTACCGGGTCGACCCGCGCAACGGTTGGGGAGTGCGCGGGAGCAGGGCCGTGGCCGAGCGCCTGGTGCGCGAGCTCTCCTTGTCCGTCCCGGTGCATTACTGTTCGTCCCGATTCAAGGACGGCGTTCAGCTCCGGCAGCGACTGCTCCGCCGCGCCGAGAGGACCGCGCCCTCGTTCGCGGCGCGCACCGACGATGGGACCGTGATCCTCGGCATTGTGGAAGCGGGGGGCGACGACGATTTCGGCGGATGGTCGGGACGGGTGGCCCGGAAGCTCGGGGCCGTGGCGGGCGACTACCGTTTCGACGCAGAGCGCCGGCGCGTAGAACTGTCGCCCTTTGCCTTACGGCGGGCCGCGCGCCGTCTGCCGTGGGCGGCATTCGAAGTGGAAGTGTACCCGACCGCGGACGCTCTCGAGGTCGAACGGACGCCGCTCAACGCCGCGGCCCGCTCCAAGGCAGGGCTCGCCTTCGGGGGAACGTAGCCCTCGTCGCACTCGTGCCCTCCCCAGGTGAGATACCGCTCGTCCCCCCGGCGGTTCTTGATCGAGCACGGACCCCAGCCATCGTCCTCGGCTCCGTACCACATCGGGCAATCGCGGCAATGCAGCGGCACCACCGCGCGAGCGCGGGAACTCCGGGAAGCCGATGGGCTCAACTCGACCCCTCCGCTCTCAACCGTCGCTGCGCCTCGAGCGTGCCGGACATCAGCTGGGCGACGGTCACGGGGCCGACACCTCCCGGCACTGGCGTCACACCGCCGGCCCACCCATCGAGGTTCTCGAAATCCGCGTCCCCCACCATCCTCGTTCCCCCCGGGCGCGCCGGGTCGGGGACGGTGGAAATGCCGACGTCGACCACGAAGGCCCCCTCGGGGACCGTCTCGCGGTTCAGCAGGCCCGGTCGGCCGACGCACGAGAAGATCGTTCGGGCGCTCCCGAGGGCTCCGGGCAGGTCCCGGCTCTTCGAGTGAACGACGGTGACCGTCGCGTTGAGACCCGTGTTCTTCCCGGCCAGCAGGAGGGCGAGCGGAAGTCCGACGGTCTCGGACCGGCCGAGGACCGCGACCCGTTCTCCCTCGATGGGGAGTCGATAATGTCGGGCGATCGCGACCGCAGCCAGCGCTACCGCCGGCACGTGGACCGGGGATTGGGCGACCAGTCGGCCCAGGTTGTCCGTCCCCACCCCGTCGACGTCCTTGGCCGGTCGGAGCGTCGCGATCGCTCGGTAGAAATCGAACGGGGGCGGCAGCGGATGCTCGAGCAGGACCGCGTGGACCTTCGAGTCGCGGTCGAGGGCGGTGAGACGCTCGGTCAATTCCCGAGGGCCGTCCTCCGGCCGCAGCGACTCATCGAGGAACGAGATACCGAGGGCGGTCGCCGCCTTGGCCTGCCGCTTTAGGTAGTAGCGGAACGGACTGTCCACGCCCCGATGCACGCTCGCGAGGCAGGGAGGAGACGCGCCGGGAGGGAGCGAGCGAATGGCTTGTCGCGTGGTCTCATCGAGCGCTTCCGCGACCGGCTTTCCCTCGAGACGAACCGTCATCGACCTTTCGCTCGGGGTCGAGTCCGGCGTCGTAGATAACGGCCGACCTCGGCGGGTCATGGACGTGGGCCGAAGGCGGATAACGGGCCGCGAAACTCGGTTACGTCAGTTTTACTGGCCCTAAGGGATTTATATGCACCTCCCCTTCGATTGTATGGCAGAACGGTTCTTGACCGAAGGGAGCCGCGACGCCACCATGGCAGAAGGAACGGAAGCACCGTCCACCGGAACCGCGGCCGAGGTCGCGCCGGGCAGTGAACTCGAACAGTGGGCCCGGACCCTCCCGTACACCTCGAGCGCGCAGGTCGAAGTCCCGCCCCGCCTGCTCGACCAGGTGATCGGCCAGGACGAGGCCGTCGAGGTCGCTCACAAGGCCGCGACCCAGAAGCGGCACATGCTGCTGATCGGGGACCCGGGAACGGGCAAGAGCATGCTGGCCCGGGCGATGGTGGACTTCCTCCCGAAGGAACAGCTGCAAGACATCCTGGCCTACTCGAACAGCGAGGACGCGAACGAGCCGAAGATCCGGGTCGTTCCCGCGGGCAAGGGAAAGGAGATCGTCGCGGCCCAGAAGCTCGAGGCCGCGCAGAAGAAGGAGCAGCGGACGATCCTGTTCGTCGTCATCGCGCTGGTCGTGGTCGCGCTGACCCTGTACATCGTGATCACGACGAAGGACCTGACCGCGCTGTTGGTCGGGCTTCTCATCGTGTTCATCATCTACGCGCTCGTCCGTTTCTCGGGCGGCCGGAGCGATACGGGCAACGCCGTCGCGAAGCTGCTCGTCACTCACTCGCCCGACGACAAGCCTCCGTTCGTGGACGCGACGGGCGCCCATGCCGGAGCCCTGCTCGGGGACGTCAAACACGACCCGTTCCAGTCCGGCGGTCTCGAAACCCCGCCGCACGAACGTGTCGAAGTCGGAGCGATCCACAAGGCGAACGGCGGTGTCCTGTTCCTGGACGAGATCAACCTACTCAAGATCGAGAGCCAGCACTCGTTGCTGACCGCGCTCCAGGAGCGGAAATTCTCGATCGTGGGCCAATCCGAACGCTCCGCGGGAGCGATGGTGAAGACCGAGCCGGTTCCCGCCGACTTCGTCCTCGTGGCCGCGGGCAACGTCGACAGCGTCCAAACGATGCACCCGGCGCTGCGCTCGAGAATTCGAGGCTACGGCTACGAAGTGTATGTCAAGACCACGATGCCGGACACGTCCGAGAACCGGATGAAACTCGTCCGATTCGTCGCCCAGGAAGTCGTGAAGGACAAGAAGATCCCGCACTTCGACATGGCGGCCATGGTCGAAGTGATCCACGAAGCCCAACGTCGCTCGGGGCGCTCCGGGCAGCTCACTCTGCGCCTTCGAGAGCTCGGAGGTCTCGTTCGGGTCGCCGGCGACATCGCGCTCTCCGATGGCGTCCCCACGGTCCATGCGGAACAGGTAGTGAAGGCGAAGCGGGCCGCCCGCTCGCTCGAACAGCAGATCGCCGACCGCTACATCGAGCGCCGCAAGGAGTACCACATGTTCACCACCAAGGGTTCGGCGGTGGGGGTCGTGAACGGGCTCGCGGCGATCAACGCCCAGTCGGGCATGGCCGAGTTCTCGGGCATCGTCCTTCCGATCGTGGCCGAGGTGACTCCGGCCCAGATGCGGAACGGCGGGGTCGTGGTCGCCACGGGGAAGCTCGGGGAGATCGCCAAGGAGGCCGTCCAGAACGTCAGTGCGCTCATCAAGAAGTACACGGGCGAGGACATCTCTCGCTACGACATTCACATCCAGTTCGTCGGGACCTCGGATGGGGTCGAAGGCGACAGCGCTTCCGTCTCGATCGCGACCGCGGTCATCAGCGCCCTGGAGGGAGTCCCCGTCGACCAATCGGTGGCGATGACCGGCTCCCTGTCCGTCCGGGGCCAGGTCCTCCCCGTGGGCGGCGTGACGGCGAAGGTCGAAGCCGCCGCGGACTCGGGGATCAAGACCGTCCTCGTTCCGGAGGAGAACCTCGACGACCTCGTCCTCGAGACGAGGTATCGCGGCCAGGTCGAAGTGATCCCGGTCGCCACTCTGCGCGACGTGCTCAAGTATGCCCTGGTCGGCCAGGGCTCTCAGAAGGAGTCGCTGCTCGAACGCCTCTCTGCCATGGTCCGGGCCACGGGCCGGTCGTCGGACGAGGTCCCCGTACCCCCCACGTCGACCCCGACCGCGGGCCGGCCGGCCGGTTCGTGAGAGGGACGTTCCGGGTCCCGGCGCATGGGCCGGCCGTCTCTCGACCGTTTCCGGCGCCTGCCGGCCCCGAGGACGAAGAGGACCGGTTCGTCAACCGTCCGTGCTACGAGTTCAACGACGAGCTCCACATGGCCTGGAACGACAAGCACTGCGAACACTGCCGCCACTACCTGACGGCCCGGTGCCCGCACATCGACGAGTTCCTGGACGACGTGGAGGATTTGACCCCCGAGTGATATCGAGGGACCCGTGCGCGGCCTTCTCATCGGTCGATTCCAGCCGTTCCACGGCGGTCATCTCGAGGTGGTCCGGAAGATCCGGGCCGACCGGCCCGCCGCCTCCCTCGTCATCGGCCTCGGGAGCGCGGAGGAGTCGTACACCTGGGAGAATCCGTTCACGGCCGGCGAACGATTCGAGATGATCGACCGGGCCCTCGCCGAGGCGAAGGTGACCGGCGCCCTGATCGTGCCGATCGCGGACATCTCCCGCCACGCGCTCTGGGTGAACTATCTCGAGGCCCTTCTGCCTCCGTTCGACCGCGTGTACACGAACAACCCGCTCACGCGTCTCCTCTTCGAACGGTCCGGCTACTTGGTCGAAAGCCCGCCGCTGTTCGACCGCGAACGGTTCGAGGGCGTCCGGGTCCGCGAGCTGCTCGCGGACGGAGGCGAGTGGAAGAAGGCCGTCCCGCCCGCGGTCGGCGGCTACCTCGATGAGATCGGCGCGCCGGCGCGTCTCCAGGTCCTCAAGAAAGCCTCGGGCCGGTTCGGACGGGTCTACTCGTGAGCGACCGGTCCGAGTCGCAGGACCCCGGCCTCAAACCCCGACCCCGCTTCGACCCCCTACCCGAGTGGGTTGGACCGTCCACTCGCCTCGTGCACGGAGCGCGGCGGCCCGAGTACAACGCGGGCGCGGTCGTGCCCCCGATCTATCAGACGTCTACCTACCACTTCCCGGCCAGTTTCTCGGAGGCCGCCGACCGTGGCGGCGTCTACCTCTACAGCCGGCTCGCGAACCCCACCGTAGAGGTGCCGACCGAACTCCTCCGTCAGCTCGAAGGGGGCGAAGCGGCCCGGCTCTTTGGTTCGGGAATGGGCGCGGTCATGAGCGTGCTCCTGTCCCTGCTCAAATCCGGGGACGAGGTGGTGGCCCTGGACGTCCTCTACGGGGGCACCCTCGACGTCCTCACGGACCTATTCCCCGGATACGGAGTGTCGGTCCGATTCGTGAGCGAGCGCGAGGCGCGCGAGCCCGAAGCGGTCCTTACGTCGCGGACGCGGATCGCGTGGCTCGAAAGCCCTACGAACCCCCTCCTCACCGTGCACGACCTCGCCCGCTGGGGAAAAGCGTGCGACTCGGTCGGGGCCATCCTCGCGGTCGACAATACCTTCGCGACGCCGATCAATCAGAATCCGATCGCTCTCGGGGCCGACCTGGTCGTGCACAGCGCCACCAAGTACCTCGGGGGTCACCACGACCTGGTCGCCGGCGCGGTCGTCGGGCCGGCCGACCTTCTGTCCCGCATCGACACGAAGGGGAACATCGGGGCTATGCTCGACCCGTTTGCCGCCTTCCTGCTCGGAAGGAGCCTGAAGACGCTCGCTCTGCGCGTCGCCCGGCAGAATGAGAACGGTCGCCGGGTGGCGGAGGCCCTCGCGACGCATCCTCTCGTCCGCAGAGTGTACTACCCGGGCCGCGCGAGCGCGGAGGAAGAAGCGATCGCCTCGCGCCAGATGCGCGGTCGAGGAGGCATGGTCTCCGTGTCGCTCGCGGGCGGCGCCGAGGTCGCCGAACGGTTCCTGCGTCGCCTTCGCTTCGTCCACTCCGCGTCCAGTCTCGGCGGGGTGGAGAGTCTCGCGAGCGTCCCGGCCATCACGTCCCACCGGCACCTCTCCGCCGAAGAACGGAAGGCTCGCGGGATGGACGACGGACTCGTGCGATTCTCACTGGGGATCGAGGACCCCGAGGACCTCGTCCGCGACATGACCGAGGCGCTCGACTCGCTGCGGTGACCTCGCGGCGCCACCTTTATCGGGCGATTCCCCTCGACCGGGAGTTTGTGCCACTGTAGCTCAGTTCGGCAGAGCGGCTGATTCGTAATCAGCAGGTCGGGGGTTCAAGTCCCTCCAGTGGCTGCTTTTCTCGACTATTCGCCCTTTTTTTTTCTATCGTCACGTCGGCCATCGGCAGGCGCGGAATGTATGCGGTTCTGTTCCGGAACAGAGTTGAGAAGTCAATACGATAGACAACGCGACCGTGCGAAGTTCGTGGGGGACACTTTTGAAAGCCAAAACCATCCAGCACATGCCAATAAGACGGGAAGCAAGGTCTGGTGCGGTGGATGCCCGAGGGTGTTTCGAAACGCAAATGGGCGGATGTCTCAGTTGGAAAATCCAAGATTCATGGCCAAGGGGTCTTTGCCCAGAAGACGTTCGCCAAGGGCGACATAATCCTCGAGATCGACGACTCGGACCCTGTCCTCGATCGAGGCAAACTGACCCCAGAGCAGGAGATATTCATCGATGTGTTTGTCGCAGTCGATGGAAAGCAGAAGACCACGTGGATGAAGTCGCTCGAGAGATTCATCAACCATTCGTGCGACCCCAATAGCTACGTTCTGACCGACACGAAAAGTGGGGTC
>Ga0209415_10009360_pt1 | contig 16830 bp, 22 predicted proteins | sample PeaSoiSIISIP2007_FD_187696 | JGI IMG/M metagenome (GOLD analysis project Ga0209415, IMG submission 187696) | Peat soil microbial communities from Weissenstadt, Germany - SII-SIP-2007 (SPAdes) (version 2) | ecosystem: Environmental > Terrestrial > Soil > Wetlands > Peat | place: Germany... | reverse complement strand
CGGTCCCTTCGTCTATCGGTTAGGACACCAGATTTTCAATCTGGGAAGAGGGGTTCGACTCCCCTAGGGACTGCCAGGGGTCAGCCTTAAGCCATTGAAATAGAGCGATCATTTTCATCGGTCGGAGACCTCACCCCAACGTTCACCCCAACGTCTCTGCGGCTCAGGCGCTTGCCCGGATCGCGAGAAGCAGTTACGGACGTAACGCTGTTCATAGCGATCTGCAAGTGATATTACGGTGGCCGTAACTGTAAGAGGGCGAAATGGCCAACCTGACAGCGGCCGCCTGCCGAGCGGCACGAGGCATCCTCAAATGGTCTGTGCGCGACCTGGCGCGCGAGGCCGGCGTGTCGCCGACGACTGTGAATCTGCTCGAGGCTGAGCGCCCCTACCGGGGCGAAACCGCCGAAAAGATCGTCGAGGCCTTTGAGGCAAACAGCGTCGAGATCACCAACGAGAGGGGCAGTGGCGCCCGCCTAGCGTTCTTCACGGCCCGGCCCCACCAGCGGGAAGATGGTTCATGGGCCGTGCTGGCCCATTGGAAGGCCGGGGATCCGGCCTATGTCCTGACAGTCAAGGTTGCGGCACGAGAGGCCGACGACGCTGAGGTCCACGACGAGGCGTACATCGCGAAGGCGATGCGGCGCGCAATCGACGGCGTCCTGCGACAGACCGGCGACGACAAGCTGTCTGCGGGCATCCTCCCGCAGCTGAGGGGCTCGTGGCGCCTACAGGAAGCGCCCGGCGTGCCTGGGCTCTTCACGGCGACAGAGCAGCCGCCGGGCGGCGGCGCACGGTCTCTCACTGCGACTCTCGATCAGGTCGCCGCGTCATTGCGAGCCGAGGGGTGCATTCCGAGCCGCTACGATCCGACCCGGTGGTGGAAGCCTTGAATCACGCGAGGAACCGCCAGAAGCCCAAGCGCAAGAAAATGCCGGTCTGCCGCTCTTGAACGCCGAAGCCGTCGGTCATCAGGACGAAGTGCCAATCCGGCTTCGGCGGCGGCAAGTGCCCGTGCTCGGCCAGTACCTTTGTGAGATATGTCGGTGACGTCGCAAGCTCATCCACAAGCCAACGGATGGCTTTGCGAAGCCCAATCGCATCCAACGATGCAACTGTCGCGGTCCCCGCCGTCGACACGCCGGTGGGAATGTAGACGCGCTCATCGATCGTCAAAGCCGTGGAAATGCCGGCCGATCGGTTGAGGCCAATGTCTTCTGAGCTGGACTCGTGCGCCAGGCCCAAAGCCCCCTTCGCCTCGCCGATCAATCCGGCAGCTGGCCACTCTCGGACAATGGTTTCGACCACGCCTCGGTCGCTCCAACTCCCATGCTTGAAGATGTCGACCAAGTAGGCGTCATCGGGCCGGAACACGGCGAAGAGCAGGGGGCCTGTCCTGGTGACGAAGCCGTCCGCCTCCACGGTTGTGGACAGATGGAGATGGTGGACGCCCCAGTCGTTCAGCAGAAGATCGAGATCCCGCTGGGCTAGAAGCTTCTTTGGACCCGTCTGAGGGGCCTGGTATCCAATCGTCATCGCTCGACTTAGATGAGGCTGAAGATCGGCGCCCGTTGAGATCTCCGCGATCAGTGCGTCCACTGCGCCCTTGTACTGCGCCGAGCTCCGTAGCGGGTTCGCGTTCAGCTTGGCCGAGACATGTACCTTACGCGGCCGCGCGCGCACTCCACGGCTTAGCCAGTTGAGATAGCGAACGACCAACTCCTGCGTGCTCAGCGCGGCAAGAGAGGCAGCTTCGGCGGGCTTGTGCGGCAGCGTCGAAAGGACGTGGTCGTGGATGTCTTGGTCGATGTTCATGTCGCCGGACGTTTCGCACTGGGCATCACGACATGCAACCAGCGGTCTGACTCGCTTGTCGGCTCTCAGGCGACCCGCAATCGACTCGGCGACGTGCTAAAGGGAGCCGACGTCCCGGGATCGCAAGCGCTCGGAGCCAGGCCATCGCCATCTTGACCGTAACCTATGCCCAGGGCGGCCTGCTTGACGCCGTCGTCGGAGGGGTGATCGCGGGAGTGTTCACGCTAGGCGGCGGCTTGCTCGCGTACCGCGCAGGCATCGTGCAGGCGCGGCGAACCAAGGAAGCTGGCGACGAACAGGTCCGGGCCCTCGACGAACAACTCGCACACCTAAGGGCGGCCGAGTCTCAACGGGATCAGCGCGTGAAGCACAGTCTTCTGATGGCCCTGTCGATGGAGGCTTCGCGCGCCAACATGATGGTCCAACAGCTTCCTACTCAAGGTTTCGCGGCCGGAACTGACATCGGGACCCGAGTGTCGGTCGCGCGATCCTTCGCGATCAGCCCGAACGTGGAAGTCCGCCGCAACGCTGATCTCGATGCACTCGTTTCAGAAAAGACGGCCGTCGCGGCACGGACCTTGGTGACCAGGATGGATCAGCTGAACGTCGTCCTGATGAAGGTTGCGAGCTTCGGGGAACTCCGCGGGCCGGAGGTCGACGAGCGGCTAGCGGCGCTGAGGTCCGCTGCCGTCGAACTAGAGCAGGCGGTGTCGCTAGAACTCGATGCCGCCCCTTTTCGACGTGTCGGGAGGAATCCTTAGCGTGGTGCCGCGTGCCAAAGGGAGGCGATCCAGGGCCAAGCCGCCGCCGCGGCCAACCGTACCCGACGCGCTCAGACTGACGAAGAAGGAGGTGGTCAGGCGCGAACTGGCTACAGCGATCCGGTTGTACGTCACAAATGGGGACCCGGTGGCGATCCATGTCCTCACATCAGCAGCCGCTGAGATCCTCAATGTTGTCGGCAAGACGCGGGCCGTCGAAACCTGGAAGGTTGCTTTCCTCGATCGCATCGTCGACGAACACAGGGGCGAAGTCGAAGCAGCTTTGCGAGAGCCGTACAACTTCATGAAGCACGCGAGCAGCGACGCTGATGCCGAGTTCGATGGATTCAACCCCGCCATAAACGGCGTCCTGCTCTTCGTATGTTGTCGGGACTACTGGCTGGTCTACGACGACCTATCGCCGGAGATGAAGGTGTTCATGGTGCTCCAGGCGACCCTCCGTCCGCAGTACGTTATGCCGTCCCAACAGGCCGCCTTCACGAAGTTGTCTGGGCCGGTCTTGGCGTTGGCTGAGACTGAGGTCTTGGACATGGCGGGCGCGGCCCGCGCGATCGCAGAGTGTGACAAAGCGGCGGCTGAGTTGGCGCGCCTCGGTACTTCGCTCGAGTCACTCGGCGTAGTCCGGGGGCCTAGCATGCCGCTACCCGAAAGCGGCGACCCTTCTGGCGACGTGCAATAGGGAGACTGCCAAGTACCGCCACCGGCGGAGCGTGGCCGAGGAAAGCTTGTTTGGCCGCAGATGACGTTGAGTGGCAGGCCCGCTGCCCGATCTGCGGCGGCCGAAGGTTGTCGATCCACTGTGCCGACGGGGTGACGTTGGGAGCGCCTCAGACGGTCCAGCGCGGAGCTGGGGCTTGAATTTCATTGGTCCGCGAAGCCGTGGCCGTTAGTAGCGATCGTGCTCAACCTCCAGAAGCCAGTCCGCGCTCGGCCGGGGATCGAAGTTCGGCCAGCTCCGATGCAGTTGCTCGCAGCGCCGCTTGTACCGACGAGCGAAGTCGGCACCGCCGCAAACGTCTTCGACCAGAAATCGAAGCTTCGGCTTCAATAAAACACTACCGTTGTAAGCAATAGAGAGGTAGAAGTTCTTGGTCTCCTCGCCAGTTTCTAGTCTAAACCTCTCTATCTCCCGTTCAGTCAAAAGGCCGTGGGCGTAGTACGAGCATCGCTCGAGCGCATCGGGTGAGTCGTAGGCGCCAAAGACAGAGTAATCGTCGAGGCGGCCGTAGAGGCAGGCCAGCAGGCATGCAAACTCGCTCGGGGCGTGCGCGCCGCGCTCAGGTGGCTCGGCTCCGGCCCAACGCTCCAGAACGTGAACCAACCGCTCGCGGTTCGGCGAGAACGTATGATCAGGGTCGAGCCTCTCATAGAGGAAGTAGAGGACTTGGACCCAGTGCTCGTCGAGCGGAGCGATCTCCAGCATGCGAAAGAGCGCTTGATGGATCCGGATGTGACCAAGGTCGGGCATGTCGTAGCCGTCGCGGCGGTCGGTCAGGCGTTCATTGGCGCCCGATAGCATCACCAGCCTGCACCACTTCTGGTCAGTCAAGGTCGCGAAAGGCTCGGCGCGCTCGTATAGGGACGTGAGGAGCTGGTCATCTACAATGGCGTTCGACAGAAGGGCTTGGGCCTCCTCCTCTGGCCCCTCCACAAGCAGCTGTCTAAGGTCGCTCTCGCCGATGATCGAAGCGGGAAACCGGGAATGATCGCGTGACCGGTTGGACAGCACGGCACTTCGGATCCCTGAACGGACCTCAGGACCCAGGGCCCCATCCGTTGTAGAGCGCTTCCACACCGCGCGAAGGACATCTTGGTCGTTCGCAAACGATCCGAGCGCCAAGGCGATGAGCGGCTCCTGCCGGGCAAGCAAGACGCGCTCTTCCTCCCTTCCGGAGAAGGGCATGCGCGATCGCGCGTTCGCCGCCCGCGCTCGAAGCTCGGAGTACACCGCCTCGGGCGAGGCCGAAATCCATCGGGCCGGCGCTGTCCGCTCCTCAAGGGCGACCAGATAGCGGGAGTCGCTATCGTCGGCGTTCCTCAGACCACCGGCCGATTGAACCGGGTTTAGCCGGCCGCCCAAGGCCTCGAGGTGATGGAGCTGCTGGTCGATACGACCCAGTGTCGTGTCAAAGTGGCGCTGAGCGTAGAGAACGACCAGGCTTAGGGCAGCCAGGAGGCCCGCAGCATCAGGGTTCCACGCCCATCCGAGATGGATTGCGACCCATCGGCCGACCTGGAAAGCGACCGCTAGGACTGTTAGCCCCAAGAACCACCTGATCACCCAGGCGGTGACCTCCCCAGCCAACGCAGTGATCGCTTCCCGGATCTTGCCCATTTCCTCCGGCGCCCTGCTCCTGCTCCCGCGGCTACTCGGGTATGTCGTCGATCAACCCAAGCGCGCTGGTCTCGGTGAAGTCCGACGCTGCTCGAAACCAGTGCTCATAGTGGCGATCGCGCTGGTCGTCGTAGAAGTGAGAGTAGATCGCAAACTCCTCGGTGTCCTTGAAGTGTATCCCCCATCGCGTCTCGGCGAAGTGCCTGACCGGGCGAACGCTGAACGCCTCGTTCTCGAGCTCCATGTGCATGCCGCCGGCGGCGCTCCCCCCCGCCTGATAGAACCGGAAGTACCGCATCGTCTCCATGGCGCGCTTCTTGAGCCGGCTATCATTGAGTCGCTGAAGGTACCTCGCACAGCGTTCCGAGCGTTGTTCGTCAGTTAGGTCTGGGAACTGCCAGATCACGTCCCTCCAGTCGGGGTCCAGCGACCTCGAGAGCGCCTGGAACCGGACGATGGTTAGATAGTGATCGGCAACCTCATCGAGCCCCAGGTGCGAGAGGCCGTCGCCCAGGGTTACCCAATCCCAGCGGGCGGCGAGGTCGAAGTCGTCGTACTGCTTGAAGCGATCCGTAATCTCGGCCAACTGGCGGCGCTGGTCGTCCGAGCTGGCCTCCGCGATCTGGGCCTCGGCGCTCCGTGCCTCGGAGAGCACCCTCGCATACCGGTCAGGATCGCAGCGGACGAGCCAGTTGGCCAGCTCGCGCCGGAACATTTGAAGCAGCCGATTTCGATCGCCTGCCCTTCCCCGGACCTCTTTGTCGAACTGCTGGCTAACTGCCCCGAGCTGACGACTGGCGAGCCTCGCTACCATGGCAGACCCGACGGCCAGGCCCACAAGGAGGCCGACGCCGGCGGCTACCGCCAACCAAATGAGATTCATGTCCGGTCCCCGCCGTGCCTCTAGATACTGACCGACACGCTCGCTCCGCACGAAGGGGCCGCGCAACCGATTTTGCAACCAGTGCGGCCGCCGCGGCGCTAGGGTTCCTAAGGCGGGCGCTGTAGGCCGGCGCAGGCGCTCGGACGGCTGAAAGTGCGTCGGCCCGCCCGCGGCCGTCCTTGCCCTCGGGGCGCGCTTTGCGCCGCCGGCACGTTCGGCCTTATCGTTTGGGGGACGGATCATCCCCCACACGCCGAGGCTGCTGATGTCATGAGAACGGGCCTTTCCAAAGAGCACTTCGCCAAGTCGGCCAATGAGAACGCCGCGCTGCCGATCAGGTCGTCTATCGGGACTAACACCGCTGCGCTGGGCGGCTTCTTGGCGGCCGTCCTGGCGGCTGGCGGCTCGGGTGCTCAGTCGCCGCCAGACCTGGCCCGGCAGGTGTCTTCCGCTAGAGCAGCTGCTCAAGAGGACGGCGCAAGTTCGCCGGCCGCGCGGACCTTCCTGATCTGCACGGGGTACAGCGCCGAGATCAAAGCCACGATCCACCACACCGTGGTCATCGACGGCGGCCGAGCGTGGGTAGACGACCTTGCCTACGCAAATGAGCCGACCGAGATCGCTTACACTCTGAGCGGCCCCGCCGGCAGGTTTCGCATTGATCGGGTGACCGGTGCCTACCTCAAGCTCGATGAGAACAACGTCGAGATCGAGTGGGCGCGCCCGCCGGACGGCGGATGCGTTGTCACGAAGAGACGATTCTAGACGTCACGCTCGTCGACGGCCTCAGGCTTCCGGCTTGGCGCGAGCACATCGTCGGGAAGTTTTGGTTAGCTCGTAGAGCGTGGTCCACGACGGCGGCAAATGTTGCGCATGCGCAACATTTGAAAGCCGCTCATCCTCCGCGATCGCCATCAGCCGGAAGGAGCGCTTGAAGCAGCTCGTTCTCGATCATCGCGAGCCATTCTCCGTGAGGCAGCTCCGCTTTCGCTGCGATCAGCAAGCGGCGCGTGGCAAGGTCGGCGCTGCTCACTTCAGAGCCCGGCCTCCGCTTGCCGCCCGAGCTCTTCCCAGACCGAGAGATCGAAGTTGTCCTCGACCAGCAGATCCGTGAGCGCCCAGACCATGGCGTCCAGGCGGTTGGGCGAGCCGCCGCCGGCATAGCCGCTGAGGGTCATGAGCACGAGCTCGTCCTCGAGCTCCGGAAACGGCGAGGCGTGCGTGATCCGCTTCTGCTCGTAGAGGGCTGAGATCGGCTCGGCGCGGATGTGCTTGCCGCGCGTCGCCGAGACCATGGTGACGGGGATGTCGGGCTGCGCGGCGCGGATCACCGCCTCGACCATCGCGCCACCGTAGTTCTTTTCGGCGACGACGCGATCGGCCCGGTAACGCCGATAGAGCGAGGCGACGCTCGCCGCCCACTGCTCGGGCGAGGCGCGCACGGTGGCGTCCTCGAGAACGTAGCCGCGGCCGTCGTAGCCCTTGCCGGCGACGATGATGCCCTGAGCGTCGCCGCTCGAGCCGTCGGAGCCGGACGGATCGACGGCGACCACGATCCGCTGCATGGCAGGCGTGGGGCCCTGGGGCCGGGCGTCCTCGATCATCGCCCGGGTCCAGAGCGCGCCTTGGACGTCCTCGAGGAGCTCGCCCTCGAGCTCCTGGCGTCCCAGTCGCGTCCCTTCGTACTTGCTCTTGAACCTGGCCAGGGCGGACGGCGCGAGGTTCGCGGCGTTGTCGTAGGTCGAGCCGCGCGAGATCACCGTCGTCGGCGAGGCCATCAGTTCTCGCAGCAGCCGAATAGGCTTTGGCGTCGTCGCCACGACGCAGCGGGGATCCTGGCCGAGCCTAAGACCCATCTGCAGCATGTCCCAGGTGGCTTGCAGGTTCGACCAGACGGCGAGCTCGTCGCAGAGGGCCCGGTGATGCTGCGGGCCGCGAAGCCGGTCAGGCTCCTCGCTCGAGAACAGCTTGAACCTCGACCCGTTGGTCAGGATCAGGTCGCCCATCGAGCGGTTCCATGTCCGCGTGAAGCGCTGAGGGATCACGCTCAAGAGCCCACTGACCCCCTCGAACATGACGTCGCGGCCGTCGGAGAAGGTCGGCGTCACAACGGCGATCCGGACGCCAGGGTTGCGCAGTCCGAAGTCGGCGCCGTCGTGGGCAAGGGCGAAGCTCTTCCCGAAGCCCCTCCCGGCCAGCAGCAGCCAGGTTTCCCAGTCGCCCGGTGGTGTGATCTGTTCCGGCCGCGCGGTGCGCAGCCAGGCCTCGCGCACGGTCTGAGGCGCGTGGTCGTCTTCAAGGGCGTGGAGGAGCAGGGCCTCGGGACTATCCGCCGGCGGCCGCAAGCTGCCCTCCCGGCGTGACGTCGCGCATCGGCGCTTCAGGCGGATTGATCCCCTCGCGGAGCACCTGCATCAGGTCTTCGCGCGCCTCTGGGTGACGGCGGGCAAACTCGACCATCTTGCGCGAGAAACCCTCGAACCAGCCCGGCGTGAGGAAGACGTTCTGGGTGAGACTGACGCTCGCCGGCTCAGGCATCAGCTCCTGGGTCAGCCTGGCCTGGTCCATCAGGATGACGCGCATCTTGCCCGCCAGGGCTATCATCGTCTGGTCGGCGCCGGCCTCGAACGCGACCATGTAGCGGGCCGCCAGTGGCGCGTAGATCGCGCGGAGGGTCTCGAGCACAGAGACGCCGCCCTCGGCGCACAGCGCCCGCAGGCGCTCCTCGCTGTCGTAGGGGCCGATCTGGACGTGCCGCTTGAAGTCCGGGCTGACGTGCGTGCGGTAGTGCCGCCAGACGGAGTCGTAGCCGACGCCGAATTGCTTGCCGATCGCGCGCATCGACTGCCCGACAGCGCAAAGATAGTCGATGCGAGCTCGCTGCGGGTGGGCGCAGATCGAGCAACGCGCCGAGCTGATGGACGCCGAGGCCATGCGGTCACCGTGAAAAGGAGACCGGGCGTTCCCTGCGTCGAGGAACGCCCGGCCTAAGGTCGCCGGTGCAAGGCATCATTGGAGATATGCCCGGCGCCGGCGGCAGCCTGTTGAGCCCGGGGGCCCCGGGTCCTTGCTGCTGGACCCGTTCGGCGCGGAGATACAGTTCGCCGAAGCTGGTGAAACGCGTCGTCATGCGGCGGCCGGCTTGACCACCCGCAACCCGTGATCGCGCTCAATTCGGAGCTCCGGCGTGCGCTCGCCCGGCGGCGGTTGATCGGGAGGCGGGACCACCAAGCCCTCGATGAGCGGCTTGGGCTCAAACGGTGGGGTCGCGGCCAGGTAAGACACCTCTTTACAGGGCAGCCGCCGAACGGGTGCGGTCTGGATCCTGGTCCGGTAAAGCCCTTTGCCGTCGCCAAGGTCTTCGATCTGCCCTTCGATGTCCGGTGAGACTGGCAAGCCATTCGGCGCGATCCACTTTTCGACCACGCGCTCGCTCAGGATCTGCTCGGGCAGAGCAGCTCGGTGGCGCCAGCGCGCCTCGGCCGTGGGCAGTGGTGACACGCCACTGGCGAGCTCGTACGCGGCGATCAGCTCGCGGTCTTCGGCCTCGAGCTCGCGAAGCTCGTCCGCATAGGCGCGGATCAGGGCGATGACGGTCCTCTGCCGTTCGCCGATCTGGTCCTGCCGATCGAGGAACTCATCCCGTTGGCGAGCGAGCGCGAGCCTGGTCGCCTTGTGCTCGGCGGCGGATGCCGCGGCCTCAACCACGTGCAGGGCCTCGCGGGCCTTGGCGAACGCCGCTTCGGCCGCTGGCAGGCCGGCAGTGTCGCCCTCGGCGCGGAGGCGCTCAGCCTCGTCCCTGGCGGCCTGGTAGGCCTCACGGGCGGCCTCGAGCTTGTCGGCGGTCCGGCTCATCGCGGGAAACCCGCGCCTGGCTGCCAGAACGCCCGGTTCCTCGTGTTCAAGTCCCCCAGCTGATCCGCGACGGCCCTGTTGCGCCGTGCGAGCACCTTTGCGCGGTCGGTGGTCTGGACCGGCGCCCCGCCTGCGCGGTTGTAGAGGTCCAACGGTCGGTCGCCTCTGGGGTCTTCCGTCGTGCCCAACTGCCCCGGGCCGACGCCGGCGTAGATGTCGCCGCCGTCGATGCCCTCGGCCGTGTGGTAGACGGTGACCCCTTCGTCATCGCTCTCGGCCGAGAAGCCGAGGCCCTTGAACCTGGCGATCTCGGCCTTGACCATCGGACCCTGGTCGCGGGTCCGCACGCCGTCGAGGCGCAGCGGCCGATCGTGAACCCTCATCCTGACGGTCTTGCCCATGATGTCTCCGGTGCAAAAGACTGTTTCGCCCGAGAGGAAGTTCTGTCTGTTGCTTGACATGGTCAAGCGCTTTTTCTGTCGTCCGGAAACGATGACAGCAAAAGATGGCAGTTTTACTTTCCGCCTGCTTCCGTCTGCCGTCGCTGGCGCGCGCGGAGAGCGCCATCGCTACGCCGAAATTCTCTTGCGTTGGGGTGAACGTTGGGGTGAGCCGCTCGCAAGCGACGGAACGCCTTCCAGCGTAAGGGCTTTACGCTCTGCCATCGGCAGAGGCCGCCGCTGCCGCACCCGGTCCGACGCGGGCGTGAATACTTCCCGCGTCACGGCCGAGCAGCCGGCGCGGATCGGCTTAGCGCAGAGCACCCTTTTCGCGAACGATCGACCAGCCGGGGACTCCGAGGACTCTACCCGGGGACCTTCGGGGACTTCCGGTGACGAACGGGGACGCTCGGACACGCTACGCCGGGGACCTTCGGGGACTCCCCCCTTAAAGGGGAGTACCAAGTCCCCGGCTGTCCCCGTCCCCGGCCCGTCCACGACGGGTCCGACGAGCGCGGCCGAAGTTAAGGCCCGGTCCCCTGAGTCATTTTGTTAAGCGCGCTATGGTCGACTCGCGCGTCAAGCGAGTAGAGAGAACCTCGTTTCGTTCTGAAGGACAGCGGGATTGCCGGATACTCGCGCTGAGCCTAAAGGTCGCCGCCGGTCGGCTGCGGGAGGCTCGGGGGAAGCGGTGACGAAGTCGCCAAAGCGGGCGAAGGTCCCGGCCAAGAGCCCTGACACTCCGGACCACGTCCAGGCTCAGGTGCGGATCAAGGCCGCCCTTGATGCCGGCGTGCCCCAGATCTACTTCAACGGCTTCGCCAATGCGCTCTCGACAGGCGACATCACCACGGTTCTGGAGCGTAACGGACAACCGGTCGCGATCCTGAACATGTCGTTCACCGTGGCTAAGAGCATGTCTGTGTCGCTGGGCGGGGTGGTCTCGGCCCTCGAGAACATCTCTGAGCGGGATATGCTGACGACCTTCGACCTCGAGCGCATCTTTTCGGTGACGGAAGAAAAGCAATGATCTTTTACGCGTCGCCCCGGCTCACCAAGACCAGGGCGAGTCAAAAGCTGGAGACCTTCTCAACGCTTCCCCCTGGCTGGCACTATGGTCGTGGCGGCCCGATCGCGGAGGCCGTGATCGCCCAGGCGGAGAGGGTTGCACGCCAGCTAGTGATGGGCGGAATCTCAAGGACGGACGCCTTCCCTGGCGTCGACGGGGATGTTCGCGTGACTGGCTATCTCGGAGACCACTTCATCGCCGTCGATGTCAGCGCCGCGGCCGACAGGTTCGATGTCACTCATGAGATCAACGGCGCCGAGTGCTGTTCGGCGCCGGGCGTGGACTGGGCCACCGCCAGAGAAGCCATCAAGAGGGTCGCCGAAGAGATATGGGGCATCTCCGCCTTCTCCATCCAAAACACTGGGACCGCGCACGCCGGCGTTTCGATGAGATCGCCTTCAAGAAGTCACGCGACGGGGGATTATCGGTTGTTGAAGCCGAGTGCGCTCGCGACACAAGCGGCGTGATCTGCGCTCACCTAGACCAGTTCTACCGCGGCGTCGGAGGTGATCCGGCCGTCTTCATGGAGATCCCGGACGACGACTGGCCGGACGGTTGCGCGATCGCGCCGACCCTCTTGGAAAACAACGACCCCTGCCACCGCGAAGTCGACGGCGTGTCCAACGGCCAACTACAGCGGTACTTCAAGACCCGCGATTGGCACGAGTTCAAAATCTGTGATCCCAACGGCGTGCGCGTGCTGACGGACGAGGACGTGGACGCCTTCCCCTGACTGGCGTTTGCCCCAGCGGCTTTGCCTCAATCGGTGCCCGAGTCTGCCGCAAGACCCCTGTCCGTCGGCTCCCACACCATGCCGCTCTCGCACCTCAGCAGACCGGCTTTCTCGACGATGCTGAAGCCGGCGCGATAGGCCTTGTTGCGGCTGTTGCGCCAGCGCTCCCGTTCCTTCGGCTCGTCGGGCTCAGGCTCAGGAAAGAGCCCGAGCTTGAACGTCATCTCGCGAAGGTCGGCGACCGTGACCGCGCGGGCGCCGACGTGAACGCCTGGCACGTTCGGCGCCGGGTGGGTTTTGCCCGCCTCGATCAGTCGGCCGAACGCCGCCACCACCTTCTGAGCGGTCGGCGGGAGACTTGTCCTGCCCTTGCGTTGTTCAACGGCATCGCCGTCGACGGGCACGATCACGCATGAGGTGATCGCGTCGCCGTCTTCGTCGTCACCTACGTGCACCACCTCCAGGCGGCTCAGGACCGTCTTGCCCTGCGGGCCATCCTTGGCGAGCTCGACCGTCACGACGATGTTGTCGACTGCGTCGCGCTTGACCGCGATCTGGGCGTCGGCTGCGCCGGTGAGGGCGGTGTGGCCCCGCGGGCGGCTGCCGTCGATCCCGCAGTGGTGCACGATGATCACCGCGCATTCGAACGCCTCACGGATCGCGTCGGAGGCGCGGACATAGGCCGTCATGTCCTCGTCGCTGGACTCTGAGCCAGCCAGGCTCCGGTTGAGCGTGTCGAGCACGACTGCAACTGGTCGATCGTCGATCTGGCGGCAGATCACCGCGATCAGCTCGTCGTGGTCGGCGACCAGGTCGAGCGTCACGGGCTCGAGGTAGAACGGGACGGGCTCATGTGCCTCGGCGAGGAAGCGTTGGCGGAAGGCCTCGACCCTCGCCTCGAGGCCCGACTGGCCTTCAAACGCGCAATAAACCACGGCGCCGGGTTGGACGCGCAAGTCGCGGTACGGCCAACCAAGCGCGACGTGCATGGCGACGTCGAACGCCCAGAATGACTTTCCGCTCTTCGGAGGCCCCCAGACGATGGTGATCCCGACGCGTGGGATCAGGCCTTTGACGAGGTAGCGGCGCGCGGGGCTGAGGTTGATCCTGTCGAAGGGGACGAGTTCGATGCGCGGCCCGATGTCGGTAGTGTTCTCGCCGGGGATGGCGCGGAGCGGTTTCCTCATGCGGCCACCGCGGGTGCTTGCAGGTAGTCGTTCCAGTCGCCGAAGCCGTCCGGCGGGAACCGGAGCCTGACTGTGATGCCGCGTTTGGTCCAGCGTTTGGCCGTCTGATCGGCTGCCTTGCGGCCGGGATCATCATTGTCGCCGAAAACGTGGAGCTCGCTGACGCTGTCGGGAATCCGGACGAGCGACAGCCGCTCGGAGCCTAACGAGGCCCAGACGGGCACTCCGGCGAGCTGCATGGCGCTCAGGGCCGTCTCGACGCCCTCGGCGAGCCCCAGGACCTCACCAGCGGCCGCGAGGCGCACGGCGCCGTCGTAGAGCTTGCCCGTGGTCCAGCGTGGCTTATCGATCGGGGCCTTGCGGCCCTGCCAGGTCAGCCGGGTCTCCTGCACCGCGACAACTCGCCTGTCGGGACCCTGGACCGCGGCCAGCATGGTCGGCATCGGGATGCGTCCATACAGCAGGCCTGCGCCTTGTCGGATTGTCGGTGGAATGGGAAGGCCGATCCGCCGGCCTCGGAGGTAGCGCTCGACATGCTCGCCGCGCGAGACAGCCGAGCGCCATAGCGCGACCGCTTCGGGATGCGGCTCGGCGACGATGACAGGCGCGCGCCGGCGCGATGGTCGCGGCGGCCAGGGCTGGCGCTTCGGATCCTCGACGAGCCCGCGCCGACGCAGTTCGGCGAGTACGTCGAGCGGATCGCAGCCGCCGAAGCAGTGGACGAGCAGGCGGTCGCCCTCGCCGTCGGTGACGCTGAGGCTCGGGCGCCGGTCGCCACGGCAGCGGCCGTGGCCGGGCAGGGGGCAGGGGCAAACGAACCCAGTCGGACTAGGCCTGCCGCCGAGGGCTCTCGCGACGTGTTCGGCGTTCACGGCTGCACCGCCAGCCGGTCCGCCAGCCCGTAGGCGACCTCCGCGGCGACCGGGAAGCCCTCACTCACCGCGATGGCCAGCAGACTGAGCCCCGTGACCCAACGCGGCATCGCCGAACGATCGGCGGGATCGACGAGCTCGAGCGCTGCGTCGACCTCGTGTCGAGCTTGAGACAGGCGGCGTAAGCGGCTAGATTCGATGCTGTTCAGCTCAGCAGCATGAACAACATTCGAGCGCCGGCTCTCCCGCAACGGGAGCCGGCGTTTTCGGTTTTCCACGGATCACGCGGCCTCCGAAATGCGGTGAGCCGCGAGGAACGCCTCTAGGTCCTCGCGCATGATCAGGCGCCTGGCACCGACCTTCACGAACGCCAACGCGCCCGACTGCATCGCCTCGTAGAGTGTGGTCTGGCCGAGACCCGACACAGTCACCGCATCGGGGATTCTGAGAGCAAGTCGATCCTTGATGTCCATTTCGTCTCCCGTCGCCCGCGCTTGTGCGGGCATCGGCGACGCAATTGGACCACGCTATTGGGCCACGCAAAACGCGTCTGACGCACGCGTTAATGCGTTGCTTACGTTAGCTCTTGCGGTTCCTCGGGTCTCTGCCCGCGGCGCGAAGGACGGTGTCCTTGCTGATCGCGCCGCTCTTGTCGCCAAGCGCATCGCCGACAGCTTTGAAAAGGTCGACGTCCGAAAGGTCGTCCTTGCTTGGCACGCCGTCAGGGTAGAGTCGTTCCATGACCCGGCGCGCCTTCTTTGCCTTCGGCCCGGCCGGCTCGACCTCGCCCGGAGTCAGAAGCGATGCAGCTGGCTCAAGAGCCGCCCTGGCCGCCGAGCCCGCCAGCAGAGCCGGGACCAAGTGGCGAAAGTCCGGCATCGAAAGCAGCCAGTCCACGGCTAGGCCGGCGTCCACAGTCACGTCGCCTAGTCCCTGGATCCCGAGCCCCCCGTTTGAGTTCGTGACGCGGAGCAGAGGTTCCGTCGAAGGGCCGAAGAAGCTGAGCCTATTCGTCTCGGCGGCGTGCCTCAGCGCGAGCAGAACGGCGACCGTGCGCGCGCGGTACGCCTCGCGCGGGGCTCTGTACGCTCCGAGGCTCCCGAGATCCGAGCGATGGACTGCGAGCAGGTCCGCGAACTCGGCGACCGGGAGCGTTCGGCTGAGCCAGATCGTCCGATACGCTGCCTCGCTGCGAGCGCCGTCGCCCCACTGCGGCGATTTGATTGGGCCGTAGTGGATGGTCTGGCGCGCCAGGGCCTTGATGGAGTTCGCCCATTCCCCGTCGGTCAAGGCGATCGGAGACGGCTCCGTCACGCCGATTTCGCCAGCTCGAGGACTTCGGCTCCGCCGTCGCAGAACCTCGCCCAGCTCGCCATCATCTGCCGTCGACGCTCGAGCGCGTCGCTCCGTCGATAGGCTGCCTCGACTTCGTTGCCGACGGCGTGCGCAAGCGCCTGTTCGGCGAGATCGCGCGGAAAGCTTGTCGCGTCGCCGGCCCAATCGCGAAAACTCGAGCGAAAGCCGTGCACTGTGATGGTTGGATAACCCATGCGACGGATCAGGCGCATAACGGCCGCGTCGGAGATAGGCCGCTTGGGCTTGCCCGGGAACACGTAGGCGCCGGGCTTGCTGTCCGCGGCAAGCGCCATCGCCTTCAGGATCTCCAGCGCAGCATCGGACAACGGGACGCGATGCTCGCGATTGCCCTTCATTCTCGCGGCAGGAACCACCCAGAGCGCGGCGTCGATGTCGACCTCGCCCCAGATCATACCGTAGGCCTCGCCCGCCCTGGCAGCGGTCAGGATGGCGAACTCGAGCGCCTTGGCCGACAGAGCCGGGCGCGCTCGCAGCACTGTCATGAACGCGGGAACATCCAAGTAGGGTAGGGCGGCATGGTGGCCCTTCGTCAGCTTCCGGCGCGCTGCCAGCATGTGTTTGAGGTTGCCGCCCCAAGCTGCTGGATTTTCGCCCGTGCGCTGTCCACGCGCCTTGGCGGCATCGAGGACCTGGGCGATCTGGCCACGCAGCCTGGACGCGGTCTCGTGACGCGTTGACCAAAGCGGTTTCAGCACGGCCAGGACGTCGTTCGTCGTGACCTCATCGACCCGCTTGCCGCGGAGCGGCTCGGCATATGAGGAGATCGGCGTTCCCTCCACCCACTTGCCGCCTGTCTGGACCTTCGGCGTTCGCGGGGCGCCGATCGCGCGCCGCCACGAAGCCTCGTGCTTCGGGTTCCGAAAACCTTTGGTGACCTCGGCGAGGATCTCGTCGGCGACCTCGCCGAAGGTCGGGACCGCCTGCTCGGCGCGCCTGACCTCGATCGGGTTCTTGCCGGCACCGATCAGCTTTCGAGCCGCCTCGGCCTTTTCGCGCGCCATCTTGAGCGAGACCTTATCGAGGCCGCCCAGCCCCATTTCCTTGAGTTTGCCGCGCCAGCGGAACAGGAAGAGCCAGCGCGAAGCTCCGCTTGGATCGACCAGAAGATAGAGTCCGTTCCCATCGGCTAGCCTTGCCGGCTTGCCGTCGGCTGGCGTGGACGGCGCCAGCGCTGCGGCGATCTCAAACGTGGCCTTGCCGTCGGCCTTCGCGATGCGCTCGACCGAGATCGGAGCGAGCCCTTTGGACAGCTTAGCCATGCCCGGCACCCCAACGTTCACCCCAACAAAACTCGCGGCAAGTGGCGCAAATCAGCGGAGGCATGCGGAAACGGTAGCCGAAAATCCCCTTGAAAATAAGGGTCTCGCGGTCGATAGCGGAAGCCTGCGGAAGGCTGTCCAGCCGACCTAGGGACTGCCAGTCCGGCCCGGCTGATCTGGCCGCGATGTCAGGGTGGCGGTCCACCGGCCGTCCGACGACCAA
>Ga0209415_10009359_pt1 | contig 16832 bp, 14 predicted proteins | sample PeaSoiSIISIP2007_FD_187696 | JGI IMG/M metagenome (GOLD analysis project Ga0209415, IMG submission 187696) | Peat soil microbial communities from Weissenstadt, Germany - SII-SIP-2007 (SPAdes) (version 2) | ecosystem: Environmental > Terrestrial > Soil > Wetlands > Peat | place: Germany... | reverse complement strand
GACCACGAGCAGAACTGCAGCACCAACGCGATGCGCTCGGTGAGCAGCTCGCAGGCCGATCCGTATCTGTCGGTGGCGTCGGCGGCTTCCGCCCTGGCTGGACCTCTGCACGGCGGCGCCAATGAGGAAGTTCTGAAGATGCTCGACGAAATCGGCTCCAAAGATCACGTCCCGGCTTACATCAAGCGGGTTAAAGAAGGCCAGATCAAGCTGATGGGCTTCGGACACCGCATCTACAAGAATTACGATCCCCGCGCAAAAATCATTCGCTGGTGCGCCGAGCAGGTCTTCCAGGTCACGGGGCGGAGTCCGAAACTCGACATCGCTCTCGAGCTGGAGCGCATCGCCCTCGAAGACGACTATTTCGTGAAGCGCAAACTCTATCCCAACGTCGACTTCTATTCCGGCATTATGTATCAGGCGATGGGCTTCCGGCCGGAAATGTTCACCGTGCTGTTTGCCATACCGCGCACTGCGGGATGGCTGGCGCAGTGGCAGGAACTCATTACCGATCCCGAGCAGAAGATCGCGCGCCCGCGTCAGGTCTACACCGGACATCTCGAGCGCGAGTTCACTCCGATCGACAAGCGGGTCCCAGTGCCGATCCCGGCAGATTATCCGGCGCACTGAAATCTGCGGTCGAGGGACTGGAAACAGATCGCCCCGCCTTTTGGCGGGGCGATTTTCTTTTCACCGCCTCACCAAACTCTCCGCGGAAGAGCGGCGCTGCGCTGCCAGACGAATGGATGCATGGAACACCGTGGAAGAGCGGCGCTTCAGCGCCGCGTCCGCCGCCGGAAAAAGAAACGCGGGCTTCAGCCCGATGGTTCGAGTTCCGGGTGAGGACCCTCGGATTATCGCCGAGGCCTGAAATGCGACGAGCCGCAGGCGGTTTGCCTGCGGCTCTTGGGGAGGGTGAGCTATCACCCTTGCGCTGCGTCTTGCGAACAGTTTGAGACTGGGCGCTGCGTCTTATGCGGCGTGCTTGGCCAGTTCGGCCAGGTGCTCCCGATGCCGCTGCGGAGAAGTAATCACCTTCATCTCCTCCCAGTCATAAGGGAATTCTCTGCCGCAATCCAGACACGCGACATAAGTTCCCGTCAAAGCTGCGGCCTGCGGACGCCGCGCCGCTCCCCGAATCGTTACGGGAAAGCTATAGCGAGCATGCCTGCAGCCGAAAAACGCATCCACCAATTTACCAATCATGACTCCACCTTCCACATCCGAGCTGGTTGGCTCGACCCCTGGGTTCAACCTCGTGCTTCAACCGTACGCGCCGCCCTGACCATCGTCTGAGCAATTTTGCGCACGCGTCTACTTAGTACTTAGATTCAGAAACTGGGTAAACGGTTTCGGGTTTTCGAGACAAAGCAGTTCCAAACCGGGAAACGCCTCGAAGCCCTTACACTGGATATAGTTACATCGAGAGGAAAAACGTTTCAGACGCTCTGCGGGCCGCGTTTCTTCTGCTGCTGGCACTTGGTCATGATGGCCGATCGCAGCCGGCTGCGGAGATCTTCGGGCAGCTCGTAAAGTTGCGAGTCGCGGTAAATCTCGATGGTCTTCTTGGTGGTGTCGCAGACGACGTAGCAGTTGTGGCACCAGGAAAGGTGGTTCTCCAAATCAGCCTTCGTTTTCTCGTCGAGGACGCCGTCCAGGTAACTGGTCAGCTCGGTCAGAAATTCAGAGCATTTCACTGGTTGCCATCTCCACTTGGAGCATCGCCCGTTTTGACTTCACCGCTCTTGCCATTGCCGTTTTCTCTCCTCTGGAAGTAGCGGCCCAGCCGCTCGCGCAACTGCAGGCGCGCCCGCAGCAGCCGCGACTTCACCGCGGGCACGCTCAACTCCAGCGCCGCCGCAGTCTCTTCCGTCGAAAGTCCTTCCACGTCCCGCAGCACAAACACCGTCCGGAAGCCCGGCGGCAGGCCCTGGATGGTCTTACTCAAAATCTCACGCAATTCCGCCTGCGTATATTGCTGCTCTGGATTCGGGCTCCAGTCCGCGATTTCGCGCGGCAGGGAGTCGTCTTCCGTCTTAATCTCTTCGTCCAGCGAGACCGTGCGTTCGGGCTTGCGCCGACGCAACTTCATCAACGCTTCGTTCACCGCAATGCGCACCAGCCAGGTATAAAACTTCGACTGCTCCTGGAATTGCGCCAGGTTGCTGTAGGCTTTCAGGAACGCTTCCTGCACCACATCTTCCGCATCCTCGCGGTTCTGCGTGATGTGCTGCGCGATCCGGAAAACGTTGCGGTCGTAGCGGCGGACCAGTTCCTCAAACGCTGAGTCGTCGCCTCGTTTGGCCGCTTGCACGAGGGTCAACTCTTCGCTAACCGGCCCCACTACTTTGTTTTGGATGGCTCCCATTCTCTTGGCGATGCAGTATTTTCCGGGTATTCCACAAGCACGTTCAAACCGAAGTAAGGCTCAACGGTGACCGCAATCACGAAATCGAAACTGTTATTCTACTTGGTAACCCGGCCCTTTGCCCAATGCCTTTGCCGTATCCCGCAAGAAAAGTTTGCGATAAAGTTCAAAGGTTGGTTCGTCGCGGACGAACAGGTACTGAAGTCACTCGGATGTCTAGGAGCAAGTGCCGTATAATCAGCACTTAGGGCAGTGCCGTTGCGGGCGTGCGAGGTGGCGGAAAAAGATTTGAAATTGGGAACGGTTCTCTGAGCATGGCGGAAAGCAAGCAACTCCAGCAAATCGTCGAGCGCGCAGTCGCGCAGGTTTTTGATCGCCTGCTTCCAAAATTGCAGGCCGAGTTGGTGGAGCGTGTCCTCGCGGAATTGCCCGCGGCCCCCGCAGCATCGGCGGGAAGCGGCGCGGGAAGCCCGGTTCGCCACGACAATCTGGTGCAGGCCGTGGCCAGTATTCACGCCGGAACCACGCAAAAAGAAATTCTGCGCGGCTTGCTCGAAGCGGGCAGCGTGTACGGCTCGCGCATCGCCCTCTTCGTTGTGAAAGCAGGAGCGGCCACCGGATGGCAAAGCCGCGGCTTGGGCGACGACGATGCCGTGAAAGATTTTCCGCTCGACGTGACCACCGGCCCCGCGGCCCATGCCTATCAGAACCGCATCGTGGCCCCGGCCAACATCGCCGAAATGGATCACCGCTTTGTGAAACAGTTTGGCGGGCCCGAGAACGAACAGATTGTCGTGCTGCCGCTGGTCCTCAAAGACAAAGTTGCCGCGCTGCTTTATGCCGACGCCGGTGTCGACGGCGTGCTCGACACCCCATCGCTTGAAGTGCTGGTGCTGGCCACCAGCGCGTGGCTGGAAGTCACCTCGTTGCGCAAGCAGGTGCAGAAAGATTTCGGCGACGCCGCCCCCAGCATGGAGCGTCCTCCGGTGGATCGTCCGCCAGCGCCCGTGCAGACTGTCAGTTCTTTTGCTGATCCCTTCGCGGCCCAGGCTCCAAAACATGCCGCGCCGCGAGCCGTGCCTGAGCCCGAACCGGCCGCCGAGGTGGTCGAAGTTGCGGCCCACGCCGCGTCCGCGAATGCGTTTGCCTCGGCTCCCGCTGCCGCCGCGGATCCGTTTGCCGGCATGTCCGCTGAAGACGCTGACACGCACCGCAAGGCGCAGCGTTTTGCGCGCCTGCTGGTCGATGAGATCAAGCTCTACAACCAGGCGAAAGTCGCCGAAGGCCGCCGCAATTTGGACCTCTATGATCGCCTGAAAGAAGATATTGAAAAAAGCCGCGCGACGTTTCAGAAGCGCTACGGCAATACCGCTGCCGCCAGTGGCGACTACTTTTCCAAGGAAGTCCTGCGCAGCCTGGCCGAAGACGATACCGCGGTCATGGGCGCCAGCTTCCGCAAGTAGAACTGATTTGAAGGGGCTCCGGTTCAGGTTTTGGTGGAAGGGCACGGCTTTAACCGTTACCGCAACGGGTTTCGGGAGTAGGTTTTGGGAAGGGCCCGGCTTCAGCCGGGCCGCTCAGGATCGCTAAAGAGTGCGGGCTTTAGCCCCTGAGGGCCGCTCTTCACAACGTTCACATCGAAGCAGTTCTATAATCTCAACACAGGTTCTGGTCTTCGCGTCTCCGCGCGAAAAATGATTAAGGTGGGTCGATTGGGTCTCAAGCGGGTGCTTCTTCTGGTTGTGTTGTGCGGGCTTCTGAGCGGAACACTTTCCGCGGCGCGTTCCTTTCCTCAGCAGGATTCAACTACTCCCGATAAACAATCCAGCATCCCCGCGCCTGCGACTGACAAGGCCGCGCAGGACGATTCTGCTCCGGCTAAACCCGCGCCGCAAAAGCCTGCCCCGGCTAAATCCCCCACAGCACCAAATAAAACTACCAGCACTCATCCCGTAGGCAAGTCTGGCACGTCCTCCACTCATGCCGCAGTCGCGCGAAGAAAGCGGCCGATCTCTCCCCGCGTCCAACGCATTCGCCAGGCCTTCGTCGCCTCGACCACCTTGCGGCCCATGGCGCAGCAGTTGATTCTGGATCGTTCCGCGGCTGGCTACGCCGGAGTGGAAGCCTACGCGCGCGCGCATTCCAAAGAAGACGCCGGTGCGCTGGCCTGGCTCGTCGTAGGCTACGCCCACGTCCTTGACCACGAGTATGCCAAGGCCGTCGAACCGCTGAGCCGCGCGAAGCCATTATCCGGCGACTTGGGAGACTACGTCGCCTACTACCTCGGAACCTGCTACCTGCAAACCGGCCGTCAGGCCGAAGGTCTAGCCGCGCTCGCCAACTTTGAAACCACCTATCCAGACTCGCTGCTGATTCGCGACGCGCACCTCAGTTACGCCAGCGCACAACTCACCGAAGGCCGCGCCGCCGAAGCCGCCGCACTGCTGGAGAAAGACCGTCTACCCGCCCGGTCCGACATCGAGCTTGCCATCGGGCGTGCCTATGCCGCGCTCGGTCAGCACGCGAAAGCTGCCGACGCCCTGGCCAACGTCTACTACAACATGCCGACCGCGCCGGAAGCCGATGAGGCCTACGCAGATCTGAGAAAACTTCCTTCAGTTCTGCCCGCCTCGCCAGCGCAGCGCAAAACGCGCGCCGACCTGCTGATGAAAGCCAAGCGCTATAGCGACGCCGTAGACGAGTATCACGAGCTTGCCAGCCATGCCACCGCGGAATCGCGTCCCGCCGCGGAACTCGCTCTGGCCGATGCTCTGCACCGCAGCGGACGCAACCGCGAGGCCAGGGCCGAACTCACTACGTTGCCCGGTGCGACCGCCGACCAAAGCGCCCAGCGCCTGTTCATCCTCAGCGAGGTTGCCTGGTCCCTGGACGAAAACGAAGCGTTCTACCGCACGGTGGACGACCTGCGCCAAACCGCGCCCACCAGCACCTGGCTGGAGCAGGCCCTGATCTCCACGGCGAACTTGCACCTGGTGCATCACGAATATGAGCCGGCGCTCGACGCTTTTCGCGAGGTGCAGCAGCGTTTCCCCAACGGCTCGCGCGCCTCCTACGCGCACTGGAAAGCCGCGTGGCTCACCTTCCGCTTAGGCCGCAACGACGACGCGAAAAAACTGTTCGACGAACAGATTGCCCTGTATCCCGGAGGCAACGAAACCTCCAACGCCCTGTATTGGCGGGCGCGGCTGGCCGAAGAAGAGATCCAGCCCATGATGGCCCGCGCCTACTACCAGAAATTATCGGACCGCTTCAAGAATTATTACTACGCCGAACTGGGCCGGGAACGCCTCGCGAAAATTCCCCCCATCGCGATTCCGCCGGGGAAGTATCCTCTGCTCGATCACATTCCTGCCCTCGAACATGGCGAGAAAGTGACGTTAGTTGAACCGCCGGCCGACGATCTCCATCTGCAGAAAGCAGAGTTGCTCGGCAATGGCGGATTGATCGATCTCGCCGTGCGCGAGTTACAGGCCGCCGCCAGCGCCGATGGCGGCAACTGGGGCCCGGCCGAGACCGCGCAACTCTACATCGACACCGGCCATTACGATCGCGCCATCGAAACCATGAAGCATTCCGTTCCCAGCTATTTCGCCGTCGACATTCCAACCTTACCGCGCCTCTACTGGGAGGCTCTGTTTCCGCGCCCCTACTGGTCTGACCTGAAAAGATTTTCCGTAGCCAACGGGCTCGATCCTTACCTGGTCGCGTCGCTGATCCGGCAGGAATCGGAATTCAATCCGCTGGCGGTTTCGCGCGCCAACGCCGTCGGCCTCATGCAATTGCTGCCGAAGACGGGCAAGATCGTGGCCCACGAGGTTGAACTGAAGCGCTACAGCTCGACCGAATTATTCACTCCGGCAGTCAATCTGCAACTGGGCACGCGCTACTTCCGCGGCATGGTCGACAAATTCGGCGGATCGTTCGAGCACGCTCTCGCCGCCTACAACGCCGGTTCTGACCGCGTCGAAGAATGGATGGGACAGGGCCCGTACCGCGACTCGCCCGAATTCGTGGAGTCGATCCCATTCACCGAGACCCGCGAATACGTGCAAGCCATCCTGCGCAACACCAGCGTCTACAAACAACTCTACGGCGCCCCGTAGCGGGCCGTCGCCGAGTCACTGTTTGTCCCTGAGTTAGAGCCTACTTCGTGTGTACTCTGTGAGCATGCTTCGCCTGCAGCCTGATGGCCTGGGGATCGCCCGCGCTGGCTTCTTTGGCGGTCTGCGCGGATGTCTCCGAAGACTCCTGCAACAGCGCGGTAGCGGCAGTGCTGATATGCACTGTGTCCTGAGGGCTGGCCTGTGGCTTCGCCGCAGGGGATGCCGGCTGTGCTGCCTCGGTTGAGTTGACAGGTTGCGCGGCGGCTACGCTATGGATCGAACTGATCATGTTGAGACTCTCCTAATGGTCTCTATCGGCACAAAGGAGAACTTACATAAGGGGTGACGCTCCTCGCGCCGCAGGTTCGGGGCGAGGATGTGAGAACGTTCTAACCGCAACTCCAGGCTGAAGCCTACGAATGGGTCTCTGAGGGGCGCGACTTGACGAACAAAATCTCAATCACCAGCAGGGTCGCGCCCACCACAATCGCGCTGTCCGCCAAATTGAAAACCGGCCACTCATACTGCTTCACATAGAAGAGTAGAAAATCCACGACGCGCCCCCGGGCCACGCGGTCCCAAAGATTTCCCACCGCGCCGCCCAAAATCAGCGATAGCGCGATCCCCGGGATGGTCAGCGCGTGTGATTGCTTCCACAACAACACCGTTACAACCACCATCGCGATCACCGAAAACCCGATCAGCATCGCCGTCTTCCAGTGCGACGGAGAATCAGCGAACAGGCTGAAGGCCGCGCCGGTATTCTCCGTGTGCGTGAGCCGGAAAAATCCCGGAATGATCTGGATGTGCGTGTACATCGCGATGCGCGCCGCGACGGCCCGCTTTGTCCAGCGGTCGAGCAGGACGACGAGCAGAGCAATCAGGAAATGTATGGTGCGCGGCGAAGTCTTCATCAGTGTCAATGGGCGAAATACTCACGAGCGTGCGTTTCCATTTCTTTCAGCACCGCGCTGCAGCGCTCGCAGACTGTAGGATAAGTTTTATCTTCGCCGACCCGCGTCGAGTAGTTCCAGCAGCGCTCGCACTTGGCGCCGTCGGCCTTCTTCACTTCCACGTGCACGCCGCCCGTTCCGTTGCCGGAACCTTGCGCCAGCGTAACCGCCGAAACGATGAACAAATAGCGAAGGTCGGCCGCATGCCGCTGCAGCAGCGAGTACACAGGGTCGGACGCGGTGATCGCAACCTGCGCTTCCAGTCCCGTGCCAATCAGCTTATTGTTCCGCGCCTCTTCCAGCGCCTTGAGCACTTCGTCGCGGACCGACCGCAGGCTCACCCACTCCTCGTTTGATTTCGAATCGGTGGAGGGGACTGCGGCGTTGCCCAGAATGTCTGCCGCCGCCGGAAACAGCGCCAGATGCACGCTCTCCTCGCGCCCAGCGCTCTTCGGCAGGTAAGGCCAGATTTCTTCACAGGTGAAACTCATGATCGGCGCCAGCGCCCGCACCAGCGCTTCACCAATACGCCACACCGCAGTCTGCGCCGAACGTCGCGCCTGCGATTTCGGCGCAAAAATGTACAGCCGGTCCTTGAGCACATCGAAGTAAAACGCGCTCAGGTCGACAATGCAGAAATGATTCACCCGATGGTAAATCTTATGGAAAGCGAACTCGTCGTAGGCGTTGCGCACATCCGCCATGAACGCGCAGGTCTGGCGCAGCATGTACTGATCGAGTTCTTCCATCTGTTCAAACGGCACAGCATCCGTGTCCGGGTTGAAATCCCCGAGATTTCCCAGAATGTAGCGAAACGTATTCCGAATCTTGCGATAGTTCTCCGCCACGCGCAGCATCAGCGCTTCCGAGCCCACAACATCTTCGCGAAAGTCGACTGACGCCACCCACAACCGCACCACTTCTCCGCCCAGCCGGCTGGAAATGTCGACCGGGTCCACGTCGTTCCCGCGCGACTTCGACATGGCCTGGCCCTTTTCGTCGAGCGTCCACCCCGGCGTGACCACGCCTTTATACGGCGGAGTAGCATGTGTCCCCATGGCGCAGAGCAGGGAAGACTGAAACCACCCGCGGTACTGGTCTCCGCCCTCAAGATATAAATCCGAGGGCCAGGGATAGCGATAATCCAGTTCGTCCGCGACCAGCGCCAGATAACTCGCCCCCGATTCCAGCCACACGTCGAAAATGTCGGTTTCCTTCTCAAACTTCGTCCCGCCACAGTGCGGACACTTCGTTCCCGCCGGAAGAATCGCATCCGGCTCTGGCGTGAACCAGGCATCCGCTCCCGACTTCGCAAATAACTCGACAACTTTCTTATTCACCGCGGAATCGTTGAGCGGCCTGCCGCACCCCTCGCACAGGAAAACCGCAATCGGCACTCCCCACACCCGCTGCCGCGAGATGCACCAGTCCGGCCGCGTCTGAATCATGTTCGACAGCCGCTCCTCGCCCCAGGCCGGATCCCATTTCACTTTCTTGATTTCTTCGAGAGTCCGCGTTCGCAGCGTGTCATGCTTGCCAGCCCCGCCCGGCATCGGAGTCTCCATCGAGATGAACCACTGCTCGGTCGCGCGAAAAATCACCGGATTATGGCAGCGCCAGCAATGCGGATACGAGTGCTCCACCTTATCCGTGTGCATCAACGCCCCGCGCTTCCGCAAAAGTTCGACGATCAGGGGATTCGCCTTGAACACATACTGGCCGTCGTATTCCGGCAGTCCATTGCGCAGAATCCCTTTTTCGTCCACATTGCTCGTGGCATCCAGCCCGTATTTCATGCCAGTGATAAAGTCCTCGGCGCCGTGCGACGGAGCCGTGTGTACCACGCCCGTTCCCGTGTCCATAGTGACGTAGTCCGCCAGCACGCCCAGAACTTTCCGATCCAGAAACGGATGCTGAAAGTTGAGCCGCTCCAGCTTCCGCCCGGGAAAATGCGCCAGAATGTGCGTTTTCTTGCCGCCGCTAGGTATCCTGTCAATCCCCGTTTGCTCGGCAACCAGCGGCGCAAGTTTCTGAGCGACGATGTAGACCTCATCGCTTGCTCCACCTTCCAGCGCCACATATTCTTCATCGGGATGAAACGCCACCGCCATCGACGCCGGCAGCGTCCACGGAGTCGTCGTCCAGATGATGGTTGAAACTTTCTTTCCTGCCAAAGCGGCGTCGATCGAAGCAGGATCGTCCACCAATCCATACTTCACCCACACCGTGGTGCTGGTGTGGTTTTCATATTCCACTTCCGCCTCAGCCAGCGCGGTCTCGTCGTGCATGCACCAGTAAACCGCGCGCAGCCCCTTGTAAACGAATCCGTTTTCGTAAAACGAAAAAAACGTCGAAAGGACCACAGATTCATACTGCGGATTCATCGTGGCATAGGGCCGGTCAAACCGCCCGAACACCCCAATGCGCTTGAACTGCGTCCGCTGCAAGTCGAGGAATTTCTGCGCATACTTCCGGCACTCGGCCCGCACATCCGTCGGCCGCATCTGCAACTTCTTGCCGCCCAACTCCTTGTCCACCTTGATTTCGATGGGCAGCCCGTGGCAATCCCACCCCGGCACGTATGGCGCGTCAAACCCGGCCATGGTCTTCGACTTGACGATAAAATCCTTCAGGCACTTATTCATCGCCGTGCCCATGTGGATCGGCCCGCTGGTGTAGGGCGGCCCGTCATGCAAAATGAAGCGGGGCGCGCCTTTCCGCGCCTGCCGGATGCGCTCGTAAATGCCCGTCCGCTCCCAGTGTTCCAGCATTTTCGGCTCGTTCTGGGGCAGGTTGGCCTTCATGGGGAAGGCAGTCTTGGGCAAGTTGATGGTCTTTTTCAGATCGTCGAACGGCACTCGGTCGCGTCTCCCAAATGATTGAATCTTTTCATTATAGGGAGCTTAGCAGCGAACGTCCATGCAGCCCGCACAAGGCAAATGGAGTACCCGTTTCGACGCGCGATCAGTACATGTCTTTTCGACAGTTGCCAGGCATACCGGATTGCACTGTCGAAATGCCTCGACTAGAGGTACAATTTTAAGAAGCAGAGATGGATGCCGCCCGGTGGGTGGGTGCGGGCAGTTGACCAGTACCTCATTTACAAAATCGGGCGCGAATCGAAGCAACTTGCCGCCCTTGGCGCTCATCTGTGTAAGGAAGCAGGGAATCAGGGCGCAACTGGAAGCTAGCGCGTAGAATTATGGGATCCGAATCAATGAACCCGAACGGCCCCGGCACCGAGCCAGAACTGCACCTGCTTCTGGCTAATGAAAGCTTCGAAGAACCCCTTTACAAGTCTCTTTTTCGCGAACTCGACGAGTTTTTCTTCCCTAAGAAACTCCCGCCCCTCAAGCTGGAATCGAAGCCCGAGCCAGTGAAAGAGATCTGGGGCTTCTACAACAACAAAAGGAACGGCGCTCTGGGTTCGACCGGCGTACACATTCTGATCGCGGGAATCGTCGTCGCCGGCTACATGATCGGACAACACGTGGTGAACGCCGCCCCAACGCCGAGGGCGACCGTCACCATCATCGACCCGGGCGATCTTCCCGCCCTGAAGCCCTCCCAGACTCAGGTCGGAGGCGGTGGCGGTGGCGGCGATCGCGACGTTCTGGCGGCCACCAAGGGCAAATTGCCAAAGTTCTCCATGCAGCAGATCACGCCTCCGGTGGTGGTGGTTCGCAACGAGAATCCTAAGCTCGCAGTCGAGCCCACCATCGTGATTCCCCCGCAAGTCCAACTGGCTTCAAACACCATGCCGAACCTGGGCGATCCCATGGCCCACGCCATCCTGCCCTCGAACGGCACAGGCGCCGGCGGCGGCATCGGTTCCGGCAGCGGCGGTGGCGTGGGATCAGGCAAGGGGCCCGGCTTTGGCCCCGGTGAAGGCGGCGGCACCGGCGGAGGCATCTTCCGTGTCGGTGGCGGAGTCAGCCCGCCGCGCCCCATCTACCAACCCGAGCCCGAGTTCTCCGAAGAAGCTCGCAAGGCCAAATATCAGGGCGTCTGTACCCTCGGCCTGATCGTGGGAACCGACGGCCTTCCCAGCAATATCCATGTCTTAAGCAGCTTGGGCATGGGTCTCGATGAAAAAGCCATCGAAACCGTGAGGAACTGGAAGTTCGAGCCCGCCATGAAAGACGGTCACCCAGTTCGAGTCGAGATCGCCATCGAAGTCGACTTCCACCTGTACTGAGATCTGCGTCGGCCCTGTCATCCTGAGCGAAGCGAAGGATCTCTGTAACTCCGTGTCCAGAAGTAATGTTTCGCTCGAAGCCGGACCTCGCCGAGTTACTGGGACGCGCACTAACTCTTCCGCAGCACCGTGAAGTTCACTACCATCCTCGTGCGGAATCCCAATCTTTCATACAGTTCCACCGCGCGCACATTGTCCTGCCGGACATGAAGAAACGGCGTTTCGCCGCGGCTGCGGATGCCTCGCATGATTTCCATCATGAGGACTCGCGCATAACCTTTGCCCGTATGTTCCGGGTGCGTGCACACCGCGCTCACCTCCGTGTGGCCGGGAACTTTGAGCCGCTCGCCCGCCATCGCGATCAGCTTTCCCTCTGACCGGATGCCGATATACCTCCCGAGTTCGTACGTTCGGATCCCAAATGGCCCCGGCTTGGTCAGCGTGGCCAGTTCGACCATTTCCGGCGAGTCCGGCTGGCCAAGTTCCGCGAACGCGATTGAGGGGTCCAGCCCACCCGATGCGGCCTTGCCGGTTTCCCAGACCATCTGCAGACCCCGGAATGACACGATCACTTCCCACCCCGGCATTTGCTGGAATGGAGAAGCCAGTGGTAACGATAACGTTGCGGTCCCGCCCGCCCCCACCAGTCCGGCGAGAGACGCGTAGCCTCTCGGGCTGGGCTCAAGAAACGCAGTCAGCGCCGTCACCTCGCGCGGAAATTTGCGCGCCTGATCGAACGTCTCCGCCAAAGCGCTTTGCCGGGTCGTCAGCGCCTGCCAGATCACATTGTCGAGTGGATGCATGATATCTTGTGTGGCATTGAAGCGAAGTATGTGGCGCGGGCGCCCCGCCCGCGTTCCGCCAGTTGACCCAGTATCGAGTGGCGCCAGTCTGTGGATCGGATTTGCTTTTCAAGCCGGGGACAGATTAATTCCCGAAGTTCCCGCCCGCTATCCGATTCTTGCTAGGAAACTACCCCGCTCATGTAGCGACAGCCGCCTTCGGCTGTCCGGCCAGAGCGAAGCTCGGCCGCCCCACGCCGTCGTTCCTGGAAGTCCCAAACACGCCCTATTCCTTCAAATCCACGTGCCGCACATCCTCAATCGCACGCCCCAGAAATCGCTCCCCCAGCCGCCGGAATTTCTCCGTCGAATCCGTGGCAAAGAACTTCAACCGCGTCAGCCCGCGCCGTTCCTCGCCGTCCGCGTGCGCCGGAACCAGTTGCTTCAGCCGAGAAGCCACGGCCCGCGCCGTCGATTCCGCCGAGTCCACAATACTCACGTGCCCTGGCGTCACGCGATGCAGCAGCGCCTTCAGCAGCGGATAATGCGTGCAGCCCAGAACCAGCGTATCAGCGTCGTGAAATCCGTCGGAGAAAGCTTCCTCCAGATAAATCCGCGCCACCTGCTCAGTGACCGCGTGCTCGACCCAGCCTTCTTCGACCAGCGGCACCAGCAGCGGGCAAGCCTTCTCCCGCGCCGTCAGACCGCGGCCTTCCAAAGCCTTGCGGTAAGCATGGCTGCTGACGGTCGCCTCGGTGCCAATCACCACGATCTTCCGATTCTTGGTCGCCGCGGCGGCCGCCTCCGCGCCCGGCTCAATCACGCCCACCACCGGAACATGCGCTCCCTCAGTAATTCGGTCCAGTGCCAGCGCTGTCGCTGTGTTGCAGGCGATGACCAGCATCTGCGCACCATGGGATTCCAGATAATGCGCCGCTTCCACCGCATATCGAGCTACAGTTTCAACCGACTTCGATCCGTAGGGCAGCCGTGCCGTATCGCCGAAGTAGGCATAATCGGCTCCGGGGATGAGTTCAAGTAAAGCTTTAAGAACGGTCAGCCCGCCAAAGCCGGAGTCAAATACGCCGATCGTGGGACGTCGCATCATATTGCTTCGATGATAAGGCCTGATTCGCTTCTAGGCTGGGTAATCAACGAGATGCTGGGAGCTGGGGTAGCTCCTTCGTATAACTTAGTGTCCTTCGTGGTTGAAGCCTTTTTATCTACTTGGCTCGCACGGATTCCCGAGCGGGCTCTCCCGCCAAGCCGCCAACGCTTCCGCAGCAAGGCCCCGGAGGAATCGGCGCCCCGTGCGGGCAGGTCCGCGGATGCCCCAGAAACGTGCAGATTTTGTCCGTCGCTTCCGGCGAAAGAATGTGTTCGAACTTGCAGGCCTGCTGCTCGATTTCCGACTCACTGTCCATCGCGAGGCTGTCGGTAAACAGCCGCTCCGCCAGCCGGTGCCGCCGGATAATGCTGCCAGCGCGTTCCCGTCCTCGCGGCGTGAGTTCCACAATCAGCGTGCCATCGCCCACCGACGCCGCCACCGGCTTCAGCGCCTCGTGGCACGGATTCACGAACGGCTTGTGATCATGCGGCTCCGGCGGATGTGGAGTCGACGCCACCAGCCCCATCTCGATCATCTTCTCAATCGCCAGGCTCACCGGCAGCGCGCCGTGCACTTCCATGCGCTCGACCTCGGCAATCTCGCCGTGCTCGGCCAGCACCCAGAGCTCTTCCAGAACCTCGTCAAGCTGTTCCTCGTCAGCCAGCGAAAAAATCTCCTGCGACTCGATCTTGCCGTGATGAAACTCGATGCGCCGGTCGGCCAGCCGCGCCACCACCGGATCATGCGTCACCATCACGATGGTTCGTCCCTGCTGGTGAAATTCGCGCAGCAGCCGCAGCACAATCTCTTCATTCACCGCGTCGAGATTTCCCGTCGGCTCATCCGCCAGAATGATTCGCGGATCATTGATCAGCGCCCGCGCGATGCACACCCGCTGCTGCTCTCCGCCCGACATCTGCGACGGCAAGTGATGCGCCCGATCGCCCAGCCCCACCCGCGTCAGCGCCTCAACCGCCTCTTTCTCGTCGGTCATGCTGTGAAAATACTGCGCCAGCATCACGTTCTCGACCGCGGTGAGGAAGGGAATCAGGTGAAATTGCTGAAAGATGAATCCAATTTTCTCCGCGCGCACCCGGTTCAAATCCGCGGCAGAAATTCCCGCCACATTCTGTCCGTCGAGCCAGATCTCGCCCGACGACGGCCGATCCAGGCAGCCGATCAGATTCACCAGTGTCGATTTCCCCGATCCCGACGGCCCCATGATCGACAGCCATTCCCCCTGCGTCACGTGCAGCGAGATATGGTCGAGGGCGCGAATCGACGCGTCCTTGCCCGCTCCGTTCCCGTTTCCCGCTTCCTTCGCCGGATAAAGCTTGGTGACGTCTTTGATCTGAATCATTTCATTCTCCCCTCAGAATCACCGCTGGCTGCACTCGCCGCAGCAGCGAGATCGGAAGGATCGCCGACAACAACGTAACCGCCATGCTACCAGCCAGAACCACCGGCAGCACACTCCAACGCGGCACCACCGGAGCGTGAAAGTTAACCCGGCCGATCCACGCCGCAATGCCGATCCCCACCAGAAATCCAATGACGGCCCCAATCGCGCCGAGCATCGCAGCCTCCGCCGCAAAAAATCCGTTCAGCAACCGTCCCGACGCGCCCAGCGCCTTCATGATGGCAAAATCCCGCCGCCGGTCGAACACCCATCCCATCAAAGTGGAAAGCACGCACAACGCCGAGGTCAGAATAATCAGCGCCGCCGCCGCCAGCAGCGTCGCGCGGGTCTTGCCCAGCACCCGCGCTTCGCCTTCCATAATCTGCCGCACCGGCCGAACATCGCCCGCTGGAATCGCCTGCGCCAGTTGGTTCATGATGCTTGTAATTTCTTCCGGAGATCCGCTCGCCGCCACCTCAATCGTCGACGGCTGAATCTCCGTCCACGCCTCGAAGTCCGCCAGAGAAATATAAATCCGGCTGTCTTCCGCCGCCCCCGTCTGCACAGTGCCAGCCGGTGTGACGTGCAAAATGCGCCCCTGAAAGCTCAAATCAAACGCCTGATTCTTCGGAGTCACCACTGCCAGCGCGCGTACCCCGATCAAGGCCGGGTGCCCCATCCCAGCCGCCGGGTGCCCCATTTCTCGCGCGCTTTCTGCGCGAGAAGTGGGGGTTTCTGCGAAGGGGTAGGCATTTAGATCTTCAGAGGAGGAAGACGTTTCCGGCCACCCACTCACCGACCACCATTTATTCAGTAGTTTCACGCGCTCAAAATCCGTCCCCGCCACCACAATCGGCTGCCCATCGCCCGTCCGCGCCACCACCAGCCCAAACGGCGCCGCAATCCCGCGCCCCGCAAGCACTTGATCCACCCGCGCCAGCGCATCCGCGGGCAGGGAAGCGCCATCTCTTCCTGAGCCGTCTTTCCCCACGACGATAATATTCGCCCCATAGTTGCGAAACTCCCGCCGCAGCTTCGCCTGCACATCCACATAAAGATTCAGCATGGCGGTAGCCACCGCGGCCGCAACAACCATGGCAAACAGAGCCGACACCGCCCGCCCGCGCCGCAGCACCGCCGCCCGCACCAGCATGCGCAAAAACATCGAAGTATGCGGACCATGCTCCCGCCGAGCCGCCAGATCGCGCGCGGAATGGGACATGCTCGCGTTTGTCTCATTGTTAGGACGACCAGGCGCGCTCACAGTTCCCCCCGCAGCGCGAATACCGGATCGAGTCCCACCGCGCGCCGGATCGCCCACGCGCTCCCCGCAAACGTCACCATCACCGCAATCGCCAGGATCACCGGCAACAGCACCGGCGGAATCGAAATGTCCGAACTGAAAATCGAGCGCCCGATCTGGTGCGCCAGTCCCGATCCCATCACAAACCCCGCCAGGCCGCCAATCAAAGCCAGCAGCGTAGCCTCGGCAAAGAAAATCGACGCGACCGCCAGCTTTCCCGCGCCCAGCGCCTTCATCAGACCGACCTCGGCCCGCCGCTCAAAAATCGTCGTCGCCATCGCCGCCGACACAGCCAGCGCCGAGGCCAACAGTGCCGCCAGCGTAATCAGAAAAATCAGACCTTCAATTCGCGTCAGCACCGCGCCTTCATTCTGCGCGACTTGCCGAATCTGCTCCGCGTGCGAGTGCGACATGGCCTCGGTCAACTGCAGAGCAATCGCCTGCGGATACGGCGTGCAATACCACCGATCATAAATCGCCCCTGACAAGCTCTTCGGATCGCGCCGCGCAAACGCATCTTCCGGCTTGGTCAGCGCGCTGACATATACGCGTTTCACCGCCCCGGGCCTGCCCAGAATTCCCTGAGCCACCTACAGT
>Ga0209415_10009358_pt1 | contig 16833 bp, 16 predicted proteins | sample PeaSoiSIISIP2007_FD_187696 | JGI IMG/M metagenome (GOLD analysis project Ga0209415, IMG submission 187696) | Peat soil microbial communities from Weissenstadt, Germany - SII-SIP-2007 (SPAdes) (version 2) | ecosystem: Environmental > Terrestrial > Soil > Wetlands > Peat | place: Germany... | reverse complement strand
ATGAACAAGACCGGCGCCAACTACCAGGAGATGTTCCGCAAGGTGAAGACGGAACTGGTGCGCAAGTACAAGGCGGTACTGTGAGACTGAGCCGCGACAAGGTGAACGTGCTGGCACGAGCCGTCGCCGACGCGCTTAAGCAGATGGACGAAGTCGATTTCATCGAAGACCCTAACACCATCCGCCAGCAAACCCGCAAGATCCTCGAAGACCTTCTCAACCACGAGGAGAGAATCGACCTAGCCGCCCGTCAAAAGATCGAAAGCCAGAAGCGTACCATCCTCGAAGGCTCGCAGGAATGGGACATCCTGTACCGCAAGTACTACAACGAGGAAGTGAAGAAGCTGGGCGTCTGATCCCGCCAGGAACGTCCGCGACTCAGTGGCAGACACTACTCACGTGCACATCGACATCGGTGGGATCAATCCCAATCGGCCCCGAAGTGCCTGATTCTGGCGTGCCGCACACGCTTTCGTATCTGTCTTCCACCATCAAGATGGAATCCAACGTCGACAAGCTTCCCCAAGTCGCCAGGTTGGTTGTGTTCAAGTTCGAGTCTTCGATAACGTTGTTGCCGACAACCATTTCACCTGACGCCGTGAATAAGATAGCAGGCCCGGGCTCATGGCTGATCGTATTCCCAGAAACGATGATTTTCTGGAAGACCGCCGTTGTTGGCAGACTGCCGTCGACGGTGCTGTCGAAGATGGCAAGAGCTCCTACACTTTCCGAGGACCATCCGGCAGCCCTGAGAGCGTTCCCGCTGATGACTAGATTGCTAGATCCCATGCCAAGGCCGCTTCCGGCACCCACAAACAAATTGGGGGCGGAGGTATCGTCAAATCGATTGCCGCTGATCCGGCCATACGGAGCGCTGGTGACAACGCCATGGCACCGGCAATCGTGAGCATGGTTTCCAGAAATTAAAAAGCGGGCTGACGCCTGCTCCGAAAGATTCGTAAAACTGCCCGTGCTGTTGAGCTGACTTAAAGCTCCGCTGCAATTTCCAGATGCGCAATGATCAAAGCTGAACTGCACCACATGCGGGGTTGTGCTGCAATTTTGAGTGACCGATGCCACTTTCGCAGAGTCGAGATAGTTTTGGTTCTGGTCAAAGAACGCGATCCAATCCCCAGCGGTCACATAGTCGCCGGGGTCGCCGACGCAATTCGAATTAGGATCGCTGACAATCGTGCCGCCCGATGCAGTCAGGCTCTCCACGGCAGTGAGGTAAAGTGTTCCGGAGTAGACAGCAATGCTGTCATCGCCCTGGTAGCCGACTTCATTATTCGTAATCAGGATATCGCCGGCCAGCTCCGAGACATTAATCGAATCTTCAACAGTGGAAACAGGCCGTCCCGGCGCTCGCGTGATGATTGAGTTGGCCAGGCGAAATCCACGGTGCCCTCCGTCACCGCCGTCAGTGATTCCCATTCCCGGGCTCGAAAGAAGAGTGATCGCATCAAGATCGACGTCATCGCAGAATGAACCCACGCTGATCGCCTGGCCATTGTAGGTGAGATAGCGCACAACCACGCGGGAGCCGAGAGCGAAGTAGTCGAAATTAGCGCAGTTGTTGTAGTAGCCGCAATCGGCAGGGTTCTTGCTCTTCACAAATCCGCAGTCCTTGCACGAGTAGGTCTGGTTGCCGGCCGATGTTTTTCCGATATAGGTGGGTAGATTAGCAGACGGTATCCCAAAGATGAAGTAGACCTCATCCGACGCAAGGTTGTTGCCTGCGCTGGGATCGAAACGGCCCTCAGGCCCTTGCCCCACCCACAGGTTAATCGCCTGAATTTGAGGATAACCGTTGATCGTAAAATTGGGATTCATTCGGCTGACCGGAAAACTGTCATCGATCACCACCGCGTGATGTCCCGGGTTCGTGGGATCGGCCACAACCGTGCCCAGAGCGGACATCGGCGTTCTGGGTCAGTTCACGGTGAAGTTCGTCAGTCGAAGTCTGGCCACGTTATAGATATAAATTCCGATCGATGGGGCATTGAAGTTGAGGGTCGATCCGCATCCGTCGATCTCAAGGTCATGAACCTCGGAGGGAAAATAATTCCCGAAGATGGTCCAGTGGGGAGCGCAATTATAGTAAGCATTCACGTTGCAGCTGCCCGTCGGGGTCATCGCAGGTCCAACAAAATCGTAAGTGCGTTTCGGGATCACCAGGTGATGGGCGCCACTGGCGAGGGCCTCGGACACGACCGCGGGAAAATACGTGTCCGGAGTTTCATCGCTTCTCATCGGCCGGGAATATGTGCCGGAACCTACTGGAGCCTGCACCAGCACTGTGACGGTCCTCCCGTTGGGGGCTGTAAACTGCTCTTTCCAGTCTTCGGGATTTTCTCTCTTCGGGTGATAGGAAGTCGGAATCACTTCCGAATAGATGGGAGGATTTCGAGGGAGCGACAGTGAGGGGCCATCCAGACTTTGATCTGATCCGCGAGCGGGTTGGCTCGGGGATTGGGCGACCGCAACGAGACAGCCGAGGCCAACGAAGACCATGACTAGCAGCCCTATGGATTTAAACACTCTCCACCCCCTCGGATCTTGCATACTCTAAGGATATTATCCCTAGAAGTAGCTATTTACGCCGACCGCGCTTTCAACCCGCCACGCCGCCGAATCACGGGCAGCTGAGAGTGATCCGCCGCAGCGAGTCGCCCTCCCGTGGCAGGCCTCCATTCTCTTCATGCAGGAACGTGTAGTAAACATAGAAACTCTTCCCCAGGATGTGTGGGTCATCGCCGAGCCCGACGGCCCTGGGATAAGGGGCGAGCGTGGTCACACCATCGGCGAAGGCGCCGAGCGCTATGGGTTCGGTCCAGGTGAGACCGTCTTTGGATTCGGCGTAATAGAACGCCGTGTCGTTGTCGATGATCATCACGTAGCGCTCAAGCGCGCTGTTGAAGTGGATATCAAGATACCCTCCCTGTTGCGGCGCCCATTTCGGATTGAGATCGGTGGAAGCTCCACCGATCCCGGGTTGCAGATGCCAGTTCCCTTCGTAGAACTTCTCGAAAGGGACAGTGTGCGGGCGTCCCGGTCCAAACGCGGCGTCCAGCAAGGAAGAAACCAGTGCGCGCGCCACTGAGACATGCGTAGTCGGTGTGGTCCCGGCAGGCCAGTCGGGAAAATAAAAATAGAAATACTTGCCGTCGGGCGACAGTTGCTGGGCAGCTCGGCGTGATAACCCACCAACAGGTTGCCTGCTCCAATCTTGCCCTCAGGAACCTGGTAGACCGGGCCTCCGCCAATGTAGGTGTAGCTGGGATAGTTGGGGTTCACGGCGGGATCGGGATTCGGAGAGATCGTCACATCCTGTGGAGCGCCCGTCCCGAGCGGGTTGTCGAGCGTTCCCACCGTGGTGACCACCGATCCGTAATTGTTGTTGCCGACCCATTGACCTTGCCAGATCTGCCGCGGATGAAACGCCCCATCGCTGGTAAACCACTCGTAACCGTCGGCGGTCTTGATCACGCCCATTTGCGTGTCGGGCCAGGCGAAGCCGAAGCCCTTGGTGTCGGTGAGCGGTGGCTCGGCTTTGCGGCCGCCCTCGACGATCTGATCGTGCGTTGCGACGATGATCGGCGGAGTCACCGCGGGTTGGCAGACCAGAGTAGGAGCCTGGGCCGCTCCGGCCGCGGATGAAAGTGGGAAGAAGCTGGCTAGCAAGGCAACGGAGGCGAGTGAGCGGAAGGCCATGATGGATCCTCGATTCTGAGCGTGTGGGTGATTGGGCAGGCCGGGAGCGTGCAACGAAGGAAGCGTTATCCGGCCTTATCGTCAGGAACACGACATTCCGCGGAAAGTCGCGCGGTGGGCGGAATTCGAGGGCGCAGACTTTCCCGTGGTGGTTGGCCAACAAAAAAGCCCCACGCTCGCGCGCGGGGCGTCAACGGTCGGAGGACCCAGTGAAAACCTTCAGGCTGCTTCCCGTCGCTTCTGGATGGTTTGTAGTGTCTGGCGGTACTTCTGTGCATTGCCCACGATCTTGCGCTGCGGCAGGCTGTTAATCCACAGCTCGTGAGGAATGCTGCGGCGTTCGCGGCGGGTGCCGACGGCTCCCCGATGCAGAACGTTGGTGGGACGCTTCTCCGCGGTTTGTTGCTGCCAACCACTGCCGGAAGCCACGTTGAAGATTCCGATGTAGCCACCGGTCAGAAGCTGAAACGGATTCTGTATCTTGTTCATCCGGTCAAACTGCGTCGAGCCCTCGGTGCGGAAGCTCTCAAACCAGGATGGATAGACGAAGTCAGAAAGCAGGACGCTGTCGATTTGATAGCCGAGGCTGTCGTCTTCGCATGCGTCGCAGACTTCGTAGGCATAGAGAATTCCCGCCGTGTTGCTGTTCTCAACGAACACGGTGAGGTTGATGTTGGGGTCGCCCAGCATCTCCAGCAGTTCGTGGCTGGCGGTGACGGTCCAGGACGTGCCTGCCTTCAGATCGCTGGCGGCGAAGACCTTGCCGATGGGAAGCCCTTCGCTGGTGAGATCGTGGTATCCCAATGCGTTCGCCTGGTCAGAGTCGTCTAGCAGCACGAGCCACCAGCTTCCAGTGGGAGGTTGAGTGCCCTTGGGGACGATGCTGAGTTCGGCGTCCGTCCCCCAGATCGGACGGAAGTCGTTGGTCACCTGCTTCTGGAGCGCTGCCACGACCGGCACGACATCCGTGTCGGCCAGCACGGTGCTCTCGTTGATCACAGAGATTTGAATGGTGGGTGTTTGTGCGTGGGTGGGTTGCGGCATACAGATTGGTCTCCTTTGCAAAGAATTCGGAGAACGCGCAGCGTGAGTTGCGTGACTCTGTGAGAAAAAGCTTATACGCTGACCATGTGAGTAAAATGCCTTGGCGGCCAAAAAAAGTGAAGCGCAGTTCCAATTTGGAACCGGCGGCATGCTGTAGAGACGTTGCTTGCAACGTCTTGCGGGCGCCGGCAAAGACGTAGCAAGCTACGTCTCTTCGAGTCGGACGTGCTTATACCTGCAATGCTTCGCCCTGCTGAAATCTCGGCCACGCTGACGCAAGCCGCCAAAGAGGCGGGGTTTGATCTCGTGGGAGTCGCGCCAGTTGATGACGCTCCGGAGCTGGAATACTTTCCACGCTGGATTGCCGAGGGGCGCGGCGGTGAGATGAAATACCTGGAGGCGTGCGATGAGCAAGGTCGCCTGAAGCGTGCGTCGCTGGCGCACGCCGCTCCCTGGGCTCGCAGTGTTGTGGTTTGCGCCATCAATTACAACACGGCGCAACCGTATTCCACGCAGGTGTCCGATAATTCGACGAAGGCGCGAGAGCGCGGCTGGATCTCCCGCTATGCCTGGGGCGAGCAGGACTATCACGACTCGGTGATGCCGCGTCTCCGGCAGGTCGAAACGGCGCTCAGAAATGCGTTTGGAACGGACGATTTGGTCACGCGCTGTTACGTCGACACCGGCCCGATCCTCGAGCGCGTGGTCGCGAAGTATGCCGGCATCGGCTGGATCGGGAAGAATACTTGCATCATCAATCAGAAGATAGGATCGTGGCTGTTTTTGGGCGTGATTCTTACCTCGCTTGATCTAGGATCTGACCTCGGACCTGATTCTGAACCAGGCGTGCTGGCCCCTGATCGCTGTGGCACCTGCACGCGCTGCATCGACGCCTGCCCCACCGACGCATTCATCGCGCCATATCGGCTCGATTCCAATCGGTGCATCGCCTACCTCACAATAGAAAAACGTGGAGCGCTTCCGGAGGATGAGGAGCTTCGCTCGGGGATGGGGCGGCACATCTTTGGCTGCGACATCTGCCAGGACGTTTGCCCCTGGAACCGAAAGGCTCCGGCTACCAAGGCAGCGGAGTTTCAGCCGCGTCGAGATTTGGTAAATCCCGCGCTCGACTGGCTGGCAGAGATCAGCGCGGAAGAATTCCGCCGCGTGTTTCGCGGCTCGCCGGTTCGCCGGGCGAAGCGCGCAGGCCTGCGCCGGAATGCGGTCATCGCCATGGGCAACAGCGGAGATCGGAAATTTCTTCCGCTGCTCGAAAACCTAGCAGCGGATGAGGATGAAGTTGTCGCCGAAAGTGCCGCCTGGTCCATCCAAAAACTGGGTTCGGTCGATTAGCTTTTTGGGTGCCGGCGATCAATATTGTTTAGCTATACTAGAACGTGGGTTTCAAGCACGATTTAACACGCCCGTCACACTCCGATATCTGCTGGTTTTTCTATCAGGTACGCGCTTCCACCGCAGGGCCCTGTTGCCTTTCTGACTTCCGTAACTGGCTTTCCGGATTTCTGGCAACTAATCTCTCGGGAAGGGGTTCTTACAAAGGGATAGGCATGCCTTGTCTGGGGAGAATCCGGCGCGCTCTGTGCACGTTCTTGGTGCTGGTGTCGGGGTCTGCCGGTTTGGCGAGAGCCTCGGCTACTCTTCTTCTCGAAGAACCTTACGGCAAGCTTGGATTCTTCACAGCCACGGGACACGCCGCCGTGTATTTGTCCGGAGTTTGCGCCGCGACCCCGCTGGTGTTGCGCCCCTGCGCTCCAGGAGAGCTGGGAGCCGTGATCAGCCGCTATGACGGAGTCGGCGGCTACGACTGGGTGGCGGTCCCGCTGATCCCTTATCTCTACGCGGTCGAGCAGCCTGATGATATTCCGCTGTTTGTTGATCCGAAGATGGTCACCTTTCTGCGCGACCAACACCGCCGCAAGCATCTGAGAGCAGTCGCGCCGGATCGGGACAGTGGAGAAACTCCGGCCGGGAACTGGTACGAGCTGGTAGGTTCCGCCTACGACCGCACGGTGTACGCATTCGAAATTGAAACCACTCCGGCGCAGGATCGGGCCTTCATTGAGAAATACAATTCGGCGCCGAACCGTTCTCACTTCCGAACTGTCTCCTCGAACTGCGCCGATTTCGCCAAGGACGTGATCAACTTCTACTACCCGAGAGCCCTGCACCGCAGCGTCATTGCCGATGTTGGAATCACCACCCCCAAGCAGATGGCGAAGACCATGATCAAGTACAGCGCTCGCCATTCTCAATTGCAGTTCTCGCGTTTCGTGATCCCACAGATTCCCGGCAGCGTGGCGCGCAGCACTCCCGTGCATGGCGTGGTCGAATCCTTCCTCAAATCAAAGAAGTACATTGTTCCCAGCGCGGTAGTGAGTCCGATCTTTGCGGGTTGCGTCGTGGCCGTATATGTGGGCACGGGCGCTGGCCGCTTTGACCCCGCGCAGCAGGCGCTGGTTTTCAACGCCCAGCGCGCTCTCGAACCGCCTCTCGGGGCCGACGATCGCCGCTCCTATCAAAGCGAATTGAACCATCTCATGGAAAACCAAGTCGTAGCGGATCCGGCTTCTGAAAGCGCGAGCGCCCGCCTCGAAAAATGGCGGCATCTGTTGCATAATGCCGCCCCGGATCTCGATGCTCAGGGACGTCCCGTCATGCGCATTCCCATGGGAGAGGAAGTGGTGAGTGTTGGGGTTTCAGGCGACAACATTCTCGGCGGTGACGCACCGCAACCCATCACGCAGAAGCTTCTGGAAGCCCGGCTGCGTGCAGAACTGCGGCGAGGATCTCCGCCTAAGGCTTCCGAGAGTGACGTAACCCGCGACTGGAACTTGCTTCAGAAGGCCATGAACGGCTCTGACGTAGAGCTGGCCGCGCGGTCTCAGAGACCACAGCAGGCAAGCTCGCAACCGCGCTCGGTTCGTACCGGAAATTGGCCCTAAGAGGCCAAGCCTTCAAAAACACACCATGGATACTTCCTGCCCATAACCGCCTGTCTCGCCCAGTTCTATATTGTTCTATTGCTGGTCTGGTGGTTGCGGTGGGGTTTGTGGAACTGCCGCGCCTGGCGCCGGAGGGTACCCCGGTCGTGCCGACTGCTGCTGCTGTTGCATCTGCAATTGCCGCTGCTGCATTTCCTGCAACAACTGCTGCGGAGTCTTTACTCCGGGCTGGTCCGGAGCGGCCACCGGTTGTTCGGCTTCCGCTGTGCCCTGGGTACCTTGGTCCGCGGTGTCCTCAGCCGTGTCTTCCAGCGGATCGGCATCAGCGGCATCCGCAGCGTTGGCCGCCTGAGGGGTGGCGTTCTTGGCTGCTGGGTCAGAATTCGGGGTGTCCGGTCCGGACTTGGCCACCAGCACCACCCGCACCAGCGCGTTGGCATCTTCCGGGGATCCCAGCAATATGTAATTGAAGCGTGATCCATTCAGCAGTTCGGCCATCACTTCTCGCGCCGGCCCGGGACCGAGGCGCGTCACCACGCGCTCGCTGGCCGTTGCCGGGATATCGATATCGGCCGCAGTATACTTGCGCACGCCACGCAGAATGTCACCCAGCGTGGAGTTCGGTGCGACAATCGTCAGCAGTCCACCCTGGTAACTGACCTGGGGCGCTACTGCCGGGATGGCATCCAGCGGAACTTGGGGCACAGGTCCTTGCGGCCCCGAAGGTAGCGGAGGCGGCAGGGCTGGCTGCTTCTTGACCTTGTGCACGGGATGCGTCTTCGGCGTGTCAGCGCGCCCCGCAATCGGGAGGCACAGGACACCGGTCAGCAGCAAGCCTGTAAGCTTAAATCCCGCGCTCATGACGACCTCTCCACTCAGTCTTGGCCCATCTTGGGAAGACGGCAGGTCTGTAGCAGCAATTCTAGCACCGATTCTGGGCCAGCCCGGCCGGCCAAACACCACGTGCAACCCTTCTACCTTATAGAACGTATTGACCTTACTCTCTTGCGGGAAGATTCTTCGAGACCAGTACAGCCCTGGATGTGCAACCTCTTGCGCTTACTGGGACCGGCGTCGAGCTCAGGGAACAGCGAAGGTCTAGCTGTCAGGACTTGAGTTCTTGCTCCAGCAGGCAGTCTTTCGGATCTTTATCGTCGCGTAACCCCAAGAAGACAGGAGCGCGCAACTTCGGCCCGCTACCCGCGCTCGCGCCTCCAGTCCATTCTGCGAACTCGATCTCGGCCACGAGCTCCGGCTTCACCCAGTAAACTTTCCGCAGCGCCTCGACCTCGCCGTGGAACGGGTTTTTCTTGGTCTCACGCTTCTTCAGCAATTTCCAGACTTCGTCGAGCGACTCCTGGTCGAATCCGCTGCCTGCCTGTCCGACATGAATCAGCTGGCCCTGCTTGTCATAGAGCCCTAGAACGATTGACCCGAAGTGGGTGCGGGTGCCCTCCGGCTCGGTGTAGCCTCCGATCACACACTCCAGCCGGTGCGTGATCTTGATCTTGAGCCACTCGCTGGTGCGCCGCTCCTGGTAAATGCTGTCGCGCTTCTTGGCCAGGATGCCTTCCAGTCCCTTGGCGCGCGCCATTTCGAACAGCGCTTTTCCCTGCTTCTCGTAATGATCGGAATACCGCACCGAATCTCCCGTGACCAGCAGCGCAGCTAATTTCTTCTTCCGAGCTTCCAGCGGAAGCTTCCGCAAGTCGTAACCATCGAGATAGAGCAGGTCGAATCCGTAATACAGCACCGGGACGTCCGCCTTAGCCGGCCCGCGCCGTCCACCGGGGCGAAATCCCGTGCGTTGCTGCATCAGGCTGAACGACGCCCGCCCCTGCTCGTCGAGCGCGACCACTTCGCCGTCGATTATCGCGCTCTTGGCGCGGACAGACTTCGGCAAATCCTTCAGCTCGGGGAAACGCTCCGTCAACTCGTTCTGATTCCGCGAGACCAGGCGCAACTTGCCGTCCGCGATAAAGGCGATAGCGCGATAGCCGTCCCACTTGATCTCGAACAGCCACTCCGCCCCGTCAAACGGCTCATCCACAGGCGTCGCCAGCATGGGATGAATGGTCGTGGGCATAGGCCGCTTCACGGCGCCGGCGAGAGACTGCACCGCCGAACTCGTAGAGAGAGTAGAGAGAGCCTCCCCATGCTCGGCAGTCTCCGCGCCTTTATCATCTTCTGGGGGATGTTTCGCTTTTCCTGGTTTCTCTGCGCTCTCAGCGTCCTCGGCGGTGTTCAGTGGTTTTTGCTTTTTTTTTTGCCCGCTCGCGGCAGCTTTCTTCTTGTCGAGTTTAGCCACAGCATCGGCCAACCAGGCAGCCTTCAGCTTCCCGCCGCCCGCCGGACGGCTCCTCCACTCGGCCGATCCCGCGTCCCCGGCGATCTCCGCCAGGCTACGCTTGCTTAGCACAGATTCGTCATAGGCATCAATGTCGTAGTCTTCGACAACATACTCGTCATGTTTCTTGATCAACAGCCACTCGTTCCCCTTGCTCCCCGGACGCCGGCCCTTCATCTTCACCAGCGCGAAATCTCCCTTCAACTTCTTGCCGTCGAGTCGAAACTTCAAGTCTCCCTTAGCCAGCATTGCGACCGCTTCGGCCTCGGTTCCCGGCACATATTTCCCCTGCACCGCAACAGGAGACAAAGGCTGCCACGTGCCCACATCCCAAACCATCACTGTGCCCGCGCCGTAGTTGTCTTCCGGGATGATGCCCTCGAAATCGAAATATGAAACCGGATGATCCTCCACCTGCATGGCCAACCGCTTGTCCGCCGGATCAAGTGATGGCCCCTTGGGCACGGCCCAAGATTTCAGCACGCCCTCCATCTCCAGCCGAAAGTCATAATGCAGCCGAGTGGCATCATGCTTCTGCACCACGAACCGGTGCCCCGCCTTGCTCTCAACTTTCGCCGGAGGCTCCGGCGTCGACTCAAACCGCCGCTTCCGCTTGTATTCTTCGAGCGCCATAGGACCCATATTTAACCACAGAGGCATGGGGACGAGAGTTTATGTGGGGACGGCCGCCCTCGGCCGTCCATGCCGAGCAAAGCTCGGCTGCTGCCTCCGCCACCACAACTCCAAAGTTTCGCTAGAATGCTTGCACGCATGCAACGCGAATTCCCGGAAACTCCGCTGGTAGGCGTAGGCGCCATCATCATCGAGAGCGCACGCGTGGTCTTGGTGAAGCGCGCTCACCCCCCGATGCAGGCCGAATGGTCCATCCCCGGAGGCGTGCTCGAAGTCGGCGAACTGGTGCGCGAAGCTGCCATCCGCGAGGCCCGCGAAGAAACCGGACTCACCGTCGAACCCGGCGAACTGCTCGGCGTCTACGACCGCGTCCTGCGCAATGCCGACAAGCGCGTGCAATACCACTACGTTCTGATTGATTTTCTGTGCCGCCGGGTTGCGGGGGATATTGCCGCAGCCAGCGACGCCGCCGAAGTCAGATGGTTCAGGCCAGAAGAATTGCCGGGGCTGAAGCTAGCGGAAGATACGATCGAAGTAATCCGCAAGGGTTTCGCCAAACTAACGGACACTCCGTAATACTATGGCTGTGGCCACTGACGAGAGAGCGGCGTTTCGCCACCAGGCGTGGGGCTGGTTTCCGATTTTCGTCTTGCCTTTGACGGCAGTTGCTTGCCGCAATCTGCTGCCGCCCTGGGTTTTCATGTGGGTCCTTTCGTTCGCCATCTATCTCAGCTTGAAATGGCTGACTTGGTGGAGAGCGCGATCGCGAATTGCTCATTCTGCGTGGCGCTCGGCAGCCTATCTTCTAGCTTGGCCGGGAATGGACGCAGATGCTTTCCTGGACGCGAGACAATATGTGCCGCAGCCGGAGCCTTCGACATGGCTCCGTGCGATGCTCGAAACGATTCTTGGGGCAACCCTGCTCTGGTTCGTGGCCCGGCATATTCCGGCAGGGCAGTCCCTCCTACGCGGCTGGGTAGGGATGTTGGGTCTGATCCTGCTCCTTCACTTTGGCACTTTCCAGATGGTCGCTCTCCTGTGGCGGAGCCTCGGCGTCAGAGCCGAACCCATCATGTCTGCGCCTCTCCGCTCCACTTCTCTGGGAGAGTTTTGGGGGAAGCGATGGAACCTCGGTTTCCGTCAGCTTGCCCACGAGTTGATTTTTCACCCGCTGTATCGAAACTTAGGGCCGGGCACAGCTGGCTTCCTGGTCTTCGTAATCTCTGGGCTGATCCACGACTTGGTAATCTCGCTGCCCGCTCACGGAGGCTATGGCCTCCCCACGCTCTACTTCCTACTGCAAGGCGCGGGCGTGACCGTCGAGCGTTCTCCGTTCGGCAAGCGGCTCGGACTGGGGCAGGGAGTGCGCGGCTGGTGTTTCATGGCGGTGCTCCTTACGGCACCGGTCTTTGGACTCTTTCATCCGTGGTTTGTGCTGCGTGTAATACTTCCATTCATGCGAGCAATCCACGCGCTATGACCAATGCGCTCATGCAACGGCTGTTCGATATTGACCTGTGGCTCGTGGGTGCGGCGCATTTTGTGATCCTGTTTGCCAGCTTCCAAGTGCCATATCGACTGGCTTGGAAACAAGACTTGCGGCAATTGATGCCATTCAACCGGAAACTGCTTTGGGTGCAGGGCGGATTCACCGTGTTGACGATTATTGCCTTCGGCACGTTGACGTTGGCGCTCCACAAGGAACTGCTGCAAGGCGACCGTGCTGCCTTAGGGCTTGCAGGCTTCATCGGAATTTACTGGACTACGCGGATTCTGGTCGATGCGATTTACTTTTCGCACGCCGACTGGCCCAAGGGAACGGCCTTTGTTGTGGGACACGCTCTGCTGACTCTGCTCTTCTCTACACTCGCGGCGAGCTATGTTGGGTTATTTATCTGGCACGTTTGGCTGCGGGGCTAAGGCTGATCGGGTTCGGTGGCAGTCAGCTAACGTTCGTGTTCCAAGTTCGGGTGATGGGAAGGTAAACGGGAATGGTAATCGCCGTTTCGGTTATCTTTTTGCTCGCAATCCTGCTGGCTCCCATCCTGCTAGTCCGGTTTCGCAAAAGGTCAGTAGCAACTTTCCATCGCGCGATTACGAACCGAGTCGCGTGCCGGCTCGCCGATCGGTTGCCCGGCTTCGCCATCCTTACAAATGTGGGCCGGAAGTCAGGCAGGCTTTACCGAACGCCGGTGAATGTCTTTCGAGCGCCCGACGGATTCCTCATCGCACTCACCTATGGACGGGATAGCGGGTGGGTAAAGAATGTACTGGCCGCGGGCGGCTGCCAGCTTGAGACTCGCCGCGTCCTATATCAGCTTTCCGCACCAATCATCGTGCACGACCCCACAAGGCGACGCTTCCCCCCTGTCGTGCGGATAGTTCTTGGTCTCATCGATGCGAACGAGTTCCTGCAACTTTCAACCTCTGCTTAACTGGACCTCACTTGGATTCCTGCAGCAGCACCACGTCCGACTCCGAGTGGTTGCGCAGCACGCCCAGGCTCTTTCCGTCTGTGGACCAGTGGAACGACGTGATCTGCTCGGACGTAAAGTTCGTGATCTGGTGGCCGGGTGAGCCATCGAGCGGCTGGATCCAGACATTGTCCACGCCGTTTTCGTGGACGGCATACGCCATACCCTTGCCGTCCGGTGTGAACTGCACACCGCCCCGCGTGACGCGGGGATCCGCGTCGAGCAGGCGCGGCGCCGCCGAACCGATATCAAGCAGAGCTACCTTCTCTTTACCGTTCTGTGTGCCCGGATCGACGACTTCCACAAGATAGGCCAGCACCTTGCCATCGCCCGACAGTCCGAATCCGCCGCTTGCAACGAAGCTGTTCGGCACAACGCTTCCCGGAACTGGTTCGGCCTTTCCGGAACCATCCAGCGGCACGCGTGAAATCCGTCCGGCGGCTTGATCATAGTAGTAAGCCCATTTCCCGTCCGGAGAACAGACGGAGCGAAAGTCCCGCTTCCCATCAGTCACTTTTACCGGGCTTGAACCATCCACGTTGGCCCGCCAAAGGTTCATGGTGTTCGTGCCGCCATGGAATATCCACGAAAAGATCAAACGATCATTCCCGCAGCTCGATGGATCAACAATTCCTGCCGTCGAATCGCCTAGAAGCTGGGTTTGACTCTTGCCGTCGGCCGCCAGGCGCAGAAGCCGGGGGCCGTCGCTCACCAGCAAACCTCCGTCGGCTGCCCAATTAAACGTGCGAACTTCCTGCCCTTGCGGAACCACGGGTTTGGAGTCCGCACTCTGGCCGCCAGTGCCGGGAAGAAGATACAGGTTCTGCGTGGTCTTAAGTTGAACTGAGGCCAGCGTCTTGCCGTCACCGGAGATCGTCAGCGTTAAGTACCGGTTGGTATCGCGCGTGATGGGCTGAAGCTGTCCTCCGGCACTGGGAATGAATCCGATCTGCGCCCGCTGGAAACTTGGGCCCGCTTGCTGGTAGATGGCAAGAATTCCACGGCCATCCGGCAGCCATTTCGATTCAAAAGGGGCTTTGTCATTGAAAGTCACAAGCCGCTGGGTCTTTTGGCTGCTGATATCAAACAAATCGATTCCGCCCAGAGCCTGGTCAGGCTGAAATCTGCTCAGGGCGAACTCCTGGCCATCCGGGGACCAGGTAAGGAATGCCGACGACTCGGCGATCGGCACAATCCGCAAGACTTTTTCGTCGTTGCCGCTCAGATCCGCGCTGAGCAGTCTGCTCTTGCCGATCTCGGGATCATTCGCGCGAACGTATGCCACGCGTTTGCCGTCGGGAGAAAACGCAATGTCGCTATCGATGTCCCGCACCACGGTTTGCGGAGTCCCGCCCAGCACGGGCGCGCGATAGAGGTTGTAATCGCTGTTGACTGCATTCTGCGCTTTGCGGAAGTAGATGTAGTTTCCATCCGGCGAAAACGTCAGACTCCGGTAGGTGGATGGAGAGGGCGCAATGATCTGGGTATCGCTGGCCGTGGGTACGTTGCGCAGCCACACACTTTGCAGACCGTTGTCGTCCAGTACACTCAGCACGTACTTCCCGTCAGGAGAGATAGCGGCCAAGGCTGCCTTCCCGGAATTTGTGACCTGAGTGACGGTGAAGTTTTGGAAGGGCGCGGTGCCGGGCCGATGCAGCATCGAATAAACCCCATAACCGGCGGCCGCCAGCACGATGAGAGCCGTAATCGCAATCGCGCCAGTTCCCCATTTGTGCTGCTTGGCGACGGCGACCGCAGAGCTGCTGGTGCGCGCGGGCTGGGCCGGACCGCTCCCTGGAAGAACAGTTGCGCCCCTGGCTTGCACGGCCGGATTCAACATCGTCGGCGTCCCGCTGGAACTGAGCGGGGCGACCTCCGCCGCCGGCGCGGCCCGGCGGCTCGAGTCCGTATCGCGCTTGAGTCGCTGTAAATCGGAGCGCAAGTCGGCGGCATGCTGGTAACGCAGCCCCGGATCCTTTTCCAGCGACTTGTTGATGATCCGTTCCAGTTCAGACGGAATTTCCGGATTCAGCCGAAGCGGAGGCACCGGCGCGCGATTCAGGATGCCGTCAAAAATCTCCGCCGAAGTGCTGCCTGAAAACGCCTGGCGCCCCGTTGCCATTTCATAAAGCACGATCCCGAACGAAAAGATATCGCTGCGCGCATCCAGATCGCGTCCGCGAGCCTGCTCCGGCGACATGTAAGCCACAGTGCCCAGCGTCGTGCCCGGACTGGTGAGATTGATTTCCCCCTTGGTGGCGGCACCTCCGGTGAGAGTTTCGCCATTGCTGCTGGAGATGACTTTGGCCAGGCCGAAGTCGAGCACCTTGGCCTGTCCGCGTTCGGTCACGAAAATATTGGCAGGCTTTATGTCGCGGTGGATGATGCCTTCCGACTGCGCCGCATCCAGCGCGTCGGCCACTTCGATTCCGAGGGTGAGAATCGTCTCCAGAGGCAGCGCAACATTGCCGATGCGGTGCTTGAGCGTGACTCCCTTCAGCAATTCCATCGCGATGAAGGGATGCCCGTCCGCTTCATCAATGTCATGAATCGTGCAGATGTTGGGATGGTTGAGTGCGGAGGCAGCTTGCGCCTCGCGCCGGAAGCGCTCGAGCACAGCCTCATCGCGCGCGATTCCTTCGGGCAGAAACTTGAGGGCGACAAAGCGGCGAAGCTTCGTATCCTCGGCTCGGAACACGACGCCCATCCCGCCGCCGCCCAGTTTTTCCAGAACGCGATAGTGGGAGATGGTGCGGCCGATTGGAAACTGGTCTTCTGCCATGTGCTCGGAATCTTAGTTCCGGCTTCGCACCCGCGTCAACACGGGATTAGCCAGCGAACGTCGTTCCCCGTTCAGGAAGACGCCGCGAGCCCTGCTAGTTCATCCCATCATCTTCCCACTCGGCATTACACGCGTGACAACGCCACCCCGGCCGCTGCACCGACATCGGCACCCGAAGAAACGCGCTCATGTAAGCGATGGGACGGTCCAGCTCCTGAAAGTTCACATCCAGAGACTGGCACTTGGGACAGCGCGGCTGCTCGTACAGCCCGACGCCTTGCACGTAGAGACCCTCAAGAATCGGCTCATCCAGGAGTTTCTGCGCGTTCCCCGCATCCTGAGCCCTTACGTTGAGCTTGATACCGCCGATGAAGTTCGAAATGAACCAATCCAGCCGGACCAGGTTTTCGTCCGCCAGAAAACATTCAATTCCCGCCGACTCCAGACTGCCTTTTGCCAGCAGCGCCTCCGGCAGATCGCGAAACTGCCGGACGGTCACCAGTTCCCGCATTTCCATTTCCTGCCGCAGTTCCGGCGCTGCGTCGTCGGCAAATTCCAGATGCCTGCGCTCCATCTCATCTTCGAGCGCATCCCAGGCCACCTCAGTCAGCGACTCCGCACTCCGCGCCAGCCGTTGCAACTCGCCATCGGTCATGCCGGCATAGTTCGCCGCCAGCCGCCGCCGCTCGCGCTGTTCGTCCAGGTAGGATTCGTCCAGATATGGCACTCGCCAAGGATACTGCGGCTGCGGGCAATCGGCCAACTGCCAAAAAACAAACGGCCCGCCAGCTCTCACGAGCCTGCGGGCCGTCCGGTGGACTGTTTGGGATTGACCAAGAGGTGGTCACTCTACGTGGCCTCTCACGGCAACTCCCG
>Ga0209415_10009357_pt1 | contig 16833 bp, 15 predicted proteins | sample PeaSoiSIISIP2007_FD_187696 | JGI IMG/M metagenome (GOLD analysis project Ga0209415, IMG submission 187696) | Peat soil microbial communities from Weissenstadt, Germany - SII-SIP-2007 (SPAdes) (version 2) | ecosystem: Environmental > Terrestrial > Soil > Wetlands > Peat | place: Germany... | reverse complement strand
CAGGATGGGCGGCATAACACCCGGACCCGGATGGGCGGTCGGCGGGGCCGCGTGTTCATGCTGTGGGTGCCGAAATCTCCATCCAATGCCCTGTGGGTGCCGAGAACCCGTAGCGTCCGAATATTCAATTCCAAGGCAGCAAGGCGCCGGCCGGTTACGGGGTCAGACCGGGCCAGAGCATCCACTCGGCAACCCTGACGGATGAAGGGCTTCAGGGTCTAGGAGCAATCATCCCTGCCGGGTACATCGCCCCCTCACCAAGGTGGAGTCGGCCAGTACCCGCTGGCAATCGTTCTCGGCCGTGAATATGGCTCGGGTTGATGCCGGCCGGGGTTCACTCCTCCTTCACGTCCCTCTCGGCCCTGAGCTGGACCGCCTGCGAGAAACCCGCTGCTCAGGCCGCCTACGCGGGTGCTCCCGATTGGGAATGTTGAAGATACAAAATCCTGGCCCAATTCCGACAGCGTATGGGGCACCTCTGGGTCCGTCGTCAGACCCGCCTCGACAGCTGAACGAGGACTCGCCCGAACAGGTCGGAGTTCACGGCACTGGAGTCGACGTACTGCTCGATGGCCAGGCCGTTGGAGAGTGCTAGCAGCACGGTCACGACGTCGTCGACGGTGAAGTTACCAACCAGCGGATCTCCGCCTAGGAAATCCTCGACACCAGTGACAATCGCTTCCCGCAGCGTCCGACGGTGAGCGATGAACCGCGTGCGCACGTCGTCGTCCCGGACTGCTCGGCGCCAGAAGTCCAAGAAGACCAATCGCCATTCCCGCTGTTCGGTGAATGCCTCAGTGAGAAGACGCCCGATGTCGCGAAGGTCCTGCGGATTCCGAGTGTCGGCCGTACCGACGGTCAAGATCGCTCGGATGGACTCCACCCGGGCCAGCACTTGTTCAGTCATCATGGCGTAGAAAAGATCGTCTTTGCCGGTGAAGTTGGAATAGATGGCGCCCTTCGTCAGGCCTGCGGCCTCGGCGACCTGGTCAAGATTCGCGGTATCGAAACCATGCTCGGCGAAGACCTCCAGGGCCGCGTCCAGCAGTCGACGGCGTACCTCATCACGCTTGGGTCTCCGGGCTCGAGCAAGCGATGGCGAGTTGGATCCCGAGGGTGGAGCCGTGCCTCCTCTCGTCCTGCCGTTGACACTCCGCATCTCAAGCAGCATACTGGCTAGTATTCAATACTAATCAGTATCAAGGAGCACGATGGCGCTGATCCCCTACGTCGACCCGAAGGGCGCAGCACAAGAGGTTCGGGAGCTACTCGACGTCCTGCCTGACCTGCACGTGTTCCGAATGGTCGCACAAGCTCCCACGCTATTCGGCCCGTGGCTAGCCCTTGGCGGGGCGATCTTGGCCTCGCTCGAACTCGACCCACTTCTGCGTGAGGTTGCGATACTGCAGGTCGCCTCCGCGTCCGGCTGCGAGTACGAGCGACTCCAGCACGAAGCGATAGCAGGCGGCGTCGGGGCCAGCAGCGAACAGGTCACGTTGCTCGCTACCCCTACTGAAAGCCGGGACCAAGATGCGATGGATCTCTCCTTCACCACGAGCCAGCGAGCGGTGATCAGGTTTACCGATCAGGTGGTCGGCCCGAGACGCGTTGCTGAGGCCGATGTTGTCGCCCTCCGAAAGCACCTGTCCGATCGCAGTATCGTGGAGCTCCTACTCGTGATCGGTCACTACTCTGGAATCGCTCTGCTAGCAGAAACCCTCCGTCTTGACCTCGACGAATCCGCTCAGATGGCAGTGGTCGACCTCGCTGGTGGCGCTACGAGCTACGGGCAGTGAGCGTGGCCACCGGCCCCGAGACCCCTGGAGCATTGCCGGCTCATGTCAGCGACCTCGCTGCTGGCACCGCCGCTGGTCACGGCAACCTGCGGGGCCGCCGCCTGCTCGTCGTGGGCGGGGGTCAGCAATCATACGATCAGGACGACCCTCCGGTGGGTATTGGGCGAGCGATCAGCCTGTTGGGCGCCCGCGAAGGAGCATCGGTGGTGGTCGCAGACATCGATGCCGCCGCAGCTCAGACCACTGCAGATCGCATCACCGGGGAGGGAGGCACCGCTCATGCCCTTGTTGGTGACAGCAGTAACGAAGCAGATGTGGTCCGACTCGTCGCCGAGGCCGTTGAGCATCTGGGTGGACTGGATGCCATCTCGCTCAATGTCGGCATCGCTGTCGGAGACCATTTGGACCGCACCACATCGGCCGACTGGGACAGAATCATGGCAACCAACTTGCGGTCACCGTTCTTGTACTGCAAGCACACACTTCCACTGTTGCCACCCGGTTCCGCCATTGTTCTCACCTCTTCGACTGCGGCACGGGTCGTCAGCACCACGGACAGCCCCGGATATGCAGCCAGCAAGGCGGCCCTGTCAGGACTGTGCGCATACGTCGCCAAGGAGGCAGCGCCTCGGAGAGTGAGAGTCAACGTCGTCATGCCTGGCCTCATCGACACATCGCTCGGACGACTCGCCAGCCTTGTCAGGCCCGACCGGGACAGCACCCCGATTCCCCTTGGTCGTCAGGGAACCGGATGGGACGTCGCTGCCGCCGCCGCCTTTCTCCTTTCGGACGCTGCCGATTACATAACCGGCCAGACCCTTGCCGTCGACGGAGGTCTCTCCGAGGTCAGGTGATTGATCGGGATGAATGACAGCGTGGGTTTCCTCTGCGATCGGTCGATCTAGTGGCCGGTGATACTTACGCAAGCAAGGTGACTTTCGGCACATGGAGCAAGTGAAGATAGCCGGGAACACCGGAGGGGAACATTGGAACGTCCCGCATTGGCAGTCGGCGCCAAACAAGCGCTCCTCGTCGGTGCCAGTATTGCGAAATCCAATCTGAGCACTTGGTGTGTCGGGGCGGGATGGCGACAGCGAGGAGGAGGCTTTTGTCCGGTGTCTACATAGTGAGCGACAGCTCGTGTGATCTCGAACTAGCGGATACAGATGCTCTCAACATCGAGATCGTCCCTCTGAGCATCCGGTTTGGAAATGAAGAGTTCACCGACCGCCTTGACCTGAGTGTCGAAGATTTCTACATACGAATGTCGAACTCCGACGAACTTCCTCAAACGGCTTGCCCGTCTCCCGGCGCCTTCGAACAGGCGTTCCGCAATGCCAGCGGCGTTGGTGCTGACGCTGTGGTCTGTCTGACGATCTCGAGCGAGCTGTCGAACACTTACCAGTCGGCCCACGCCGCGGCCACGGGGTGGGGGAGCCCGATGCCGGTGCACGTCATCGACTCCAGATCCGCGTCGAGCGGACTGGGTACCCTCGTCCTCGAAGCGGCCAAGATGGCCGGTGGCGGCGCCGACACAGCTTCGGTGTTGCGCCTGGTCGGTGATCTCATCCCCCGCACACACGTCATTGCTGCTCTGAACACGCTGGAGAACTTGAAGAAGGGTGGGCGCATCGGGGGGGCCAAGGCCATGGTGGGATCGATATTGTCCATCAAGCCATTGCTCGACCTCACCGGGGGGGCGGTCCAGGAGGCCGGCCGGGCGCGTACCCGCAAGCGAGCCATGGAGTGGCTCTACGAGCGCATGAGGGAATCAGGGCCGATCGAGCACTTGGCAGTGATGCACAGTGGAGCGCCCGACATCGACGAGTTCCTCGACCTCGTCGCTCCCCACTTTCCCCGGGAGGTCGTTCGGGTCGGCAAGATGGGTGCTGTTATCGGCACGCACGGCGGTGCCCAGATGATCGGCGTTAGCTGGGTCGCCGCGGCGTAGGAGGATGGATGTTCTTGAAGTTGACCACCTTGCCGCGGGGAAGCAGGAAAGGTCCTCGGTCAGAGCGACCGGTATCACCGACGCTTTCCGCGAATGTGGGGTGACCTGTTTTCGAGATGGATGCCTCGCGAGGCCAGCTCGTTCTCCAAGCGGTCACGCTCTCGCTGGGGTTGATTGAATCTGAGAACCTCACACTCAATCCCCAGGAGTCGTGAAAGCTCCATCAGCGCGAGGTCATAGGCCAACTGATCGGCGCCCACCGGCGCCTTCTCACAGTCGTTGCTGCCGCAAGTACGTGGGAAATCGAGTCCAATAGCGTGGGAAATGGCTCCTCTGGCAGCGCTGTCAGCCGAGGCCACTGGGGTTTGTCGACAGCCCACCTACCCCACAGCGGATCAGTTCTGCCGGAGCTGCACGAGGAGGTCGCCGAGTACGAGACCACGAAGGGGGCTCTCCACTTTCCCGTGGACACCCCGCTCCCCCGGGCACTGGTGAAGAGACTTATTGACGTGCGGATCGGTCAGGCGTTTGCGGACTGACTCGACTGAAACCTCTGCTCATGGCCGACGGCGCCCGTCCCACGGCGAGCGAGCGCCCCGGCACGAGGGCCGAGACGTGATCAGTTGGCGAGTCCTTCGAAGAGGGCGGTGAGATCGAGCGAGGGGACGTGTGTGCTGGTCGCACTGGCCACCCAGGTGCGCGCCAAGGCGTCCTTCCCCGCCCCGAGGACGGTGCCGATCAGTCCGGCCGACTCGAGCAGTTCCTGAGCAGGAAGGCGAGCGATCACCGCCCGCCAGATCGCTTCCTCCAACACGTTGAAGGCGGTCTGCACCTCTGCGATGCCAAACCCGGCACCGAAGCGCTCCTCAGCGACGCGGTGTGCATAGTGGGTGATGGGATCGAGGTCACGCTTCGTCAGGCATACGAGCACCAGATCGAACAAGTCGTTGAGGCGCCGGCGGGACTCTTCGGTCCCCGACGCCTCGTAGTGCGGGAGGTGGGTGCGTTCCAACGAGTCCGACGCCTGTTGAAGAACATCATCCCGAGCGGCGCTCAGGGTGTCGATCAAGGCCATACCGTCACCCTACTCGTGGAGGGTTTGCCGACGACCGTAAATCGAGACGGTTCGGGGAGTGTGGGGTGGGAGGACGTCAGCGGTGAGGGATGGCGTGCTCCGGCGTCGCTGGAGGCACCGAGACCCTGGATGTCCGGGAGGCGCCGCCGGCACCACCCGGTCGGTCCTCGGGCCGCCGGGTCGGCGGGCCGATAACCTCGCTGTCATTGAAGAAGGAGGCGATCGCATGACCATCGACACGTTTCGCAGGGGATTCCCGGGCCAGGTGCTCGTGCCTGGCGGAGATGGCTACGACGACGCCCGGTCGGTCTGGAATGGTGACATCGACCGCAAACCTACGGTGATCGCCCGATGCCGTACGGCCGACGAGGTGGTGGCTGCTCTCGCCTTCGGTCGCGAAGAAGGCTTGGAGATCGCCGTGCGGGGTGGCGGCCACAACTTTGCCGGCCACGGTGTGTGTGAGAAAGGGCTGATGATCGACCTCAGTGCCATGCGCACGGTGGAGGTCGATCCCGGCGCGCAACGAGCCCGTTGCGGAGGGGGGACCACCTGGGCCGAGCTCGACGCCGCCACCCAGGTCCACGGGCTGGCCACACCGGGAGGGGTCATCAGCCATACGGGCGTGGGCGGGCTCAGCCTGGGTGGGGGCATCGGGTGGCTCACGGGGAAGGCGGGCCTCAGTTGCGACAATCTCGTGGCCGCTCAGGTCGTGACCGCCGATGGCCGTATCCTCAACGCGTCAGCGCGGGAGAACCCCGACCTGCACTGGGCGTTGCGCGGTGGAGGTGGCAACTTCGGGGTCGTCACCGAATTCGAATTCGCACTTCACGAGGTGGGCCCGATGGTGAACCTGGGTCTCTTCTTCTGGGGGGTGGAGCAGGGCGGCGACGCATTGCGTTTCGCACGGGACTATGCCGCATCGGCGGAACCGGGCACGGGCCTCCAGCTCATCGGTCTGAACGCGCCGCCGGCCCCGTTCGTTCCTGAGGAACACCACTTCGCGCCCGGTTACGGCCTGGCTGTCGTCGGGTGGGGGTCAGCGGAGGACCACGCCGAGATGATCCGACCGATCCGTGACACGCTGCCACCGCTGTTCGAGTTCGTCACTCCGATCCCCTACACGGCCCTGCAGCAGATGCTCGACGATGCGGCGCCCTGGGGGATCCTCGGCTACGAGAAGGCGCTGTACCTCGGTGAGCTCGCCGACGGTGCCATCGACGTGGTGGCAGAGCAGTTTCCCGCCAAGTCCTCGCCGATGTCGATCATGCCGGTATTCGCGCTCGGTGGCGCGTACCACGACGTGGACGATGACGCCACGGCGTGGGGCGGCAGTCGGGCCATCAAGTGGGTGGTCAATATCGCTGCCATCGCGCCCAGTCCCGATCTGCTCGAGGCTGATCGAGCGTGGGTGCGGTCCATGTGCGAGGACCTCCAGCCCTACGCTGCGGGCAGTGGCACATACGTGAACTTTCTCAACGACCCCGACGACGATCGGATTCGGGCGTCCTACGGGCCCGCCAAATATGAGCGTCTGTCTCGCATCAAGGCGGACTACGACCCCGACAACGTCTTGCACCTCAACGCCAACATCAAGCCGGCGACGACGGCGTCGCGCTGATCCCTCACCCTGGCGACGATCCCTATTCCGGCGCCTGGGTCGAGCGAACGCCGATGGAACGCAGCCACCCGATCACGTTCTCTTGTCGGGTCCCGAGACCCGTGGCCGCATCCAAAGCGGTGCCATCGGCATAATCCGGTTCCCAGTTGGGATCCGCGCCCGCGCTCAGCAAGCGCTCGGCTGCCCGGCGTTGACCGGCGGCGCAGGCGTGCCAGAACCCTTGTGACACCTGCTCTGAGTCGATGTCAGGCACGAGGAGATCGTCCAATCGATCAAGCATCCCGAGGGCGCCGGCGTGCCACACCTTCTCGACCCGGGCGCCACGCAGCACAAGCAAGCGAGCGACATGCCAGCAGGCGTAACCCACCGCATTGTCCAGGGGGGTCCCGATGGAGCCGTCGGGCGTCTCGAGATCGGCGCCTCCGTCGATCAGTGCCACCGCGACGTCCACGTCGTCGCTGCTGGCGGCCCAGTGCAGAGGCGTCTCGGAGCCGGGACCCGGCGTGACCGTGTCGCGGCCCGTCGTGAGCGCATTCGGGTCGGCTCCGGCGTCGATCAGGAGCTTCACGATGTCCGGGCCGCCGGGGAAGTAACCAGGCCAGTCGGTGACGTAGTGGAGCGCGGTGCCCGTCCCGCCCCTGTCGCCGAATCTGGCCCTGGCCAGAACAGGGTTCTCGGACAGGAGGCGTCGTACCAGGGCCACGTCACCGCCGTGCACGGCGCCACGCAACGCGACCGCTGTCGGGGCATCCGACGGGAGCGTGACGGTGGTGGTCTCGTCAGTCATGTCCACAATGATCGCGGACCGGGCGCCCGGTGGGGGACGATGCGACGAACCGGTGTCGGATCGGGCGCCGGCGTCCCGGAGAGGCGTGCGGTGGTGACGGCATCAGCCGCACGGGCGGTCGGATTCCCACCCGGGAAAGACGATTCCGGCTGCGCCGGCGCCGAGCCCGGTCAGTACCCGGCCGGGTCGGGGCCGAGCCGGGTCAGGGCGCAGTCCCGTCAGGGCGCAGCCCCGTCGGTGCTCAATCCGGTGGGTACAGCCGCGACGTGGCCAGGTCGGCTCCGGCGCGCAGGGAGCGGAGCTTGGCCCAGACCACCGAGGGAGCGATGTCACCGATCCCGGCCGAGGTGTCGAATCCGCAGTCGGTGCCGGCGATCACCCGACGCGGGTCGCCGACGGCGTGGCTGATCCGGACCAAGCGGTCGGCCACGACCTCCGGGTGTTCGACGTAGTTGGTCGTCGTGTCGATCACCCCGGCCACCAGGACCATGTCGTCGGGCAGGGGCCGGCGGGCGAAGGAGGCGAACTCGTGGGCGTGGCGCGGGTTGGCCATGGAGACCACGAGGGCTCCGACGTTGGCCCCGTAGACGACGGGCAGGATGTCGTCCAGGCCCACATCATGGGTGTGGGGGCCCTCGTAGTTGCCCCAACAGAGGTGGAGGCGGACGCGTCCGGGGTCGATGCCGGCCAGCGCGCCGTTCAGAGTGTCGACGACCGACTCGGCCCACTCGAGAAACGCGGCAAGGGGGCGGTCGGCGAAGCCTTGGTGGCGCTCGAGGGCGAGGTCGGGCGCATCGATCTGGAGGAGAAGGCCGTGTTCGACGATGAACCGGTACTCGACGGCCAGAGCGAGACCGACCGCTCGGAGATACTCCTGCATCGACCCGTAGTGACGGTTCTCCAGGACCGACGCCACGATCCCCGGTGACGCGGCGGTCATGAAGGTCTCCGCGAAGGGGGCCTCGGCCACGAGTGCGCACTCCGCGTCGACCTCGGCTGTGGTCCGGTAGACGACGTCGGCGATGGCCGCGGGAGCGGCCATCAGGCTCACCTGGCCACGTCGGTTGCGTGTCAGCTCCATGAAGTCAGGATGGTCGAGCAGGTCGCGCTTCTCCGTCCGCCGTCCGGTTCCTCCGAAACCGGTCATGCGGTGCTGGACGTAGGTGACGAAACTCTCCCGTGCCTGCTCCCCGTCGTTGCCCACGTCGATCCCTGCCGCCAGTTGCGCGGCGATCACCTGGGCGGTGGCGTCCTCGACGGCCCGCTCCAGCTCGTGGCGGTCGACGGTCTCGCCCCGGCTCCGGCGCCCGTGGAGCTCGGCCAGCCGGGTGGGCCTCGGGAGACTTCCGGCGTGGGTGGTGAGGAATCTGTTCTCGCTCGTGAGCACCGTGGGTATCTTTCCCCAGGGACGGACACCGGGCCGCCCCGGGCGCGCCGAGCCGCCCCGGCCTGCGCGCCGAGCCGCCGTGATCGCCGCTACCGGTCATCTCCGGGGCGACGCTCGCACGACAGGGAGGTCGTGAGGTCGACGGACCCCTGGCGAATCTCCCGCACGTGGTGACGAAGCGGGAGTGGAGGGTCGGTCACCGGTGGACGCCGAGCCGGTCGGCGGCCAGGCGGCGGAGGTCCTCGGTGCGGATCTTGGCGTTCCCCGTGAGGACCAGGTCGTCCTCGTCGAAGAAGAGGACGTGGCGGGGGATCTTGTAGGAGGCCAGGCGACCGCGGAGGAAGTGGCGGACGCTGTCCTCGTCGACGCCGCGGTCGGCATGGGCGACGGCGCAGACCACGACGACCTCTCCGAGAGTGTCGTGGGGGACGCCGACGGCGAGAGCGCTCTTGAGCCCCGGGTGGCGGAGCAGTTCGTTCTCGATCTCGACCGGGGAGACATTGGCACCTCCGGTCTTGATGAGGTCGTTGGTCCGACCCACCCAGTGGAGCATGGAGTCGTCGTCGACGAAGCCGGCGTCGCCGGTGGGGAAGAAGCCGTCGACGTCGAAGACCTCCTCGGGGGCGACTTTCAGATACCCCTTCATGAGGGTGGGTCCCTTGACCCTGATCTCACCCGGCATGCCCGGGGGCTGGGGCGCGCCGGTCTCGCGATCGACGATGCGGACCAGGTTGCCGGGGAGGACCGCACCCTCGTGGCCGTCGCGGAGCGCCGGGGGTGTGTCGGCGGGGAGGGAGCTGATGATGGTGAAGGTCTCGGTGAGCCCGTAGGCCGCCCGCGGGCTCCAGACGTCGTCGACCCGGACCGTCGGATGGCGGCCGAGACTGGTGAAGGAGACGACGTGGCGGAGCGACGAGAGGTCGCGACGGGGCCAGTCGGGATGGACCTCGAGAGCGGCGAGCTGGTGGGGCCAGGCATGGGGCGAGGTCACCTTCTCGGTCTCCATCAGGGCCAGGGCCTCTCCGGCGTCGAAGAGTTCCTGGAGGACGAGACACCCGCCGGCCGCCAGTGTCCCGCCCATGACCATGCAGAAGCCGGCCGTCCAGAAGAAGGGGAAGGCGCTCCAGACCCGGACGGTGGGGTCGAGGCGGAGCTGCTGGGCGAAGCGCCAGCTCTGGAGGGCGGGGGCCCGGTGTCCGTGGAGGACGCCTTTGGGGACACCGGTCGATCCCGAGGTGTAGATGACGAGGGCGTCGTCGAAGGGGGAGACGGCCGCCCCCCGGGCGTCGAGCTCGTCGTCGGTGACGGTGTCGCCGGCCGAGAGGAACTCCTCGTAGGAAGGGGCGCCGAAGCAGACGCGCCGGCGGAGGAAGGGAAGGTCGGGCTCGAGCGCCCCGATCTGGTCGTCGTAGGCGTGGTGGGCCAGCCGCCGTTGGTGGACCAGGAGGGCGGTGTCCGAGTGGGTGAGGACGTGGGCGATCTCCGGGGGCTCGAAGAGGGTGTTGACCGGGACGAGGACGCCTCCGGCCAGGGCCACGCCGAAGGCACCCACCATCCACTCGGGTCGGTTCCCCATGAGCAGGGCCACCCGGGTGCCCTTGTCGGTGCCCGCGGCCACGAGGGCCTTGGCGAAGCGCCGGACCTCGGTATGGAGGTCGGTGTAGGTCCAGTGGAGCTCATCACCGCCGGGTTCGTGGAAGGCGATCGCCTCCCGGGGCCCGTGGCGGGCGCAGACCTCGTCCAGGAGGCCGCCGAGGGTGAGGGCACCGATCCCGGGTTCGCTGTGGGCGGGAGGGCCCGTGAAGGTGGTCACTGCGGGACCGGTCCGGCGCGAACGGGCCGAGGCGACGACGGGTCCGGTTCCGACCGACGAGCTCGACAGGGCCCGGTCCGGCTAGCCCGGGAGTTCCACCGTGACGGGCCCTTTGGCCATGATCGAGCCGTCCTGGTTCGTCATGGTGACCTCCAGGGTGACGAGGCCGGCCCCGAGGAGGGGGTCGTGACGGGCCTCGGTGATCTCCGCGTCGAGGAGGGTGAGGTCGCCGTCGAAGGCGGGGAAGCGGTACTGGACGTTCGAGTGGCGGACGTATCCGCTGTCGCCGGCCCAGGCGGCCACGTAGTCGAGGACCCAGGCGCCCATGGAGGCTCCGTAGCCGTAGCCCCGGGGCATCCCGATCAGCTTGGCGTGCTCCTCGTCGGTGTGTCCGCGCGAGGGCCCGTGGTAGAGGCCGTCACCGAGCTCGGGGTCGTCCTTGGCCCCCTCGAGGTCGCGGTCCATCTCGGGAAGCCATCCCGCCTCCTGGAGGTGGTCGGGGCCTTCGTGGAGGCTCGATCCCCAGACGGTGAAGGTGTAGGCGCGCCACTCGCTGGCCAGGGAGGGAAGCGAGTGGGGGCCGATCGGGCGGGTGGGGAGCTTCTGGCCCGCCGTCACCGACTCGAGGGTGGGGCCCCGGGCTCCGGCCCGGCTGCGGATCCAGTCCATGCGCTGGGTCTCGATGTCGGCCAGCTGCTTCTCGGTCCAGGTGGGCAGGGGGGCGGCCTCGGCGAAGAAGCCCTTGTCGCGCGCCACGTCGGCGCGGTAGCGGACGGCCGTCGACCACTGGCGGGCCACGCGCTCGCCGCGCTGGTTGGTGTAGATCGTCTCGCCCCGCGAGAACATGGTGGGCCCGGCGAACTTGGTGTCGGACACCTTGTAGTCGACGAAGCGGCGGCGCATCCGGAGATGGTCGCCGGGATAGATCCGGGGTCCGCCGAACCACCACTGGTCACCGCCGAAGATCATGTGGGTCCCGGGGATGTTCCCGACGATGGCCGGGCCCGCGCCGTGGCCGACGTCGCAGCAGATGGTGAAGGACTGGGGGGCGACGATGCGGCCGAAGGCGGTCTTGGCCGCGTAGTCGTCGTCGTAGTGGAGTGGGTTCGGGTACTGCATGCCCTGGACCCACCGCCGGATGTCGGTGACGGTGACCGGTTCCTTCAGCTGGCCGCCGCCGACCGGCTTGCCGATGTGGCGGTCGACGTCGGACGTGTCGAACTCGATGGCTTCGTTCACCTGTGTCATGGCATCCCCCTTGTCCGGACGAATACTGACATAGGCGTCAGGTGGCGCGCCGGGGAGAAGGGCGGGCGGCGGCGCTCAGGCGTTCACGTCGATGACGACGCGCCCCCGGGTGCGGCCGGCCACGATCTGCCCGGCCAGCTCGGGGACCCGGTGGAGCGGTTCGACAGTGGTGAGGGAGTCGAGGAGGGCGGACGGGAGATCGCGGGCCAGTCGGTGCCAGGCGTCGGTGCGGAGGTCGGCGGGGCACGAGACGGAGTCGACCCCCATCAGGCTGACGCCGCGGAGGATGAAGGGGAGGACCGTGGTGGGGAGGTCGCTGCCCCCGGTGAGACCGCAGGCCGCCACCGTGCCCCGGTAGCGGGTCTGTCGGATCACGGCCGCCAGGGACTCTCCGCCGACGACGTCGATGGCGCCCGCCCAGCGTTCGCGGTCGAGGGGCCGACCCGAGGGGGTGGCCAGTTCCCGGCGGTCCACGATGGTGGTGGCGCCCAGCGAGGTCAGGTATCCGTGGGTCTCGGGTCGACCGGTCGAGGCCGCCACCGGGTAGCCGAGAGCGGCCAGGAGGGCGACGGCGACCGACCCCACGCCGCCCGCCGCGCCGGTCACGAGGACCTCGGAGTGGTCGTCGCCCTCGCCTCCGGGACGGAGGTCGTTGTGCTCGAGGGCCAGCACGCAGAGCATGGCGGTGAGGCCGGCGGTGCCGATGGCCATCGACTGGAGGAGGGTGAGGCCGTCGGGGAGGGCCACCAGCCACGGCGAACGGACGCGCTGGCGCTGGGTGTAGCCCCCCGGGTGGGTCTCCGAGAGTCCCCATCCGGTGACGATGACCTCGTCGCCGGGATGCCAGTCGGCGGAGGCGGACTCCTCGACCGTCCCGGCCAGGTCGATCCCGCAGACCATGGGGAAGGACCGGACGATGCGGCCCTGGCCCGAGACGGCCAGGCCGTCCTTGTAGTTGAGGCTCGAGTACCTCACCGCCACGGTGACGTCCCCGTCGGGGAGGTCCGCGTCGGTCAGCTGCACCAGAGTGCCGTGGGATGAACCGCCGACCTCGGTGGCGACGATGGCGGAGTGGGTCACTGGGCCTTGACGACCTTCCAGGTTCCCCCGAAGCTCACCAGGTTGTTCCCGTTGGCGACACCGGGCGCCGAGTCACCGGCATAGGTGAACAGCGGGAGCCCGCCCACCGTCACCTGGGTGGGACCGTTGGCGGTGGTGGTGCCGAGGGTGCCCACTCCGGTGGCTCCCGTCGGCGTGGTCACCCCGGCCGGGAGGGTCACCGCCGGCCAGACGGACAGGCAGGACGCGTTGCAGGGGACGGGGGCCCCGTTGTTGGTGAACGAGTAGAGGACCTGGCCCTGCGCGTTCACGAGGATCTTGCCCAGACTGCCGACGGTCTTGGTCGTCACCACCGGATGGGCCCCGGCCGCCGCGGCCGCGGTGGGCGACGAGCTGGGCGGCGTCGTGGTGGGTGTCGAGGTGGCGGGAGCGGCGGTGGTCGCCGTCGGGGTGCCGCCGCTCGATCCGCAGGCGGCGGCCAGGAGGCCGGCCACCGGGAGGAGACCCACGGTCAGGAGGCGCAGGGAGCGACCGGGCCCTGAGCGAAGGGGGCCGGAGCGTTGGGTCCCGGGGCGATGAGACGGTGCGTGAGTGGGTGCCGGTGAGGCCATCTGTCGTATCCCCTCGTGTCGGTGGCGTTGATTGTGGTTACGGGCCGGAGCCGGGAACATTCATCGCTCCCGGTCCCTGGCGCGACGTGGGTGGCCGGACGGGTCTGAAGGGTTCCGGTGGTGGTCGGATACGGGTGGCTACTCCTGGTCAGATATTGGTCAGCTCGATGACGTTGCCGGCGGGATCGGTGAGGAAGGTCTGCCAGACCGTCGTTCCCCAGTCGTCGCGCGACTGGGCCTCGGGGACGGTCAGGCCCGCCTCGGCCAGGGCCCGGAGGGTGTCGTGGTAGCTCTCGGTGGGGATGTAGAGGGCGAAGTGGGGGAAGCCCTTGCCGGGGGTGGGCATCTCGTCGGTCTCGATGAAGTGGAGTTGGAGGTCGCCCACCTTGAGCCACATCCCGGGGAACCCGAAATCGGGACGGCGGAGCTCTTCGAATCCGAACGTCCCGCAGTAGAAGGCGCGGGCGGCGGCCAGGTCGGTCACGGCGATGGCCACGTGGGAGTAGCCGGCCACGGAGACGGGGGTGGGCAAGGCTCGGTCCTTCCGTCGGTCCGGCGGAGTCCGGGCGCCGGGGTGTGCGGACACGCACTCTACCGGGGGTGTGGCACGATCGTGAGGTGGAACAGTGGCTCGGCCCCATCGATCAGCTGGGCTATGTGGTCGACGACATCGAAGCGGCCATGGACCACTGGACACGTCGGCTCGCGGTGGGGCCGTTCTACTTCCTGCCGTCGCCGCCCCTGGCTGACGTGACCTACCGGGGCCGTCCGACCGGTGCGCGCATCGCCGTCGCCCTCGGCTTCTCCGGACCACTGCAGATCGAGCTCATCCAACCCCTCGACGAGGAGCCGACACCGTACCGGGACTTCCTGGCCGCCCACGGGACGGGGCTGCACCACGTGGCCCGGTTCGTGGAGGACTACGACCACGCCGTGGCCGGCTACGCGGCTCGGGGGATGGAGCCGTACTTCGGCGGGCGGGGGTTGACCGAGAAGCAGAGGTTCGCCTATTTCGACACCGAGACGCACGGGGGGACGGCGTCGGAGGTCATCGAGACGGTGGAGCTCGGCGGTTTCTTCGATGCCATCAGGACCGCCGCCGCCGGCTGGGACGGATCCGATCCGGTACGGACGGTCGGGGGATAGGAGCGACGGTGGGACGGGTCGTGTTCACGAGGGCCACCGTGCTCGACGGTCGGCATCTCCCGGAACCGGGGATGACGGTGGTGGTCGACGACAACCGGATCACGTCGGTGAGTGACAGGGCGCCGGTGGACGTCGGGCCCGAGGACCGGGTGGTCGACCTCGGCGGTGCCACGGTCATGCCGGGGATGGTGACGTGCCACTTCCACGCCACCTATCACGAGCTCGGCCTCCTCCCCGGTCCGTTCGGGCTCTCGGAACCGCCGGCCCTCCAGGCCGTGCGGGCGGTGGTCAACCTGGAGAAGGTCCTCCTGAGCGGGTTCACCTCCGCCGTGAGCGCCGGGGCGCCGTTCGCCATCGACGCGTCCATGCGCCGGGCCATCGACGAGGGGGCCATCGTCGGGCCCCGTCTCGTCCCCGGGAGCCGCGACGTGTCCACCACCGGGCACGCCAACGACTACGCCCCGTGGTACTGGCGGGTGGGTGAAGCGGGCGCGCTCCATCTGTGCGACGGGCCCGACGAATTCCGCAAGGCGGTGCGCGAGGAGATCCGGGAGGGGGCCCGGATCATCAAGATGTTCGTCACCGGCGGCCACGGTGTGCCCCGGGCGGCCGAGCGGACCGAGATGACGCGCCAGGAGATGGGTGCGGCCATCGAGGCGGCGCACCTGCGGGGGGCGCTCGTCCGGGGGCACATCGCCAACCCCGAGGCCATGACCATGGCGGTGGAGCTCGGGATCGACGTCATCGACCACGGTGACGGGATGGACGGGGCCTGCATCGACCGGATCGTGGAGGCGGGGACGTTCGTGGTGCCGAGCATGTTCTTCCTCTTCCGGTACGCCGAGCTGCTGAAGGGCCAGAACCCGGCCCTGGCCGACTCCCTGCGCGACGACCTCGACGCCGGGCTGGCCGTGCTCCCGGCGGCGCAGGAGGCGGGGGTCAAGCTCGTCGTGGGCGACGACTACGGGGCGGCCGGGTTCCCCCACGGGATCTACGGGGAGGAACTCGAGTTCTACGTGAAGGTGGCCGGGATCGCACCCCTGGCCGTGGTGGAGTGGGCCACCGCCAACGGGGCCGAGCTGATGGGCCGGGGCGACGAACTGGGCACGGTGACGGCGGGCAAGCTGGCCGATCTCCTGGTGGTCGACGGTGATCCGATCGCCGACATCTCCGTGCTCGCCGATCCCACCCGGATCAGGGCCATCATGAAGGACGGCCGTTTCGCCAAGGACGAGCTGGCGGCTACCTGACCGGTCTCACTTGACCGTGAACTTCTTGGTCGAGGCGGCCTCACCGGACGCGGCCGTCACCGTGATGATTCCCGGTCCGGCGACCGCTTGGAGGGGGACGGTCACGAGCAATTTGGTGGCGGTCGAGAGGTCGGAGATGGTGGCGTTCAGGCCACCGATGACCACGGCCTGGACCCCGGTGAGGTTCTTGCCCTTGATGGCGATCATCGCTCCGGGGTCGGCCTTGGCCGGGGCGAAGGACTTCAGATCGGCGGCCGCCAGCCCCGTCCAGAACCGGGGGTCGTTGGCGGGGGAGAGGAAGGTGGCGATCACCGAACCGCTCGACTCGGTGAGCGACTGCAGACAGGGGGCGGTCATCGAGGGTCTGCAGACGTGGAGGAAGGTGCCCGTCGTGTTCGACCCCGGCGCGTAGCAGACCTTCACCCCGGAGGTGCTCGGCTCGTTTCCCACCGTCTCGGTCACCGTGAGCACCGCGTTGCTCGGGAAGTCCGTGGCCGAGAGGGTCGAGACGGCGGTGGAGTAGTCGTAGTCGTGGGTCCGCGACGATCCGCAGCTGAGCGCGGCCGTGTCCACCTCCAGGGTCGTCGAGGGGCCCGACGACGAGGTGCCCGAGTTCCCGGCCACCGAGACGCTCGTCTGGTTCAGGGTCGTGCTCACGGTATTGGTGCAGCTGGGCTGGCACGCAACGGTGGTGGGCGCCGGGGGCGCGGTGTAGGTGAACTCGTCGGCGGTGTTCACGGTGGAGACGCCCCCGGGAGCGGTCACGGTGATGTCCACCGGTGGGCCGGCCGACCCCGGGGGAGCGGTGACCGTGAGAGAGGTGTCACCGCTCTCGGTGTCGATGACGGCCGGGGTGGAGCCGAAGTCCACCGCCGTGGCCCCGGTGAACCCCGAGCCGGTGATGGTCACCGTGGTCCCCCCGGTGGTGACATCGGTGGTGGGGCTCACGGCGGCCACGACGGGGAAGGGGGCCATCTCCACCAGGGTGTCCTGGGTCGCCCCGTTGACCGCGTAGCCCCCGGCCGCGCAGCTGGTCGAGCTCGAGCAGGAGACGCCGTAGAGGACGTTGTCCCCGCTGCCCTCGTCGGCGCT
>Ga0209415_10009356_pt1 | contig 16833 bp, 13 predicted proteins | sample PeaSoiSIISIP2007_FD_187696 | JGI IMG/M metagenome (GOLD analysis project Ga0209415, IMG submission 187696) | Peat soil microbial communities from Weissenstadt, Germany - SII-SIP-2007 (SPAdes) (version 2) | ecosystem: Environmental > Terrestrial > Soil > Wetlands > Peat | place: Germany... | reverse complement strand
CAGTGGCAGGACTTTCGAGGGAAGGACGAAGGCGTCCTCATCCACATCAACACGTCCCGCGAAGCGGTGATGCCGGTGCGCGACGCCCTCGACGAATTCGGCAAGGGCCAGCAGACGGAGCCCAACTACGAAACCAGCACCTTCGGTCTCGCCGGCCCTTCGCAGGTCCAGCTGCGCAATTCGCTGGTCAAGAACAAGAAGCGCTGGATCTTCTTCGGGACCTTCTACGAAGGCCTGTCCGAGGCCCACAAGGGCAAGCTCCTGCTGATGGGGTACATGCGCATCGACAAGATCCGCGACGTCAAGAAGCTGCACCTGCGCAGATGGGCGCTTCGCGACGGGACCGCCGACGAGCTTCTCTCCCGCTATTTCGAGCTGGAGAACTGCTGGGCCCTCTACAGCGACGAGATGCGATTCTTCTCGCCCGCGGATTCCATCGAGGTGACTCCGGAACTCGCCAAGAAGTGGGGCGCCAAGGGCAAGCTGAACAAGCAGTTGCGGATCAGCCTGACCAGCGAACAGACGCACTCCGTGCTGGAACTCCTGCGGCTCCGGCCCGACCAGACCGAGGAATACATCGCCACCGTGCGAGAATTCCAGGAGTTCCTCCGGGAAAACGATCCCGACTGAGGCCTGTCCGCCCCGTCTATCTGGGAGCGGGCCCCACCTTCACGACGGCGCGGCCCTGGGCACGCAGCCAGGCCTGCAACCTTCCGCCCTCCAGGGACAGCCCCACGGGCTGCAAGGCCTGCAGGGAAACGCGCAGCTCGCCCACGTCTCCGGCGGGAATCCGGAGATCCGCGAGCCGGGGCAGGAACCGGCGCAGATCCACGGTGGCCGCCCTCCTCAGCGCGTCCAGGATCTTGCCGTGGAGCAGGAAATCGGCGGTCTTGGCCAGGTAGGATTCCGTTCGCAGGTCGAATTCCAGATCCGCGAGGCGCAGGGTCTTCGCGGAGGAGTCGTACTCCGGTCTGCCGCGAAGGAAGATGTCGCCCCGGATGGGTTCGACCAGCGTGAGCCCCAGGACCGCCTCGTCTCCGCCTCCGTAGAGCCTGGCCTTGGAAATGCGGACCACCCGCCCTCCGGCGTCGAAGTCCCGGCCCGACAGCGTGGCGGTGAGCATGCTGTCGATCGTCCTCTCGGGAACGGACGCCTGGGCATCCAGATGGAAATCGCCGTCCGCGGCCGCCTCCACCCGCAGCGGCGGCAGGATCCGTCCGGTGTCCGAGGCCTGGACGGAATCCGTCAGCGCCGGACGCGCCCTCAGGGAGACCGTGGTCTCCAGCACCTTCCCCGATCCCGACAGGGGGCCCAGGGAAAGGCTCTCCGGCCTCACGACCAGCCAGATCCCGGGGAGCACGGGGCGCGGCTCCTGCAATTTGTGCCAGACCTGCTCGGCCAACGGTCGGATGCGGATCGCATCGGGAATCTTCTGGACCGCCTGCGTGATGGCCGCCTCCACGCGGTCGCGGACCAGCGGAAGATCCAGGACATCCTCCAGTCGCACCTTGAACGCCGTGAGCTCGCACGGCCTGACCCATTTGAGTTCCCAGGGCAAAGGCAGGAACTGGACCTGCCCTCCGTCCTTCCAGGAGAGGGTGCCGCGCAAGGTGAAATCCACGGCGGGCAGGACTTCCCCGGCCGCCTCTCCGCACGACGCCATGCCGAACGCCATTCCCGGACCCACCAGGGAACCTCCGACGGAAAAGGCCACCCGTGCCACGGCCTGGAACTGGTCCCCGTCCATGCTCAAGTCCAGTTTTTCCAGTTGGGCGCGATGACGGAACTCCGCACCGACTTCCGGCGCGAAAGGCACGTTCGAGAGCGTCACCTTGCGTTGCACGACGCCCTGGGAGAGCGGTTTGGGCAGGTTCTCCAGAACCCGATCCCGGGCGTAGTCGAGATCCACTTCCACCGGCAGGTTCAGGACGGAGGAAGGCGCCGGTGGAATGGCCGCCAGCAGAGGGAGGGGCGGCGGCGGCGGCGCGCCGGGATGCTGCGCGGCGCAGCCGGCCAGGAGGACCAACAACGGAAGGATCCGCAAAACCGCCTTGCCGATTCGAACCGGGAGACCCGGCCAGGGGGAACGGAATTCCATCGGGAACAAAAATAGCCCCGATGGAAGCGCGCGCTTTCCGTTCCGCACGCCTCGGTCGGCGCGCCCGGACCCTCACTGCCTCCAGGTATACGGTCCCTTCAGGGTCTTGTCCGTCGTGGCCTGGGAAGTTCCGGTGCCGTCCACGAAGCCCGAGAATGTCCCGGACGAGACGTCCGTGTTGGCCCCGCGGTATTCCACGTCTCCGTAGATGTCCGCGGTCCCGGTGATGCTCTGCGGGGTCTCGAAGTACCCGAGCGGATAGAAGGTCGTGCGCACCGTCGGTGTGCCGCCGATCGTGAACGGATTCGCGTTGTAGGGCTGGCTGTCGTCGCCCACCAGGGTCATGGCGCCCACGGTGCCGCCGCTCACCGTTCCGTTCACCACCGTGGCCTCGTCCTCGATGCGGGCGCTGCCGGTCACCGTGGTTCCCGAGAGCACGGTGGCGTACGGTCCCACGTAGACGGTCGACGCCAGGCTGGAGGGCGCGCATCCTCCCCCGTTTGCGTGCCGCACCAGACCCGTGGGACATGCGGCCAGCGAGCCGTTCTGGAAGCCTTGGGGCCAGGCGTTGGTCAACTGGACCATGTAAGGGTAGCGGTACATCGTGTTCCAATCCTGGTCCCAGACGATGCTCTCGAACACGGAGGGAGTGCCCATCGCCACCAGGAACAGCGGCTCGCCCGCGTTCACCTTGAACGTCAGGGATCCGTCCGTGCCACGCTGGAGACGGCTGTAGCGCGAGGTCGTGAAGGCCGCGTCGGTGGCGACGAGTCCCCAGCGGAAGTCGGTGTTCGCGCCGGCTTGGATCACGCCGCGGAAGGTCACGGTCACCGTGGAGGCTCCGCTGGCGGGATAGAGCCTCACCACGTTGTATCCGAATCTCTGGGGCGCCCAGCAGAACGGGGTGACGAACCGGGCGTCGCTGGCCCAGGCACTGTCCAACGGCTCCAGTTGGGTGAGGCGCAAACGGCGCTCCCCGAAGTTGTTGGTCGCGATGCCGCCGTAGGTGGTGCGGAAGGCCGCTCCACCGCCCACCTGGTAGTCCCAGGTGACGTTGTGCATGGCCCAGTCGCCCAAGAAGTCGTCGAGCTGGGAAATGGTCCAGCCCTGGTCGGCCATGATCTTCTTGAAGGGATCGGCATTGGGCGTTCCCGTCCAGATGCCGCTGACCGCCTGGTATCCGTACCTGTCCTTCAGGTATTCCATGAACTGCCAGTTGCAATAGCGGTCCCGCGTGGAGCCCAGGTACAGGTGGGGCATGTTGTCCAGCATCTCCGAACAGTGGACGTTGCCCTGGTTCTCCGGAAGCTGGTGTGCGGACCAGTTGGCGTGGCTCTCGTAGATCCAACCGCAGGTGTTGGGTCCGGTGCCGCAGCTCAAACCTCCGGACAGCGCCTGCCAGGCGTGGGTGAATTCATGGGGCATGCCCCAGTGGTCGGCCAGCGCTCCCGAAGCGAACCACATGCCTCCGTGCAGGTTGTCCCAGGCCCCGCCGCTGAGACCCCAGGTGGAATGGATGTGGATGCTGATCTTGTACTTGGTGGTGGAATTGCAGAGTGGCTCGGGGTTGTCGATGGGCGGACCGAAGAACGTTTTCCACACGCTGTTCTCCAGGAAACCGAGCGCGCTGTCCGCCAGGGTGGATGTCAACGCTTCGTCGGAGTAGATGGCGAAGTGCGCCGATTGGGCCTTGAGGACGAACAACCCCGTCCCGTCGGAGTTGTTCGTGCCGTTGTGGCCGGGATCGGGTCCGTCGGCGACCCAAGTCCCCGTGTCGCAAACGGTCGCCGGAGCCGGTCCCGTGGCCCAGGTGTTGCCGGTCGTACCCTGGTCCACGGCAGGGGCCGAGGTGTCGATGGTGGTGATGATTCCCGTGCTGTCCAAGGTTCCGATGGGAAGCCGCGCCACGATGGACCCGCCCAGGGAGAACGTCAACGTGTCCACCGCGGTGGCCAGCGACCTGGCGGAGAAGGCGGAAAGCGGCACTCCCTGGGCCTCCTGGCCGCGCCCCACGGCGCGACCGTCGATCCCGTCACCCCTGTATCGGAGCTCGAGCCGACCGTTCTCCAGGTAGAGATTGCTGGAGATCCTGCTCGATCTGGTACCGACCCGACCCGATATGCCCGTCGTGGCCAGGACCCAACCGCCTGAGGAATTGGTGGTCACGGGCGTGACGGCGGTCTTGCGAAGCCCCACCGAAACCCCGGCAAGCCCTCCGCCGGAGGGAAGTTCCACGGTTCCGGACAGCGTGCCGGCCCGCGTCGCGGCTGCACAGGCGATCGCCAGGGTGTAGAAGCGTTTCATCGTCTGCTCCGATGGGTGGATCTCCTCCCACGACCCATCGCGATGGGGTGGTCTCGACTGAACCTAGGCGACCATCTCCGGCACCGCGCTCCTTTTGCGACATCACGGCCGTCAAACCGTTGACAAGGTGTCCACGGCCTCGAAGACTCCCCTTGCCGGATCCCCTTCGGATTGGGAACCTTGAGGGTGCGGCTCTGGCCGAGCCTTGCTTCATGGCGTGGAAGGGGGGGAATCCCGATGCGCAAATCGACCGGGGTGGCGGTGCTGGTGGTGGCCGTGTGCCTCTGCGCATTCCTGTGGGTGGCGACCCGGAACCGGAAATCCATGCCCGCCCCCGCTTCGGCCCCATCCTCGGCCCCCGATTCCTGGACTCTTCCTTCCAATCCCACCGCGGGGCCGCGATGGGATTCCGCCGTGGCCGTCTCCCGGACCTCCGACCCGAGACGCGCCGCCCACTTGTTCCTGGGCGGGGAGCGGGATCACCCGACCGACGCCGCCTGGCCCCAGGCCGAGGCCGTCTGCTGGGCGCGGGCGGGAAACCACGACAGCGTCCTGGCCACCTTGGACAGATGCCTTTCCATCGCTCCGCTCTCCCCCCAAGCCCTCCTTCTGCGCCGGTTCTCGCGCCTCCAGTTGGGTTTCGTCCTCACCGGCGCGGGGCAGTCCTGGCGCGGCAGACAACTTGGCGAGGCCGTGCTCCAGGACTTTCCGGACGACACCGACGCGCGCCTCCTGGTGGGTTATTCCCATGCCGTGGACGGATCGTCGCCGGTGGCGGAGTCGATCCTGACGAAGCTTGTCGACGAACATCCCGCCCAACTCCAGGCGTGGGCGATCCTCGTCCAGTGCGCCCTTCGCCGAGGCGACGCCCGATCCGCGGACGAGCGCCTCGCACAACTGTCCGGCCTGGACCCCGGGTCGATCGAAGTCCAAGCCCTCCGCCAGCAGGTGGCGGCGCTCAAGGAGCGGCGGAACGGGACGTCCGACGACCATCTGCGCGTCGTGTGCGTCGAGACCTGTCCCCAGGGGTTGGAGTCGGATGTGCTCGCCACGGCCGAGGACGCCTGGAATTTCCTCCGGCCGAGCCTTGGGTTCGAGCCCACCGATCCGGTGGTCGTCCTGGTGGGAGGCGGTACGCGGGCGCCCCATTGGGCCGCCGCCAGCTTCGACGGGCAGGTGCATCTCCCGTTGGACGTCGCCCAGGATCCCGTCCAGCGCGTCCCCATCCTTCGGCACGAACTGACCCATGCGTTCCTGGCCCAGGCGGCTTCCGGCCGGATCCCGCTCTGGTTCAACGAGGGACTGGCCCAGTACTTCCAGGGCGAACGCATCCAATCGCTGCCAGGTTCGTCCACCGCCGGGTGGCTCGACTCCCTCCCCTCCCGACGGACGTTCATGGATCTCGACGAAGACCAGGCCCAGTTGGCCTACCACTACTCCCTGGCGGTGACGCAGGAATTGATGGAACTCCACAACACCACCGCCCTGGAATCCTATCTCGGGCATCTGCGCGACGGTCTCGACGAACCCGAAGCCTTCCGGGAGAGCTTCGGAGACGACTACGCGCACCTCTCGTCCCGGATCCGGGCACGCCTCTGAGAATCGGCGGGCCGGGGAACCCGGTTGGTGGCTGACTCGCTGTTTCGAATCCTATTTTAGGCGCCACCCTGTTTCAAAACCAACAAGGAGCGATCCGTGCGAATCTTGTCCATCGTCAGCTTGGCGGCCTTGTGTTCCATCGCCACCGCACAGTCGGTCCAGGGGCCGGTCGCTCCCGCGGCGGCCACGAAGGCCAAGCCCACGCACGTCGATTTCGGCATTCCGCTCAAGCCGATCAAGCAGAAGGATCTTTCCTTCGAGATGCTGAAGAACCGCTGGGCGCTGCTGATGTACTTCTCGCCCACCTGCGGCCACTGCCAGCACACCTACCCGTACATCCGGGCGGACCGCGACAAGTACGAGAAGAAGGGCCTCGCCGTCGCCGCCATCGCCACTGGATTCGCGAGCCCCGAGGACATCACCGCCTTCGACAAGGACTTCAACCTGGACGTCATGGCCTTCCAGGACGACACAAAGAAGTTCAGCGAGGAGTACGGCACCGGATCCGTGCCCCTGATCCTCCTGGTGGCTCCCGACGGCACCTACCAGACCTGGAACGCCTCCGACTCCGCCACCATCGCGGGCATCGAGACCGCCGTGAAGAAGGCGCTCAAGGTCAAATGACGTCCGGCTGCCCAATCGCGGGGAACGGACGGGCTCGTGCCTTCGCCTGACCCCGCTCGCGAGCGCAGCCACCCCATCTGGACGGACCTCGTCTCCCTCCTTCGCGTGGGGAGGCCCGACCGGATGTCGGAGTGGCTTCGGCAGGTCCCCCTTTTGGAGGGGACGCATCGTCGGCACCTGGCGCATCTCGTCCGGATCCTCCACCGCCGCAGCTACGAATCCGGAGAGGTCGTCTTCCGCCAGGGGGACGTGGGAAGCGGCATGTACATCGTCCATTCCGGCCGCATCCGGATCGTCGCCGAGGATCCGGTCCGGGGAGAGATCCAACTCTCCATCCTGGAGCCCGGGCAGTGCTTCGGCGAGATGTCGCTCTTCGACCACGGCCCGCGCTCCGCCTCGGCGCTCGCCCACGAGGACAGCGTGCTCTACGGGCTGTTCGAGGGCGATCTGGACCAATTGGAAAGAACCCGGCCACAGGCCGCCGCCCGCCTCCTGCACAATCTGGCGCTGTCGGTCTCGTTGCGGCTGCGCCACACCAACGAGAGGCTTCGCGACATCGAGGAAGGGTCGGCCCGGGGACCCTATTGATGATGGCCCTCCCCGTCCGAAAGCCGCTCTCCGCGCGCGGCGACAGGTTGCTGCTCTCCTTCTGGATCGTCCTGGTCGCGAGCATCGCCGTGTTCCTCCTGGCCTCCGCCTGGATGCTCCTCGCTCCGCTGGTCCTGGGGTACCTGCTGGCCATCCTGCTCTCGCCGGTGGCCGAAGCGATGGATCGACGCAGGATCCCCCGCACATTGGGGGCGTTCCTGGTCCTGGGCACCCTGGCCGCCGCCATCGCCACCCTGGTGGTCACCGCATCTCCCGCCATCTTCCACCAGATCCAGGATTTCAGGGACCATTCGCCGGAGTATCTCCGCTCCGCGGAGGAAAAATTGTCCGGACTCATGATCCTGCTCGGACGACTCGTCCCGGCGCAGGAACTGGACAGGGCCAGGGACCTCGCGGTCCGGCGCCTCACTTCGCATGGAAGCCCTTTCGACTCCCTCCACGACCTCCTGGACGTCCTGCCTTTGCTGGAGAACGCGGTCCTGACGCTGGTGGTGGCCTTCTTCCTCCTCGCTCGCGGCGCCGAGATCCGCCGCGCCTTCATGATCCTGGTTCCCAACCGGTATTTCGAGATGATGCTGCGGCTGCTCTACCGGGTCCAACGCCAGACGGCCGACTATCTGCGTGGGCAATGCCTGGACTCCATCGTCAACGGCATCCTGATCACCCTCGCCCTGGCCGTTCTGCGGGTGCCCTACGCCCCGTTCCTCGGGACCTTCGCGGGTCTCGCGAACGCCGTTCCCTTCCTGGGGCCGCTGGTGGGTGGCCTCCCGGCCATCGCCTTGGCCCTTCTGGGCGCCACCGCCACTCCCTGGTGGTTGATCCTGCTGGTCCTGGGCTCCATCCACATGCTGGACAACCTCGTGATCTACCCCGCGACGGTGGGCGGCTCGCTCCAGCTCCCGGCATGGGTGGTGATCCTGGGCGTGGCGCTGGGCAACCACCTGGGCGGCGTGCTGGGGATGCTGGTGGCGGTCCCGGCCATCGGGCTCGCCCGAGGATTCGTGTTGGAGCTCCACCAGAATCTGCGCGGTTTCCGCATCCTCTGACCGCTCAGGGTCGCGAGGGGAGAGCTGCTCGTCTGGCGGGCTGGTAGACCCTGACCTGCCAGCGCTGCGAAGGACTGTCCAGCCGCACATCCCACCAACCCTGGGAAAGCCCCGGCGAGAGGATCTCCTCGTGGACTCCTCGGGCCAGATGGATGGGGTGGGAGCGCAGGAATTCGTTCCCCAGGGAATCCACCAGGCGCAGGACGAACAGGCCACCCTGGGGGATGGACAGGCCCAGGGTCAGGGTCCCGGTGGAATCCGCTTCCGCGGCAAGCCACCCCTGCGGCCATTTCGCCGAAGCCTCCCGCCAGGAGTCGGAACTTCCACCGGGGAGGTTCCAAACCACCCGAGCCCGGCCCGAGTCGTCGGCGAGCCGAGCCAGGTCGGTGGCGTCCATCCAGCCCTCCAGGTGCTTGCGCCCCAGGCCCACGCGCCAATAGGTCAACGCGCTGGAGCCACCGATCCCGAAAGCGATGCCGTCCGAATGGAACCAAGCCTTCCCGGATCGCAACGGGAACCCCCCGGAGGTGTCCGCGACGAAGGTGTCGGGTCGTCCCTCCAGCCGGGCTCCAAAGGCCCTTCGAGCATCCGGATGGGAACGCCAAAGCTCCAGTCCCGCTTCGGGCACGGGTCTCCCTCCGTCATCCTCGACGGAGACCTCCAAGCTTTTGGGAAGGAGGGAATCCAACCGGGCGCGGAGCGTGTCCAGGGAGATGAACCTCAGTCCATGTCCCGGTGGATCCAATCGGAGGATGCGTCGGCAGAGCGGATCCAGACCCGTATCGGGCAATTGCGACCAGGAGGGGAAATGGACGTAGTGGTTGGAATCCACCTGCCATCGGATGTCGTACTTCTTGTTCGCGGAGTCCTGCGGCAGGAGAAACAGATCCCAGCCTTCGGCGAAATTCCTTTCGTCCGGGCAGCCGCGGGCGGAAAGCCATGCGCGCTCCGCCCGACGAACCAGGTCCGGCCCCAGGGCCTCGCCGTAGGGCACGCCCCAGACGGCGTCCAGGGACGTGTCGCGCAGATCCGGATTGAGGTGGGCCTCTCCACCGGCCAAAGGCAAGGCACCGGGCCGGACCAGGACGAACCGCTCCAGATGCGCCCCGCCGTCCACGCGCTTCGCGAAGTCGCCGACCAGGGAATCGGCCCAGACCCGCGATCGCGTGGAATCCGCGTGCGGTCCGCGCTCCATCCAGACCCCGATCTTCCAGGCGCCTCCCGCATCCCAGATGCATTGCGCCACCAGCAGCAGAAAACCGATTCCCAAGGTGCCTCGCTTGCTTTTGAACGCAAAGCATGGTAATCATTTGGGGATGAAGGGAACTCCCGGGTCGACATGAGCGACATGAACATCAACACCAGCCTGCAAGGCTACCAGGCGGCCCAGAGTTCCCTGGACGCCCGCGCGGCGCGCATCGCCCAAGCCACGACCCAGGCCGCGAGCCAAGCGGGAAACCCCAAGGCTTCCGGGCCCTCCGCCGACATCACCTCCGACATGGTGGGGATGAACACCGACCGCCTCGCCGCATCCTACAACCTGAAGGCGATGAAGGTCCAGAGCAGCATGCTCGGAGACGTGCTGGACATCCTGAAGTAGAGGATCGCCCCCGCGACGCCCGCGCCGACGGGATCCACAGGGGATAGGTATCTTGGGGACGGATCCTTCTTCGACGGGAACTGTCATGACGCCCAAGCCTCCTCTGCACCCGATCTTCCTGGACCTGGAGGGCCGCGACGTGCTGCTCGCCGGAGCCGGCGAGGTGGGCCTGCGCAAGGCCAGGGAATTCGTGGAATGCGGAGCCCGGCTGCGGGTGGTCTCTCCCGAATTCCACCCCGCCTTCGTGGAACTGGAGGGCCGCTTCCGGCGGCTCCAGCGACACTGGCGACCAGGCGACGAGGAAGGGGCGAGACTGGTCGTGGCCGCCACGTCCGATCCCGCGGCCAACCGAGCCATCCATGCCGAGTGCGCGAAACGAGGCATCCTCTGCAACGTGGTGGACGTCCCCGACCTCTGCGATTGGCAGGCGGCGGCCGTGGCCCGGTCCGGTTCCGTGCAGGTCGCGGTCTCCACGCGCGGAGCGGCCCCGAGCCTGGCCTCCCACGCCCGCCGCGAACTCCAGGACTGGCTCGCCGAGGGATTCGCCGACCTGGTGGACCTGTATGGACGGCTGCGCGAGGAGTACCGCTCCCGGATGTCGCCCGAGGTCAGGGAACGGTTCTGGAAGGAATTGGACATCCCCGCGCTCCTGGAACTGCTGCGCACCCGCGGAGCCCGCGCCTGCGAAGACCGGATCCGGAACCTCGCCGAAGAGACCGGGAGGGAGGCCACCGGAATCCATCCCGCCCGGGGTCGGGTGATCCTGGTCGGTGCGGGTCCCGGACATCCCGACCTGATCACCCGTCTGGGACTGCGGATGCTCGCCAGGGCCTCGGCGCTGGTCCACGACCGCCTGGTCGCGCCGGAGCTGTTGCGCGCGGTTCCCGCTTCCTGCAGGATCTTCCCGGTGGGCAAGACCGGCTTCGGCGAATCCCCCAAACAGGAGGAAATCAACGCCCTCCTGGTGGACTTGGCGCGGGAGGGCCACCTGGTGGTGCGCCTCAAGGGCGGAGATCCCCTGGTCTTCGGACGCGGGGGCGAAGAGATCGAGGCTTGCGTCGCCGCCGGAATCCCCGTGGAGGTCGTGCCCGGCGTGTCCTCCAGCCTATCGGTTCCCGCCTGGCGAGGGATCCCCACCACCCACCGCGGCATCTCGCGCAGCTTCGCCGTGGTTTCCGCCTTCCATGCCGACGGGACGGCCGCGCGCATCCCGGACGTGGAGACGGTGGTGGTCATGATGCCGCTCCATTCGCTCGTCTCCGTCAAGGCCCGATTCTTCGAAGCCGGTTGGGATCCTTCCACCCCTTGCGCCGCCATCCAATCCGGGACCGGACCCGACGAACGCGAAGTCCAGACCACGCTTTCCGATCTGGACGAGAAGATCCACGCGGCCGACCTGCGTTCGCCCCTTTTGGTGGTGGTCGGAAACGTCGTGGGGTGGGCGCGCGAACACCGGAGCGCCCTGGACCACGTCCTGACCCGCGCCCGGGCGGAATCGGAATCGTGATCCGCGCCGTCCTGTTCGACCTGGGCGGGGTGCTGGAACGGGTGGACGCCGGAGCCAAGTTGGAGGCCTGGACATCGGGCCGGATTCCGTCGTCCCTGTTCTGGGAACGATGGCTTTCGTCCTCGTCCGTGCGGGAGTTCGAGTCGGGGAAGATCGGGGCCGGGGCGTTCGCGTCGCGGGTGGTCCCGGAACTGGGTCTGTCCATGAGCGCAGACGCCTTCCTGGACGACTTCCGATCCTGGCTCTCGGGTCCCTTCGAGGGCGCCGCCGAACTGGTCTCGGAAACCCGGGCGGCCGGATTCGCGACAGCCAGCCTGTCCAACTCCAACGAGATCCACTGGCCGGTCATGCAGGCGCACCAGCGAACCGACGAAACCTTCGACGCCAATTTCCCGAGCCATCTGATGGGCGTCTGCAAACCGGACCCCGAAGCGTTCCGGGAGGCCCTCCGCCTCTGGAAGCGGGAACCCACCGACGTCCTCTTCCTGGACGACAACGAAGTGAACTGCCGGGGGGCCCGATCGGCCGGACTCGTCGCGTTCCGGGTCGATGGCGTGGCGGGAGCGCGCGCGGCCCTCGTGGCCGCGGGAGTGCTGCCCGAGTTCCCGCCGCGTGCCGGGCAGGACCGGAGATCCGCGCCCGGTTCCTAGGTTTCCCCGGATGGACCCACACGAACCCGACCGGATCTGGGAACATCTCCGGTTGGAAGCCCGCGCGATCGCCGACAGGGAACCCGTCATGGAAGCGCTGGTGGAAGATCGCATCCTCGTGCGTTCCGATTTCTGGGACGCGTTGGCCGCGGTGCTCTCCCGTCGACTCGCCGAGGAGGCCACCACCGCGCAAACGCTGCACGACCTCTTCGCGCCCATCCTGCGCGAGCGTTCCATCTCGAAGGCGAGTCGACGGGATCTGTCGGCAGTGGTCGAACGCGATCCCGCGGCGAACCGGACCCTGCTCGTCCCCTTCCTCCACTTCAAGGGGTTCCAGTCCCTCCAGGCCTACCGCATCGCCCACAGGCTCTGGACCTCCGGGCGTCGCGACCTCGCCCTCTACCTGCAGGGTCGCATCGCGACCGTCTACGGGGTGGATTTCCACCCGGCCGCGGTCATCGGCGAGGGGATCCTGATCGACCACGCGACGGGAGTGGTGGTCGGAGAAACCGCCGTCGTGGGGAACGACGTCTCCATGCTGCACGGGGTCACCCTGGGCGGAACGGGCAAGGACACCGGCGACAGGCACCCCAAGGTGGGCAACGGAGTCCTCCTGGGCGCCGGAGCGAAGGTCCTGGGCAACATCCGCATCGGCCAAGGCTCCAAGATCGGCGCGGGAAGCGTTGTCCTGTCCGACGTGCCGGAACACGTGACGGTGGTGGGGGTGCCCGCCCGCATCGTGGGCAGACCCCAGGTCGACCAGCCCGCGTTGGACATGGACCAGACGGTCGAGTCGTCCACCCCCGAGCACTACACCTACGAGATCTGAGGAGAGGCCCGAGGCCTCAGATCTCCCGGCGCAGGTTCGCGTTGACGCGGTCCGGCCCGGGATGCACGGCGTGCAGGAAGTCGCGGACGGAGAACTTGTCTCCCGAACCCAGGCGCGTCGTCCAGGATCCATCCTCCGCCGGTTCCGAACGGAGGGTGCGCAGGATCTTCTTCTTAAGGGATTCCCGGGACAGGTCGTAGACCTTCGCGGAGCCCTCGCGTCGCAGGGTGTGCTTGATCCCGCGCGAAGCGAGCCACCCGGAGAGATCCGGCGCCGTGGGGGCGGTCAGTTGCCAGATTCCGTCCACGTGTCCATCTCCCGCGGGCCCCAGGATCCTGCCGTAGAAGGCGAACTCGGCGTTCACCCGTTCCAGGAGTCCCGGATCCGCCAGCGCCCGTCGGACCCGGTCGGCGCCGTCGGCCAGGAAGACCGGCCGGAGGATCTCCCGCCCGGACGCGAGGCAGTCGACGCCGTCGTCGGTGCGTCCGTGGGGTTCGTGCCTGCGGTATTCCCGCACCAGGTCCAGGGCCTTCATCCATGCCCGCGCGTGCCAGGCCTGCACGATGTCCATCGGGAGTCCGACGCAGCGCGGGTCCAGATCCACAAGCATCTCCACCACTGCCTCGGAGCCCCGCAGCGCCTTCAATCTCCGCTCCAGGTCGTCCAGGTCCTGGACCACTTCGGACCGGGCGTGGACGATCGCTTCCCTCTCGGGCGGCGTGCAGGCGCCGCACGCGTGGCATTTCCCCGGCTCGTCCACCCAACCCAGGCACACCGTGGTCTGCTGGTACGCCCGGCAACGATGGTATTCCTTGAGCAGGAACGCCCTGCCCACTCCCGGATCCAGGAGGGACCACGGCCTCTCGTCGCCGTGCTCGGGTCCGAATCCGCGCAGATGTCCGTCGGGATCCGCCCCATCCTTGGACAATTCCCGACGCAGCGCCAGGAAGAATTCCGGGGTCACGGCGTCCCGGAACACGAACCCGGTCTCCTCCTGGGCCGCCCGCACCGCGCGCATGACCTCGGGGCCCCTGGCCCTGACCAGGACCTGGCTCGTCCAGGCCTCCTCGATCCCGGCGGCGCCGCGGAACTCGAATCCGGAAGAAACGGCCGCGCCCTTGATCATCCCGACGATCCTGGCGAGATCCTTGGGGTCGGGCATGTCCAGGTATTCCAGCGGAGTCCACGGGAAGCAGACCAGCGGCGTGGCGGAGAACAGCACCCGGGGTTTGGACGCGGCCCGGGAGAGGAGCTCTCGCAGCCTGCCCAGGAAGATCCGGAATTCGGCGAAGTCCTCCTCCGTCTCCTGCCCGGTGGCGATAAGGAACACCTTGAGTTCCCGCAACCGCTCCCGCAAAAGGAAGGAGAGCGAACGGTACAGTTCGTCGTCGGAGAGGTCCTTCTGCAGGAAACTGCGCATCCGCGGCGAGATCCCTTCCAGTCCGCAGGTGATGGAGGTCTTGCCCGCGATCTTGAGGAAGCGCGCGAAGGACGGGTCGTGGGCGACCGCGTCGAAGCGCTGGCTCTTCAATCCGACGGCGTCGAAATCCTCCAGGAGTCCTCCCACCAGGGGGCGCACCTGTTCGTAGGTGTTGAAGTTGAAGGAGTACAGGTCCACCTTGGAAAGCCCCAGTTCCCGCTTGAGGGCGAGCGCGTCGGCACGCGCCTGTTCCATGGGGGTCTCCCGGTAGGGCTTGCGGGACCAGCTCTCGGCGCAGAACGAGCAGAAGTACGGGCATCCCTCCGAAATCTGCACGGAAGCCCTTCCGGCGATCCCGTCCGCGGCCACCATGGTCTCGCCGAGCTTGTACCGGTTCAGGTCGGGTCGGCTACCGTGGCGCTTCTTGGCGATGGGACGGAAGTTGTCGGGAACGAAGAACCCCGGGATGTCGGAAAGGGCGCCCAGAGCCTCCCGCTTGGACGCCCCCGATGCCTTGGCGTGGGCCAGGCGCAGGAAGATCTCGCGGATGGTGTCCGGTTCCTCCCCGATGAACGTCCCGTCCAGCATCGGATCCGGGGAGAAGAAGACGGAGGCGTAGAGCGCGTTGGCGCCCCCCAGCAGCACCAGGGGAAGGTCGTCGCGCCGCATGCGCTCGTCGCGGGACAGGGGGATCCCCGATCGCTCCAGGAGGACGGGCACGTTCACCGTCTCCTGGACCAGGGCGTTGGAAAGCGCCACGCAGTCGAATTCCTCCACTCCCCTCTTGGTGCCGGATCCCAGCAGCCAGGGGACGCCGTCCTGGGTCATCCGCGATCCGTCCCGATGGGGCGGCACCCAGGAGAGGTCCGGAAAGACTCCGGGGAGGTCGGCGACCATGCCGTAGAGCAGCCGGTGGGTGAACGATTCTCGCGTGTCCTCCCAAGTGGATAACCGCGAGAACAGGACTCGATACGGCCTGCGAGCCCATTCCACGGGCGCGATCCGGTTGGGCTCGTCGCCCCGCAGCCAGTGTCCGCCCCGGGAAAGTCCGGCGCGCGCCGATTCGAACCATTCGGTGTGTTCCGTCAAGATCCCCTCGTCTCCCCGTCGGAGGTGGTTCCGACGGATGTGGATTCGCACGTCGTTTCCCGGGTCGTGCGCGACGCGCCGTCGCGGACGCCGTCGGCATCGGGCTGGCCTCGATCCGGCGGTTCCGTCCAATCCGGGTAGCCCACCCGCTCCAGGGTCAGGCCGTCCGCCGGGGCCCAGAACCGGGGGCCGACCTGTTCCTTGGCCATGAGCCTTTCGAACTCGCCCTTGCCCATCCGGCCCTCCGAGACATCCAGACAGAATCCGACCACGGACCGGACCATGCGGTGGAGGAACCGGTCCCCCCGGATCCAGAGGTCCATCCCTCCCGGCACCTCCACGGCGCGGGCCAGGGACAGCGTGCAGAGGGTGTGGCGACCGTCCCCGCGCGGGATGCTGAAGGCGTCGAAGTCGCGACGCCCCTCGAACCAGGAGAGGGTTTCGGCGACGGTCCTCCGATCCAGCCGGCGACGGGGGTGCCATACGTTGGGAGGATCGAGGGGGTCCCGGGAATCCCGCAGCCGGTAGCAGTACTCGCGCCACAGCGCCGAGTACCGCGCGGAGAATCCGTCGGGAGCCGGCTCCAGATCGCGCACCGCGAGTCCCTTGGGCAGGAGCGCGTTCAATCCCTTGACCAGCTTCGACGCATCCGCGACGGAATCCGACTTGAAATGCGCCACCTGGCCGCGCGCATGGACGCCGGAGTCCGTGCGGCCGGCACCCGTGCAGGCGACCGGATGCCGCAGCAGCATGGCCAGCGCGGTGTCCAGCGCCTCCTGGACGGTGGGGCCCCGCTCCTGCCTCTGCCAGCCCAGGAACGGCCTCCCGTCGTACCCGACCCGAAGGCGCCAGCGGCCTTCGGTCCGCATCGGATCAGGCCCGCACATCCAGCGCACCTCCGGCCCCGGGTCGTCTGGTCGGCGCCTTCCGGGCGGGATCCTTGCTCTTCACCTCCATGGTCCCGGGTTCCAGTCCGATGCGGGCCAGGGCGGCGGAAAGTTCCGGAAGTCCCCTCCGCAGCAGGTCGGCCGTGGCCGGGTCGGCCGCCTCCAGGCGGGTTGTCAGGATTTGTCCGCGCAGTTCCAGCCTCGCGTCCACCCGGCCCAGGCCGGCCGGGTCCATGGCCACATCCACCGCGTGGAAGTCGGTGGGCGCGGCCTTCCCGCCCTTCCGTTCCCGCTCGTCGCGCACGACGATCCGCGCCTTTTCCCACCCGCCACCCGGTCCCGCCGACCAGTAGGTCTGTCCGGATTCCGTGCCAGGGGCGGGATCGGGAAGCCGATCGGCCAGCAGGCTTTCCGCCGCCTGCCGAAGGGGCTTCGGGTCCCCTCCCTCCGTCGACTCCTTCGCGAGGGCGTCCAGGACGGCGGCCTCCAGGGAACGGCGAGGCGCGTCGGCGAGGGTTCCGGAGGGAACCTTGCCGTCCTCGCGCAGGCCTTGCAGCGCGGCCTCCAGCCC
>Ga0209415_10009355_pt1 | contig 16835 bp, 15 predicted proteins | sample PeaSoiSIISIP2007_FD_187696 | JGI IMG/M metagenome (GOLD analysis project Ga0209415, IMG submission 187696) | Peat soil microbial communities from Weissenstadt, Germany - SII-SIP-2007 (SPAdes) (version 2) | ecosystem: Environmental > Terrestrial > Soil > Wetlands > Peat | place: Germany... | reverse complement strand
GGCGAGCTGATGGGACTTCGCCACAAGCGCTATCGAATCGAGGGCGTGCAATTCCATCCCGAATCGATCGGCACCGCGGTCGGCAAAGATTTACTCCGCAACTTTTTGGACTCGGTAAGCGCGTGACCAACCTGCGCGAAGCGTTCGCGGCGGCGCTCGCGGGCCGCTCGCTCGAAGCGGCCGAGACCGAGTCCGCGATCGGCGAGCTGCTCGACGGCGATGCGCCCGAAGCGCTGGTCGCGGGATTTCTGGTCGCGCTCAAATTGAAGCCTGAGACCGCCGCGGAGCTGACCGGGGCCGCTCGCGCGATGCGGTCGCGTGCGCGAGCGCTCGATCTTGATAGTATCGGTGCGCTGGTCGATACCTGCGGCACTGGCGGCGACGGCGCCGGCACGTTCAATATCTCCACCGGCGCGGCGCTGATCGCGGCAGCGGCCGGCGTGCGGGTCGCCAAGCATGGTAATCGTGCCGCGAGCGGATTGGTCGGCGCCGCCGACGCGATCGAAGGCCTTGGCATCCGGGTCGATCTCGATCCTGCCGGTCTCCGCCGATGCCTCGATCGCGCGGGCTTCTGCTTCATCTTTGCGCCCGCGTACCATCCCGCGATGGCGCGCGTGGCGAATCTGCGCCGCGCGCTCGGAATCCGCACGCTGTTCAATCTGCTCGGACCGCTGGCGAATCCGGCCCACCCCAGCCGGCAAGTCGTGGGCGTGTCGGAGCCGCGCTTGATCCGGCCGATGGCCGAGGCGCTGGGCGCGCTCGGCGTCGAGCATGCGATGGTCGTTCATGGCGAAGACGGGATGGACGAGATTTCACTCTCGGCGCCCACGCGAATCGCAGAGGTTCGTCGCGGCTCAGGCGCGATCCGCGAGTACGAGATCGCGCCCGAAGAATTCGGCTTGGCTCGCGCGGATTCCAGCCGGCTCAAGGTATCGAGCGCGGAGCAGGCGGTCGGGATGCTGCTCGACGCACTTGCCGGCGGCAAAGGACCGGCGCAGGATGTGCTCGCGCTCAACGCCGGCGCCGCGATCTATGTCGCGGGCGCGGCCGATTCGCTCGCGCGCGGCGTCGAGACGGCGGGTAAAGTGATCGCGTCGGGCCGCGCGCTGAAAACGATCGCGGAGTTGCGCCGTGCAAGCCAGCTCGACGCAGCGGGCCAAAGTATATGAGCTCGATTCTCGACCAAATCTTCGCGGCGAAGCGAATCGAAGTTCAGGCGCGCCGAAAAGTCATTGCGCCCGAGGCGATCGCAGCAGCCGCCGCGCGTGCGCCGAAACCGAGTCCGTTCGCCGAAGCGTTGCGCGCGCGCAAGCCCGCCGTGATCGCGGAGATCAAGCGCGCATCGCCGAGCAAAGGCGACATCATGCCCGGCCTCGATCCCGCGCAAGTCGCGCGCGATTACGCGGCGGCTGGCGCCGCGGCAATCTCGGTGCTGACCGACGTTCACTTCAAGGGCTCGCTCGACGATCTGCGCGCCGCGCGCGCGGCGGTCGAGCTTCCAGTTCTGTGCAAGGATTTTATCCTCGACCCGTACCAGGTGTTCGAGGCGCGGGCGGCCGGCGCGGATTGCGTGCTGCTGATCGTCGCGATGCTCAAAACTGGGCAGTTGCGCTCGCTGGCGGCGCTCGCGCGCGAGCTCAAGATGGCGGCGCTGGTCGAAGTCCACGACGCCGACGAGTTGCGGATCGCTGAAAGTATCGGCAGCGAGCTTATCGGGATCAATAATCGCGACCTTCATACCTTCGTAACTGATCTGGCGGTTACCGAAAGAGTCCTCGGAAGATACGAAGGTAGCGCCTTGATCGTCGCCGAGAGCGGAATCGAAACGCCCGCCGATATCTGCCGGCTCTACGCCGCCGGCGCGCGCGCATTCCTGATCGGCGAGAGCCTGCTTCGCGGCGGCGCGCCGCGCGAAACGCTGAGCGGGCTTATCGCCACGGCTTCTGTCGAATGAGCGTGCAGGTCAAAATTTGCGGCGTGACGCGGGTTGACGATGCGCTCGCGGCGGTCGACGCCGGCGCGGACCTGATCGGCCTCAACTTCTATCCGCCAAGCCCGCGCTACGCCGGCCTCGAACGCGCCGTCGCGATAGCACGCGCGGTCGCGGGACAGGCGAAGCTGGTGGGCGTGTTCGTGGGCGCCGCGCACGAGTTGGTCGCCGCCACCTGCCGCGAGCTGAAGCTCGACTTTGTGCAATTGTACAGCGACGAGGAAGTAGACGCGGCTTTCGATCTGCCGGTCGAGGTGATCCGCGCGTTGAGGCTCGGGAACTCGCGCGGAGAATTCGCCGAGCTGTGCGCCCGAAGCAAGGCCGAATACCTCTTGCTCGACAGTTACGATCCAAAACTCTACGGCGGAAGCGGCCGGCCGCTCGCGCTCGCCGATCTTCAGGGGATCGATCTGAGCCGCGCGTTTATCGCCGGCGGGCTGCGGCCCGAGACCGTGGCCGAAGTCGCGCGCCTGGAGCCCTATGGAGTGGACGTGGCGAGCGGAGTCGAATCGTCGCCCGGCGTGAAAGACCATCTGAAGCTCAGGAGTTTCATCCGCAATGCAAAATCTTCCCGATAGCCACGGCCGCTTCGGCGTGTACGGCGGCCGCTACGTCGCCGAGACGCTGATTCCCGCGTTGCTCGAACTGGAGCGCGCCTACAAAGACGCTCGCCGCGACCCGAAGTTCCGCGCCGAGTTGATCCGCCTCTCGCGCGACTACGTCGGGCGTCCGACGCCGCTGTTCCTGGCCGCCAATCTGACCGCTCGCCTGGGAGGCGCGAAAATCTACTTGAAGCGCGAAGACCTGTGTCACACCGGCGCGCACAAGATCAACAACGCGCTCGGCCAGGGGCTGCTCGCGGTCCGGATGAATAAGTCGCGCATCACGGCCGAAACCGGAGCGGGGCAGCATGGTGTCGCGGCCGCGACCATGGCGGCGCTCCTCAAGTGCGAATGCGAAGTCTTCATGGGCACGTTGGACGTCGAGCGCCAATCGCTCAACGTGTTTCGGATGAAGCTGCTCGGCGCGAAGGTCACCGCGGTCGATGCCGGCAGCAAAAGTCTCAAAGACGCGCTCAACGAGGCGCTGCGCGACTGGATCGCGACCGTGCGCACGACTTACTACCTGATCGGCTCGACCGCCGGACCGCATCCGTACCCGATGATCGTCCGCGACTTTCAGTCGGTGATCGGGCGCGAAGCCCGCCGCCAGATTCTCGCGCAGGAGAAGCGGCTGCCCGACGTCCTGATCGCATGCGTCAACGGCGGCTCCAACGCGATCGGGCTGTTCTACCCGTTCCTCAAGGACACCGGCGTGCGAATGATCGGCGTCGAGGCCGGCGGCCTGGGACTTAACGGGCCGATGCACGCGGCCACACTGAATGCCGGCAGCGTCGGAGTGCTGCACGGAAATCGCACTTACCTGCTACAGGACGAGCTGGGGCAGATTCGCGAGACCCATTCGATCGCGGCGGGCCTCGACTATCCGGGCGTCGGTCCGGAGCACAGTTATCTTAAGGATGTTGGCCGGGCCGAGTACGCGACGGCGACCGACGCCGAAGCGCTCGACGGGCTCAAGATTCTCTCCGAGACCGAGGGGATCATTCCGGCGCTGGAGAGCGCGCATGCGGTGGCGCACGCGGTGAAACTCGCGCCCACGCTGGCGAAGGAACAAATCGTGATCGTCAACCTGTCGGGCCGCGGCGACAAAGACATGCTGAGCGTCGCGAAAGCGCTCGGCGTTTCCTTGTAACAGGGTCAAAAGGTAGCGGGGTTAAAAAAGTGGCGAAGCCAAATCGAGCGGGCCGAATCGAACGCAAGTTCCGCGAGTTGCAGGCGCGTAACGAGGCCGCGCTGATTCCCTTTATCGTCGCGGGCGATCCGGACCTGGAACGCACCGCGGAACTGATCCGCGAGCTGGAAGCCCGCGGCGCGGACCTGATCGAGCTCGCGATGCCGTTTTCCGATCCGATGGCGGACGGGCCGGCCAATCAGCGAGCGCACGCCCGCGGCCTCGCCGGGGGCGCGTCGCTGACGGCGATTCTCGCCTTGGTGGCAGAGCTTAGAAAGCCGAGCGAGGCTCGCAAGGCAATCGAAGTCCCGCTGATCCTGTTCGGCTACTTCAATCCGATCTTGCACTACGGATGCGAGCGCCTGTGCGCCGACGCATCCAGGGCCGGAATCGACGGCCTGCTGATCGTCGATCTACCTCCCGAAGAGAGCGCCGAGCTTGCCCGCCCGGCGCGCGCGGCCGGCCTCGACCTGATATATCTGCTCGCGCCCACCACCCAGATCGAGCGCAGCCGCAAAATCGCGCGCGTCGCGAGCGGCTTTCTCTACTACGTCTCCGTCACGGGAGTGACCGGCGCCCGCGCCGATCTGGCCTCGGACCTGGAAGGGCGAGTGCGCGAACTGCGCGCCGTGACCGACTTGCCGATCGGCGTCGGGTTCGGAATCTCGACTCCCGAGCACGCGCACGCGGTTGCCTCGTTCGCCGATGCGGTCGTGGTCGGCAGCGCGCTCTCGACCGTGATCGAAAAGCACGGTAAGTCGCCCGACCTGATCGCCGCGGCCGGCAACTTTGTCGGCGCGATGAAGGACGCGATCAGGTCCGCGCGCGGGCCAGCCTCGATAGCTGCGGCGCCATGAGGTGCGCGGTGATGACGCGCGCGGTTGCTCTGGAGATCTAGTGGCACCAAAAGATGATCGGCCGACTGCGGCTGCCGCGAGCGAATCCGCAGCGGCCAGCGACGAGATCTGGACGAAGTGTCCGTCGTGCAAGGAGATCACCTTTCGCAAGGAGGCCGAACGCAACCTCAACGTATGTCCGAAGTGCGGTTTTCATATGCCGCTGACGGTCGAGCAGCGGCTCTCGATTACGGTCGATCGCGGATCGTGGCACGAGCTTTTCGCCGAGTTGGCGGCCGGCGATCCGCTCGAGTTCGTCGATACCAGACCCTATCCACAACGGCTTGCGCAGGCCCGCCGCAAAAGCGGGCGCAACGACGCGGTAGTCACCGGCGTCGGCGCGATCGAGGGGCGCCGCGCCGCGGTCGGAATCATGGATTTCGCTTTTATGGGCGGCAGCATGGGGCTGGTGGTGGGGGAGAAGCTGGCCCGGCTGTTCGACCATGCGCGCACGGCGCATCTGCCGGTCGTCGTCTTCAGCTCGTCAGGCGGCGCGCGGATGCAGGAAGGTACGCTGTCGCTGATGCAGATGGCCAAGGTCTCGGCCGCGATCGGCCGGCTGCGCGACGCGCGCTTCCCGTATATCGCGGTGGCCTGCGATCCGACTACCGGCGGAGTGGCAGCGTCGTTCGCGAGCCTCGGCGACCTCAACCTGGGGGAGCCCGGCGCGACAATCGGCTTTGCGGGCCGCCGCGTGATCGAGCAGACCACCAGTCAGTCTCTGCCCGAGGACTTCCAACGCGCCGAGTTTCTGCTGGCCCACGGGATGCTCGACGCGATCGTACCGCGCCATCAGATGCGCCACACGCTCGCGATGCTGCTTAAAGTGCTCTTACGCGCGCGTCAGCGCGTGCCTTCACGACACAGCGCGCGCAACTGAAACTTTCGCGCCTTCGGTGCGGAGACTAGAATAGCCGTTCCCCCGGCGTCTTATGGAACGGCTCTCCGATACCCTGGAATGGCTCTACTCGCTCGAAGCGCGCGGCGAGATCTACAAGCTCGAGCGGATGGAGCGCGCGATGGCGCTGATCGGCGACCCGCATCTGCGCCTGCGTGCGATCCATATCGCCGGGACGAAGGGCAAGGGATCGGTTGCCGCGATGCTCGATTCATGTCTCCGCGCCGCAGGCTACCGATGCGGCCTGCATACCTCGCCCCACCTGATCCGGCTCAACGAGCGTATCCGGATCGACGGCGCCGAGATTCCGTCCGACTTGATGCTCGATTATATCGACCGGCTGCGCGCGATCTTCGAGCGTGACGGCCTCGACCTGACCTTCTTCGAATTCACCGTTGCGATGACTTTCCTGTACTTCGCGGAGGCCGGCGTCGAGATCGCGGTGATCGAGACCGGACTCGGCGGCCGGCTCGATTCGACCAACGTGATCCGGCCGTTGCTCAGCGTAATCACGCCAATCGGTTTCGATCACATGGAGCGCCTGGGCTATACGATCCCATCGATCGCGGCCGAAAAGGGCGGCATCATCAAGCCCGGCGTGCCGGTCGTGATCGGCGCGCGCGATCCCGAGGCGCGGGCGACGCTGATTTCGATCGCTGCCGATCGCGGCAGCGCGGTCAGGCTGATCGATCGCGACTTCTCGTATCGATCGCACGCGCCGGCCCATCGGCTCGACTACCACGGCCTTACGCTCGACCTCGAAAACGTGGAGCTTGGCGTGGCGGGTCCGTTCCAGCATGAGAACGCTGCGATCGCGATAGCCGCGATCGAGTCGATGCGGGCGGATGGCCACCGAATCGACCCGCCGGCCATCCGGATGGGACTTGCGGAGGTCAGATGGCCGGGCCGGTTCGACATCGTATCGCGCCGCCCGCTGGTGATTCTCGATGGCGCTCACAACGAGATGAGCGTCCGCGCCCTGCTCGAGACGCTCGCGGTCGAGCTGGGGCCCGAGGTGAAGCCGCGGCTGATATTCGGATGCCTCGCCGACAAGCAATGGGAGCAGATGGCGAATTTGCTGCGCACCCGGATCAAGGACGTGACGCTCACCCGGTCGAAACCCAAGCGGCCGCTCGATCCCGAGGCGCTCGTTCCAATGTTCAGTGCGTACGTGCCGACGCGAATCGTGATCGAACCGCTCGACGCGATCGGGCAAGTGATGGCGGAGGCGTCCCCCGATGAGGTAATACTCGTGACCGGCTCGGTCTACCTCGTTGGGGAAGTCTATCCGTGGTTCTTGTCCCGCCAGGGCCGTCAAGGGCTATTCTCTGAAGCCGCTCCGTAAATTGATTTGGGCGGCGGTCTGTCCGCTGCTGATCCTCGCGGCGCCCGGCTCGCTGCGCGCGCAGAACGCCCAAGGCTTCCGGGCGTTGGAAGTTTCGCATCAGGACCTTCCGGCGTACGTGAGCGGGACCGAATTCGTCTACGACTACAAGACCGACACCATAGTCGCGCGCGGCGACGCGATACTGACCCAGGGTCCGACCGTGATCCGCGCCGACGAGCTCGACTATACCCGCAACCGTCGCGAGGCGCGGGCTTACGGCCACGTCAATATCAAGGATCCCGAAATGCTTATCACCGCCAGCCAGGCCGAGCTCAACCTGGACGACGAAACCGGCCGCCTGCTCGACGGCGACGTCCGGCTGAGCGGCGACAACTACCATCTGGTGGGAAAAGAGATCACCAAGTTGTTCGGCCAGCACTACCAGGTGCGCCACGGCTCCTTTACGACCTGCGGATGTGAGGGCACGCCGTCGTGGAGGATCACCGCCGATCAGATCGACGCGCATATCGGCGGCACCGGCACGGTCAGCGGCGCCCATCTCGATATCCTCGGTTACCCGGTTCTGCCGCTGCCTTACGCGGTCTTCCCGGCCGACAGCGAACGCTCGAGCGGGTTGCTAGCACCGCGCATCGGCGAGTCGGGTCTGCGCGGCTTCCAATACTTTCAGCCGTACTACCTCGCGATCGACAAAAGCTCCGATGCCACGCTCGCGTTCGACGTGGAGAGCAAAGAGCGGGTCGGCTTCCTCGGCGAATACCGGCTGATGAACGGCCAGGACGACTATTTCCGGCTGACCGGCGGGTACATGGATGAGAGCATCAACGGCAACCCCGCGGGCGACGTGGTCGACGATCAGATCTCGGATCAGCACGTCCCGCTCGATCGGTACGAGATAATCGCCAACACGCGCCAGCATCTGACGCCCGATCTGACCGCCTACGGCGATACGGTGACGGTCAGCGACAGCCTCTACCTGCGGGATATGAACGTGTGGACGCTCTCGCGCGGCTACGGCGGCAACTTCGGCGTGACGCGCGATGCAATCTCCCATTTCGGCTTGCTCGATAGCTTCGACGACGGATTTCTGCGCCTGGATGGGATCTGGAACGAAGATCTGATCCAGGATCAGCAGTTCACGCTGCAGACTCTGCCCGAGTTGCTGCTCAGCGGGCGCCAGGACCTGGGCGGCGGCTTCGCCTACTCCGACTACGATCTCCAGGCCGTCGACTTCTGGCGCCAGACCGGGGTCAGAGGAACGCGCTTCGACTTCAACCCGCGCGTCACGGTGCCGTGGCGGATTAGCGACTACCTGGCCGGATTCGCAACTCTCGGCGGGCGCGAGACCGTGTACGACACTTCGGGCCACGATGTCGAAGTGACTCCGGTCGGAACCGACGGACTCTCATACAACAACAGCCTCGCGCTCGGCGGCCTCAACCCGGGCGGCTTGCGCACCCGCGAGTTGCTCTACGGAAGCGCCGGCGTTTCGAGCGAGATCGAGAAGATCTACGACCTCAACTGGGGGTCGATCGAAAAGCTCAAGCACACTATCGAACCGGTAGCGACCTACAGCTTCGTGCCGAAGGTCGCCCAAGGCAGCCTGCCGCTCTATGATGAAACCGACCGCGTCAATGCGCGCAGCCTGGTGAGCTACGGCGTGATCTCGCGGTTCTTCGTCAAGATGTCGCCCGAAGCCTCGCCGGCGCAGCCGGGCGCCAACCGCTCCGAGGACGACCTGGACGACGATTCCAGCGAAATCGAAGAGGTTTCCGGGAACGGTAATGGCGAGTGGGTGCGCGAGGTCGGAAACCTGAGCCTGCTGCAGGCCTATGACCTGACGCATACGATTACCTCGGCGGGATCGCATATGTCGGATCTCGATCTCGGGGCGACTCTCTTTCCGACCAGTATCGCGTCGTTCGGGAGCGGCGTCGGTTACAATCCGCAGAGCGAGAGGATCACCGGCGCCAACGTAAATCTGACTCTGCGCCCACCGTGGGTCCCGGCTCGGCAGTCGCTTTACATGGGGCGCGCCGCGACCGGTCCGTTTCTGGAAATCGCGTACAACTTCGTCGGCGGCAACGCGGCCAGCCAGGCCTTTAGCGCGCGCGTCTACTACGAGCTGTTCGATCGGATAGGCGTGTATTACGCCCCTCTGTACGATATCGCTGGCGGCAAGCTGCTCTCGGCTGAATACGGCTTGCGGATCAAGTCGAAGTGTAACTGCTGGGCGCTCGACTTCGGCGTGAGCGATACCACCAATCCGAACGAACTTGGGTACCAGTTCCAGCTCACGCTCGGCGGGCTCGGCTCGATCGGGCAGAACCCGTTCGGCCGCAATCCCTTCCGAAATTACTACGGCGGCACGAGCAGCGTCCTGCCGTCAGTCTCGCCGTCACTCTCGCCGCAATAGCGCACCGCGTCGCCGCTCCTGTTGCTGCTCTGAAACAAACCCGCGATTGCGCTCGCATCGCTGCCGCTTGCCCGAAGTCCCGACCGCTCAACGCGCTGCATAGTGCATTTGAAGCGCTTGGCACGCCGAGTGCTCAAAAAAAGACGCGTTGCAGGCCCCGATGCAGTCACCAGCGATAGACCTGGCCAATCGATCGCTTTTGCAAACGCCGCCGGATGCCGCAGCCGGGAATCGCCGGCGCCAGCAGCGCATCCTGGCGATCATCTGGATCGCGGTACTGGCCGCATTCGCCACGATGCTCTCTGGGCTGCGCGCGCGCCAGAATCAACTTGACTTCAGCCATTACTACACCTCCGCGATGGCCCTGCGCGCGGGGCAAGACCCATACACCACCGACCTGACCCTCTACGCTGCGAAGGCCGGGCTCGATATCGAGCACATCAACCATGCCGACTATCCGCCGACATTCGTGCTGTGCTCCGAATTACTGACGTTCTTCCCGGCGCCGATCGCATATTGGATCTGGATCGGCGTGAGCGTGATCGCGCTTGGCGCGGCGCTGCGCATCCTGCTGTCGGGACTGGCCCGCGACGACGGGATTATGGCCTGGATGCTCGCGGCGCTCGCGCTGATGTATCCGCCGATCCGGGAGCATTTCTATTTCGCTCAGAGCCAGATTCTGATCCTGCTGATGGTCGCGCTTGCCGCGCGAGCGATGGAGCGGGACGAAGATCGTGCCGCCGGGATGCTGCTCGCGTTCGCGACGCTGTTGCGCGTATTCCCGGGGCTGCTGGCGGGATATCTGATCGTGCGGCGCCGATGGCGCACGCTTGGCTACATGGCGATTGGCCTGGCGATCGGCGCCGTCGCGACGCTCGCGCTGGCCGGTGTCAGCCCGAGCCTGGGCTTTGTGGGGCGGCTCGATTTTCTGACCTCCGAGCATTGGACGTACCGATACTCCAATATCGCGCTGGGTTCGTTCGTATCCCGCCTGTTCGGCTATGGCTTCGGCGTTTCGCCGTCCGCCCGTCTCGATCTGGTCCGCAAATTCGCCGCGAGCGCGTCGCGAGCCGGCCTTCTTGCGCTGACCGTGTGGGCGACCAGGTCGCCGGGACGCGGGCAGGATCGACGGGCGCTTTCACTATGGATCGTCGCGATGATCATGCTCTCGCCCACGGCCTGGTTCCATTATCTTGTGCTGCTGCTGATGCCGCTCATCGAGGTCGTATCCGACGCACGCGACGGACGCGCGAGCCGGCGCGCGGCGGCGATGGCGGCGGCGAGCTACACGCTCACGCTGGTCGCTACGATTCTCGCGTCGTTGCTAAGAGGCGGACTCGGACCGATCGCTGAAGCATTGCTCGAAGAGACTCAGTTCGTATCGCTGGCGATGGCGTATCTGGCCGCGTACTGGCTGGTGCGCGACCCGCCGCAGCTCAATCCCGCCGCATCTGCCGATCGATCGGTGCGCGCGGCATATGCGTCGAGCCCGAAGGCGCTCTACCCGGCATCTTCATGACATCGCTGTCTACCAACGAGAGTGCGCGCCGACCTTGGGCGCCATCGGATATCTGGCGGCGTGCGCACGTCCTGGTCGATCGGAACTCATTTGCTTTCACCGCGATTACGATTGGTCTGCTCGCGATGGTTGTGGCCGATACGTTCCGCGGATGGTTCTTCCGAATCGGGTCGCCGGCCACTTGTGACTACGGACCCGCGCAACTGGCGATGCGCGTCGGCATGTTCGTGAGAGGCGGTCCATTGTACGGCGACTTCCGCGTGCCGCCGTACCTGGTGTTGCCCTATGGCCCGGTCGTTCCGGTCATGGCGGCCGCGCTGAGCCGCCTGTTCGGGACCGGCCCGCTTGCTGCGCTGGAGGGTGGCCGTCTTCTGACTATATTTTCCAGCCTCGCGGTCTGCCCGCTGATCTTCCTGCTCGCGCGGCGGTTTGGCGTGGGACGGAGCGCTTCGACTATCGCAGCGCTCGCTTTCATCGTCTCGCCGCTGGTGCAGATTTGGGGCTTCGAATTCAGGGTCGACATGCCCTCATTGGCTTGCCAGTTGGGAGGGCTGTATCTGTTCCAGGCGGGCCTTGAGTACCAGGCTGTCGCGCTGTTCGTCGGAGCCTTCTTTATCAAGCAATTCCGGATCGCCGGCATCACGGCGGTAGTGCTGTTTTGCTGGCTCAGCGGCGATCGCAGGCGCGCAGTCAGGCTGAGTGCGGTCTGGCTTGCGGCGATCGTTCTGCTGACCGCGATCCTCCAGTTGATCTTCCCCTTCTATCTGCTCAACACATTTGGGACGCTCGACTCTCCTTACGATTTGGGCGCCGTCCCGCGATTCTTCGACGATCTACTAATCTACAACCCGGGCCTGGTCACCCTGGCTGCGATGGCATTGATCAGGAGGCGCGCGCTGAAGAACCTCGAAATATGCTTCCTGCTTGGAGCGCTGGCCCAGGACGCCGGCGCCTCGCTGCACTGGGGCAGTAATTCCTACTACTTCATGACCACGCTCGCCGCCTTGACCTTTTTCGCGGCGGAAGCTCTCGACCGCCTGCGCGAGCAAGCCGCCAGGCTGACGGCGCTTGCGCAGGCGGGTATCTCAGCGGCGATCGTGCTCGCGCTGGTCCCTTGGTGGGCTACGGCGGGGCACGGCTTGCAGCACGTGTATCAGATGGCGCACGGTGAGTTCGGCTCGACCGCGAAATCAGTTCCGTGGGGTGCTGAAGCACTGCAGCGGCTCAAGGCGATTCATGGACGGGTCCTTACCGATCTGCCGGATTTGGCGCTCGTCAATCCATCGGGCAACGTCGAGTTTCTCGAGTTGCCGTTGGGCCTTATGCGCGCGCATGGGCTGTTCAACGACCATGTTCTGATCGAGGAAATCGAGGCCCGAAAAATCGGCGGATTCGCTCTGGACGATCAGTTGCTCAAACGCGAATGGCGCGGGCGAACTTTCTTTTGGCCGGAACTTGGTCAGGCTGTTTCGCGCAACTACACGCTCGTGCGCGATCCCTCGGGCCACGCGGTCGGTCCTCCCTTTCTGATGGTGCCGAAGGCCGGTCGCTGACCCTTGCGGCTTTGATCGCTGGGCGTTAGCGTCGTCAGACGACCACCGAGGTCGTGTCCAGATGAGTGACTATCACGACAAAACCGGGCCGTCGGCTACCATAGATGTCGCCGGCCTCAAACGCTTCATCCGCGATCGCAATCTCGGCGCGGCAGATGATCTGCGCTCCGAGAATGTCTCGTTCGGCCATTCGAACGAGGTTCACCTGGTCCATTTCGACGGCAAGTCGTGGGCGCTCAGGCGTCCGCCGCGAGGGCCGCTGCTGCCCACCGCGCACGACGTGATTCGCGAATATCGGGTGCTCAAGGCATTGCAGGAAACCAGTGTTCCGGTCCCGCGGGTCTACGCGGTGTGCGACGACAGCAGTTATATCGGCGCGCCGTTCTTTCTCATGGAGTACATGCACGGCGAGGTGATTCGCGCCGACGGCCGGCCCACCGCGATCGCGACGCCGGCGGATCGCCGCGCCGTAAGCGAGGCGATGATCGATCTGCTGGTGGCGCTTCAGGCGGTCGATTGGCGCGCCGCCGGCCTGGAGGGTTTCGGGCGGCCCGACGGCTACCTTCAGCGGCAGCTCAAGCGTTGGACCGATCAACTCGAGCGGACGGTTCCTCACACGCGGCCGTTGCCCGTGATGGAAAACGTCAAGCAGTGGCTCGGCGCACGACTGCCCGAGTCGCCCTCCGCAACCATCGTGCACGGCGACTTCAAGCTCGACAACGTGATGTGGAACGTCTCAGGCGTGCCGCGCGTGATCGCACTGTTCGACTGGGAGATGTCGACTATCGGCGATCCGCTCGCGGACCTGGGCTGGATGCTGACCTACTGGCCCGATCCAACTGGTCCAACTGGAGCGATCACGGCTGCGATAGCGGCCGGCGCGGGATACCTGACGCGCGGTGAGATGATCGAGCGGTACGAAGCGAAGACCGGACGCACGATGCGCCACTTCGCCTTCTATGAAATCTTCGCGATGTTCAAGCTCGCGATCATCCTGGAGGGCAGCTACGCCCGTTTCCTCCACGGACAGGCCGACGATCCGATGTTCGCCGAGCTGAAGGCGCGCGTCCCCGCGCTCGCCGACGCAGCCTGGGCGCGCTGCGAATCTTCGCGCGGGTGAGCGGCAGTCCTCGCCCCGACTCAGCGGTTGGGCAGAATCGAAACACCCTCGACTGACATAAGCCTTCGATCGGCGGTCACAAGCGTGAGATCAAACACTCTCGCGGTGGCGGCGAGAAGTCGATCTATAGGGTCTCGGTGTGCCAGTTGGATGTTGCGGGCTTCGATCGCTACCTCGTTCGTAAGAGGAGCCTCTATGAGCGATGCCCTCGCCACGCTGGATCGCACCCAATCGTCGAACGGCGCGCTGATCGCCAGCGGTCCTTTCTCGTGCAGAAGTAGAGCCTCCCAGATGCTGAGCGGCGACAACCAGAGCTCGTTGTCACTATCCTGAAGCGCATGTGCGACACGGCGTCCAAGATTCCCCGGCTCGCCCAGGCTCCACAGCCAGATGTGCGTGTCGAGGAGAAGCTTCAATCCTTCAGAGCGTCCCAGTCGCTTTCGTCGGAAGCGGGCGAGACAATATCGCCAGTGATGCGCATCGTGCCCGCCATCGAGCCGAGCCAGCGCTTCGGGCGCTTGGTTGCGCGTGGCGGAACGACTTCGGCCACCGGCTTGCCGAAGCGGGTGACGAGGACGGGCTTACCGGTGCGCTGAACCCGCTTCAGGACCTGAAGGCAAGTTGCCTTGAACTTGGATACGGCGATCGCTTCCATAAATAAGATTTAACCATGGTCATTGACTATGGTCAAACCCACGTTGCTCACACCGCCGATGAGCGGCGGGCGATGCGGCTGGCTAGCAGGAACATTACCGCCGCGAAACAGAGCGCGATCGCGAACGACGCGGCGAAGTTCGGCCGGGCGCTCAGCGCGCCCGGCTCGGCAAGGTACAATCCGTCGCGCAGCGCGGTCATTCCGTAAGTCAGCGGATTGAGCCGCATCGTCCATCCCAGCCATCCCGGCGCCCCCTCGGCGGGAAAGAACGCGCCCGACAGAAGCCAGATCGGTATCAGGATCAGGTTCATGATCGCGTGAAAACCCTGCGTGGACTCGATCCGCCAGGCGATCGTCAGCCCGATACTGGTGAGCGCGAACGCGATCGCCGCCATCGTCACGATCGAGACCACGACCGCTCCCGTGCTCAGATGGATTCCCGCCAGCGGCGCCAGCACCAGAAAGACGATTCCCTGACCGAGCGCCAGCGTGGTTGCGCCGAGCGCCTGGCCCATCACGACCGTCTCGCGCGAGATCGGCGCGACCAGCACGCCCTGAAGAAAGCCTTGCTTGCGATCCTCGACGGTCTGGATCGTCGCGAAGATCGCGGTGAAGAGCAGCACCAGCACGATCACGCCGGGGTAGAAGTACTCGACGTAGTTGATTCCGGCCGGCATCCCGCTGGGGCGAAACGACGCTTTCAGTCCGGCGCCGAGCAGCGTCCAGAACACCAGCGGTTGCAGGAACGCTCCGATGAGCCGGCTGCGCTGGCGCCGAAAGCGCGTGATCTCGCGCCACCACAGCGTCGCGACCTGGATTGCGGCGTCCCTCATTCGTCGCGCTCCGAGGGGTCCGCGGAAAACCGATGGCCCGTCAGGTGGACGAAGACATCTTCGAGCGTCGGCTTGCCGAAAGTGACCGAATCGATTTCGTCGCCGAACGCGTCCACCACCTCGCGTACCAGCTCATGCCCGCGCTGGCGCTCGATCCGGATCGTGCCGTCGACGACGACGGCCTTGAGCCGCATCCGCTGCGTCAGTCTCTGCGCAAGCGCCTCAGGAGAATGCGAACGGATCACCACCACGTCGCCGCCCACGCGATCCTTGAGCTCGCCCGGCGGCGCGAGCGCGACCAGCCGTCCTTCGTGGAGAACGCCGATTCGATCGCATCGCTCGGCCTCTTCCATGTGATGGGTGGTGAGCACGATCGTCGCGCCGTCGCGCTCGCGCAGATGCGCCAGATGGTTGGCGAACTCGCGGCGCGCGGCCGGGTCGAGGCCGGTGCTCGGCTCGTCGAGCAGGAGAATTTCCGGCTGATGGAGCAACGCCTTGGCCAGCTCGACACGGCGCTGAAGTCCGCCGGAAAGCGTTTCGACCAGGTCGCCGGAGCGCGCCTCCAAATCAAATCGCGCGAGCACTGCGGCGATTCGCTCGCGCAGGCGGCGGCCGATGATTCCGTAAAGATGCCCGTGATGGCTCAGGTTCTCGGCCAGGGTCAGCTTGCCGTCGAGGCTCGGATGCTGAAAGACGACGCCGAGCCGGCGGCGGACTGCGGCGGTCTCGCCGCGCAGGTCATGGCCGAGCATCGCGGCCGACCCCGATTGGAGCGGTACCAGCGTCGAGAGCAGCTTGAAGAGCGTGGTCTTGCCGCCGCCATTGGGGCCGAGGAAGCCGAAGATTTCGCCGCGCGCGATCGAGAAGCTCACGTCGCTGAGCGCCTGGCGCTCGCCATAACAGAAGCCGAGCGACGCGACTTCGATCGCATCGGATGCTTGAGTGGCCTCGGCGCGAACTCGCGCCGGCGGGCTGGCGACGGATACCTGGCTCATGTGGGCGTGTCGGTCGATTATCGCGCCCCGACGACGCGCGAGCAAACCGGGCGGGTAGCCGTGTCGGAGCCCGCAAGCTATATTGTCAATACCGACGCATACCGTGCTCTCAACCGTTGCGAAATGCGCCGGTGGTCGCCCGCGATGACAACCGACCGGATAGAAATTAATCCAAACGTGATGATGGGCAAGCCCGTCATCAAGGGAACGCGAATCACGGTCGAACTCGTGCTCCGCAAGCTCGCGGAAGGGGCCACGGAGGCGGATCTGCGCGACGCCTATCCGCGGCTGACGGGCGAAGACATCCGGGCCGCGATCGCGAACAAATCGCGCGAGTAACGGTTCGGTTTCCCTTCCCTTCAACTCGCAGCAAAGGGAATCGCTCCGCGTAGATTCCTCGCGGCGCGTTCGGAATGACGGAAAAGATTCTTCGCTTTTAGATGTCATTCCGAGCGAAAGCATGCGCCGGGGGGGGCGATGCTGGAGCGAGGCATCTACGCGGAGCGATTTGCCTGCCTTCCCCGTTAGGCAAAACCCGGGGGGCAAAGGGTCGCCACCTAGTCGCTGGCCAGCTTGCAGCAGCGGCTGGTGAAGACCGGCGGGCAGCTCATTAAGCACGCGCGCTACTATTGGCTACTACTGGCGGAGAGCCACCTGACGAGACGGTTGTTTGGCAGTATGCTCCTGCGGATAGCCGGGCTGTCCCTTCCGGCGGGGTAGCGGAGGCTGTGGCAGCCGGGAAATCGATCTGGAGTCACCAGGGACGGAGGGGTGTCTGACAAAAGCGGATGGGAAGGCCGCAGCCAGCAGTTTCGGGACTCGCG
>Ga0209415_10009354_pt1 | contig 16838 bp, 16 predicted proteins | sample PeaSoiSIISIP2007_FD_187696 | JGI IMG/M metagenome (GOLD analysis project Ga0209415, IMG submission 187696) | Peat soil microbial communities from Weissenstadt, Germany - SII-SIP-2007 (SPAdes) (version 2) | ecosystem: Environmental > Terrestrial > Soil > Wetlands > Peat | place: Germany... | reverse complement strand
TGCTCGACGGATTGGGAACAGCTTTCCGGAGTGGCGAGATCGACGGTGATGAGGCCGCAGGCGGCACCGGTATTTTGCAAGTCACTCTGCAGTTGTTTGCCAGCCTCGGCATCACGGCCGACGATGATTGGGATTGCGCCTTCGGCGGCGCAAGCGTGCACGATCGCGGCGCCAATCCCTTTGGCGCCGCCGGTGACGATGATGACTTTATCTTTCAGTTGCAGGTCCATGCGTTAGCCTCGCAGGTTGAAGAAACCGCCGTCGATGGGATAGTCCACGCCCGTAATGAATTCGGCTTCGTCCGAACATAAGAACAAGGCAAGGGAAGCAACTTCGGCGGGCTCGGCCATGCGGCCAATCGGTTGCGCCTTGGCCAGCTTGTCAAACATCTCGTGCTCGCGGCCGGGATAGTGTTTCTGCAAATAGGCGTCGACAAACGGGGTGTGAACCCGCGCCGGCGAAATGCAATTGCAGCGGATGTTGTGGGCGAGGTAATCACGGGCCACAGAATAGGTCATGGCGATGACCGCTCCCTTGCTCGTCGAGTAGGCGAAGCGGTCGGGAAGGCCGGACGATCCGGCAATCGAGGCCATATTCACAATCACTCCGCCGCCGTTGTTCTTCATGTGCCCGACGACCGCGCGCATGCAGTTATAGAATCCCTTGACGTTGACTCGAAGAACGTTGTCGAAATCCTCTGGGGTGGTGCTCTCGATGGTGCCGATGTGCGAGATTCCCGCATTATTAATAAGGATGTGAATGCGCTGCTGGCCGAACAATCCCGCGAACTTGGCGGTCACGTCCTGCTGGTTGGTCACATCGCAGAGATGGGCGGAGGCGGTACCGCCAGCGGCAACAATCTGCGCACAGGTAGCGGCGGCAGCCGCTTCGTTTACGTCAAGGATCCGAATGACCGCGCCCTGCGCCGCGAATTTCAAAGCGATGGCTTGGCCTATGCCGCTGCCGCCGCCTGTGACCACCGCGACTTTGCCATCAAGGCGGAAGTTGGGCGTGTTCGTTTCCTGATCGGTCACAGGGAAACGCCTCGTTTCCAGGGAATGAAATCTTCCTGAGCCTTCTGCTCGGCCTTGGTTCGCACTTCGCCGCTGGCCACCTGGATCACAAGATCGAGAATGGCTTCGCCCATCTGCTCGATGGTTTTTTCTCCGGCAACGACCGCCCCGGTATCGATGTCGATGATATCGTGCATGCGTTCAGCCAAGATTGAGTTGGTGGAGAGCTTGACGACCGGAGCGATAGGATTGCCGGTCGGCGTGCCGAGACCGGTCGTGAACAGCACCACGCTTGCACCGGCGCCGACTTGTGCGGTCACGCATTCTACGTCGTTGCCCGGCGTGCACTGCAGATTCAGGCCGGGAACGGTCGAGTACTCCGGATAATCGAGAACCGCGGTGACCGGCGACGTGCCGCCTTTTTTTGCCGCTCCGGCTGATTTCATGGCGTCGGTCAAAAGTCCGTCGCGCATGTTGCCCGGGGATGGATTCATGTCGAAGCCGGAACCCACGGCTGCGGCGCGGGCAGCATAAGCACGCATCAGTTGGATAAAACGATTGCCGACATCTTTGCTTTTGCCGCGATTGATGAGTTCCTGTTCCACTCCGCACAACTCGGGGAATTCGGAGAGAATCGTTCGGCCGCCGAGAGCGGCGAGCAGGTCAGCAGTGTGTCCGATGGCGGGATTGGCCGAGATGCCGGAGAAACCGTCCGAGCCGCCGCACTTCAAGCCGGCGCACAAGTCGGCGAGGGGAGCGGGAGTGCGCTGAGCCTTACTAGCTTCGACCAGGCCAAGGAAAGTTTGGCGGATCGCCTCCGACATCATCGCCGCTTCAGAGCCGCTGCGCTGCTGCTCGAGGATGATCAAAGGCTTGTCGAACTTAGGATTGCGCTTGCGAAGTTCGTCGCGCAGGATGGCAATTTGCGCGTGCTGGCAGCCCAGGCTCAGGACGGTGGCTCCCGCGACGTTGGGGTGGTGAATGTAGCCAGCGATCAAGCCGCAGAGGTTGTTGGAATCTTCGCGAGTGCCGCCGCAGCCGCCTTCGTGCAGTAAAAAGCGAATACCGTCGACGTTCGGGAAAAGACGGTCTCGTGCCGGAACCGCTTCGGCGCTGCTGGGTGCTATGTACTTCGCCTGTCCTGCCCGATATTGCGTTGCGAGTTCGGCGACCTGCTGGCGGTAGAGTTGGGGCGCAGCAAAGCCGAGCTCTTCTTCGAGCGCCTGCTTGAGAACTTGTATGTTCTTGTTTTCACAAAAAACCAAGGGAACGACGAGCCAGTAATTGCGGGTGCCGACCTGGCCGTCGGAGCGGCGATATCCCAGAAAAGTCTGGCGCTGGCGGCGCGAGACATCAGGCGGCGTCCAGTGAAAGTCGCCCGCTTGCTCCTGGAAGGGCGCGGCCTGGTGCTGGATGTTGCTGGTCGTGAGCAGTTCCCCCGTGGCGATGGGCTTGACGGCACTGCCGACCAGAACGCCGTACATCATGACATCGCCGCCGACGTCGAGGCCTCGCAGAGCGAACTTATGCTTGGCGGGAACATTCTTTGGAAGAGCGTAAGTCCGGCCACCGAATTCGATCGGTTCGCCGGCTTTCAGATCGGTGAGGGCGATCAAGACGTTGTCGCGGGAATCGAGTTGGAGCACGCGGAGGGGCATCGCAGTTTTCGAGCCCGCCCATTGTAAAGCATCCGCACCGCGAAGCACGCGGAGGATATCAGCTCGCGGCCAGCCGCCAAAACCGTTGTGCGTTGCCCCCGAGCACAGCTTCCTGGCTTTTCGGATCTTGCCGCAGCAGGTAAGTCTTCACCACCTCGACCCCTTGCGCATAGGATGCCGCCACAAGGCAGACCGGCCAGTCAGAGCCCAGCATGAGCCGATCCGGTCCGAACGATGCGAAGGCGACGTCGAGATAGGGAACGATCTGTTCGGGTCGCCAGCGCTGCCAGTCGGCTTCAGTGACCAGCCCCGACAATTTGCAGAAAACGTTGGGGAATTGGGCCAGCCGCCTGATGCCATGCGCCCAGGAATCTATGTTGCCGCTCTTGATGGCCGGCTTGGCCAGATGATCGAGAACGAAGCGCTGGCGCGGGAAACGCTCCACAAATTCGGCGGCCACCGGGAGGTGCTTCGTGTAAATCAGAATGTCGTAGGCCAGATCGAACTCTTCGAGTGCTGAAACGCCACGCAGGAATTCTGGTTGCAGCAGGAAGCGATCGTCGGGCTCGCTCTGCACGATGTGGCGGACGCCGACCAGCTTCGGATTTCGAGCCAGCGACTTCAACTGCGAACGAATGTCCGGGGATCGCAGGTCGACCCAACCCACAACGCCGAGAATCCAAGGCGAGCGCTCGGCTAACGCCAGCAGCCAGCGGGTTTCTTCCACGGTCTGACGTGCCTGCACCGCAACAGATCCGTGGAAGCCGACGCTGTCAAGTTCGGGCTTCAGATCCGCGGGCAGAAAATCGCGTTGCAGTTCGGCCATGGACTGATCGATCCAGTCATATTCGGCGGGGCTGTAGATCCAGAAGTGTTGGTGGGCGTCAATGTGCGTGGGTCGCATCGGTGCCTAATCGTAGCATTCACTCGGAGCGAGCAAACACTTCTCGACTTTTACTCACCGCCGAATTCGATCACTCGCAAGTCTGCAGCACGCCGCCAGACCCCCGTGACACTCGTCACAAACTGGGGTGCCGATGATCACAGACGGACCTGTCGAAGAGATTTAGTTTTTGAGGCGAAATCGGACCAAGTCGGTCCAATTTGGGAATTTCATGCAAATCACTCGCGCTTCGGATTACGCCGTCCGCGTGATGATTCATCTGGCCGGGCTACCCCCGAATTCCACCGTGCAGCAGTCGGTGCTGTCGCAGGCGACGGATGTCTCAGGGCACTTTCTGTCGAAAGTGCTGCAGCAGTTGGTGCGTTCGAGACTCATTCGGTCGCAACGCGGCTCGGGTGGAGGGTTTGCGCTGGCCGTGCCGGCGGCGGGCGTTTCGCTGCTGGATGTAGTCGAGGCGATCGAAGGGCCGATGCGGCTGAACCAGTGCATTGAGGAAGGCCCGTCGTGCGAGCGGAAGTCGTGGTGCCCGGCGCACCAGATTTGGGCGGAAGCGCAGGCTGCGGTCGTGAACGTTCTGGGCGCAGCTTCCATGGCGAGTCTGGCCGCTCAGGCCAAAGCGGATTCGGGAGCGAACTATCGCTTGCACGAAAGGCCGGTCTGGATTTCAGGAGTGCCGCGAAAGAACAGCGCGAAGCGGGCTCCACGCACCCAGGGCCGGGTATAGCCGATGGAATTTACTTGGATCACGATCATCGCCAGTTTGTGCATGGGAATCGGCGCGCTGCTGGTGTTTGTGTTTGCGGTGAAGAAAAACTACTTCAAACACCTGGAAGACGCCAAGTATCAGATGTTCTGGTCGGACGTGGAGGAGTTGGCCGACTCGCCCCCACGAGTGAAGGAGAAACAGGAGAAGAAGAATGAAGACCCCAGTGAAACCCGCGATTGAGGAAACCGGAGACGCGGTGACGCGGCGGAAAGCTCTGTCGTGGCTCAGCGGCTTCGGACTGTTCGGCTCGCTGATCATCACGGTTTTTTCCAACCTGATCTTTATCAAGCCGCGCGCCACCTACGGGCAGCCCAATCGCTTTTCCATTGGCAAGCCCGAGGACTTTCCTTCGGGGGCTCGCGTTTCGCTGGATGCGCGTCGGGTCTGCATCGTGCGCGACGGCGACAAAGTGGCCGCGATCTCGACCACCTGCACGCATCTGGGATGCATCGTTTCCGTTTCAGAGACCGGGTTCGCCTGCCCCTGCCACGGTTCGCACTACGACCAGGATGGCAACGTGACGGGCGGTCCGGCGCCGCGAGCCTTGCCGTGGTTCCAGGTCAGCCTGGCGCCCAATGGCGAAATCGAAGTCGACAAAGACACAGAGATTGAAGCGGGGAATTACTTGCGAGTATGAGCAACCAAGTATGAGCAACCAAACGACATCACGCTCCTGGAAATCGCTGCTCGATCTGCCAGAAAATGTCTGGCGGTCGATCTTCCGCAACCCGCTCCCTTCGTCCGATCTGGGGCGAGCCTCGACGAGCTTCACTAACTTCTTTCTGCATCTGCATCCGGTCAAGGTTCACCGCAACAGTCTGCGGGCAACGTACACGCTGGGCCTGGGACTGATTTCATTTTTTCTCTTCTTCATTCTGGTGGTGACCGGCATTTTGCTGATGTTTTATTACGTGCCTTCAACCACGCAGGCGTACGACCGCATGCTTGACCTGCGCGGTACGGTGGCATTCGGAATTTTTCTGCGCAACATGCATCGCTGGTCGGCGCACGGCATGGTAGCTGTGGTTTTTCTGCACATGTGCCGCGTCTTCCTGACGGGTTCCTACAAACCGCCGCGCGAATTCAATTGGGTGATTGGCGTCTTGTTGCTGCTCGTCACCTTATTTATGAGTTTTACCGGCTACCTGCTGCCCTGGGATCAACTCGCATTCTGGGCGATCACGGTTGGGAGTTCGATTGCTGGCTACGCGCCGCTGGTGGGCAAGCAAGTGAAGTTCATCCTGCTGGGCGACACGACGGTCGGCCAGGAGGCGCTGCTTCGCTTTTATGTGTTGCACGTCGCAGTGCTGCCGGTCGTGCTCTCGCTGCTGGCCGCGATTCATTTCTGGAGAATTCGCAAAGATGGCGGCCTCTCGCGTCCGGTGGAAGAAGATGCGCTTCCCGCCGATGCTTCGTCCCCCTCGGTAGAAATCGTGCAGGGACCGGCCGTGGTGATGGCCTCGTCTCCCGCGGCGGCGGCGGCGGCCGCACCCGTGCTGCAGAAACGTCACTACGGGATTCAGGGACTGGTGCGCGGACCGTTTACCAAGATCGGCAACGTTCCGGACCGTTCGGTGTTCGCCTGGCCGAACCTCTTTATGGCAGAGTTGGTCGTTTTCCTGATCACCGTGGCGGGAGTGTTGCTGGTTTCACTGCTTTTCAATGCGCCGTTGGAACAACCGGTCAACATCATGCACCCGCCGAACCCGGCGAAAGCGCCGTGGTACTTCCTCGGACTGCAGGAACAGGTCAGCTATTCGGCGTTCTGGGGAGGAGTGGGCATACCGACGATCGAAGTGCTGCTGCTTCTGCTGGTGCCGTATATCGATCGCAAGGTTGCGGGCGTGGGCCGCTGGTTCGCGCGGGAACGCCTGCTGGCCAATTTCCTGTTCCTGACGTTCGTGATCGTGAACATCGTGTTGATCATCGTCGGCACATTCTTCCGGGGGCCGAACTGGGAGTTCGTTTCGCCCTGGTGATGAAGAACGCGAGGAGAATCTTGAGGAGAACTTTGTGAGCACGCGAGTAACGCTGGCAGTCGTGAGTTTCGTTGTTCTGATCGTGCACGGCATTGTCTTCTACCAACAGTTCTTCAACCGCTGGGAGAAGCACCAGACGGCCTACCTCGAGCAGGCGCGCAGCCTGGCGAAAACCGATACCGAGCGCCGGGCTATCGACGAACGCTCACCGCGCATCGAGCAGATCATCGTTACGCAGTTCGGCGCCACGCAGTCCGGCGACTCTCGCGTGGATCGCTGCACCACCTGCCACATTGCCAGCGACGATCCTCGCTTTCAAGGGCATGCCGAGCCGCTGCGCACGCATCCTTATTCAGCGACATTGGGCGACGTGCAGCGCGACGGCCGCTGGGAGCGGCGCCACAAGTTCACCGATTTTGGCTGCACTATCTGCCACGACGGTCAAGGCCGCGGCCTTGATACGTTCTACGCGCACGGCGAGGACGAGTTCTGGCCCGATCCCATGCTCGGCTATGTCACCCAGGCCGACTGGCATGCTGAATTCAAAGCGAAGCTGACTGGCAAAGAGTACATGCAGGCCAACTGCGCGCAGTGCCACACAGAGGAGAACTTTGCCGGAACTCCACTGGTGCAGCGCGGACGGCAACTGTTCTTCGAAAAGGCCTGCTACGGCTGCCACCGCATCGAAGGCCTGTCGAACGGTACGCTGGGGCCTGATCTCAGCGAAGTAGGCAAGAAATTCAAAGTGAACTATCTCTGGGAGCACACGGTCAACCCGCGCGCATTCCAGCCGACATCGTTCATGCCGAAGTTCGATCTGACCGACGACGAGATCAAGGCTTTGACGGTTTTCCTGAAGAGCCGTCGCGGCATCAACTTTGCCGAAACGTCGCTCGGACAGTATCGCGCGCGGTTGCAACAGACTAAGACCGATGAAACGGCCAAATCGCAAGCCTCGACGGCGCCCACGCCGGTTCGCGGCGAGCAACTGGTTGGCGAACGCTCCTGCACGGCTTGCCATAAACTCGGCGACCACGACGGACATATTGCGCCCGATCTTTCCTACGAAGGATTGATTCGCGATGACGACTGGATGATGGCGCACTTCCGCGAGCCGAAGTCGCGGATTCCGGATTCCATCATGCCGGTGTTCGGATTCGCCGAGCCGGACTTCCGTTCCATCTCAGCCTATCTGAAAACGCGCAGCACTCCGCCTTCGTTCAAGACTGGCGAAGAAATTTACAAGGGGCTGTGCTCCCGGTGTCACGGAGAGAAGGGCGACGGCAAGGGCGTGACCTATCTTTATCTTGATCCGGCGCCGCGCGATCTCACCAAGGTGGCGTTCATGAACAGCAAGCCGGAAGACCGCTTCCTGCAGTCGCTGAAGGCTGGCGTGCCGGGAACCTCGATGCCGCCGTGGGAGCGCGTGCTCACCGAAGAACAGCGGCGTGCAGTGCTGGCGTATGTTTTTCAGACATTCGTCCGCGAGCCGCGGCCGGAACTGAAGGCGCACAAGGTTCCAGAGCAGAATCCGGTGGTGTCCAGCGTGGATTCTATCCACCGCGGCGAGCAGACGTTCCTGCAACGCTGCACTGGCTGTCACGGACGCAAGGCCGACGGCAAAGGGCCGAACTCGCTCGACATCAGCCCACGGCCACGCAACCTGCGCAATTCCTTCTTCGTCAATAACGTGCCGGACCGGCGGCTGTTCGACTCGATTCTCTATGGCGTGCAGGGAACGGCCATGCCGTCGTGGATCGATTACGGGCTCACCCAGAACGATGTTGGCGATCTTGTTAATTTCATTCGCAGTATGAACCCGCAGGCCGGTTCACCCGCCAGTGAGAAGGCGCCAGCGCTCACGTCCCAGGTGAGTCGTCCCAGAGCGATTCAGGAGGTGGTATGCCAGAACAAGGACAGCGGGTGCAGGTAACGCGCTCGATACCGATTGGCGCGGTTCCGTTAGCCGATTCGATTCACGACGACACGACCGCGAAATGGTTTCTGCTCAGCTCGATTACCTATTTCTTTATTGTGGGGATTGTGGCCTTAACCATCGCCGCCAAGTTCGTATGGCCACAGCTGCTGGGCAGCGTTCCTTACCTTTCTTATGGGCGCCTGCGCCCGCTGCACGTCAATGGAATGCTCTTCGGCTGGCTGCTCCCGGCGGATCTCGGCTTGGCGTACTACGTGGTTCCGCGCCTCTGCGGCGTCAAGCTCTGGAGCGAGAAGCTCGGCGTGGCCACGGCCGTGGTGTGGAATGTGATTGTTCTCGGCGCGGTCTATGCCCTGCCTGCGGGATACAACAAAGGTTGGGAGTACGCGGAACTGCCCTTGCCTCTGGTGGCACTCGTCGTCGTGGCGTGGGTGATGTTCGGCATCAACATTTTCGCCACCGTCGCCACCCGCAAGTACGAGCAGATGTACGTCAGCCTCTGGTACACGATGGCGACCATCTTGTGGACCACATTCGTCTACACCACGGGCAACGTCGCCGTCTTCTTCACCACGGGAACCAACCAGGCGAACTTGAACTGGATGTACGTACACAATGCGGTCGGGCTCATCTTCACGCCGATCGGCCTGGCCATGGCGTATTACTTCATCCCCAAGGCTTCGAACACTCCGCTTTACAGCCACAAGCTGTCGATGATCGGCTTCTGGTCGCTGGCGTTCGTCTACGTCTGGACGGGTGCGCACCACATGATTCACGGGCCGATTTCGCAATGGCTGCAGACCATCGCCATCGCGTTCTCGCTCATGCTGCTGATTCCGGTGTGGACGGTGGTCTACAACTTCTTCGCCACCATGAAGGGGCAGTGGCATCAGTTGCGGGACAATATTCCGCTGAAGTTCCTGATGTCGGGCGTCGTCTTCTACTTGCTGACCTGCTTTCAGGGACCGATGCACAGCCTGCGTTCGGTTAACGCGATTGTCTCGAAGACGGACTGGATTCCGGGGCATGCTCACATGGCGCTGCTGGGGTGCTTCTCGTTCTTCGCCATCGCCGGCTGCTACTACGCGATTCCACGAATGTTCAAGACCCCACTTCATTCTGACGCGCTGGCCAACTGGACGTTCTGGTTTTTCATGATCGGTGGACTTGGATTTTTCGTGACGCTCTGGCTGGGTGGCTTCTGGCAGGGATGGCAATGGAATAATCCGTCAATCCCCTTTATCGACACCGTGGTTGCCCTGAAGCCGGTGTGGACAGTGCGCTTCTTCTCGGGAGTGTTGATGTTCGCCGGCATCGCCACATTCCTATTCAACATTCTGGCTACTGTGGTTGGCAGCAGCCAGCCGAACGCACGCACGGCGCCAGCCGTTACCGCCTAAAGGAGGATGCCATGCTACAGAAAACTGACAAAAGTGCCGTTGGGTTCGTGATCGCGGCCCTGGTGTTCTTCTTCATCGGGGGCCTGCTCACCACGGTTGTTCCGCCGATGATCGACAAAAGCTGGTCGAAGCCGTTCGAGAACAACGATCCTTCAAAGGGGCCGACCGGAAAGTTACAGCCGTACACCGAACTCCAACTCAAGGGCCGTGCCATCTATGTGCGCGAAGGCTGCTGGTATTGCCACACCCAGCAGACGCGGACCCTGCTCTCGGACACAAAGCGATCCGGCTGGAAAGGTGTTGACTCACCCGTCTCGACTCCGGACGAGTTTGTCTACGACAGCCCGCACATGTTCGGGACCAAGCGCACCGGGCCCGATCTGTCGCGCGTTGGCGGCAAGTATGACCGGCAGTGGCACCGCACGCACTTCCGCAATCCGCGCGACTTGGTGCCGGGCTCGGTGATGCCGCCGTTCCCCTGGATCGCCAACGATGATGACCAGTTCAACTCGCTGGTGGCCTACATCCAGACGCTGGGCCGGTCCAAGAACTGGCGGCCGGACAACGACTACGAGAAGTGAGACGCCGATGAGTGACTACACATACCCGAGCGTGTTTCTCGCGTATCTCTTGTTCTTTCTGTGCTTCGCGGGAGCGGTCTTCTTTCTGGTTCGCTCCCGTCGCGACGGATACTGGGGACACGAAAGTGAAGAGCCGAAGTACCGCATGCTTGCCGACGACGAAAGCGGCAACGATACGGACTCCAAGACGAAGTGAGGGAGACAAGTATGGCGGAAACAGAAGTTGCCAAGAAACCTGAAAGCGAACTCCAGGATTACGCGGACGGCTGGATTACCGAACGCAACGGCACGGGGGTGCCCACGTTTCTCAAATTCGCTTACATCGTGATCGCAGCTGCGGTGATCGGCTACCTTTTCGTGTACATGAACGGTGAGGTAAACCATTCTGATCGCGGCGTGCTGGTGCGCCAGTTCAATTCGGTGACGCAATCCTCGCCGGCCTTCATGTATGCCGTGATCGCGCTGGTTGCGGTGTACGCGGTCATCGTGATTGCGTTCGGATTCAAGGCGGTTCACAAGGACTGAAGATTGATGACCGGGAAATAGAAGACCAATGAGCGAATGGGCACAATTCGAAGCGATTGAAGGGGCCGACTACTGGATCAAGATGGTGAAGTGCCAGCACGCCTGCCCGGTGCATACCAACGCGTGCGGCTATGTTACGGCCATCGGCGAAGGGCGCTATGAAGATGCCTATCGGATAGCGCGCGCCACGAATCCCTTCGCGTCGATCTGTGGACGGGTGTGCGGCGCGCCGTGTGAACTGAATTGCCGGCGCGGCGACGTGGACGAACCGGTATCCATTCGCTCGCTGAAGCGCTTCGTAACCACGCAGTTCGGCCCGGAGTCGGGAGATTTCAAACTCCATCGTGAAGCCTGCGACCAGCGCATGCTCCCCTCGAACCGCGGCGATTACGAAAAGATCGCGGTGGTTGGGGGCGGCGTCTCCGGATTGACCGTCGCTCACGACCTCACCCAGATCGGTTACAAAGTCACGGTTTTCGAAGCAGATTCCGAACCGGGCGGAATGCTGATGGTGGGCGTGCCCGTGTTCCGCCTGCCGCGCGACCTGGTGCGGCAGGAAATTCAGGCCATTTTGTCGCTGGGCGTCGAACTCAAATGCAACATGCGTCTGGGACGCGACTTCAGCATCGCAGACCTTCGCCGCGAAGGTTACAAGGCGATCTTCCTCGGAATCGGTCTTCCCAAAGGGCGCAAGCTGCCGCTGCCCGGCTCCGATCGCGCCGGGGTCTACGACGGCATGGACTTCCTGCGCGCGTTTAATGAGGGCAAGCCGCTTCCGCTGGGCCGGCGAGTCGTCGTGATCGGCGGCGGAAATGTTGCGTACGATGTGGCCCGGTCCGCAGTCCGTCCTGTGGGTGAAGTGCGGAGCGAAGCCATGGCCGACATGGGACGCGGCGAGCAGGTGGCGTATGACGTTGCCCGGTCCGCATTGCGCCTGAGCGGCGACAAGGAAGTTCATGTCGTATGTCTCGAAAAACGCGAAGAGATGCCAGCCGACGAAGTCGAGATCCTTGAGGGAGAAGAAGAAGGCCTCAAACTGCACAGTTCGCGCGGGCCCAAGGCGATCTTCGGCGACAACGGAACTGTGACTGCGCTGCGCACCATCCGCTGCGTGTCCGTTTTCGACGCCAGCGGACGGTTCAATCCGAGCTTTGATGAGACCGACGTCGAAGACATTCCCGCCGATACCGTAATTTATGCGATCGGCCAGACCTCCGACCTTTCTTTTCTAAAGCCGGAAGACGGAGTGCAGAGCGAGCGCGGCCTGATCAAGGTGAATCGAGAGACCTACCAGACTACGGCGCCGGACGTTTTCGCCTGCGGTGATATCGCCCACGGCCCGCGGCTGTTTATCGAGGCGATCGCCTCGGCGCAGATCGCGGCACGGTCGATGCACGATTTCCTGCGTGGCACTCGCACCGACGTTGCCGTGCGCAGCCACTGGGCTCCGGCGGTTTACACCATGGCCGAGGGATGGGAACGCCTGCCGCGCGCCACTCCGCCCGTACTCGACGCGACCCAGCGTTCGACCTCGCTGGCCATTATCGAAGAGAACTTTCCCGCCGAAGACGCGCATCGCCAGGCTTCGCGCTGCCTGCGCTGCAATGTCAACACCGTCTTCGATACTTCGACCTGCATCGCGTGCAATGGCTGTGTCGATGTTTGCCCGCAGAATGTCATCCGGCTGGTTGGTCTCAGCGAGCTCTGCAAAGACGAGCAGTGGCAGGACATGGTCGCCAGCACTCTGGGCATCAGCCGCGAGGAGTTGCGCACGATGCCCCGGCAGGAACTCGACGCGCTGGGCGGCGTCATGCTGAAGGATGAGACCACGTGCATCCGCTGCGGCCTGTGCGCGTCGCGTTGTCCCACGCACGCCGTAACCATGAAGAAATTTGAGTTCTATCGCGAGTGTGTGACGGTGCCGACGCCGAACGCCAAAATTCAGTACGTCGGCAGCGTGAAGCAGCCTGCCGCAGCACCACAGGGAAAGCCGTGAACCCGCTGGAGTTTGGCATGATGTTCACGCTGGGGCTGGTGAGCAGTTTGCACTGCGTGCAGATGTGCGGCCCCATCGTGCTCTCCTACAGCGTGGCCCTGGGGGACTCGCTGAACGCCGAGTCCTTGAAGCGCAACTCTTCAGTTTCACCTCTGCTACGGAATCACCTGGCGTACAACGGCGGGCGAGTCATTACTTACTCCGCCCTCGGCGCGCTCGCGGGCATGGCGGGTGGAACCCTGGGACTGCTGGGGCGTCTGGCGGGATTCAGTCACATCCTCGCGCTGGTCTCTGGCGGATTGATGATCGTGGTGGGAATCGCCAGGCTAGGCGTGATTCCGGGGAGAATCCTGGGAAGCAGCCTGTTCCGAATTCCGTCGTTGTTCCTTCGGCGAGTTGCCGGATTGCTATCCGCGCCGGGATCCGGCAACCGGTTTCTTCTCGGCCTGGCGCTGGGATTATTGCCGTGCGGGCTGATCTATGCCGCTCTGCTGAAGGCCATGGCGACCGGTTCTGCACTCGCTGGAGCCGCCGACATGCTGGCTTTCGGACTGGGCACGGCCGGATCCCTTGTCGCCTTGGGGATATTTTCTTCCACAATTCGCCTGCGGTTGAACCGCTGGGGAAGCCAGCTGGCTGCAGCCGCGGTGACGCTGATGGGAGTTGTGCTGTTATGGCGCGGCAGCATGGCGGGAATGCTGATGGTGGGAGGCCACATGCATGGCCACCACTGACGCCAAGCCGGGCAACCCGAATATCTCGGTGTCCACGAAGCCGCTGCCGAAGTGCGACCGGAATCCTCCGGCGCTGCCACCTCAATCATTTTCTTTCCATCGCGTTCGAAAAGCCATCCATGCAGCCTGCGTGGTTATCTTCTTCGCGCTGCCCTTCGCCAACCTGATGCGATTTGACATCCCACGCCAGCGCTTTTATTTCTTCGGCTACGAGCTTTGGATCAGCGAATTTTCCATCATCTTTTTCTCGCTCATGTTTCTTATGTTCCTCATCGCCGCCATGGCGATGTTCTACGGGCGGGTGTATTGCGGATACCTGTGCCCGCAGATGATCTTCAGCGAGGCTTCAATCGCGCTGGAGAGCAAGCTGTCCCGCACGGTGAATAAATACGTGCGCTGGAATGCAGCGAAGCGCAAGCTGCTCAGCCAGTTTCTGTTTTATTCAATCGCGGCGGTGGCATCGGTCATTTTAGCGTTTGCATTCATTTCCTACTTCGTGGAGCCGCGCGATCTGCTCCGCCGGTTGCTGGCATTCGACATCAAGACCGCGGGCGGCATCGCGGGCGCAAGTACCACGCTGTTCACGCTGCTCGATTTTTTGTTCGTCCGCCAGCATTTTTGCACGACGGTCTGCCCTTACGGGTATCTGCAGGGAATGCTTGGCGACGGCGACACCCTGATCGTTCACTACCGCGATGAGGATCGTGAGTGCATCGAGTGCAAAAAGTGCGTGCGCGTGTGCCACATGGGAATCGACATTCGCACTTCGCCCTACCAGATTGAATGCATTCACTGCGGCGAGTGCATCGACGCCTGCGTTGACGTGCTCGGACGGTTAGGCAAACAGGGATTAATTCACTACGTCTGGGGCGAGCACGGCGAAAAACTTGGAACCGGAGACAACTCTTGGTATGAGAAGCTCGGGCTACGCAACGCCAAACGCGTGGTTGTGTTGCTGGTCATCCTCTGTTACGGGACGGCCCTGTTCACCGCGCTTTCCATGCGGCGCGCCGTGTTAGTGCGCATCGCGCCCGATCGGACCACCATGTACCGGCTGGGAAAAGATGGAACCGTTTACAACCGCTTTCGCGTGCAAGTGGCGAATCGCGGACGCGAGCAGGCTATCGCGCAGTTGTCGATCGAAGGCTTGCCGGGGACGACCTTTGCCAGCTTTGAGAACGCGGTGGTCGTCGCTGCTGGCAAGACGGTGCAGGAGGAGTTCGAGATCGAGGCTCCGCCGTCGGCCGCACTTCCGCCTGGAGTCAATCATTTTCGCCTGATCAGCAGAGTTGGAAATGAGAAGGACGTCTTCGAGGAGACGTTCATCACTCCAAGCCCGGATTCTCGTTGAGCTGTGGATTTCACGCAGCGTTCGGCCAGACTAGAAAATCTCAGAACGGAGGAAACATGAGCGCAACAGAATGGAATGCCCTCGCGGCCCATCGTCCTACGGCTCGCAAGCAACCCGCGCCTTTGCTATATTTTCTTGGTTTTGTCTTCATGCTCTTTATTGGCATTCTCGTGGTTTGCTATGTGATTACCAGGCGCACGAATCCCGTGTTCCTGGACCAACACGGCAAGCCCGCAACGGCGAGTTCGGAACACTTGCATTAGCGGCGCACGGATGGCGTGTTGAAATGGCCAACGGCAGAGAATGCGATTTGTGCGGCCTGGGATGCGGCAAGCATCCCTTGCAGCAGCACGTCGGTGAAACCGACCGCTTCTTCTGCTGCCTCGGCTGCATGAATGTCTATCTCATTTTGTGGGAGAGCGGTGCAATCCGAGCCGGCCAGGACATTCGCCAGACCGAACTATTCCAGCGTAGTTTGCAACTGGGACTCATCTCCAATCGGTCGTTTGAGGATTTCAAGTCAGATTCAGCCGATTCCTACGGCATTACGGAAGAATTGCTTCTGCACGTCACCGGCATGTGGTGCACTTCCTGCGCGTGGCTGATCGAACACGCGCTGGCGGCCGTGCCGGGAATCGTACAGGCGGAAGCATCCTTCGCCTCCGACCTGGTTGAGGTCCGTTACGATCCTCAGACGCTGCCTCCGGCGCGAATTCTGAGCCGCATCGAGAGCCTTGGCTACAAGGCCCAGGAGTTTGCGCGCGATACTGACGCCGCCGATGCCGAGCGTCGCGACTTGTTGATCCGCACCGGGCTAGCGGCATTTCTCTGGGTCAATATCATGAGCTTCAGCCTAGTCCTTTATGCGGGCTACTTCGAACAGATTTCCGGCAGCGTGCGGCGAGGCCTTCCGTTTCTGCTGATGATCCTGGCTACGCCAGTTGTTTTCTATTGCGCGCAGCCGGTGCTGCGGCTGGCCTGGCGGGGCCTGCTGAACCGGAGCATCCGCATGGAAGCTTTGCTCGCCTTGGGGATTCTCTCGGCTTACGGATACAGCGTGGTGCAGACGTTTCGTGGCGAGATCCATTTATATTTTGATACCGCGACGGTCATCGTGACCATCGTGCTGGCGGGAAAGCTCATCGAGCGCGGCGCCAAGGAGAACGTTTCGCGGTGGATCAACACGCTTCACCGTATGATGCCCAATAAGATTCGCCTGCTGGCGCAAGGGTCCGAGCGTTATGTCAGCGTCGATGCACTCGAGCCGGGAGAAATCTTTGTGGTCAAGGCGGGCGAGCGCATCGCCGCAGATGGACTGATCGTTGAAGGTGAGTCCCACACGGACGACTCACTGCTGACCGGCGAATCGGTTCCCGTGGGAAAGGGCCCCGGAGATAACGTGGCTGCGGGCAGTATTAACCTGGATGGCGTTCTGAGTGTGCAGGCCACGAAACCGGCGAACGACTCGACGCTGTCACGCATCATCGCGCTGGTCGAGCACGCGCTCAGCAGCCGCTCTGAGGTGGAACGTGCGGTCGACCGGGTTTCGCGCATCTTCGTTCCCTGCGTCGTGCTGATCGCTCTGCTGACATTTTTCTTTGCCTGGACGACCGGTGCGGCGGGGTTGGGCCAATCGCTGATGCGAGCCATCACCGTGCTGGTCATTGCATGCCCCTGCGCGCTCGGAATGGCTACGCCATTGGCGATCACGGCTGCCTTGGGCGCAGCGTCTCGTCAGGGAATCCTGGTCCGCGACAGTCGTGGGCTCGAAACGCTTCGCAAGGTCGACACCGTGATGCTCGACAAAACCGGAACAGTCACAGAGGGAAGATTCTCTCTTCTTGAACTTGTTCCCTGTCAGCAGGCCTGCGCTCAAACCGTTTATGCAGGAGCAGCGCCGGATTTCCCTGCAGTCGCAAAAAGTCGCATGTCTTCTGACGTAGGATGTTGCGAGTCGGATCACGAAGCACTATCTCTTTTGGCGTCGCTCGAACA
>Ga0209415_10009352_pt1 | contig 16840 bp, 10 predicted proteins | sample PeaSoiSIISIP2007_FD_187696 | JGI IMG/M metagenome (GOLD analysis project Ga0209415, IMG submission 187696) | Peat soil microbial communities from Weissenstadt, Germany - SII-SIP-2007 (SPAdes) (version 2) | ecosystem: Environmental > Terrestrial > Soil > Wetlands > Peat | place: Germany... | reverse complement strand
CGCGAAACCGAAGCGATGCAGGACGGCTCCGATGCCGTGTCCGACTGGCCCTTGTTGAATGCGCTGTTGAACACCGCAAGCGGAGCCACCTGGGTGTCGATCCACCACGGCGGCGGTGTCGGCATGGGTTACTCCCAGCACGCGGGCGTCGTGATCGTGTGCGACGGCACCGAGGCCGCCGGCCGCCGCGTGCGGCGCGTGCTGTGGAACGACCCGGGCACCGGAGTCATGCGCCACGCCGATGCCGGGTACCAGATCGCCATCGACTGCGCGCGCGAGCAAGGCCTGGACTTGCCCATGATCTCATCCAAGAGCGGGCGACTCTCCCAGTGACCGGCACCGAGCGGCCCGCGATCGAGATACGCGCCGGCCAGATCGGGCTGCCGATGCTGCGGCGGATCTACGCCGAGCCGGTCGCGCTCGAGCTCGGGCAGGACGACCGTACCCGCATTGCGGCGGCCACCGCGCTGGTCGACAAGATCGTGTCGATCGGCGATGCGGCTTACGGCATCAATACCGGCTTCGGCTTGCTGGCGCAGACCCGCATCCCGAACGAGCAGCTCGAGCTATTGCAGCGAAACCTGTTGCTGTCGCACTCGGCCGGCGTCGGCGATGCGCTGCCCGATCCGGTGGTGCGGCTGATTCTGGCGCTCAAGATCAATGCGCTCGCGCGCGGCCATTCCGGCATCTCGTTGGGGCTGATCGACGCGCTGCTTGCGCTCTTGCGCCACGGGGTCTATCCCGTGGTTCCGGCGCAAGGGTCGGTGGGCGCCTCGGGCGATCTGGCGCCGTTGGCTCACTTGAGCGCGGTGCTGCTCGGCATCGGCCAGGTGCGCGCGAACGGCAAGTTGCTGCCCGCCGCCGAAGGTCTGGCGCTCGCGGGCCTCAAGCCCTCGCAACTGCGCGCCAAAGAGGGCCTGGCGTTGATCAACGGCACGCAGGTCTCCACCGCCCTCGCCTTGGCGGGCCTGTTCGGCGCCGAGGACGTGCTGGCGGCCGCGGTGGTCGCAGGCGCCATGTCGGTCGACGCGCTGAAGGCGAGCGATGCGCCGTTCGACGATCGGATTCATCAGGTACGCGGCCAGCCCGGTCAAATAGCCGTGGCGCGCGCCTACCGCGAATTGGTGGCGGGCAGCGCGATTCGCGCCTCGCATCGGGACTGCACCCGGGTTCAAGACCCCTACTCGTTCCGCTGCCAACCGCAGGTGATGGGCGCCTGTCTGGATCTCATCCGCCAGTGCAGCGTCACGCTCGGGACGGAAGCGAACGCCGTGACCGATAACCCGCTCTTGTTCGTCGAGCAAGGCGATGTGCTCTCGGGCGGCAATTTTCACGCCGAGCCGGTGGCATTCGCGGCCGATACCCTCGCGCTCGCCATCGCCGAGATGGGCAGCCTGGCGGAGCGCCGGATTGCGGTCCTGGTGGATCCGAAGATGAGCGGACTGCCGCCGTTCCTGGTCGAAAACAGCGGACTCAACTCAGGCTTCATGATCGCGCAGGTGACCGCGGCCGCGCTGGTTTCAGAAAATAAGGCGATCGCCTCCCCCTGCAGCGTCGATTCCATACCGACCTCGGCCAACCAAGAGGACCACGTGAGCATGGCCACGCACGCCGCGCGGCGCTTGGGCGCCATGATCGACAACGCGGCCGCCGTGGTCGGCATCGAATTGCTGGCTGCGGCCCAGGGCATCGACTTTCACCGCCCGGCCCGATCTTCCGCGGCGTTGGAGCAGGTGCACGCGAGCATTCGCGGCGACGTCGCTCATTATGCCGCCGACCGCTACTTCGCGCCGGATATCGAAGCGGCGAAACGCTGGGTCACGTCGGGACGCTTCGCGCCGCTGATCAAACATTTACTGCCTTCGCGAGCTTGACACATGAAATCCATCCGCCTGTTGCTGCTTTTGAACCTCTTGATGCCCGTCGCCTTCCTGATGCCCGTTGCCGGCCGCGCCGCCGAACTCAATCTCGCCGCCGTGAGTTGCGACAAGTACGAAAACGAACTCCTGCCCGCCACCGCGCCGCAGAATTCGGATCCCTCCAAGATCGCCTCTTCGGCCAAGAACCCCGACACCATCAATACCGTGATGTGGCTCTTCGGCTATGCGGTGGGCTTTCGAGGCGAGCATCACATGTACGGCGATGCGCTCATGTCTTTCGGCTTCGCGCTCGACGCCGTGTGCAAGAACAATCCGAGCGTCAGTCTGTTGGAGGCCGTGACTTCCGTCCAGCCGAAGCGTGACAACCCGATGGATCTCACCACGTTGACCTGCGAGACCTTCGAGGCGCGGCACGTGGATTTGAATCGTACCGATCCCGAGGGCGCCGGCACCATCATGATGTGGGTGTTCGGGTACTCCGTCGGAAGATCCGGAAGTCACCTGTTCGACGCGAGCGGGCTCGCGAATTTCACCTCTGCGCTGCAGACACGCTGCACCCAACACCCGGACGAGAGCCTGTTCGACGCGGTCACCGCCCTCAGCAAGCCTCCCCCCAAGCCTCCCGCCAAGCATTAGGAAGACTCTCGACGCGCTCGCGGAGCTCCTGCCGCACACGTTATGATGGCTTACGCCCTCCGCGCGCGGAGCCCTGATGTCCCCTCGTAAACGCCCGCCGCCGGCATCCGAAAAATTGCCAGAACAGAAACCCGCTGCGATGAGATCGCGCCGGTGGTACCTGCTCGCGGGCGCCATGATCGCAATCGCCGCGATGGCCGGTGTTTGGTGGACGGTGCGCCCGGTCGCACCGCCCTCAGCCGAGTCGCCGGGCGCTGCGGCGCCGGCCGATCGGCCCACTCCCTCCCCGCCGCCCTCGGTAGCCGCAAGCTTCGTCGGCAGCGAAGCCTGCGCCGGCTGCCACGATCAGGCGTACGCCGCGTGGAAAGACTCGCACCACGCACGCGCCATGCAGCACGCGACTCCTGATACCGTCTTGGGCAACTTCGCGCACGCCAGTTTCCGCTACGCCGGGGTCGAATCGACCTTCTTTCAGCGCGATGGCAAGTACTTCGTGCACACCGACGGCGCCGATGGGAAGCTCAAGGACTTCGAAATCAAATTCACCTTCGGTGTCGATCCCCTGCAGCAATACCTGATCGAATTCCCGGACGGCCGGATCCAGGCGCTCTCGATCGCCTGGGACAGCCGGCCGGCGGCGCAAGGCGGCCAGCGCTGGTTCCATCTTTATCCGAACGACAGGGTCGATTCGCGCGATGAGCTGCACTGGACCCGGTATGCGCAGAACTGGAATTTCATGTGCGCCGACTGCCACTCGACCGACGTGCACAAGAATTACGACCCCGCCAACAACACGTTTCACACGACTTATAAGGAAATCTCGGTCGGCTGCGAGGCCTGCCACGGGCCGGGATCCGCGCACCTCGAATGGGCGCGATCGAAGCCCAAGGACCCAACTCAGGGTCTCACGGTGAACTTGACCGAACGCAAGGGCGTGCGCTGGAGCATCGATGCGGCGACCGGCAAGCCCACGCGCAGCAGCCCGCGCGACAAGGACACCGAGATCCAAGTCTGCGCGCAATGCCATGCGCGGCACGGCCAAATCGCCGACGGGTATCGAGCCGGACTACCCTTCCTCGACTTCTACCGGCCGGCGCTTTTGTCGCAGGGCCTGTACTACGTCGACGGACAGCAGCGCGACGAGGTCTATGTCTGGGGCTCCTTCCTGCAGAGCCGCATGTATCACGCCGGAGTCACTTGCGGCGACTGCCATGAGCCGCACGGCCAGAAGCTGCGCGCCGCGGGCAATGCGCTCTGCGGGACGTGCCACCAATCGGCGAAGTACGACACCCCGGCGCATCACCATCATGCGGGCACGGGGCGAGGCACACGCTGCGTCGACTGCCACATGCCGGAGCGGACGTACATGATCGTCAATCCGCGGCGCGACCACAGCATTCGCATTCCGCGGCCCGACCTGACCGACAAGCTCGGCGTGCCGAACGCGTGCAGCGGCTGCCATGCGCAGACCGATGCGCAATGGGCGGCCCAGAAGCTCGAGCAGTGGTACGGGCACCGGCCTGAGGGCTTCCAACGCTACGCCGAAGCGTTCGCTTACGCGGCGCAAGGCGCGGCGCAAGCCGGTCCGAGTCTCACGACCCTTGCCCTCGAGCCTTCCAATCCCGCCATCGCGCGCGCGAGTGCGCTCGAAGCGTTGGCTCGCTACCCGTCACGCGCAGCCGTCGACGCGGCGCAAGCGGCGCTCGTGGATCCCGACGCGCTGCTGCGGCTGGCGAGCGTCGGAACATTGGCTATGCTGCCGCCAGTGGAGCGGCTGCCCCTGCTCGCGCCGCTGCTCGAGGACCCGGTGCGCATCGTGCGGATGGAGGCCGCGTCGACGCTCGCCGATGCGATGGCCGGCGCCTCCGCGACCCAACGGGCCTCATTCGATCGCGCGGCGGCGGAGTACGAATCCTCACAGCGATTCAATGCCGATCGACCGGAATCGCGCGCCGCGCTCGGCAATTTCTATGCGCGACAAGGCCGCATCGAAGATGCCGAGGCGCAGCTGCGAGCGGCGCTGGCGCTCGATCGCAAGTTCGCGCCGGGGTATGTAAACCTCTCCGATCTATTGCGCGCGCAGCGGCGCGATGCCCAAGCCGAAGAGATTCTGCGCGACGGTTTAAAACAGGCGCCGGGAGCCGCGGCGCTGCATTACGCCCTCGGTTTGACCCTGGTGCGGTTGGGGCGCAGTGTCGATGCGCTGGCAGAACTCAAGCGCGCCGCGAAACTCGCACCCGATGATGCCCGCTTCGCCTACGTGTATGCGGTCGGTCTGAACGGCGCCGGAAAATCCGCGGCAGCGCTCGCCGAGATCGAGCGCGCGCTCGCGCACGAGCCCGACAATCGCGATCTTCTGAATGCCGCGATCACGTTCCGGCGCGACAGCGGCGATGCCGTGGGCGCACGCCGCTATGCCGAGCGCATGCTCCAGAGCTATCCCGATGATCCCGATGCCAAGGCGTTGATGCGCGAGCTCGGCGGAGCGCACTGAGCTGCGTTTTGCCGGGCGGCCGGCGTCGCAACCTGTTGAATGACATTGGTCCGCCATCTGAAATCCTGGTGTACAGGCTTTCCGACATAGCGCTAAGTTCTGGGAGATCCAAGTAGGCCTAGAGTCCAATAGCTAACGGGTGCGCAAATAATAATCATAAGCGTCTGCGCATGGCCGCTGGATCGCCCGCCGGCCGCGCGACCTGCTGATGCGACCGGACTATTCACTCACTGAGGATCGACCCATGGCTGCGAAGAAACCCAATATTTTGATCCTCTGGGGCGATGACATCGGCTGGTGGAATATTAGTTTCAACAGCCGCGGCCAGATGGGCTATCGGACGCCGAACATTGACCGCGTCGCCAACGAAGGGGTGTGCTTCACCGACTACTACGCGCAGCAGAGCTGCACCGCGGGGCGCGCGAGCTTCATCACCGGCCAGAATCCGATCCGCACGGGACTCACCAAGGTCGGCATGCCCGGCGCTACGGTCGGTCTGCAAAAAGAGGACCCGACCATCGCCGAACTGCTCAAGCCCTTGGGCTATGCCACCGGCCAATTCGGCAAGAATCATCTGGGTGACCGGGACGAATTCCTGCCAACGATGCATGGTTTTGATGAATTCTTCGGCAATCTGTATCACCTGAATGCCGAGGAAGAACCGGAACTGCCCGATTACCCCAAGGATCCGGCCTTCAAGAAAATGTTCGGCCCGCGCGGCGTGCTGCACTGTGTGGCGGACGGCAAGGGCGGGCAGGAGATCAAGGACACGGGGCCTCTGACCAAGAAGCGCATGGAGACCATCGATGAGGAGATCACCGACCGGGCGCTCGCCTGGATGGAAAAGCAGGCCAAGGCAAACCAGCCGTTCTTCCTCTGGTACAACGCGACGGCGATGCACTTCAGAACCCACGTCGCCGCAAAAAATCTCGGCAAGAGCGGGCAGGACCCGTACAGCGATCGAATGGTCGTCCACGACGAGCAAATCGGCCAGATGCTCGACAAGCTCGATGCGCTCGGCATCGCGGACAACACCATCGTCATGTATTCCACGGACAATGGCCCCGAGAACGACACCTGGCCGGATGGCGCCAACACACCGTTCCGCAGCCAGAAAGACACCAATTGGGAGGGCGGCTGGCGCGTTCCGTCCTTCATCCGCTGGCCAGGCAAGATCAAGCCGGGCACGGTGCTGAACGGCCTCATGTCCCACATTGATATGCTGCCGACGCTCCTAGCCGCGGCGGGCGACCCGGATGTCACCAAAAAGCTGCTCGACGGCTACACGGTGGGTGGCAAGACCTACAAGGTGCATCTCGACGGCTACAACATGGTTCCCTACCTAACTGGGGAGGTGAAGGAGAGCCCGAGACCGGCCATCTTCTACTTCAGCGACGACGGCGAACTCATGGCGGTCCGGCACGGCGACTGGAAACTGGTGTTCGCGATGCAAACTGCCTATCAGATGAATGTGTGGGCGCAGCCGCTAGTGAAGCTGCGCGTGCCGCACATATTCAATCTGCGCCGCGATCCCTTCGAGCGGGCCGATTTCAACTCGAATACCTACTGGGACTGGATGGTGGATCACGTGCCCCAGCTGTATGCGGTGCAGGCCTTGGTGGCCCAACAGATCGCGGGATTTATGCAGTTTCCACCGCGTCAGAAGCCGGCTTCGTTCAACCTGGACGAGGTGATGGCGAAGGTGGCCAAACCTCACGCTTAAGCTCGCGTGTTAGGTGTTCGGGCGATCGATACAATTGCGCGAGCTTAGGTCCGGACGGCGTCGCGATTGCGCGACGCCGTCCCTATTGGCGGCCGTCACCTGCGCTCGGTGATCGAGGCATTAGCACGGTGGCGATACGCGTGACTATCCCCCGCACGATAACGTAGGGCACGACTGCAAGAAGGAAGGCGACCATGAGCGCCGCGCGAAGATGAATCGAGGACTCGACGAAATACTGATAAACGAGATCAAGACCGCCGGCGAGCAGGACTATCCTCCCTACGCTCTCCCATCCGTCTTTGATCAATTCGAAGCGATTGCCTCGACCGATGAGCAAGGACCAAAAATAGGGATCTTTACCCGATTTGGCGTCTCTCAATCCGGACCGGATCGCGAAATAGGTCGCCATGATGGGCTGCAGGACAATTCGAAACTTCATCGGTCCGCTGACCCGGTCGTGGAGCTGGTCCGCGAACAGCTGCCATAAATTGTCCATTGTTGAGCCCTCCTCAAGCGTTGCGAGATCAATGATCGCAGTGCAACCCTGGCTGCGCAGCGCCGGCCTTTGCGCGAACTCTAGGCTATCAGGGCCAAGGTGTATAGATTCGATGCACGCCGCCACGACAACATGTCGGTTTGAACGTATTGAGAACTTCGCCGCCTCGAGCGGCGTTTCGTTGATCAGGTCGAATACAGATTCATCGATAGACCCCGTTGGAGGCTAATGTGAAGAGGAAACTGCTCATCGTCGTTGGCGCGCTCGTTGTGGCGGGTGTGGTTATAGGGGGATATCTGTACGTCACTTTCCCGATTCAGATGACTACGTACGGGGGTATGGGACTCAACTACCTTAAGTCGTTGTCTACGCCGCCCGGCACGGTGAACACCGAGACCAATTCCGCCTACACAGGCCGCCCAGCTGCGGCGCCTTCATCTGCGCCAGCCGACCCGGCGTGGCCGAACGCGGCGGCCGGAGAATGGCCGAGCTACAACCGAACGCCCTCATCGCAGCGCTACTCGCCGCTCGACCAGATCAATACGAAAAATGTGGGGCAGCTGAAGATTTTATGCACTTACGACGTCCATGAGTTTGCCGCCTTCGAGTCCGGCTTGATCATGGTGAATGGCGCTCTGATCGGCACCACCGAGTTCGATATTTTCTCGCTCAATCCGGCCACCTGTGCCGAGAATTGGCGCACGCACCTCGACTACCCCGGCGCCCTTCTGCCGGCCAACCGGGGCGCCGCCTATATGGACGGCATGCTGTTTCGCGGCACCCAGGACGCTCGGGTGCTGGCCTTTGATTTCAAGACCGGCAAACAAGTGTGGGAAACGAGAATCGCGCAGCCGTCGCATGGCGAGTCGGTGCCGTCGGCGCCGATTGCCTGGGACGGCCTCGTGTACGTCGGCAATGCGGGCGGAGACTACAAGGGCGGCAAGGGGCATATGTACGCGCTCGATGGCAAGACCGGCAAAATCGTCTGGGAGTTTTTTCTCGCGCCCCAGGTTCCGGGCGATGAGGTGCTCGGGCCCTTAAGCAAGACGCCGCTCGACATGTCGACATGGAATATGGCGCCCGGCTTGCCCGTCAGCGGCGCCGGCATCTGGACCTCGTACACCCTGGACATAAAGAACGGGCTTCTGTACATCCCGGGAGGCAATCCCGCTCCCGACTTCGCTTCGGGAGCGCGGGAGGGAATCAATCTATACAGCGATTCGGTCGTGGTGCTCGACGCCAAAACCGGGGACTTCAAGAATAATTTCAAGGTGGTGGCGAAGGACTGGCATGACTATGACGTCTCCAACCCGCCCATCCTGCTGCAGACCATGGGCGGCAGGCAGATCATGGCGGTCGCGCCGAAGGACGGGCACCTCTATGCCTACGATCTTGCCGACAACAGCCGGCTCTACCGAGTGCCGATCACCACGATCGAAAATGACGCCGAAGCTTTCCCGGTCGGCAGAAACGTACATTTCTGTCCGGGTCCGGTGGGAGGCGACGAATGGAACACCCCGGGCTACGATCCGACCACGAACCTCATCCTCAGCGGTGCGGTCGACTGGTGCGACACGGTAACTATCGAGGATGAAAAGAGAATTCAGGGCGTGGCGATTGGGCAGCCATGGACCGGAATCGGCTACCGCAGCCCGCTCAACATGTTCGGCAAGGAATCCAAAACGGACGGATATTGGGCTGGATGGGTCTACGCCACCGACGCCGACACCGGCGTGTGGAAGTGGCGCGCGAAATCCAACTATCCCATCGTCGGCGCGATTACTCCGACCGCCGGAGGCCTCGTATTCTTCGGCGATCTGGGCGGCAACTTCTATGCGCTCGATTCTTCAACAGGCCAAAAGCTGTGGAGCCAGGTGCTCGGCGACGCCGGCGGCGGGATCGGCGGCGGTGTGATCAGCTATGCCGTGGACGGTGTGCAAAGAATTGCCGTTGCTGCGGGATTCACCATGGTCGCGTGGCCAACGAAGCCCGAACACGCCAGGGTCGTCGTACTCGGCCTGGACAGCGGCCCGGGGGCTCAATGAGCGACATCAATCGGGGCAACGAGATCACTCCCGAGGCAACGCCATGTCATTCATGACCGACCTTCTCGAGAAGCCTCCGAATTTATCCGCCGCATCGAAGTACACGGCAATGAATGGCCTCATTTATCTTGGGGCCGGAGCGTTGCTCATTAGTTTGGCCGGGTGCGGTGCAGGGGCTCCTGATGGATCCGCCTTTCGTCGGACACGATGGAGCGCTCTTCCGTGTGATTGGTATGGCGTTTGCGCTTCTTGATCCCGGGCTCGCCATCGGTGCCTTGGTGATTCGAAGTCGCAAGGCGTGATTCACCTATACCCGTCCTGAGTCTTGCCGCGGAACGTGCGGTAGACGCTAAAGGTATAGATGACGATGATCGGCAGGGCAACGATCCCGCAGTAGAAGAAGAACTGGAGTGACGCATCGGGCGATGCGGCGTTTGTAACCGTGACCGTGTAGGGAATCATGAATGGCCAGAACATCACGCCGAGCGTGAGGTAAGCGGCGACGAAGAACAGCGCCGTCAGCGCCACCGGCACGGCGTCGCGCCGCGCGCGCGCACCGGCGACAGCGCCGAGCAGCGCGATGATGGCGAGGATTGGGAAGATGTGTCCCCAGCTGCGCGCCCGCAGATTGCTCTGCGCGATGGCGCCTGCGTCAAAGGTCACCGATACGGCGAAAGCCAGGCCCAGCACGACCAAGACGGCGACCGCCAGCCGCGGTATCCGCGCATAGGCCCAGGCCCGCAGTACCCCCTGACTCTTGAAGACGATCCAACCGGCACCGAGCAACGCATAGCCCAGCACCATGCCTAAGCCCGTGAAGATCGGGAACGGGTGCACCCACTCGAACGCGGTGCCGGCGTATTGCCCGTCGACGACCGGAATTCCCCTCATCAACGCGCCCACCGCCGCGCCCTGCACGAAGGCGATCACGGTGGAACCGAGAAACAGGCCCCAGTCCCACAGCCACAGCATTTGCTTGGCTCGCCCGCGAAACTCAAACGCGATGCCGCGAAAGATCAGCCCTATCAGCAGCAACAGCACCGGAATGTAGAAGGCGCCGAGAAATACCGCATAGACCACCGGGAACGCCGCAAACAGGCTAGCGCCGATGATCACCAGCCACGTTTGATTGCCGTCCCAAAACGGCGCGATGGTGTTGAGCATCTCCTGGCGGTGCTCCTCGGCGCGCGTGGTCCCGAACAGGATGCCGACGCCGATATCAAATCCATCCAGAATGACGTAGATGAGAATCGAGGCGGCGATCACGCCGGCCCAGAACACGGAAAGATTGGTCGGCTCCATGGCTTAAGCTTTGGGCAACTGGCTGCCGGTGGCGCTGGCAGCATCGTCGGCGAAGGCCAGGGGCCGATTGGGCGTCGCGCCCGGGATCGGCGTTGCCGCAACGGTCGGCCCGGCGCGCAGCAGCTTGAAGATGTAATAGAAACCGAACGAAATGAACAAGGCGTACACCACGACATACCCGACCAGCGAGAGCAGCACATCACCGGTGTGGAGCGAGGGCGTTATCGCTTCCTTGGTGCGCAACAGACCGTAGACGACCCAAGGCTGGCGCCCGACTTCGGCGGTAAACCAGCCGGTCAAGATGGCGATGAAGCCGGTCGGGAACGATAGAAACACGATCCAAAGGAACCAGCGCGTCGTCTCGAGCCGGCCGCCCAATCGCAAGAGGTTCCCAAGCCAGGAGACCGCCACCATGAGCATTCCCATGCCGGCCATCACGCGAAAACCGAAGAACGGGATGACGACCGGCGGCCGGTCCTCCCGCGGAAACGACTCCAGCCCGACCTCCGGAGCGGTCCAGTTGCCCGACGCGATCATGCTGCCGAGCTTGGGGACCGAGATCGCGTACAGATTCCGCTCGTGCTCGGGATCGGGAATCGCGATCAGGGTTTCGGAGGCGGGCTGTTCGTTATGCCAACGCGCCTCGATCGCGGCGAATTTTGCCGGCTGATGCTTGAGCACATACTCGCCCGTCAGATGTCCGAAAAAGAGCTGGATCGGAATGATCACCGCAACCAATCCCAGCCCCCAATTCAACATCACCCGCGCCTCGGCGCGATGGATGGCGCGCAGGGTAAACCAGGCTCCGCTTCCAGCCACGCACATGCCGGTCGTCAGGAACGCGGCGAGCAGCATATGCGGCCAGCGCACCAGCATGACGGGGCCCGTGGTTATTACCCACCAGTCCGCGGGGACGATCTTGCCGTCGACCATGGTGTGGCCGACTGGAACCTGCATCCAGCTGTTGTTGACGAGGATCCAGAACGAGGAAAACATCGTGCCCAGCGAGACCATGCAGCAGGCAAAGAGATAGAAACGCGGCGAAACGCGGTTGCGCCCGAGGAGCATGACGCCGAAGAACGTCGACTCCAACATGAAGGCGGTGAACGCTTCGTAGCCCAGCAGCGGTCCTTGTATTGAGCCCGTCTTCTGCGCGAGTACCCCCCAGTTGGTGCCGAATTGGAACGCCATCACGACGCCGGTCACGACGCCCATACCAAAGGACAGCGCAAATACCTTCAGCCAGAAGTCAAAGACGCGCCGGTAGATCTCGTTGCCGGTAACCAGGCGCGCCCCCTCGATCGTCGCCAGCCAGGCCGCCAATCCCAACGTGAACGCCGGAAAAATGATGTGAAAGCTGATGACGAACGCAAATTGGATGCGCGACAGGATGAGGGGATCGAGTTCCATTGCGCTACCAGCCAACTAGCTCCACATCGCGACTTCTCCGTTTTTCGCCCGGATCTCGAAGGTCGCGACGGTCGCGGTTATTCTCCTGTAGGTGAACAAATCTAACCCGCCGCCGTTTGAGTCCGCCATTGGACTTTGATCCATCCAGGCGACCCCTATTGGGTTCATGATCGACACATCAAGCACACGCTCATGGCTGCCAGCGCCGGTCTAATTACCGCGGCGCTGCAACGACAGCAGCAGCAAGGCCGCCGCCAGGATGAAGTAGGCCAGGCAAAACTGCGTCGCCACCACGCGGGCGGTACCCTCGAGCTGCCACAGCGCATAGGCGCTGCCGTCCGCGCGCACCGAGTGGATGATCCCGAAGCAGGCGAGCGCACCGGCCGCGATGAGATACCAGGCCGCCGCGCGCAGCCTGCGCTCCGTGAGCTCGACCATGAAGGCCCCCCACAGCGTCGCCGTGACGATGAATCCGTTGCCGAGCGCGAGGATCACGGCGAGCGCGGGCAATCCCTCTCCGGACACCGTGAGCAATTGCGCGAGCCGTGCCGCCGGCACGACCTCCGGATTGCTCAATTCGATCCACACGAGGCGCGCGATCGAGGGAAAGAAACTCATCGCGACCGCCGGCGCGTGGCGCAACGGCACCGCCTGGAATGCCTGCACAGTAATGTCCAGCGCCACGAATACCAAGACAGGCGCGAGCACCGCGATCGGTATCAGCTCGATCAGATTCGACAAGAACCCCAGCATCCCGCCCAGCCCGATGAACAAGCCGGTGAGGAGCGTATAGCCGGCGCGGGCGCCCATCTGCTTGTACGCACGATGCCCAATGTAGGGCGTGGTTTGCGCGACCCCTCCCGCCAAACCTGCGATCAACGTCGCCGCCGCTTCGCCCAACAAGATGCTGCGCACATCGTAGTCATCGCCGGCGACTCGAGCGCTTTCGGCATTGTTGACGCCGCCCACCACAGTCAGCAAGGCGAACGGCAGCAGCAAAGGCAGGTAGTCCACCGCCGCCGCGAAGCCCCGCACGATGCCGATGTCCGGATGCGGCAGCGCCAGACGCAGGGTGGGAAGCATCGGCGCCTTGATCGCCATGCCCGCCAATCCGAGCCTGCCGAAAAGGTAATACGCCACGGTACCGACGATCACCGCGAACAGCACGCCCGGCATGCGACCCGGAATCCACCCCTTGCCGACTAGCGCGTAGAGCACCAGGCCAAGGCTGAGCATGCCGATGATCGGGGTGCGCAGGATCTCGACCACGGGCAGGAACCCGATGAGCATCAAGGCGATGCCCGCGAGCGACCCCAAGAGTCCCGCCTGCGGTATCACACGCTGCACGCGCCTGCCGGCGAACGCCAGCGCGAGTTTCAACGCACCCATGATCGCGGTGGCCGCCATGCCGAGATACCAGGTCTCGAGTCCCGCATCGATCGGCGAGAGTCCCGCCGCGCGAAATTTCGCGTACGCCGGACCCAGCACCAGAAGCGCCATGCCGATGGTCGAGGGGGTGTCGAGACCGAACGGCATCGCCGTCACATCCGAGCGCCCGCTTCGGCGCGCCAAGCGCACGGCCAACCAGGTGTAGACGAGATCGCCGATCAACACGCCGAGCGCGGTCCCGGGAAACATCCGCCCAAAAACGATCTCTGCCGGAACCCCGAAGCCGCCGATCAGCACCGCCGAGAGCAATGCCAGCACCGATAAATTGTCGACGACCAGGCCTAAGAAGCCGTTGACGTCCCCGGCACCGATGCGCAACGTCTCCGCCTGCCGGCGCACTACACGCCCAGATTCAATAAGGCCGCGTTGCCGCCGGTGGCCGTCGTGTTCACCGTCAAGGTTCGCTCGTTGGCGAAGCGCGTGAGGTAATGCGGCCCGCCCGCCTTGGGGCCCGTGCCCGAAAGTCCGTTGCCGCCGAACGGCTGCACACCCACCACCGCGCCGATCATGTTGCGGTTGACATAGGTGTTGCCGATCGAGGTGCCCTCGAATACCTGGCGCCAAAAGGATTCCAGGCGCGTTTGTATGCCGAGCGTCAAACCGTAGTGGGTTTCGCGAATGGAGACAAGTACCTTCGCGATGTCGCCCGACCGATAGCGCACCACGTGCAGGATGGGTCCGAATTCCTCGCGCTTGAGCTGCGCCGCATCCTTGAGTTCGATGAGGTGCGGCGCGACGAAGCTGCCGTGCGCGTGCGACTCGTCGAGGCGGCACGCCTTGACGATGCGGGCTTCGTGGCGCATGCGCTCGATGTGCCGGTTCAAGCCGTCCCGGGCCGCAGCCGTGATGACCGGGCCCACGTCGGTCGCGAAATGGGCCGGATCGCCGATGATGAGTTCATCCATCGCCCCCACGATCATTTCCAGAATCGTATCGGCGACCTCCTCCTGCAGAAACAAGAGCCGCAGCGCCGAGCAGCGTTGGCCCGCGCTCATGAAAGCAGAGCTCACCACATCGTCGACCACTTGCTCCGGCAGCGCGGTCGAATCGACCAGCATGGCGTTCAAGCCGCCGGTCTCGGCGATCAGCGGCACGATGACCCCGCCGCGCGCCGCCAATAGGCGGTTGATGGTGAGAGCAGTCTCCGTCGAGCCGGTCATGGCAACTCCCGCGAGTGCGCCCTGTGACAACGCCACCTCGCCGAAGACTCGTCCCGGCGCGGGAATCAGCTGCACGGCCTCAGGTAGGACCCCCGCCTCGTGCAGGAGGCGCACGAAGCGCGCGGCAATCAACGGGGTCGGCTCGGCAGGCTTGGCGACGACGCCGTTGCCGGCGGCCAGCGCCGCGGTCACCTGTCCCGCAAAAATCGCCAGCGGAAAATTCCACGGGCTGATGCAGGCGAATACGCCGCGGCCGTGCAGCGACAATTCATTCAGCTCGCCGGTCGGCCCCTCGAGCCGCATGGCGTTCGCAAAATCGTCGCGCGCGCGCAGGGCATAGTAGCGGCAGAAGTCCACCGCTTCGCGAACCTCGGCGATCGCATCGGGCAGGGTCTTGCCGGCCTCGCGCACCAACAAGTCGTAGAAATCCACGCGGTTTTGTTCGAGAAGATCGCCGGCCCGATCGAGACACTCCGCGCGCGCCGCACCGCCCCGATCGTCCCACGAGCGTTGCGCGCCGCTCGCGGCCTCGAACGCCGCCGCAATCTCGGCCGGCGCCGCGTCGCGCGAATTGCCGACCTGGTCGCGCCGGTCCGCCGGATTCGTGACGGAGCGCCGGCTGCCTGACACCAATACGCCGTTGATGAGAGGCCCCGCGACATGCTCCGAGGAGCGCCGGCTCGCGATCCCCAATCGCAGCGACTCGAGGACCTGCGGATTGCCGGTGTCGACACCTGAGGAATTGCGCCGGTTGGCGTACAGCGCCGCCGGATTCGGCAGCCGCGGATGGGGATACGCATCCAGACGCTCGAGCTCGGAAATCGGATCGCGGACGATGTCCGCCACCGGCACCTGCTCATCCATGAAGCGGTTGACGAACGAGGTATTGGCGCCGTTCTCGAGCAGCCGGCGCACCAGGTAAGCGAGCAAATCCTTGTGCTCGCCGACGGGCGCGTACACGCGGAGCTGGGGGAACCCGGCCACCTGCCGCGCCGCTTCCGCGTACAAAAGCCGCCCCATCCCGTGCAGCCGCTGAAACTCGTAGACGGCGCCTGGCGGAGCCAATTCCAAGATCGAGGCGATGCTGTGCGCGTTGTGAGTCGCGAACTGGGGCATGATCGCCCCGGCATGTTTGAACAGCCGTCCGGCGCACGCGAGGTAGGACACGTCGGTGGTGATCTTGCGCGTGTAGACCGGATAACCCTCCAGCCCGCGCTCCTGGCCGCGCTTGATTTCACTGTCCCAATACGCACCCTTGACCAACCGCACCGCCACGCGCCGACCGTTCGAGCGTGCGATCGCGGCCACCCACTCGATGACGTCGAGCGCGCGTTTGGAATACGCCTGCACCGCGAGGCCCAATCCAGGCCAGTCGCGGGTGGCCGAATCGCCGGCGAGCGCCTCGATCACATCCAGCGAAAGATCCAAGCGGTCCGCCTCTTCCGCATCGATGGTGAGCTGTATGTCGTACTTCGCCGCACGCCGCGCCAGATCGCGTGCCCGGGGCACCAAGCGCTGCATGACGCGCTCACGCTGCAGCAGCGAATAGCGCGGCTCGAGAGCCGACAGCTTGATGGAAATGCTCGAACGCTGGTGCGCGCTGCGTCCCGGGTTCGCTGCGCCGATGACATCGATCGCGTGTTCGTACGATTGCAGGTAACGCTCGGCATCCGCGAGCGTACGCGCGCCCTCGCCCAGCATGTCGAACGAGCACAGGGCCACCTCGGGCTCGCGCGCGCTGCGCGTCAGCGCCTCCTCGATGCTGCGCCCCACGACGAATTCGCCGCCGATGATGCGCATCGCACGGCGCACGGCGAGCCTCACCAGCGGCTCACCCGCCTTGCGCCCGAACTTACGGATCCAGGCCGCGGCGTCGTTTTTGATATCGGGATCGAGTTCCAGCATGCCGCCGGTCAGCATCAGGCCCCAGGTCGATGCGTTGACGAACAGCGATTCGGACCTGCCGGCATGCGCCGACCAATCGCCGGTGGCGAGCTGCTCGGCGATCAGCCGGTCGGCGGTCGCATCGTCGGGAATCCGCAGCAACGCTTCGGCGATGCACATGAGGGCGATGCCCTCCTGATTCGACAAGCCGAACTCTTGCAGAAAGGCATCCAGGAAAGGCCGCTCGTCGCGGCGTGCACGCGCGCCTTCGACCAGCCCCCTGGCGACGGCCACGGCCCGGTGGCGGGCGCCGCCGGTCAATTCCAGCGCATGCAGCAAGCGCTCGACCGCCTGATCCTCG
>Ga0209415_10009351_pt1 | contig 16840 bp, 14 predicted proteins | sample PeaSoiSIISIP2007_FD_187696 | JGI IMG/M metagenome (GOLD analysis project Ga0209415, IMG submission 187696) | Peat soil microbial communities from Weissenstadt, Germany - SII-SIP-2007 (SPAdes) (version 2) | ecosystem: Environmental > Terrestrial > Soil > Wetlands > Peat | place: Germany... | reverse complement strand
GACCACGAGCTGCTCCTCGCCAACCGCCGCCTCCGCCGCACTGTGAACTTCCGCCTGCCCCTCGGCGTTCACATGGACGCCGAACGCGACCACGTTGCCGCGCCGCACCCCCGGCAGCTCGCTCACGACCCACTCGATGTCCTGAGGGTAGAAGTTGCGGCCGCGGATGATGATGATGTCCTTCAGGCGGCCGCAGATGAAGACCTCGCCGTCGGCGAGGTATCCGAGGTCTCCCGTGTAGAGCCACCCGTTCTGGAACGCCTGCGCCGTGAGCTCCGGCTCTTGATAGTAGCCGGGCCCGATGCTCGGCCCTCGCGTGATGATCTGGCCGATGCGACGCTCTCCGAGGCGCTTGCCCTCCTCGTCCACGATCGCCACCTCGTGGCCCGGGAACGGACGCCCGCACGAGACGATCTCCTGCCCCTCGCCCGCTCGCGCCGGCTTCGCCTCGCGCGCCTGCACGCTCTGCGAGTCGACCGCGTCGACCCTCATCCCCTTGCCGTGCGGCGCGAACGAGATCGCGAGCGTGGCCTCGGCCATGCCGTACGACGGGAGGTAGGACCTCGGATCGAAGCCGGCCGGGGCGAGCTTATTCTCGAACTCGCGGAGGGTGCGCGCCTGGATCGGCTCCGCGCCGCAGCCGGTGATGCGCATGCACGAGAGATCGAGCCCGGCGACGTCCTTGTCCTTGAGCCGCTTCGACACGAGCGCGTAGGCAAAGTTCGGCGCGTACGTGATGGTCCCGCGATGCTTGTGGATGGTGTCGAGCCACACGCGCGGCGCGCGGACGAAGCTCGCCGTGGGGATGAACACCACGGGGATGTCGGTGAAGAGCGGCCCGATGACGAAGCCGATGAGCCCCATGTCGTGGTAGAGCGGCAGCCAGCTCACCCCCTTGTCGACGCGGGAGTCCTTGCCGAGGCCGTCGACCATGAATGCGTAGCTATTCGCCGATAGGTTGGCGTGCGTGACCATCACCCCCTTGGGGCGCGAGGTGCTCCCCGAGGTGAACTGGAAAAACGCCAGATCCTCCGGCCTCACGTCGACGTGGAGGGGGGCGGGCGCGGGCGGGGCGAGCTCGTCCACCGTCATGAGGCCGGAGAGCGCGTCGACCTTCGCCAGCACGGGCTCGACGAAGGGGCGCGTGGCCGTCGTGGTCAGGATGAGCTTCGAGCCCGACGCGCGCGCGATGTGCGCGACGGTGTCGTGGTACGCCTCGACGTTCTTGAAGGTGAGCTGGGGGTAGAGCGGCACCGGGATGACGCCGGCCATGATCGCGCCGAGGAACGAGAGGACGAACTCGTCGCCGTCGGGGATGACGAGAGCGACCCGATCGCCCTTCCGGAGCCCTCGCGCGACCAGGTGGGCGCCCCGGCGCACCGCATCGGCGTGGATTTCGTGGAAGGAGCAGAAACGCTCCGTCCCGTCGGGCCTCACGAAGACGAAGCCGCGGGCTTCGTCCCCGGCGAGGCGCTCGATCGCCGCCGCGAGGGTCGCGGGGAAGGAGGCAGGGACGTGGGAGGTCTCGGTCATGACGTCGGTCATAGAGGCGGCCGGCCGGCGCCGGGGATGGGCTTGGAAAAGCGCGGAGCATCTACTTCGAAGCGTGGCTCCGCGCAAGGAGGAGCTTGCTCCCCTGTACAGTGGGCTCTATTAAGCGGCCCGTGTCTCCCCCCTGGGACAGCGCCTCCCCCGCGAAGGCATCGGTGTCCCGCGTGTTCATCACCGGCGTCGGGGCGGTAAGCCCGGTCGGGCTGGGGCGAGGCGAGTTCTTCCGCGCCCTCGCCGAAGGGAAGAGCGGGATCGCGACGATCGAGTCGTTCGACGGGGCCGCGCTGGGGCGCGAGTTCGCCGGAGAGGTCAAGGGGTTCCGCCCCCGGGACCACCTGACCGCCGCCGAGGCGCGCCACACCGGTCGATGCTCGGCCATGACGGTCGCCGCCGCCCGGATGGCCGTCGCCGACTCCGGCATCCGGCCCGAACACCTGCGTGGCCCTCGCACCGCCGTCGTGATCGGCACGACCATGGGCGAGGCCGACGTCATCGCCGACCTCGACCACGCCTGGATCAAGGGGGGCGCCTCGGCCGTCCCGCGCAGCCTCTTGCCTCGCTACGGCTCCACCCTCCTCTCCATCCACGTCGCCCGCGCGTTCGGAGCCCAAGGCATGGCCCTCACCCTCCCGGGTGCGTGCGCGGCCGGCAACTACGCCATCGGCTTCGCGGCCGATCTCATCCGCGCCGGGAAGGCGGACGTCGTCGTGACGGGGGCGGCGGAGATGCTCCAGGAGCTCCAGTTCTCGGGCTTCGTCCGCCTCGCCGCCATGGCTCCGGAGAAGTGTCAGCCCTTCGACCTCCACCGCCAGGGGTTGCTCGTCGGCGAAGGGGCCGGCATCGTGGTCCTCGAGTCGGAGGCCCACGCGATGCGGCGCGGAGCCCGCCTGGACGCCGAGGTCGGTGGCTACGGGCTCTCCTGCGACGGCTATCACATCACCCGACCGCACGCCGAGGCGGTCGGCAGCATCGCCGCGATGCGGGGAGCCATCGAGCGGTCGGGCATCACTCCCGACGCGGTCGACTTCGTGAACGCCCACGGTACGGGCACCAAAGCGAACGACGCGGCCGAGGCCAAGGTCATGTTCGACGTCTTCGGCGCGCGCCGCGTCCCCATCTCGAGCGTGAAGAGCACCCTCGGTCACTGCATGGGGGCCGCGAGCGCGCTCGAGGCCGTCGCCTGCGTCATGACCCTCGAGACGGGCATCTATCCCCCCACGGTCGGCTACGAGACCCCCGACCCCGAGTGCGACCTCGACGTCGTCTCCACCACGGGTCGCACCGGGAAGGCCGACGTCCTGCTCAACAACTCGCTCGCGTTCGGCGGGTACAATGCCGTCGTCTGCTTCGCGCGTCCCGGCGTGCTGCCGCCGCCCGTGCTGGGCCATCCGGGCACCCCGTCGTGACCCCGCGCGCGATCACCGGCTTCGGCGTCGTCGCCTCTCTCGGGATCGGTCGGAGCGCGTGGACCGCCGCCCTTCGCGACGGGACGATCCCCGCCCCCGCCCCCCCGACCGCCGCGTTCGACGCACGTGCCTACCCCGAGGCCCGCGTGGCCGAGGTCCCCGACTTCGAGCCTTCACGCTTCCTGGGCGAGAAGGGGCTCCGCAGCCTCGACCGGCAGACCAAGCTCCTCGTCGTCGCCGCGCGCCTCTGCCTCCACGACGCCGGGCTCAAGAAGGACGGCCGGTTCGTCGCCCTCTCCCCCGAGCGCGTCGGCTTCTGCGCGGGCAACGCGTACGGCAGCCTCGAGGCGATCAGCGAGCTCGATCGCGTCGCCGTGCTCGAGGACGCCCGCTACATCAACCCCGCCAAGTTCCCCAACACCGTGGCCAACAGCGCCAGCGGCTACGTGAGCATCTGGGAAGACCTCCGCGCGCTCAACGTGGCCATCAGCGACGGCAGCTGCGGCGCGCTCGACAGCCTCGCGTGCGCCGACATCTACCTGTCGTGCGGCCGCGCCGACGCCATCCTCGTCGGCGGCGGCGAGGCGCTCAGCGAGCCGCTCTATGTCGCGTGGAAGCGCGCGGGGAGGCTCGCGGGCGGAACGCCGCTCGGCGAAGGGGCGGCGCTCTTCGTGCTCGAAACGGAGGAGTCCGCCAAGGCCCGCGGCGCCCGGGTGGCCGCGCGGCTCCTCGGCCTGGGGACGTCCTTCCACGGCCCCGCCCACGACGGCGTCCTCCTCCACGCAGCCCCCGAGGCCATGGAGCGCGCCGTCGACGACGCCGTCACCGACGCCGGCCTCCTCGCCGGGGACATCGATCTGGTCGTCTCTGGAGCCAGCCGGAGCGGGGCGTATGCGGCCGCCGAGCTCGGAGGGATCGCGCGGGCGCTCGGAGAGAGCGTCCCCATCGCGGCCCCGAAGAGCCTGTTCGGCGAGACGCTGGGGGCGAGCGGAGCCTTGGGGATGGCGGCGGCGCTGACGTGGATGGAGGGGATCGCGCCGCGAGCGATCGTCCGAGGCGAGGCGCCGACGAACGTGAAGACGGTCGTCGTGACGACGCTGGGCCTCTACGGCAACGCCACGGCCGCGGTGCTGCGACGGGGGTGACGTGAGACGCGGGCCCTTCCTCTTCCTCCTGTCGGCAGGCTGCAGCGCGGGCAGCGCCGCGGAGTCGCGCGCTCCGGACGCCTTCGTGCTCACGGCGGTGGACGGGAGCGCGAGCGACGTCGGGGCCGCGGCGCCCGCCGACGCGACGACGGGTGGGAGCGCGAGCGACGGCGGCATCGACGCACCTCCGAGCCGGTTCATCACCGAGGTCGTGAGCTTCGAGCCCGGGACGTGCGCGGGGTTCGGGCAGGACGCGATGCCCGGCATCGTTTATGGCCCGCCGGTCGGCGGCGGGACGCTCGCCGGCAGCGAGGACGTGGTCTCGCTGGGTGGCGGCGGATCGATGGTCGTGGGCTTCGGTCCCAACGCGATCGTCGACGGTCCCGGCCCCGACTTCATCGTCTTCGAGAACCCGTTCTGGATCGGAGGCAACCCCGACGACATCTACGCCGAGCCCGGCGAGATCAGCGTGAGCGAGGACGGCGTCACGTGGACCGCGTTCCCCTGCACCGACACCACCCAGGCCCCCCCCTACGGCCAGTGCGGCGGCGTCCACCCCGTCTTCTCGACCCCCACGAACGGCATCTCCCCGTTCGACGTCGCGCACGCCGGCGGGGACGCCTACGACCTCCACGACCTCGGCGTGACGAAGGCGAAGTACGTCCGCATCCGGAACATCGTCTCGACCGAGTCCTGCCCCGACGCGGGGTCGAAGCCCACCAAGAACGGGTTCGATCTGGACGCGATCGCGATCCTGAACCCGCTCTTGCCTTGAGCGCACCCGCCCCGATGGTCTACTAGGTCCCCAGCCGACCATGAGCTGGATCGATCTGAAGGCCCACGCCGAGCTCGCGCGCATCCGCGAGGCGCGCGACAAGCAGCTCTACCCCTTCTATCGCGAGTTCGAGACCGGCGGGCTCCACACGCAGATCGCGGGCAAGCCCGTCGTCAACTTCAGCTCCAACGACTACCTCGGCCTCACGAGCCACCCTCGCGTCAAGGAGGCCGCCCACAAGGCCGTCGACAAGTACGCCTGTGGCCTGTCGAGCTCGCGCATCCAGGCCACGACCACCGAGCACGTCGCCCTCGAGAAGCGCCTCGCGAAGTGGTTCGGCTTCGAGTCGTGCATCTGCTTCACGACCGGCTACCAGGCCATGCTCGGGACGATCGTCTGCCTCGCCGACAAGGACACGACGCTCATCCTCGACAGCTACAGCCACGCCTGCATCCTCGACGGCACCTTCCTCGCCGCGGGCATCCCCGGTCGCGCCCCCGAGGTCCGCTTCTTCAACCACAACTCGGCCAAGAGCCTCGAGCGCATCCTCAACACCCGCGAGCGGAAGAACGCGCTCGTCGTCGTCGAGGGGATCTATTCGCTCGACGGCGACAAGGGGAAGCTCGCCGAGTTCGTCGAGATCTGCGCGAAGCACGACGCCGTCCTCGTGGTCGACGACGCCCACGGCACGGGCACCCTCGGCGAGCATGGCCGCGGCACCCTCGAGGAGCTCGCGCTCGAGGGGAAGGTCCCCGTCGTGATCAGCACCTTCTCGAAGACCTTCGGCGGCATCGGGGGCATCCTCCTCGGGACGGCCGACGTGGTCGAGTACATCAAGACGACCGCCCGCTCCTTCCTCTTCAGCGCGTCCCTCCCCGTCCCCATCGTCGCCGCCGCCACCACGATCCTCGACATGATCGAGGAGGACGGCCCGGCGATGGTCAAGGAGCTCCACCAGAAAGCCGCCTACATGCGCGGCAAGCTGGTCGAAGCCGGCTTCGACCTCGGCGCCAGCAACACCCACATCATGCCCGTCATGTGCCGCGAGGAGCGCAAGACCCTCTTCATGCACATCGCCCTCCTCGAGTGCGGCGTACTCATGGTCCCCATCGTGTATCCGGGCGTGAAGCCCGGCGAGGAGCGCCTCCGCGTCAACATCACGCGCGGGCACACCCAGGAGGACATGGATCACGCCCTCGAGCTTCTCAAGACCTACGGCGAGGCCTTCTTCGTCCTCTCGGGGGAGGACATCGGGCCGGTCGAGCCGTGACGCGCTTCGTGCAGTGGCTCGGGGTCGGGCTGGCGCTGGTGTCGTGCGGGCCGCCGCCGAGCCCCGCGCTCCGGATGCCCCGGTTCAACGCGGCCCTCTGTCCGGCCCTACCGCGCGAGGATCTCTCGCGTCCCCTCGACCCGAATCTCGACGGTGTGAAGGCGAGGATCGATCTCCCCACCCGGGAGGTGAAATCGCCCGCACTGGTGCGCCTGTCGATCACGTACACGAACGGCGGGCTCAAGGGGGTCAAGCTCAGTTTGCCGCAAGACGCCTTCACCGTGGCGGGCTTCAACCTGGTCGACCACGCCTGCGTGCCCGTACGGTACGGGCAGCCGCCCACGTCCAAGGCCCTCGCCTACAGGGACACCGGTCCCATGCCGCTGAACCCTGGCGAGTCGGCCACCATCGACGCGAACCTGGGCGACCTCGCCCCCGGCCTGATCCTCCCCCCCGGGATCTACGCCCTGCGCCTCGCCCTGCGCATCGACGCCGCGGCCCCCGTGGTTCGAGGGGCGACCGTGCGGAGCGACTGGGCTCTCTTCGCCGTGCTGCCGCCTTCGCGTTGACCTTCGAGACGCCCCTCGACACGTGAGGGCGGCTTGACGCGCTCCGTGTGTCGCCCGCCCGACAGGTGTCTCCCCGTCCCCACGCGAGGGATCGACGCACGCGACGCACGGGTGCGACGCGAATGTCAGGGCGATGCGCGGTCCTCGCGGGAATCCCGGGGCGCCGGGCTCGCGCGCAGAGCCGATGGAGGCTGGGCGGCGTCGCCAGGAGACGCGGGAGATGCGCGGCACGACGGGTGCATCGCCCCTGGGTATGGACCTCCGGGTGCAATACCTCCTGCGAGCACTGGCGATCGCCGTGATCGTCGCGGAGACGGTGTTCCCCAGGAGCCCGCCGCCGAAGAGCCCGTCGGCCGCCCCGGCGACGGAGACCGTGGCGCGCGAAGTAGCGGCTCGGTAGGGGCTGCCTTTCGGCGATTGCGGCCAGACCCGGCCCCTCCTACCTTCCGCATCCCCGGATGCGCATCCTCATCCTCTCGCGGTCCCCCGCCCTCTACTCGACGAGCCGCCTCGTGCTCGCGGCACGGTCGCGCGGGCACGAGGCCACCGTCGCCGATCCGCTCGATTTCCACATCGTGGTCTCGCGCGGGCGCCCGTCCATGTTCCTCGGCAACCAGATCGTCCCCGAGGCCGACCTCGTCATTCCTCGCATCGGCGCCTCGATCACGAACTACGGCCTCGCCGTCGTGCGGCAGTTCGACATGATGGGGGTCCCCGTCCTCAACACGTCCGTCGCCATCGCTCGCTCCAGGGACAAGCTCCGGAGCATCCAGCTCCTCACCAAGAAGGACATCGACGTCCCCAAGACCGTCTGCGCCCGCACGCCGGACTCCGTCGAGCTCGCGCTCTCGTTCGTCGGTGGCACCCCGGCCATCGTGAAGCTCCAGCAAGGGGCGCAGGGCATCGGGACGATGATCGCCGAGACCCCTCAAGCCGTGACCAGCCTGCTCGAGACCCTCTGGGCCATGGGGCAAGACATCATCCTTCAGGAGTACATCGCCGAGTCAAAGGGGCGTGACTACAGGGCGATTGTCGTCGGTGGGCGGGTCATCGCGGCGATGCGACGCCAGGCGAAGAAGGGGGAGTTCCGCTCCAACCTGCACCGGGGCGGGCACGGCGTGAGGGTCCCGCTCGATCGGCGCTACCGGAACGCTGCCATCGCGGCGACCCGCGTGATGGGCCTCGAGGTGGCCGGGGTGGACATGCTCGAGGGGAGAGAAGGTCCGAAGATCCTCGAGATCAATAGCTCCCCGGGCCTCGAGGGAATCGAGAGAGCCAGCGGCGTCGACGTCGCCGGGGCCATCATCGAGCACGCCGAGAGGTACGCCGAGAGGCGACGCCGACGGGTGACGAGCGGCGACGTGGTCATCGAGGACGAGCGCAGGTCGCGACGGCTGAGGCCGAGCGTGCGGAAGGCGTAGTTCCCCGTCATCACTGGGCCAAGACGGCCTCGTCCCGTGGTAGAGATGCGCCTGAATGCCCCCGCGTGATTTTTTCGGCTTCGTGGGAGACGTCATCGAGTCCCAGTACCGCGTGGATGAGGTCATCGGCGAGGGGGGCTTCAGCGTCGTTTACCGCGGTCACCACATGGGGCTCGACGAGCCGGTCGCCATCAAGTGCCTGAAGATGCCGGCCGGGCTCACCCCGGGGATGGTCGACGCGGTGGTCGAGCGGTTCCAGGCCGAGAGCCGCATCATGTACCGGCTGTCGCAGGGGAGCCTCAACATCGTCCGGAGCATCTCCAGCGGCACCGCGCAGTCGAAGGTCACGGGGACGCTCGTGCCCTACATGGTGCTCGAGTGGCTGCAGGGGGTGTCGCTCTTCCAGGACCTCAAGGAGCGCCGTGCCCGCAGAATGATCGGGCGCACCCTCCAGGAGACCATCCGCCTCCTCGATCCCGCGGCGATGGCCCTCGACTACGCCCACGCCCAGGGGGTCGTCCACCGGGACCTCAAACCAGGGAACATCTTCCTCGCCGAGACCCGCGACGGCATCCGCAGCAAGGTCCTCGATTTCGGCCTCGCCAAGGTACTGAGCGACGACGCCATCGGCCTCGGCCCCGCCCAGCACACGATGTCCCAGGGCATCTTCTGCTCGCTCTCGTACGGAGCCCCCGAGCAGTTCGATCCTCAGCGCGGCCCGGTCGGCCCCTGGACGGACGTGTACAGCTTCGCCTTCGTCATCCTGGAGGTCCTCACCGACAAGAAGGTGCGCCCGGCCGAGACGATGGTCGACGCCGCGCGCAAGGCCCTGAACGCGAACGCCGATCTGAGCGCGACCGCCATGGGGTGCGAGCTTCCACCCCGGATCGAGGAGCTCCTCGTGCGCGCGGTGAAGGTCGACAAGACCGAGCGACCGCCGGACATGCACGCGCTCTGGGGGCAGATCAAGCGCATCGTCAAGGAAGAGGGGATCAAGGTCACCCTGCCGGCCACGTACAACGGACCGGAGTCGGCGCCGAGCATGGTGACGCAGGTCGGGCCGGGCTCGCCGGGGATGGGGCTCCACCTGCTGGCCCCGGGGATGCCTTCTCCGCTGGGCGACGGCCCGCTGCAAGCGGTCGAGGGGGCCGCGCCGACCCCCGTGCAGGTCATCGTCGACGCACCGTCCGAGCCGGAAATGCAGAGCATCCCGCTCACGCGAAGGCACACGTCGCGCCCGCCTCCGCACGAGCCGTCGCCGACGGCCCCGCACGAGACGACGGTCCCCGTGGGGTCGTTCGAGGCGTCGGCCGGCCCCGCGACGGGGACGCGAGCCTCGGCACGGCCCCCTGCCCAGCCGAGAGCCTCCACCCCGCCGACCCGTCCGAGCCAGCCGCCGCACGGCCAGAGCAACCCGCCGAGGAGCCTCAGCGGGCGCCCGACGGCGATGTCGAGGGTGAGCAGCCGCCCCCCGCCGACGCCGACGAAGGTCGCCTTCTGGGCGTTCGGAGTGACGGTCGTGCTGCTCGCGGTAGGGGTGCTCCTGCTCGCGAGGCTCGGCGTGGGCGGTCCCTAGGAGCCTGGTGTTTTTCGCCGATACCTTCGCGATCGCGTCGTCGGCCTCGCTCAACGTACACTCGTACGCCTCGCTCGGCCTGCTAGCGCTCGCTCGGTCTCGACGAAAACCACCAGGCTCCTGGAGACGATCGACGACGACCGCTGCGTGCGCTTGCGGGGTCGCGATCGGTCGATCGAGGCCCCTCGATGCACGCTTGCAGGGTCGCGATCGGTCGATCCATGCCCCTCGAGGCACGCTTGCATGGGGTGCGATCGGTCGATCGAGGCCCCTCGAGGACCGCTTGCAGGGTCGCGATCGGTCGATCGAGCCCCCTCGAGGCACGCTTGCATCGGATGCGATCGGTCGATCGAGGCCCCTCGAGGCACGCTTGCAGGGTCGCGATCGGTCGATCGAGGCCCCTCGAGGACCGCTTGCAGGGGTGCGATCGGTCGATCGAGGCCCCTCGAGGCACGCTTGTCTACGGAGTCGCCACCGCGACCACCTCGCACGGGACCCTCACCTGCTTGACGGTGATCCCCATCGGGGACGACTCGATCCACGTCGCGTGCGCCACCGCCTGGGGGCCGCCTCCGATGGGCGCTTCCCCGACGCTGCCGACGTTGATGACGTGGATGTCGCCCAGGATCCTCTCGAACGGGACGTGGCTCATGCCGCACACGATGACGTCGGCCGGGTCGTCGCCGATGAGGGCGTTGACCTCCTCGTCGGTGAGGTCCTCCGAGAGCTCGGCCGTAGGGTCGGCGGGCGCCCCGTGCACGAGGAGGAGCTCCTTGCCGTCCTCGAGCGGGAGGCGGAAGTGCGTCGGCAGGCGCTTCAGGCGCTCGAGGATGAGCTCCCCCAGCTCGGATCGGGCTTCTCTCATGCGCTCGAGGCGGCGGCGCTCGTGGTCATTCGACGGGTGAAGCTCGCTCGGATCGAGGGTGGCGAGCGCCTTGTCCCCCACCCCCTGGACCATGATCGCCCCGGCCGCGGTGAGGCGGCGCCACGTCTCGAGGGGCTCGGGCCCGGGGAAGACGATGTCCCCCGCGACGAGCAGCTTGTGGAACGACTTGCGCTCCGCCATCGCGAGCACGGCCGACAGGGCCCCCACGTGACCGTGGATGTCGGAGATGCAGAGCAGGCGCATGACGGAGAAGAAGGTAGCCGCGCCTTCCCGCGATGGCACCATCGTTCTGCCGTGGAATTCGTCGATTTCGCGGCGGCCGTGGGCTAGGTCACACGAGGGGCCGCGCCATGACCGACATCCCGACGACCGACCGCAGCCACGACGAGAGCCTCCTCCTGGCCACCCGCGCCGAGTTCCCCTCGCTCGAGAAGGGGGTTCACCTCATCAGCCACTCTCTCGGCGCGATGCCCAGGGCGGCGCGCGCGCACGCGACGGCGTTCCTCGACGACTGGGAGAACGACAGCATCAACGCGTGGAACAAGTGGCTTCCTGCCGTGCGGTCGCTGTCGGACACGATCGCCCAGGTCCTCGGGGTGGACGCGGGGACGGTGACGATCCTGCCGAACGTCTCGGCCGTGCAGGGGGTCGTGGCCTCGTGCTTCACGTACGACAAGGCCTCCCCCTTCGGAGCCAGGAACAAGATCGTCTACGACGACCTCAACTTCTCGACGGTCCATTACGTCTGGCAGGAGCAGGCGCGGCGCGGGGCCGAGGTCGTGATCGTCCGATCGAAGGACGGAATCCACGCGCCCGTCGAGGAGCTCCTCGCGGCGATCGACGACAAGACGCTCATCGTTCCCATCAGCCACGTCCTCTTCCGCTCGAGCGCGATGTACGACGCGAAGCGCGTCATCGACAGGGCGCACGAGGTCGGCGCGATGGTGCTGCTCGATTGCTACCAGTCCGCGGGGACGGTGCCGCTCCGGCTCAAGGAGTGGGGCTGCGACCTCGCGTGCGGCGGCTCGGTCAAGTGGGCGTGCGGGGGACCGGGCGCCGCGTACGTCTACGTGAGGCCCGATCTCCTGCCGAAGCTCGCGCCGATGTCGACGGGGTGGTTCGCGCACGCGCAGCCGTTCGCGTTCGACATGGGGCCGATGCGGTACGCGGAGGACGCGTGGCGCATGATCGGAGGCACGCCGGCCATCCCCGCCGTGTTCACCGCCCGCGCCGGCTGGGACATCGTGCGCCGGCTCGGGGTCGAGTCGATCCGCGCGAAGTCGCTGCGGCAGACGACCTTGCTGCGGTCGCTCGTGGAGGCGCGGGGCTTCCAGGTCAACACGCCCCGCGACGACGCGGCCCGGGGCGGGACGATTTGCTTCGACTTCGGAGGCGCCGACGTCGTGTCGAAGGCCCTCTGCCAGGCGAGCTTCTTCCACGACTACCGGCCGCGATGCGGCATCCGCGCGAGCCCGCACTTCTACACGACCGACGAGGAGCTCCACCGGTTCCTCGACGAGCTCGACCGGCTGCGCAAGACCCTCGCGCCCCAGTGAGGGCGGGCCTCGCCCCCGAATAGTTGCGCCCGTTCTCCGCAGCGCGGCACGATCGCCCGCGCATGGATGACTCGCACGCCCGGCGACCGGGGCTAGCCAAGACCCGGGGCGAGCGCCTCGTGCGGGCCCGCGCGGGGACGTGGCTCGTGGGGTCGGACGGCAGGTTCCGAGCGATGTTCGAGGCTGCGGACACCGTGAGCGAAGGATCGGTGAAGATCGAGGACGGGGGCGCGGTCTGGTACGGGACGACCAGCGTGATCCTCGCCTGGCCCGCGTCGCTGGCCGATTCCTCGCGCGACTTCGTGGCGGCCGTGGCGGCCAAGGACCCGCACGTGCGGCTGCGGGCGATCCGGCTCGCGCACCGTGAAGCTTGCCTGCGAGCGCCGGGCGCGCTCGGGAGGGTCGAGTGCGAGGTGTCGGTGGCCGCGCACGCGGACGGGCTGAGGATTGACGTCGATGTCCAGGCGCCGTTGACTCTCCCCCGGAACGCGGAGCTCTCCGGCCGAGGGCCCGCGAGCTGAGCCGCGGCGCCCTCCCGTCTCCCTCTCTTCGCACCATGACCACCACCCACGACGACGAAGACCGCCGCCGCAGCACGAAGGGGCGCCGCGATCGCCGCAAGGGGGCGGCGATCATCCACGTGGACTTCAGAAGCGGGGGGAGGCTCGCCGCGCCCCGGCCGGGAGACGGACACACCGCCACCCCGGAGGCGGAAGGCGCGGGACGCGAGCCCCTCACCGACGTCTTCTCCGGGCGCGAGGTCGCGAAGCTGCTCGGGTTGACGGAAAGCCGGCTGCGGTCGCTGGACCGTGCGAGCATCGTGTCCCCGACGGGGACGCGCAAAGGGAAGCGGGCCTACACCTTCCAGGACCTCATCGCGCTCCGCGCGACCCACGGTCTGCTCGCGAGCCGCATCCGCATCCGCGACGTGGCAGAGGCCATCGGGGCGCTGAAGAAGACGCTGCCCCGCGTGACACGCCCGCTCCAGGAGCTGCGCATCGTGAGCGACGGGCGGCGCATGGTCGTCCGCGCGAGCGAGGGGACGTTCGAGCCGCTGACCGGCCAGCTCGTCCTCGACTTCGAGATCACCTCGCTCCGCGACGACGTCGTGCGGGTGCTGCGCCCCGCGACGCGACGGACCGGCCGCACGGCCTACGAGCTCTACAGCCGCGCGAGCGCCATCGACGAGGACCCCGCCACCTACGACGAGGCCGAGGCCCTCTACACGGAGGCGATCCGCCTCGACCCGCAGATGGCCATCGCGTACACGAACCTCGGCAACGTGCGCTTCCGTCGCGGCGACGAACCGGGCGCCCTCTCGCTCTACCACCGCGCGCTCTCCCTCGATCCCGAGCAGCCCGAGGCCCACTACAACGTGGGCTACGTCGCGCTCGAGCACGGCGACGCACGGACGGCCGTGACCCACTTCGAGCAAGCCATCCACGCCGACGCTCGCTTCGCCGACGCACACTTCAACCTGGCGATGGCGCTCGAGCGCGTGGACGACCTCGCGCGGGCCAGGGCTCACTGGAAACAGTACCTCGCGCTCGAGCCGCTCGGGACGTGGGCCGAGATCGCCAAGAAGCACCTCTCCTGACGGGGCGCCGGTCAGCGGCGGCGCACGGAGATGATCCCGCGGGCGAGGAAGTCGCCGAGGATCGTGAGGACCCGCTGCGGCGCCATCGGGCACGCGTCGAGCACGGACTCGATGGTCGTGCGTCCGTCGATGAGCCCGAGGATGAACGCCCGCCGCGGGTCGAACGTGAGCGCCATCCGGTCTTCTTCGCTCATCGAGAGGATGGGGATCCCTTCGAGCGACCCGAGCGCGTGGACCGACGCGGAGAGCCGGGTGGGAGGGAGGCTGCTCGCGAACCGCTGGGCGATCGCGGCCCACCTCGGCGTCGACTTCACGCAGCGCACCGTCGGGCGCTCTTCGGGCAGGACCGCGAGCTCGGCGGAGTTCGGGACGGGGACGGTGGGGCGTGCGCTCGGCGACGAGGCGGGCTGTGGGCTCGCGTCGTCCGAGAGGGCGGCGATGCGGCGCGTGCCGCTCACGAGCTCCGACGAATCGGGCTCGTCTGCGTAGACGGTGTAGCTCGGGATGCGCTCGGGACGCGACATGCTGGTGCATCCCAGAACGGCGGTCCGGCGGACTCCTGTAGAGGAACGCGCGCGATCTAGGGGAGGCGTCGGTGGGCGAGGCACGGCAGCGCCCGGCGCACGCGGTCCTGAGCCGCGAAGTCGAGGCGAGCCACCGCGAACCCCTCGCCCTCCCCGCACTGGGCGAGGACGTCTCCCCACGGGTCGACGATGAGACTCTTGCCGTAGGTCTGGCGACCGTGGGGGTGCTTTCCCGTCTGGGCCGGGGCGAGGATGAACACCTGGTTTTCGATCGCGCGAGCCCTCTGCAGGACGTGCCAGTGGTCCTTCCCGGTCATGAGCGTGAAGGCGGCAGGGACGGTGACGACGCGGGCCCCCTTGCTGGCGAGTGCCCGGTAGAGCTCGGGGAAGCGGAGGTCGTAACAGATGGTCATCCCGAGCGGGACCGAGCCCACCTTCGGCAGCTCACCCAGCTCCGCCGGACCGCGTCCGGTCGCGCGGCTCTCCTCGAGCTTCGTGCCGTCCGGAAGGTCGACGTCGAAGAGATGGATCTTTCGGTAGCTCGCGATCAGCTGACCCGTGGGCGCGAAGAGCGCCGACGTGTTGAACGGGCGGTCGGGATCCCCGCTCTTCTCGGGCATCCCTCCTGCGACGAGGAAGACCTCGTTCGTCGACGCCGCCTTCGCGAGCGCCGTGACGATCGGGCCCGGCGACGACGCGGTCAGGTCCTCCGCGACCCCTCGCTTCTGTTGCTCCTCGCCCATCAGCGCGAAGTTCTCGGGCAGCGCCACGAGCGACGCCCCCGCGCGCGCGGCCTCGCTCACCCAGCGCGTGGCGCGCGCGAGGTTCGCGGCGACGTCATCCTGACTCGAGAGCTGTACGACCGCGGCGGTGAGCGGAGCGAGCGGCTCCGTCAAGCCGCGCTCGCCGTGGCCTCGGCCGGCTTCGCCTTCTTCGCGTAGAGCCCATCGAGCAGCGAGCCGTGGACCTCGAGCACCTTGCGGCGCTTGAGCTTGAGGCTCGGCGTGAGCATCTCGTTGTCCTGCGTGAAGTCCTCGGCGATGAGGGCGAACTCCTTCACCGACTCGAACCCCTTGAACTTCTCCGACAGCCGCTCGACCTCGGCCTTCATCAGACCGCGCACCTTGTCGCTCGTGAGGAGCGCGTCCCCGGCGGCGTCGACCCCCTCTTTCGCAGCCCACCCCTTCACGGCGTCGACGTTCGCCACGATGAGGGCGACGTTGAACGGCCGGTTGTCGCCGTAGACCATGACGTTCGCGATGTACGGCGAGAGCTTGAGCTCCTCCTCGAGCGGGGTCGGCACGACGTACTTGCCGTTCTCGAGCTTGTACTGCTCCTTGATCCGCCCCGTGATGAAGACGAAGCCCTCGGAGTCGACGTAGCCCATGTCGCCCGTGCGGAACCCCCGCTCGGGCGTGAACACCGCGGCGTTCTCCTCCGGCCGATTGTGGTAGCCGACCATGATGTTCGGCCCGAAGACGACGATCTCCCCCTCCTTGTAGCCGTTCTTCTCTCCGCCGCCGGCCGACGAGTCGATCTCGACCCGGACGTGGGGGATGGCCCGGCCGACGGAGCCGATCTTTCGGTGGCCGGGGCAGTTGGCCGTCGCGATGGGGCTCGTCTCGGTGAGACCGTAGCCCTCGTAGACGGTCACGCCGAGGCTGTCGATGAACTCGGCGACCTCGGTGGAGATCGCGGCCCCGCCGCTGAAGGCGTACTTGAGGCGACCGCCGAAGCGCGCGCGGACCTTCGAGAAGACGAGCTTGTCGGTGAGCGCCATGACGATGCGGTCGCCGAGCGAGGGGGACCCGCCGTTGCGCTCCTTCTTCTTCGCCGCGAGGGCCGACTTCACCATGCGCTGGATGAACGGGGGCTTGCCCGCGAGCTGCTTCTGGACGGCGGTGTAGAGCTTGTTGAAGATGCGCGGCACGCTGAAGAGGAGCGTCGGTTGCACCTCGGCGAGGTTGTCGATGATCTTCTCGACCGACTCGGCGAGGCCCATGCTCCCGCCGCGGGAGAAGAGCGCGTGCAGCTCGCACGTCTGCCCGAACGAGTGCGCCCAGGGGAGGAACGAGAGGGAGCGGTCGTCCGGCGAGATGGGGAAGATGTCCTCCACCGCGCTCACGTTCGAGGCGATGTTCGAGTGCGACAGGATGACCCCTTTGGGCGTGCCCGTCGTCCCGCTCGTGTAGATGAACCCCGCGATGTCGCTCGGGCTGGGGAGGAGGAAGGCGTCCGCGTCGCCGCCGCCGTTGGTGTACTTGTCGCCGCGGACGAGGAGGTCCGCGTAGCTCGTGGCCTTCTCGCCCTCCCCCGGGGTGAAGCCGCTCTCGAGCACGACGATGTGCTGGAGCGTCGGGATGGAGGTCAGAAAGTGTTTGATCTTCTGGTAGATGGCCGCGGTCGCGACGAAGAGGACCTTCGTCTCCGAGTCCTTGACCATGAACTCCCAGTCCTTCTCGGGCTGCTGCTCGTACATCGGGACGAAGGCGGCGGCGCGGCCGTAGGTCGCGTAGGCGGCGACGGCCCACTCGGGGCGATTGTTCGCGATGATCGCGACCTTC
>Ga0209415_10009349_pt1 | contig 16846 bp, 13 predicted proteins | sample PeaSoiSIISIP2007_FD_187696 | JGI IMG/M metagenome (GOLD analysis project Ga0209415, IMG submission 187696) | Peat soil microbial communities from Weissenstadt, Germany - SII-SIP-2007 (SPAdes) (version 2) | ecosystem: Environmental > Terrestrial > Soil > Wetlands > Peat | place: Germany... | reverse complement strand
GGGTCTGGGAGGCCGAGGGGGCCTGGGGGGAAAGGCTTCCCCCCAGGATCAGGGGGGGTCTGGGGGGGATCGTCCCCCCGAGAAAACACGGGTGGTCGTGGCCGGGCATGACCTCAAATTCTTCACGCCGCTGCTGGATTACCTGCGGCTGCAGCCGGACCTGGAGGTCCGGCTGGACCGGTGGGCCGCGCTCGGCAAGCACGATGCGGGCGTCAGCCGGGAGCTGGCGGGCTGGGCCGACGTCGTGATCTGCGAATGGTGCGGGCCGAACGCCGTCTGGTACAGCAGGCACAAACGGCGCGGGTCGCGGCTGCTGGTGCGGCTGCACCGGTTCGAGCTGACGTCACCCTACTCCCGTCAGGTCAAGATCGGGGCCGTGAGCCAGGTGGTCTGCGTAAGCAGGCACTACGCACGGCTGACCCGGGAGCAGACCGGCTGGCCCGAGGCGAAGGTGGTGACCATACCGAACGCCATCGACGTCGCCCAGCTGGACCGGCCCAAACTCGACGGCGCCCGGTTCCACCTCGGCCTGATCGGCATCGTCCCCTCCCGCAAGCGCCTGGACCTGGCCCTGGATGTGCTGGAGGAACTGCGCCGCGAGGACGACCGGTACTTGCTGTTCATCAAGTCGGGGATGCCGTGGGAGCACTGGTGGGTGTGGCAGAACCCGGCCGAACGCGAGCACTACGCCGCCGCGCTGCGCCGGGTGCAGCGTGCCCCGCTGCTGCGCGGGGCGGTGGTGTTCGACGACGCGGGGCCAGACGTCGCGGCCTGGCTGCGCCGGGTCGGCTTCATGCTGTCCACCAGCGACGACGAGAGCTTCCACGTCGCCCCGGCCGAGGGGATGGCGTCGCGGGCGGTCCCGGTGCTGCGGCACTGGCCGGGCGCCGAGACCATCTACGACACGCGCTGGATCCACCGGAGCCCCGCGGACATGGCCGCCGCGATCGCCGCGCTCGGCGACGAAGCGGACTGGCGGAGCGCGGGCGACGAGGCCCACGCGCGGGTCAGCGCCGCGTTCAACCTGCCGCTCGTGTGCGAGGCCTGGCACGCCCTGCTCACGAAGGATTTCGACCCGGCGGTACCCGGGCCGATGCTCGAGCTGCTCGGCTCCGGCTGAGGCGGCATGTACTTCACGCTCGCCATCGGCGCGGCCACCCGTGAGAGGTGCGCGGCATTGGCCGGCGCGGCCGCGGGCACCGATCCGCGGGTCCTGCCGATCCCTGGCCCGCCCGAGATCGTATGGCGGGCGGCGGACGAGCGGACGGCCCTGCTCTGTTGGCCCGGGGGGGACGACCCCCCCCAAACCCCCCCCGATCCTGGGGGGACCCATCCCCCCAGACCCCCCTTGAGGTCGTACGCCGGGACGATCTGGGCCGGCCAGGACGGACTGCACGCGCGCACCGGGGTGACCCGCGTGGACCCGGTCTATGTGGTCGAGGTCCCCGGGGCCGTGGTGGTCAGCGACCGGGCCGCCTGGGCCGCTGCCGTGGCGGGCCGGCTGGGCGAGCCCGACCCGGTCATGGTCACCGCCTTCCTCAGCCTCGGCTACCCGGTCGGTGCCGCGACCCCGTTCCGCGGCGTCCGGGCCCTGGGCGGCCGGCAAAGGCTGACGGTCACCGGCGGTCGGCCCGCCGTGACCGCGACCCAGGGTGAGGGCGCCGGTGCCGGGTCGTACGGCCGGGTCGCCGACGCCCTGGTCGACGCGGTCCAGCCGCTGGGCGAGCTGGGCGTACCGGTCGAGCTGTCCCTGACCGGCGGCAAGGACAGCCGGCTGATCGCCGCCGCGCTGACCGCGGCCAAGGTACCGTTCCGGGCCCGTACCCATGGCTTCGCCAGCCATCCCGACGTCATTGTGGCGGCCATGATCGCCAGCCGGCTCGGCGTCGAGCACGTGGTCACCGAGCCGCGCCCGGCGGCCCCGGAGCAGGCCCCCGGCGAGGCGGACGTGCTGGCCCGGCTCCGCTCGGCGGTGCTGGTCTCCGACGGCATGCTGTCGGCGTTCGAGAACGTCGGCCGGCCCGATCCGCCGATGACCGCCGAGCCGGTGCAGACCGGCGGTCACGGCGGTGAGCTGCTGCGCGGCGGGTACGCACCCGCCGCCTGGACCGACCGCAGACCGGCCAGGGCCTGGAGCGAGGCGCGGGGGGCCGAGCTGTTCCGCCGCATGGTCACCCGCCGCCTGAGCCTGCTGCGCCCGCCCGCGGCCGCCGGGTACCTGGCCAGCCTGGCCCCGTTCGCCGCCACGCTCCCCCGCGGGCCGCTGCGCACGCTCGACGACTTCTACCTGGTGAACCGGGCCGGCCGCTGGTCGGCCGCGGCCCGCCAGGGCTACCTGATCCGCTCGCCGCTGGTCCAGCCCTTCTTCAGCGACCCAGTGGTCGAGGCGGCCCGCGCGGTCCCGCTGCCGGACCGGATCACCGACCGGCTGCACCGCGGCGTTCTGGCGGCGCTCTGCCCGGACCTGCTGGACCTGCCCCTGGCGGGCAGCGGCTGGAAGTCCGGGCCGCGGACGCCGCCGGTCCGGCCCGCGGCCACGGAGGGACCCGCCGGGGCGTCAGACTGGCGGCGGGCCTACGGGGACCAGATGGCCAGGCTGCTGCGCGACTACGCCCTGGACCTGGGCGCCGCGGGCGGGATGTTCGACCTCGTCCGCCGCTCCGCGGCCGAGCGGGCGCTGCGCCCGCCGCAGGCGGACTCGCACGCGGCCTGGGCCCTGGCCACCCTGGCCGCCCTGCTGTCAGGAGACTGGCTGAACGCCCGCGAGCCGTCCGGGGGCAGCGAGGTCAGCCCCGGCCGTACCGCGTCTCGGCCTGCCAGAAGTACACCACTCCCACCGCGAGCGTGACGACGGCCCAGCCGACCGCGGCCAGCCACAGCTCGCTGGTCGTGGTGGTGGGATGGCAGTAGGCCTGCAGCGCGGGAATCTTCTTCGCGTTGAAGATGGCGCACTTCATCGCGTTGTACGGCTGGGCCCCCGGCGCGTTGTCGCGCTGCGTAGCCATGATCGCGTACCTGGTCAGCGAGATGTACACCGCCGCCGGGTTGAACGACAGCACGTTCTTCGCCCACTCCGGCAGCGAGGCGGGCAGCGAGGCGATGCTATACATCACCCCGCAGAAGTACCGCCAGATCCGGGTCAGGAACGGGATCAGCTGGCTGACGTCCTGCGCGCCGGCGCCCAGCCGGGCCATGATCAGCGCGGCGCCCATGTTGAACGTCGCCTGCAGGACCATGACCGGCGCCAGCAGCAGCCAGTACCAGGTGAGCGGTTCCCCCGTCCCCAGCACGATGGCGAACAGCACCAGCATGGACAGCAGCAATTGCTGGAACTCCACCAGCACGTACGCCAGCGGCAGGCAGGCCCGCGGGAAGTGCAGCGCGCGGATCAGCGCGATGTTGGCCCGCATCACGGTGGAGCCGACCACAATCGACCGCTCCGTGAAGCCGAAGATGAACACCCCGGTGACCAGGTAGGCGATGTAGTGCTGGATGCCGCGGTTGGCCTGGAACAAGATCCCGAAGACCAGGTAGTAGACGGCCGAGTTGAGCAGCGGCGTCAGCACCTGCCACAGCTGGCCGAGCCTGGCCTCGGTGTACATGGACACGCTGCGCGCGGTGGCGTAGGCGACGATGAAGTGCCGCCGGTCCCACACCATGCGGGCATACGCGAACAGGTGGGGCCGCGCGGAACTGGGCCGCAGGCCGTACTGGGCCGCCAGTTCGGCCAGGCCTCCGCCGCCCTCGGGCGGCGGGGGGAGCTCTTCACCCTCGGGCGCGAGCACCCCTCCGTGCAACAGGCTGCCTGGAGCGGTCAGCCGCCCGCGTTCGTCCATGACAGTGGATTCTATTGATCAGGACAGGTGGCCGGTGTCATTGAACGACCGGAGCACGGCCGGCCCGTCGGCGTACCAGTCGATCTCGCACAGCGCCGCGACGTCCAGATGCATCCGGAACAGGGCGGCCGGCGGGGCCAGCAGCGCCGCCGCGACCAGCGTCTTGATCGGCGTGACGTGGCTGACGATCAGCACTCTCTGGCCGTCCCGGTCGGCCAGCACGCGGTGCAGCGCGGCGGTGACCCGCGTGCTCACGTCGGTGAGGCTCTCCCCGCCGGGCGGCGCGGCGTCCGGGTCGGCCAGCCAGGTCGTGACCTCGGACGGCCAGCGTTCCCGGACCTCCGCAAACGTCAGGCCCTCCCAGGCGCCGAAGTCGGTCTCCCGGAACCCGTCGTCGGTGACCACGGCCGCGCCGGTGACGGAAGCCACCTCCTGCGCCGTCTGCACCGCGCGCAGCAGCGGGGACGTCACGATCACGCCGAGACCGGCCGACGCCAGCCGCTTGGCCGCCGCGGCCGCCTGCTGGACGCCGACGTCGGTGAGCGGCACGTCGGACCGGCCCGCGTACCGCTTCTGCACGGACATCGGCGTCTGCCCGTGCCGCAGCAGCAGGGTCACCGTGGGCTCGCCCTGGGCGGGCCCCCAGTAGGTCCTTGGCCGCACCTAGAGGCCAGACTCGGGAGTGCGGACCAGGATCCTCCGGCACTCCTCGCACCGGAGCACCTCGTCGGGAGCGGACGCCCTGATCTGGTTCAGGTCCACCTTGTTGAGCGTCAGGTGGCATCCCTCGCAGCGGCCGGAGCGCAACGCGGCCGCGCCGACGCCGCGTGAGTCGCGGATCTGCTCGTAGAGCTTGAGCAGGTCGGCGGGCACCTCGGCGACGATGCCAGTGCGCTGCTCGGAGGCCTGGCCCGCCTGCTCGCCGATCTCCGCCAGCGCCGCGTCGCGGCGGGCGGCCACCTCGGTCATCTGGTGGCCCAGGCTGTCGCGTTCGGTGGTGAGCTCGTCTCGCCGGCTGACCAGGCCCTCCCGGCGTTCCATCAGCTCGAGCACGATCTCCTCGAGATCGCCTTGCCTGCGGCGCAGCGACTCGATCTCGGACTGCAAGGTGGCCAGTTCGCGGGCGGCGGACACCTGCCCGGCGTCGAGCCGGGTACGGTCCCGGTCGATCCTGGCGCGGACCTGCTCCACGTCGCGCTCGGCCCGGCCCTGCTCCCGGGCCAGGTCGCTGAGCTCGGTCTCGGTCACCACGATCTCGTCCTTGAGCTCGCTGGCCCGGGTCTCCAGGCGGACGAGCTCGGCTACTTCAGGCAGGCCGCGCCGGCGATGATCGAGGCGGGCGAGCTCGGCGTCCAGGTCGGCCAGTTCGAGCAGCCGAAGCTGGCTCTGCGGTGATGCCTTCACAGCTCCCAACGTAGTCCACCCGGCCCCCCACCGGACCACTACGGCCCCACCGCACCCCCAACGTCACCACCGCGGGCCCCAACGGCCCCACCGCAGGACCCCGGGGCCCCGTTTAGGGCCCCCGAGGGGGGCCGAGGGGGTCTGGGGGGAAAGGTTTCCCCCCAGGATCGGGGGGCTTCGGGGGGTCGTCCCCCGAATCATAGAGCTTCGGGGGTTCGCCCCCCGGATAATAGAGCGTCATGGAGATCCCTCGGGTTAGCCGACCCTATATGCCTGGGTACGGCATCTCCGGGCCAGCGGAAGGAAGCGGGCTCCTGCACTGGTCCTGGGCGGCGGAGCGGCTGACCGCGGCGCGAAACTACTGGGTCGCTACCGTCTGGCCGGACGGGCGACCGCACGTCATGCCGGTCTGGGGCATGTGGGACGACAGCACGCTGTGGTTCACCAGCACCGTGGGCTCACGCAAGATCCGCAACCTGACCACCGACCCGCGCTGCTGCATCACCACGGAGGACGCCTCCGATCCGGTGGTCATCGAGGGGATGGCGCGCATCGCGACCGAGCCGGCCGTGCTGCAGCGGGTGATCGACCTGATGAACGCCAAGTACCGGACGGACTTCGGAGTGGATTTCCTCGATCCGGCCATCAACGCGACCGTGGGGGTGCGGCCACACCGGGTGTTCAGCCTGCGGGCCGGCGACTTCACGGGCTCGCCCACACGCTGGACCTTTGAGGAGTAACGGTAAGCAGCACGCAACAATTGCGCGGCTGACGGAGGCCGTCCGGCGGGTAGCGTGGAGGCAGCGTCTACCTGCGAGTCCCGCCATGACACGACAGCCCGCCACCGCCCGCGACCGGCCCGCGCATCCGAGTGCGCTCGCCGGGGCCACCGTCGGGGTGCTCACCGCCGCGGTGGCGATGGGCATCGCCCAGCTCGTCGCCGGCCTCACCGTCGCGCAGAGCTCGCCGGTGCTCGCGGTCGGCCAGGCGGCCATCGATCTCACGCCGCTGCCGGTCAAGGACTTCGCCATCTCGACGTTCGGCGCCGACGACAAGAACGCGCTGCTGGCCGGCATCCTGGTCATCCTGGCCGCGTTCGCGGCGGTGATCGGGATCCTGGCCGTACGCCGGCTTGCCCTCGGCCTGCTGGGCCTTGCGGTGTTCGCCTGCATCGGCCTGGCGGCCGCGCTGACCCGGCCGACCGCGACGGCGGAATACGTGATCCCCACCCTGGTCGGCGCCGCAGCCGGCGCCGTGGCGATGAGCCGCCTGGTCCACGCGGCGAGCGGGCTCGGTTCCCCGGCCGACGGCCCGGTCCCCCGCGGCGCCGCGGTCAAGCTCGAGCCACCCGACCTGCCCGCGGACGATGAGATCGAGCCCGCGTCCTCCTTCACCTTCCTGCCCAACCCGGACGATGCCGGGCCGGACCGATGGCCCGCGCGGCGGCGGTTCCTCACCGTCAGCGGACTCGCCGTGGTCACCGCGGCGGCGGGAGCGCTGGTCGGGCGCGAGCTGATCACCCGGCACAACGTCAGCGCGGCACGGGCCGCCCTGCGTTTCCCCCGGCCAGCGGTCGCCGCTCCCCCGCTCCCGCCCGGCAGCAACCTGAACGTCCCCGGCCTGAGCTCCTTTATCACCCCGGATGGGAGCTTCTACCGGGTCGACACCGCCCTGCTCCTGCCCGAGGTGGACCCGGCGACCTGGCAGCTGCGGATCCACGGGATGGTACAGCGCGAGGTGACCCTGACCTTCGACGAACTGCTGCGGCGCCCGCTCATCGAGGACTACATCACGCTCACCTGCGTGTCCAATCCGGTCGGCGGGCCCTACGTCGGCAATGCCCTGTGGCTCGGCGCGAGCCTGGCCGACCTGATCCGGCAGGCCCGCCCGCTCGCGGGCGCCGACCAGCTGCTGTGTACCTCGGTCGACGGGTTCACCTCGGGCACCCCGCTGCAGGTCGTGCTCGACGGCCGCGACGCGCTGCTCACGGTGGCGATGAACGGCCAGGCGCTGCCCGTCGAGCACGGGTTCCCCGCGCGGATGGTCGTGCCCGGCCTGTACGGCTACGTGTCCGCGTGCAAGTGGGTGACCGACATCAACGTCACCACGTTCGCGTCCGCCTACGCATACTGGGCCACGCGCGGCTGGTCGCAGCAGGGGCCGATCAAGACCGAGTCCAGGATCGACGTGCCCGTCAACAACGCCACCCTTTCCCCGGGGCGGGCCCAGGTGGCCGGCGTGGCCTGGGCGCAGCACAAGGGCATCGCCGCCGTCGAGGTCCGGGTGGACCGCGGTCCGTGGCAGCAGGCTCGGCTGGCCGCGGTTCCGGACATCGACACGTGGCGGCAGTGGGTGTGGGACTGGGACGCCACGCCGGGCACTCACCTGCTCGAGGCCCGGGCCACGGACGCGACCGGCTACACCCAGACCGCCGTGGCGGCCCAGCCAGCGCCGAACGGGGCCAGCGGCTACCCGTCCGCGGCCGTCACCGTGCGCAGCCCCTGACCGGGCGGAGCCCGCCACGGGACGCGGGCACGGGGGCGGGAGCTGGGACCGAGTTCCGTTCGGCCGAAAGATCTTCAGACCGTTCGTTACCGTTAGGCAAGTGTCTGGCGCGATGAACGGAGGCTCGATGGACAGCGAGGAATCAGGGCCCGATCTGGAGTTCGCGAGGCTGGCGGGCGAGTATCTCGACGACCGGGCGGAACGGCATCCGGAGCTGGCCACCAGCCTGGGCGACCACCGGTTCGACGACCGCCTGGCCGATCCGTCCGCCGCCGCCCTGGCCGACGAGCGGCGCGCTCTGGACGGCTGGGGTGCCCGGCTGGACGCGCTGGATCTCGGCGGGCTATCAGCCGAGCACCGGGTCGACGCCGCGATGATGGCCGACAGCGTGGCACGGCGGGTGTTCGAGATCGACGAGCTGGCCGAGCATACCTGGAATCCGCTGCTGGCCAACCCGGGGCGGGCCATCTACACGCTGCTGGCCCGGGATTTCGCCCCGCTTCCCGACCGGCTCGCCTCGGTGGCCGGCCGGCTGGCCGAGGTTCCCGGCGCGCTGACCGGGGCCCGGCGGCAGCTGGGCGCCATGCCCAGGGTGCACCTGGAAACCGCCATCGGGCAGTTCGACGGCACGATCGCACTGGTCGGCAAGGAGGTCGACGCCGCGCTCTCGGCCGAGCCGTCCTGCGGCCCCCGGCTAGCCGAGGTGCGCCCGGCGGCGCTGGAGGCGCTGGCCGAGCACCGGGCCTGGCTGTCCGCGCAGTTGTCCTCGGCGGCCCCCGGGCCCGACGGCGACCGGGACCCGCGGATCGGGCCCGAACTGTTCGCCCGCAAGCTGTCGCTCACCCTGAGCGCGGCCGCCGACGCGGACGCCGTCCTGGCCCGGGCTCATGCCGACCTGGACCGGGTCGGCGAGCAGATCGCGTCGCTCGCCGGGTCGATGGCTGGGGCGGCCGGGTCTGGCCCGCTGGTCGTGCGGCAGGTGCTGGACCGGCTGGCCGAGGACGTGCCCAGCGACGCCACCATCCTCAGCTTCTGCCGGGGCGCTCTCACCGCCCAGCTCGGATTCGTGACCGACCGCCGCCTGGTCTCGGTCTACCACGATCCGATCGAGGTGATCCCGATGCCGGAGATCGACCGCGGCGTCGCCGTGGCCTACTGCGACTCGCCGGGCCCGCTCGAGCCCGCGCCGCTGACCACGTTCATCGCCGTCTCTCCGACGCCGGCCGACTGGACGCCGCAGCGGGTCGCCTCGTTCTACCGCGAGTACAACCGGCACATGGTGCATAACCTGATGGTGCACGAGGCGATGCCCGGTCACTATCTGCAGCTGCAGCACTCCCGGCGTTTCGCCGGCTCGCGGACCGCGATCCGGGCCGCGCTGAGGTCAGGGTCGTTCGTCGAGGGATGGGCGGTCTACGCCGAACGCATCATGGCCGAGCAGGGCTACCCTGGCGACGGCGATCCCCGGGCGGTCCGGATGCAGCAGCTCAAGATGCAGCTGCGCACGATCATCAACGCCATCCTGGACGCCCGCATCCACGGCCACGGCATGACCGAGGCCGGGGCCATGGCGCTGATGATGGAGCGCGGTCATCAGGAGGAGGGCGAGGCGGCGGGCAAGTGGCGCCGGGCCCTGCTGACCTCCGCTCAGCTGTCCACCTATTATGTCGGCTACACCGAGGTCTCCGACCTGGCTGGCGATCTGAGGGCGGCACATCCCGGTATTGCTGACCGGGAGGTGCACGATCGTATCCTGGCGCACGGCTCACCTCCGGCCCGGCTGCTGCGCACCTTGATCACGCCGTAACGCGGGAGGTTCCGGTCTGGCGGTAACGTTCCCGGAACGCCCACCTATCGGTGTGGATCTGCCAGCACAACTGAGGAGGTGAGACCGATCAACGCTGTGACAGGTCGGGACTCCCTCCTTCGCATGGCCTAGGGAGTGCCCGCAGCAGGCACCTGTCGGGAACTAATAGCGTTCGACTAGATGGGCACGGCTGGCCGGTAGCTCGTACGGGTCGGGCCAGAAGTCGGTGATCCGGATGATCAGGCCTTGGTCCGTGAGATCGAAAAAGCACAGGCCGGGCTGGGTGCCCTCCTGCCCGGTGAACTCGATCCAGCTGGCTGCGTGCTGGCCTTCGCCGACGATCCGCTGAACCGTAATGTGCCAGTCATAGGGGAAGCCCTCCACGTTGAACCGGATGTAGGCATCCCGGCCACGGACCTGCTCCCTGGTCTGGGGCCCGCGGTAGATCACATCGTCGGCGAGCAGCGCGCCGAACGCACCCCAGTCCCGGGCCTCGGCCGCGGCCCAGTAGGCCGCGACCACTTCATGCGCGTTGGTCATGCCAAGCAAGCTACTCGCGTGAGCCCCGCCCGAGCTTTAGCGACGCGCGACCACCGCCTTCGTTGGCGGGCTTGAGGCGGCTCCGGGGACGCGGCCCGTCCGCCAGAAGAAGCTCCGCTCGGCCAGCGTCCAGCCGGTGGAGACGATCAGGTAGATCCCGGCGGCAAGCGGAACGAACGCGGCGATCACCAGGGTGAGATACGGCAGGACCCGGATGAGGGCACCACCCGGCGCGTTAGCCTGGTCGGCGCCGACCGGCCGTGCCGTCATCAGCTGGCCCAGGCGGACCGACAGCCAGCACAGGCCGGCCAGCAGCGCGAAGACGCCGAGGAACACCAGGCCGTGCAGGCTGACGGGTCCGGCGCCAGCCAGCCAGTGGCTGCCGAGCGGCACGCCGAACAGGTCGCGGGTAAGGAGCATGTTCGGCTTCCCGCCAACCTGGGCCGAGCGGAACAGCAGGTATACGACAGACACCAGCGGCCACTGGAGCAGGAACGGGGTCAGGCCGGCGAGCATGCTCGTGCCTTCCCGCTTGTACAGCGCGGCCATCTCGCGCTGCAGCCGCTCCGGCTGTTTGGCGTACCGCTTGCGCAGCGCCTGCAGCTGCGGTGCCAGGCGGGCCGCGGCGGCCTGGCCGCGCAGGCCGCGCAGGCTGAGCGGCATCAGGATGAGCCGGACGGCGACGGTGAACAAGACGATCGCGGCCACCGCGGCCACGCCGCCCAGAGCGGGGGTCAGGAAACTGGTGAATCCGGAGACGAGGTGATAGGCGGCGTCCACCGGGACGCCAAGGATACTGGTCATGGGGAAACGGCCTTCCAGCGAGGACGGATGGGTGCTGGAAGCGGCCGCGGTATCCGCAGGTCAGCGGGAGATGGCGGCCGCCTGGGCCGCCGATGGCGCTCTGGGTCTGGTCCGGCCCGCCGCATCAGGATCGCGCTGGCGCAAGAACGCCGCCCGCCAGGACTTCTCCCGCAGCGCGCGGGCGCGGCGGATCAGCGGGAGGGCGGCCGTGGTGCGGGAAAGGCCGGCCACCGAGGTGAGCAGGGCCAGTACGGCGGCGAGCGTGGCCCCGGCCAGGACGGTCGCGGCCAGTGCGGTCAGCCCGGAGGGGCTCACCGCGAGCTGGGTGAGGTCGCGCAGCAGTCCGGCCAGGATGGCCAGCAGGCTGCCGAGCGCCGTCATCGCCATCGTCCCCTAAAACCTCCGCGACGCGTCCCACTCCCCCGTCCCGCCGGACGGAACTACCTTCAGCGTACGCTGCCGGACGCCAAGTCCGCGACGGCGGCCAGCAGCCGGTCGACCTCGGCCGCGTCGTTGTAGTGGACGAGCCCGGCGCGGACGCCGCCGCCGGAATCCCGCAGGCCGAACACGCCGGCCAGCTCCCACGCGTAGTTGTCGCCGTTCCACACGTTGATCTTGCGGTCTGCGAGCCTGGCCGCGACCTCGCGCGGCGAGTAGCCGGCCACGGTGAAGAATGCCGTCGGCGTGCGCCGCGCGGCCTGGCCGTACAGCCTCACGTGCCGCATCGCGGCCAGGCCGTCGAGCAGGCGGGTGAACAGCTGTCCCTCGTACCGCTCCACGGCGGCCATGGACGCCAGCACCCGCTCCCTGCGGCGGCCAGAGTGGGGGGCAGGGGAGGTGTGCGGAGCTATTCGTGGGGCGTCCAGCGCGGCGAGGTGGTCGACCGCCGCGGCCACCCCGGCCAGGTCGGCGAACGCGGCGGTGCCCCGCTCGAACCGGCCGGGCACGCCGGACGGGGCGGGCGCGAGCTTGTCCGGGTGCAGCGTCTCCAGCAGCGCCGGGTCGGCCACCACGGTCCCGATGTGCGGCCCGGACCACTTGTAGGCGCTGGTGGCGTAGAAGTCGGCGCCGAGCGCCCGCACGTCCACCGGCACGTGCGGGGTGACGTGCACGCCGTCCACGTAGCACAGCGCGCCGACCGCGTGCGCGGCGGCGGCGATGGCGGGCACGTCCGGCCTGGTGCCGACGATGTTGCTCGCCGCGGTGACCGCGACCAGCCGGGTGCGCTCGGACAGCAGCTCGCCGAACTGGGCGGCCGGGAGTTCCGCTGTCGAGGGGTCGACTTCGGCCCACCGCACGGTCGCGCCGCTCCGCGCGGCGGCCTGCACCCATGGCCTGACGTTGGCGTCGTGATCGAGCCGGGACACGACGACCTCATCCCCCGGGCCCCACTGCCGGGACAGTGTGTCCGCGAGCCGGTAGGTCAGCGTGGTCATGTTCGGCCCGAGGATCACGCCATCAGGTTCGGCACCGGTCAGGTCGGCGATCGCGCGACGGCACCCGGCCACGATGCTGTCCGCGCGCCCGCTGGCGGGGAACGCGCCGCCCGCGTTGCCGATCCCGGACCGGTAGGTTCCCGCGATCGCCTCGATGACCGCCGTGGGTACCTGGGTGCCGCCGGCTCCGTCCAGGTAGGCATGGCCATCGCTCAGAGCTGGGTACGCCGCCCGCACGCGACTTACATCGAAGGTCACAGATCAGAGACTCTACCGCGACCCGTTAGGCCCAGCCCGGATCACGCCCCGACCCGAGCAGCAGGGAATACCACGGATCGTCGCTGCCCGGCTCGGCGGTGGGCGCGGGCCAGAACTGGGGCGTGCCGCCTCGCCACGCGGCCAGCACGAGCTCGGGATCGGCGGGACGGTAGTCCTTCCCCAGCGACCTGGCCAGATCCCACGCGTGCAGGTGCCACTCGGCGCAGGCCGCGCCCGCCATCGCGCCCACCGTGACCTCTGCGCCGCGGTACCTGTGGTGCGGCAGGTCCCAGGACAGCGAGAGCCGCCGGCCATAGGCCCGGGCGGACTCGGCGAACGCCGCGATGTGCTCGGGGCCGGGGGCATCCGGCAGCGCAGCGAGCTCGGCCGCGTTCTGCCTGGCCAGCTTGCGGGCGAGAGAGTCCGCGGGCGCGTTGGTGGCCAGCAGCCGGGCGAGCCTGCTGGCCGGAGCGTCATCGAGGTACTCGTGGTAGTCGTCGGCGACGCACCGCAGGTGACCGGCCAGGTCCACCGCCCGCCATTCCGAACACGGCGTGGCAGCCAGCCACGTCGCGTCCGTGAACTGCGCGGCGAGTTCACAGATGACGGTCACGCCGTCGCGGTAGGCGTGCAGTATTGCCCCATACCCCCCTGGGCCACTGCTGCGCTTCACGGGTCCCTCTCCCTGCCGGTCAGTCCCGGCAACCGGTTCGCGAAGCCTGGGGGAGCAAGCGTGCCAGAGTTATGGCCCGCCGACAAGGCGTACGACGCAAGAAAAATCAGATGACAACTTCTTGCCTGCCCGGTTAACCTCGCGACAATGCCCCCTGTATCCCCTTCGCTGGTCACGCGCGCCTCCGCCCGGGTACGGCCAGTCGGGGCACTGTGGCGGCTGCGAGGCTACCTGAAGCCGTTCCGCGTCCAGATGGCCGTCATGTTCGCCGCGGCGTTCGGCGCGGTCACCGCCGAGATCATGATCCCGCTGCTCACCAAGGCCGTCGTGGACGGCGCGATCGCGCACGGCGCCCGGCGGCTGCTCATCCCGCTCGCCCTGGCCGCCATCGGACTCGGCACGGCCGAAGCGCTGCTGAACCTGATCCGGCGCTGGATCCAGGCCGACGCGGTCGCGTCGATGGAGAAGACCATCAGGGACGACATGTACTCCCACCTGCAGCGGCTGCAGGCGTCGTTCCACGACAACTGGCAGTCGGGTCAGCTGTTGTCGCGGGCCACGACCGATCTGTCGGCGATCCGGAGGTTCGCCGGATTCGGCCTGATCTTCATGGTCACCAACGTGATGACCTTCGCGGCGGTGGTCGCGCTGCTGATCCACCTGAACTGGTGGCTCGGCCTGGTCACCGGCGCGGTGTTCGCGCCCGTCCTGCCGGTCTGCTTCAGGTTCGAGAAACGCTACCGGGTGCTCTCCCGCCGGGTCCAGGACCAGCAGGGTGACCTGGCCACGCTGATCGAGGAGGCGGCGACGGGCATCCGGGTGCTGAAGGCGCTCGGCCGGGGCGGCCAGGCGGCGGCCCGGCACGACGCCCAGGCGACGGAGGTCTACCGCACTCAGGTCGAGAAGGCTGGCCTGCTCGGCTCCTTCTGGGCTCTGCTGGACCTGATCCCGAACGCCGTCATCGGCATCGTCATCGTGCTCGGCGCGCTCGCGGTCAGCAACGGATCGCTGACCCTCGGCGGTCTGGTGGCCTTCATCACCCTCGCGCTGCAGTTGGTCTGGCCGGTCGAGGCGCTCGGCTACATCATCGCGTCCGGCCAGGAGGCGGCCACCGCCGCGCAGCGGGTCCTGGAGATCTTCGACGCCCAGCCGGAGATCACCGACCAAACCCAGGACATTGATACCGAACGGGCCGTGGTGCGTGCCCTCCGCCCGGCCGGACCGAAGCGTTCCCGGGGTCACCTCGTGTTCGACCACGTGGCCTTCAGGTACCCGGGAGCGGCGGAGCCGGTGCTGCGGGACATCGTGCTCGACCTGCCGCCCGGCCAGACGGTGGTGCTCACCGGGGCGACCGGCGCGGGCAAGTCCACCCTGCTGCAGCTCGTACCGCGGCTGGCCGACGCCACGGCGGGATCGGTCCGGCTGGACGGGACAGACATCCGCGACATCCCGTTGGCCCGGCTCCGCGCCGCGGTCGGGTGCGCGTTCGAGGACGCCACCTTGTTCTCCGCCAGCGTGCGGGAGAACGTCATGTTCGGCAATCCGGACGCGGACGAGGCCGCGGTCGAGGCCGCGCTGACCGCCGCGCAGGCCCGGTTCGCGTACGACCTGCCGTGGGGCCTGGACACCAGGATCGGCGAGCAGGGCATGGCGCTATCCGGCGGCCAGCGGCAGCGGATCGCGCTGGCCCGGGCCATCCTGGCCGGGCCGGACGTGCTGATCCTGGACGACCCGCTGTCCGCGCTCGACGTAAACACCGAAGAACGGGTGACCCGGGCCCTGCACGAGATCCTGGCCGGCGCGACAGCCCTGGTCGTAGCGCACCGCCCGTCCACGGTGGCGCTGGCCGATACGGTGGCGCTGCTGTCCGGCGGCGTGATCGCGGCCACCGGCACCCACCGGCACCTGCTGACCTCGAACCCGGAGTACGCGGACCTGATGGATGTCGAAGACCTCGAGGAGAGCGCATGACCTCCGACGCCTGGCGGGGAGTCGCCGCCGAGAAGGCCGATGAGGTCACCGCCGGCCTGGCCGCGCTGCTGCGCGAGCGCAGCCGGCGGCTGCTCGGGGACCTGCTGCGGCCGCACCGGCGCGCGGTGATCGCCACCATCTCGCTGATCGTGGTCGAGAGCCTGGCCGCCCTGGCCGGCCCGTGGCTGGTCGGCCTGGCCATCGATAACGGCCTGCCGCCGCTGCTGCACGCCCACGACGCGGCGCCGCTGCTCGGCATCGCCGCCGCCCTCGGCATCGCGGTCGCGGTCCAGGCCGTCACCACCCGCATGTTCGTCACCATGACCGGCCGCGTGGGCCAGAAGGTGGTGCTCGAGCTGCGCAACCGCCTGTTCGCGCACTGCCAGGCCCTGGACGTGGCGTTCCACGAGAGCTACACCTCGGGACGGGTCATCTCCCGGCAGACCTCGGACCTCGACTCGATCTCCGACCTGTTCGAGGAGGGGCTCGATTCGCTGATCGCCGCGATCTTGACCCTGCTGCTGGTCGGCACCGGCATGCTGCTGCTGGACTGGCAGCTCGGCCTGGTCGTGCTGGCCGGCTTCATCCCGCTGACCTGGATGACGGCCTGGTTCCGGCGCGAGTCGGCCAGCGCGTACCGCCGGACCCGGGAAGCCATCGCGCTGGTCATCGTGCAGTTCGTCGAGACGTTCGGCGGGATACGGGCGGTGCAGGCGTTCCGCAGGGAGCCGCGCAACTCGGGGATCTTCTCCGGGCTGGGCCAGGACTACGCCGAGGCGAGCAGGCACGCCTCGCGGCTCTACGCGGTCTACGGGCCGAGCATCTCCCTGGTGGGCAACATCATCACCGGCGTGATCCTCGGCTACGGCGGCCTGCTGGTCATCGACGGCGACATCAAGGTGGGCGTGCTCGCCACCTTCCTGCTCTACCTGCAGCGCTTCTTCGACCCGCTGCAGGACGTGTCCCAGTTCTACAACACGTTCCAGTCGGCAGCCTCCGGCCTGGAGAAGATCTCCGGCGTACTGGAGCAGGAGCCCGCGGTACCGGAACCCGTCTGGCCCGTCACGCTGCCCCGGCGCGAGGCGGCCTCAGCTGGGCGGCGGGTGCGGTTCGAGGCGGTCACCTTCGGCTACCGGGACAACCTCGTGCTACCTGGCCTGGAGCTGGACATCCCGGCCGGGCAGACGGTCGCGCTGGTCGGCGAGACCGGCGCGGGCAAGACGACGATCGCGCGCCTGCTCGGCCGGTTCTACGATCCGCGCTCGGGCCGGATCACGCTGGACGGGACCGACCTGCGGCAGCTTCCCGATTCGGTGCTCCGCACCGAGGTGATCGTGATCACCCAGGAGAATTTCCTGTTCGAGGGGTCGGTCGCGGACAACATCAGGCTCGGCCGTCCGGACGCGTCAGACGCCGACGTGCACCGGGCGGCCAGGATGATCGGCGCGCACGACTTCATCGACGCGCTGCCCGAGGGGTACGACACCCCGGTCGGCAAGCGCGGCGGACGGCTGTCGGCGGGGCAGCGCCAGCTCATCTCGTTCGCGCGGGCGTTCCTGGCCGCCCCGGCCGTGCTCGTCCTGGACGAGGCCACGTCGCTGCTCGACATCCC
>Ga0209415_10009348_pt1 | contig 16846 bp, 16 predicted proteins | sample PeaSoiSIISIP2007_FD_187696 | JGI IMG/M metagenome (GOLD analysis project Ga0209415, IMG submission 187696) | Peat soil microbial communities from Weissenstadt, Germany - SII-SIP-2007 (SPAdes) (version 2) | ecosystem: Environmental > Terrestrial > Soil > Wetlands > Peat | place: Germany... | reverse complement strand
GTCAGTGCCCGATCAGTCAGTGCCCGATCAGTCAGTGCCCGATCAGTCAGTGCCCGATCAGTCAGTGCCGCCGCCGCATGCGGCTAGCAGCGGGACGATCACGTCACTCACTGGCGTCGGAATGCCGTGGCGGGCGCCGAGCCGCTGGATGATCCCGTTCCTGGCCTCCCACTCAAGGCGGCGGCCGGCCAGCCGGTCGGTCAGGATCGAGGAGCCGGCCTCGGCCGACCGTCCTGCCAGCCTGGCCACGACGTCGGCGGCTACCTGGTCCGGCAGGTCCGCGCCCTCTGCCCTCCCCACCGCGACGCACTCGGCCGCCAGGCGCTCCGCCAGCCGGGCGATCGCCTCCTCCCGGAAGATCACCGCGGTCCTGGCGGGCAGCGCCAGCAGGCCGGCCACGGCGTTGAGCGTCAGCTTGTGCCAGGCGACGGTCACCAGGTCATCGGTCAGCTCGACCTGCACCCGGCTTCCGCCCAGAAGCTCGGCAACCCGGCGGCCGGCCGGGTCGTCGGCGACCACCAGGCGGGCTTGCCGCAGCTGACGGAAGAGCGTCTGCCCGGCCGGCTGGACCGGGCACCAGATAACCGTCGGCACCACCGTGGCCTCTCCCGCGAGCGGTGTCACCCGCTCCCGGTGGTCGACGCCGTTCTGCAGCACGAGCACGCTGGTGCCAGGACCGGCGAGCCGCTCCAGCCAGCCGGCCGCACCCTCGGTCTGATGCGCCTTGACGGCGAGCAGTACCCAGTCAGCCGGGCCGCCGGCCTTCTCCGGGCAGGTCACCATCGGCGCGGCAAGCGTGGTGACCTGGCCGTCCGGGCCCTCTACGGCGGCGCCCGGCCGCGCCCCGCGGACGCAGAGCACCGCTGGCGTCCTGCCGGTCTCCTGCAGCGCGGCGGCGAACAGCGAGCCGATAGCTCCCAAACCGACGACTGCCACCCGACCGGCGCTCATCTGGCCTCCCGAACAGGAAGAAGGACCAGCTCGTCGGGCTGTTCGAGGTCCACGAGCTGGTCGCGACTGGTTATCTCCAGCTTGCGATAGACGCGCGTGAGGTGCTGCTCGACCGTGCTCACCGTGATGAAGAGCCTCGCGGCAATCTCACGGTTGGTAAGCCCCTTCGCGGCAAGCAGCGCGACACGGCGCTCGGAGGCGCTCAGCCTGGCGAGGGCGTCGCTCTCGGAACTTCCGCTGCCCTCGCGCCTGATGGTCGTCACGAGCGAGCACATCGGCGACAGCGCCCGGCATAGCTCCCTCGCGGCGGCCAGGCAGCGCACCGTGATGTCCAGGCCGCGGGCCAGGTCGGCGCCGAGAACGGTGAGCTGGGCCTCGACGAGCTGCCTGGCGCGATCGGTGTCATCGAGGCTCAGCCAGACTTCCGCCGCGCCGAGCCGCCAGGGAGCGACGGACGGCGAGTCCATGTCCCACCGGGCCGCGTGCTCGCCGCAGGACATGAAGTCGGTCAGCGCGGCCAGGGGCTGCGCCGTCGCCAGGTAGTACGCGCCGCGGGCATACAGGTAGTGCAGCCCGACCCGGGTCCGGAAGAGCGCCTGGGGAACCGGGTGAGCGAGATATTCGGCGGCGCTGCGATGATTGCCGATCGCCGTATGCGCCTCGACCAGCGTGGCGATCGCCAACCCCGTCTCCGCATGCCACTCCTGATCGGACCAGCACGCCAGCGCCAGGCACCGCTCGGCCTCCTTGACCGCGACATCGAAGAACCCCCGCCGGAGCGAAACGAGGGCGCTGTAACTCGATAGGCACCCGCGCCAGGTGGGCGCCTCGTGATCGCCGACCGCCTCCATGAGCCGATCGCACCAGTCAGCCGCCGCATCGAGCCGGTCGGCGTAGACGAGGCCGACGATGACGAGTGTCACCGCGTTGAACGCGTCACAGGTCAGGTCGTTACCCGAAATGGCCTGCGCGATCTGGGTGACCGTACGGTCGTCGCTGCCTTGCGCCAGGACCGTCGACAGCGCCGCGGCGGCGCATAGCCCGGGCGCATCCGCATCGGAACCGGCGTTTCCCTCGGAGGCTTCCGCGCCGAGGGCGCTCTTCATGCGGGCGAGGAGGCCGGGGTAACTAGATTTCAGGACGAGGCGGATGACGCGGCGCTCGGCGTCACCAAGCGCAGGATGTGCGGCACCGTAGAGATGATCGATCACCTCGGCTGCCTCATCGAGACGCAGATGCCACAGCAGCCCGAAGACGACGGGCAATACCTGGCTGCCGGTCAGCCTCCCGGCGAGGACCGCCGCCTTGAGCGACACCAGGCGTCGGGCCGAGGTGGCCGGGCTCAGCCGCCAGTACAGGTCGGCGAGCTTTACCTCAATCCGGACCCGCTGGGCCGCATCGGCGCAACAGCCGACCGCGAGCTCGAGGCACCGGGCGGCTAGCCCGAGCTGGTCGTCGCCTGCCGCATGCCGTGCGGCGTCCTGGAGGACAGCCGCGGCCCAATCGTCCGGTCTGGGACCCGCCTTGAGCATGTGCTCCGCGGCATGCCGGGGTGATTCTCCGCCGTGGTAGAGAATCCGGGCCGCCTGATAGCGCAGTTCCACCTCCTCATCGAAGGGAATGTCATCAAGAATCGCGGCCTGCGCCGCGGCATGCCGGAACCGGCTGCCGTCCAGGACTCCGGTCCGGCCAAGCGCCCGAACGATCCGCTCCACCAGGTCCATCCCCGTGCCGCTGAGCTGGCTCAGGCAGAATGCGTCCGCTGCGTCCCCGAGCAGCGCGATACCACGGGCCACCCGCACGGCGAGCGGTCCGGTCCGGTGGACGCAACCGAGAACTGCCTGCCGGAATGCCTCTCCGGGCCCGCCGGCCTGCCAGTCCTTCAGCGCCGCGCTGGCCAGCAGCGGGTTCCCGCCGCTGAGCTCATGGCAGCGGGCAGCCAGGTCCGCGGCGTCGCTGCGGCCAGGATGCCCGGCGACGAGCCGCGCGACGCCGCCGAGGGACAGCGGTGCCAGGCTCAGGTGCCGCGCCGCGCTCTGGCAGAGCAGTTCGTGCAGGCCGGGCGGCTGCTCCTGGCCGGGCTGGAGCCCGCAGGTGAGCACGATCACGACCGGACTGGCCGTCAGCCGGTGCGCAAGGTAGCTCAGGCAGCGAAGGGACTCGGTGTCAGCCTGCTGGACGTCGTCGACGGTGATCACCACAGGCCGACCCTCGGCCAGCCCGCTGACCAGGTGGTATGCCCCCGATGCGATGCCCGGCTCGCCGCCGGAGAGGTCGAGGTCGACGAGCTGGCCGAGCACTGAATACGGAAGGCGATGCTCGCTGGGCAAGCTCGCGGCGCGCAGCACCAGGGCGCCATCGGATGCGGCTTGCCCGGTGAACACCCCGAGCAGCGCGGTCTTGCCCATCCCCGGCGGGCCGGCGATGATCGCGACCGCGCCGTTCCCGCGCGCCACGCCGGCCAGCAGGCCGCCCAGCTCGCCGAGTGCGCGGTCGCGTTCGACCAGCGTTCCTGGCACTCCCTTCGCCGATGCCGGCGACGGGATGCTCAGTGCCCGCTGTCCTGCCTGGCCAGGCGGCAATCGTCTGGTCAGACCCGGCGGATCCGGCTGATTCAGCGCCCGGATCGCAGCGGCGCCCACCGGAACCTGAACAGTGCGACAGCGAATCCGGCAACTCCCCAGATGGCCACGACTCCCAGATCGTGCCACGCCCAGGGCGATCCGCCCTGGGGACTAAATGGCGTGAAGACGGCGACGATGAGGTGCCGGACCGGGAACCAGGTCGAGACTCTCGCGAGTGCGGAGCCTGACTTGAGCGGGAACCAGAGGCCGGACAGGAAGAGCAGGACGAAGAACACGGTGGCGATCAGCGGCCCCGCCGAGTCGGCATTGGGAACGATGGTGCTCATGGCCATTCCCAGCGCGGTGAAGCAGAGCACGCCGATCACGAGGGTGACGACGAGCGGACCGACGTTGCCAGGCAGCGGCACGCCGAAAGCCACCCGGCCGACGGCGAGCACCAGGATGACCTGGAGCAAGGCGACCACAAGGGTGCTCAGGAAGATGGCCGCCAGCAGTGCCCAGGCAGGCAGCGGGCTGAGGCGGAGCCGTTTGAGCAGCCCGGCCTCGCGGCGGTTGACCAGGCTGATCGCGAGCATGGTGAAGCAGGCGGCCATGATGCCATAGGCCACGAACGCTGGCTCGTAGTACTGGATCAGCTTGATGTTTCCCAGGTACTTGACTCGCGACGAGCCTGAGCTGACCCCCGCGATCACCAGGAAGACGACCGAGAATCCGACCGTGAAGGTGGCGCCGACGGGGTTGCGCCAGAAGTTGAGCTGCTCGTATCGTGCCTGCCGGGCCACGAGCCGCAGATCGCTCAGGCCTCGGGGACGCCAGGTGCGATCCGCCGTGGACGCGCTCATCGGATCGCCTCCTGCCCCTCGCTCCGACTCGGCTCGCTGCCGGTGAGCTGGAGGTAGATATCTTCCAGGCTGCTCCTGGTGACGGTGAGCCCGCCGAGCTTGATGTCCCGCTCTCGCGCCCAGTCAGTCAGCGCGCCCAGCGTCCTGAGCTCCTCGTCGGTCCGGACCTCGACAGCCCCGCCCTCGCCGACTGTCGCCGGGACCGGCAGCTTGTCGGAGGCGGCGCCGTCGGGTAGCCGGAAGCGGATCGTGGCCGCGCTGCTGTCCCTGCCGCCGATCGAGGCCGGCGAGCCGCTGGCGACGATCTTCCCGCGGGCGATGACGGCCACCGTGTCGGCCAGCGCCTCGGCCTCGTCCATGTAATGCGTGGTAAGGATGACGGTCGTCCCCTCCGAGGCAAGCCTGCGGATGAGGTCCCATGATGTGCGGCGGGCCTTGGGGTCGAGCCCTGTTGTCGGCTCGTCGAGGATCAGCAGCTCGGGATTGCCCACGATGCCGAGGCCGACGTCCAGCCGCCGCTGCTGCCCCCCGGAGAGGGTCTTCACCCTGGCGCTTGCCTTCTCCGGCAGGCCGATCAGGTCAATGACCTCGCTGACCGGCCGGGGAGAGGGATAGAAGCCGGCGTTGCGGGTCAGGACCTGCCGCACCGTGAGGTACGGCTCGACCGCCAGTTCCTGCAGCACCACACCCAGCCGGTCACGCAGCCAGCGCTGCGTTCTGCGCTCGCCTGGGTCAACGCCCAGGACCTCGACGGTGCCGCCGTCGCGGGCCCGGAATCCCTCAAGGATCTCGATCGTCGTGGTCTTCCCGGCGCCATTCGGGCCGAGCAGAGCGAATACCTCACCGCGCTCAACGTCAAAGCTCACATCATCGACTGCGCGCACTGCGCCATAGGACTTGCGCAGACCATTTACGCTTACGGCCGCCACGCTTGCCTCCTCTCGATTACGACAGCCCGATCGGCCTGGTCAGGTGTCATGCCGTTGCCTGCGATGGCGCGCCGGGCGCCGCTCCTCCGGAGCGCAAGCGGCCTTGGACTTGTCGAGCTTGTCCAGCAGGGCCGTGAGCGTCCGTACCTCGTCGGGCTCCCAGTCCGCCACGAACATGGCAAAGCGATCCACGCCGATCTCCTGGAGGCGGCGCAGCTCGGTGCCGCCAACCGGGGTGAGCGCCACGAGGTAGGAGCGGCCGTCGGCCGGATCGGCGGTAATCCTCACGTGGCCCGCGTCTTCCAGCTCCGCGATCTGCCGGGTCACCAGCGACGGGTGGATGTGCTGCCGGGCGGCGATCTCAGACGGCCGGATCTGCCCGTGCTCCGCGATGACCTGGAGCAGGCTCAGCGTGCTGGCGTCCTTACCCCGGCGCCTGGCCCGCTCGAGCCCGGTGATCAGCGTGAACAGCGCCAGAACCATGGCCTGCACATCATCTCTGCTCGGCGGCACGTACGATAGGCTATGTTAGTTGATGTACTCAATCAACAAGCCTGACTCAGCGCAGACGGGCTGTCCATGACTGCGCCCCGAGCCACGGGTTCCTCCGACTGAACGAACATACTGACGAGCGAGGGGATCCTGAACAGGGTCTCGCCGACGTCGTCGGAATCCACCGGCTGGAGGAAGCAGTCCTGGACCAGCCGGTCGAAGACCCGCTCGACCCGGAGCACTTCCACGCCAAGCTGCCCGGCCACGCCCGCCGCCGTGAAAGCGCCCACGTTCGTGGACACAAGGCGCCGCAGGATGCCACGCGCGTCGCTGTCCAGCCTGCGGTAGTTCGGCCTGATCCGCGCGCTGACGTCCAGCTCTCCGAAGTTCAGCTCCGCCAGGCGCAGGCTCTCGTCGGAAAGCCGGACGAGAACGCTATCGACCGTGTACTGCGGGGCGGCCCTGAGCCTGGCGCCGACCGCCCTGATCGCGAGCGGCAGCTGCCCGCATAGCTGCACGATCGAGTGCGCCACTTCCAGGTCGCCGCTGATCCGGGGCGAGCCGGCCACCCGCATCAGGAGGCATGTGCAGTCGTCGAGATCCGGTGTCTCCAGTTCGATGACGGACGCGCCAGCCAGCCCGGGAAGCAGCGAGCGGCTGGTGACCAGCACGCAGCAGCCCGCCCCGCCGGGCAGCAGCGGCGCGGCCTGAGCGGAGTTCGCCGCGTCATCGAGGACCATCAGGACCTTGCGCTCTGCGCTCCAGCTGCGGAAGAGCTGGCTCCGCTCGACCAGATCTCCCGGTAGCTGATCATTACGGAACCCGATGGCCCGCAGGCAGCTGCCCAGTGCGAGGAACGGGTCGGTCGGCTCGTTCTCCGACCCGGCGAGGCTCACATAGAACTGCCCGTCGGGAAAGTCCGGCCGCGCGCGGTGCGCCGCATGCGTGGCCAGCGCGCTCTTTCCGACCCCCGGCATTCCTGTGATCGAGACGAGCCGCACCGCCGTGGCGTTGCCGCAGGTGAAGTGGGCCTGAATGTGCCGAAGCTGCTCCCGGCGGCCCACGAAATCGGAGATATCCGGCGGCAGCTGCGCCGGACGGGCGACGCTGCCCATGTAGGGCGAGGCGGGGGGCGCGAGCGGCGCCGAGTCGCCGGCCAGGAGGCCCTGCTGGATGCGGCGAAGCTCGCCCGACGGCTCAATACCCAGCTCGGATACCAGGGTATTTCTTAACTGCTGGTATACGTCCAGCGCCTCGCGACGGCGCCCTTCACGCTGAAGCACTGTCATCAGCTTGGCGTAGAAATTCTCGTGGAACGGATACTCGATGATGAGCGACTTGAGCCGGGCGATAACCTCCTCGTAGCGGCCGAGCTCAATGCAGACATTGACGTGCAGCACGTGTGCGCGCAGCACGCCTTCCTGGATCTCGTTGATGTGCGCCATGAGCATCGGCCCGCCGTCCACATCGGGCAGCGCAGGCCCGGAGACCAGGCCCAGGGCCGCGCTCAGCACGCAGTCTGCCTGCTCAGGATCGCCGCGGTCATACTCCTGGCGCGCGCGCTCGACAAGGTCGTCGAACTCCTCCTTGTCCAGCTTCTCATCGAGCTGTAAGACATAGCCCAGGGGCTTCGTGATGATCGGAGTGTCGCGTACGCTAGCCTCGCTCAGGAGCTTGCGAAGATGATAGACGTAAGTCTGCAGGGTGGCGAGCGAGCTGACCGGCGCCTCGTCACCCCATAGTTCCTGCATCAAGGACGTGGCGGTGATCATGTGGCCGTGACGCAGCGCCAGGATAGTCAGAAGACTGCGGAGCTTTGGTGCGCTAGGCGTAATATTACGGCCGTCCACGCTGACCCGCAGCGGACCTAGTATCGATACTTTCATATCGATCGTCTTTCCTCGGTCATATCTTCCGCCTCTCTTTACGCAGTTGTCATGACGAGCCGGCTACCGGGACGAGGTCATCTGTTCCACCAGCGAAGTGGTATGCTTCGCGTCGCGGAATATTGGATGGCTGAGCACCTCACGAAGAAACTCGATCGTGGTGTGCACTCCGTCTCCCCGCACTCGGAATTCCCCAAGCGCTCGTTCCATCCGGGCGATTGCCTGGTGCCGATCCTGCGCCCACACCACCACCTTGGCGAGCAGCGAATCGTAATCCTTAGTGATGCGTAGTCCCACCTGGCCGTGAGTATCAACCCGGGTGAACGGTCCCGCGGACGGCCGGAACTCCCGCAGCACGCCTGGCGTGGGGAGAAAGCCGCGCTCGGGATCCTCGGCGTTGACCCGGCACTCAATGGACGTTCCGATCCTCCTGATGCCCTCCTGCGTGACGGAAAGGCGGGCTCCGGCCGCCACCGCGAGCTGCTCGCGGATCAGATCCATGCCGGTGACCTGCTCGGTGACCGGATGCTCTACCTGGATCCGGCAGTTCGCCTCGATAAAATAGAACTCGTCGTCCTGGTCGACCAGAAATTCGAATGTCCCGGCGCCCACGTAGCCGCCCGCCCGCGCGCACGCGACAGCAGCCGCCGCGATCTGGACACGCAGATCATCACTCAGCCCGGGGGCGGGCGTCTCCTCGAGGAGCTTCTGCCGGTTGCGCTGGACCGAGCAGTCGCGCTCGCCAAGGTGGACGACGTTGCCGTGGCTGTCGGCCAGGATCTGGATCTCGATGTGCCGAGCCGTCTCGATGAACTTCTCGACATAGGTACGGCCGTCGCCGAACAGGGCCTTCGCCGTCGCCCTCGCCTCGCGGTAGCAGCGGCTGAACTCCCTCGGATCGCGGACGACGGTCATCCCCCGGCCACCGCCCCCAGCCGCCGCCTTCGTGATGACGGGATAGCCAATCTCGTCGGCCACCCGCTTGGCCTCCGCAGCGGTCCCGCACTCGCGAGGGCTCCCAGGAATGATCCGGAGCCCCGCCGAGGCCGCGACTTCGCGCGCTCTTGTCTTGTCGCCGAGCAGCGCCACTACCTCCGCGGGCGGCCCGACGAACGCTAACCCGTGGAGGGCGCAGGCCTCCGCGAAGTCGACATCCTCCGCGAGAAAACCATAGCCCGGGTGAATCGCTTCCGCGCCGGTCTGAATAGCGGCCTGAATGATGGCGAACGCGTTTAGATAACTGCCACGGGCCGACGCCGGGCCTATCCGCACTGTATGGTCGGCCAGCTGTGCGGCGAGTGAATCTCCGTCGACTGCGGAGTGCGCAAGGACCGTCCTGATTCCCAGCTCGCGACAGGTTCGCACGATCCGGAGCGCGATCTCGCCGCGGTTAGCCACAAGTACGCTGCTGAACATGTTACTGATTCTCCCGGACCTGTGAGACCGTCAGCATGACGCGACAGCGAACAGAGGTTGCCCGTATTCGACCGACTCACCGTCTTCAGCAAGGATGGCGACGACGCGCCCGGGAAACTCGGCCAGAATCGGATTCATCAGCTTCATGGCCTCAAGAATCCCGAGCTGCTGGCCTGCCTCGATAATGTCATTCAGCTCAACAAAGGGGTCGGCATCTGGTTCGGCACGTCGGTAGAAAGCGCCGACGGTCGGAGCGCAGACGATGTCCGGTTCCTGATCCGCGGATCCCGCGTCTTCCTGCTGCGGCCGGACACCCGGCTGATCCGCACCGGCCGGATCCGCGCACGCGGGATCTTTGTCACGGCGACCTTCGCGCACGGGCGCCCCGCCCAGGGCGCCTCCGGGGGGCCGGTCAGCCGCCCAGCCGAGCTCGACCCCGATGTCCCCGATATGGACCCGGATGTGCCGCAGCGGCGTCGGAGCCGCGCCGAGCAGCTCAACGGTGTGCCGGCACAGGACACCGAGCAGCATGGCCGCCGCGTCATCGGTCAGGTCAAGCATGGGCAGCCTCCTCGAGCCGCGAGAGGCCGAGCTGCCGGAACCGGCGCCGGCGCGCACGCACGAGCTCACCGGAGTCCGCGCCGCGTAGTTTCGCCAGCTCGCCCGTTACCGCATGACGCAGCAGCTCTGCCGACAGCAGCGGGTCGCGGTGCGCTCCGCCTTCCGGCTCGAGGACGACCCCGTCGACGACGCCGCTCCGCAGGAGCTCGCGCGCGTCGAGACGCAGCGCGGCGGCGGCCCGGGCGGCGGCCTGCGGGTCCTTCCACAAGATGGCCGCACAGCCTTCCGGGCTGATGACCGAGTAGAACGAGTTCTCCATCGCGAGCACCCGGTCAGCCACGCCGAGCGCCAGCGCCCCGCCACTGCCTCCCTCGCCGGTTATCACGGTCACGACGGGGACCGGCAAGCCGCACATGAGCCGCAGGGACTCCGCTATCGCGGCAGACTGGCCGTGCTCCTCCGCGGCGGCCGTGGGGTCCGCGCCAGGAGTATCGATCAGAGTGATCACCGGAACGCCGAGCTTGGCCGCCAGCCGCATCAGCCGGCCGGCCTTGCGGTATCCCTGCGGGCTCGCCATGCCGAAGTTACGCCGCACGCGGTCCCGCAGGTCGCGTCCCTTCTGATGGCCGATCAGCATGACCGACATGCCCTGGAGCCGGCCGATGCCGCCGACGATCCCCGGGCAGTCGCCCGACATGCGGTCGCCGTGCAGCTCCTCGAAGTCGCTGAGCATGTCACGCGCGTAGTCCACGGTCGAGGGGCGGCCAGTGTGCCGGGCAAGCTGGACTACCTCGCCGGCCGGACGCACGGCGAGATCGCCGGCCCGGGTCACCAGCCGCCCCGGCGGGCACGTGATCCTGGGCTGATCCGCGACGGAAGGGATGGCGAGCAGCCGCGAGAACAAGGACCGCAGCGCGGTCCGTGGCGCGACGATGTCGACCTGTCCGTGCGCGAGCAGGAACTCCGCGGTCTGGAATCCCTCCGGCAGGGTCTGCTTGATCGTCTGCTCGATCACCCGCGGACCCGCGAAGCCGAGCCGGGCGCCGGGCTCCGCCACGACGATGTCAGCCAGGATCGCGTAGGAGGCCGCCACGCCGCCGTAGGTCGGATCGGTGACGAGGGTCATCGTGAGGATGCCCGCCTCGTCGAGTTCGGCCAGCGCCTGGCTGGTCTTCACCATCTGCATAAGCGCCAGCGTTCCTTCCTGCATGCGGCAGCCACCTGACGCGGTGATCAGCAGCAGCGGCACATGCTCGCGACGTGCCTGGTCGGCAGCCTGCGCGATGCTCTCTCCCACGGCCACCCCCAGGCTTCCGCCCATGAAGGCGAAGTCCATGACGCCCACGACCACGCGGACGCCGCCGATCGAACCGCGAAGGCACAAGATTGCCTCGTCTAAACCCGTCCTCTCGCGTGCCGCGCGCAAGCGCTCCGGATACGGGCGCTGATCGACGAACCCGAGGGGATCTTCCTCGGTCGTCACCGGGGCTAGCGGCGTGACGGTTCCAGGATCCAGAAGTTGCTCAACCCGCGTCCGCGCCGACACAGGCTGATGAAGCCCGCATCCCACGCAGACCTGGAGGTCGCGAGCGAAGCGCTTGCCATAGGCGACGTCACCACAGCGACGGCACCGTACCCAGAGGCTATCCTGTGTCAAGACCAGTCCCTCCCGACCGAGCGCCGGCAGCCGGATACGCACCGCTATCCACAGATGCTCCTAGGCTTCCACGAGCTAGGATGTCAAGGCTCGCTCTAGGGCAGATCAAGGCGCACTAGGAGGGCTTGGCGAAACTGTATCCGCAGGTCAAGGGGTCGCATATGGCCGCGCGTCGGCCAGTTCCACCCCAGAGTTGATCTTGAGTTACCCCAAGCGGGGAGTCCGAGCCGGCGGGTTCAACTTCAGGAAAGCGAAACCCCCGGACAGCGTTCCGAGAACGTGGCCGGGGGTTTGAGTCGGCTCGGCGTGGCGTCTGCGCAGGCTGAGGCGGCTGAGCATTTCTCCGTACTCGCGGAACAGTCTTGCGAGGCTGGCATTGCGCGGCAGGGCTGTCCGCGCTGGCTCAGCGTCCATAGCTGTTCCGACATTCGCGGTGTGCCGCGTCACGCTCGGCGTCGTTCTCTGCGGTCGCAATGGCATGCCGCAGGCCATCCTCTGTCATCGCGTCCACGGTGACCGACGCACCGGGCAGCAGGACGGACATGCCGGGCCGGGTCGCGTAGAGCCTGCCTTGCGCTGATGCACTGAACTGCGATCACTCCGCCGTGTCGCGCATCGAGAGCGGGACGTACCCGCTCACGCCGCAGATGTTCCGCGCGGTTGAGAGGCTGCTGACCCTAGCGGCGGCGGAAGGCTACGAGACGTGGTTCATCGGTTACCTGGAGATCGAGCGGACGGCCACGGTGCTGCGCACCTGGGAACCGCTCGTGATCCCCGGACTTTTCCAGACCGAGGCGTACGCGCGGCAAGTGCTCAGGGGAGCGTATCCGGGCAGCAACGACGCCGACATCGGGCAGCGGGTAGCGGCGCGGATGGCCAGGCAGGAGATCTGGGAGCGCACGGACCCGCCGCCGCCCATGATGCCGGCCATCATCGGGGAAGCCGTCCTGCGCCGGGGACTCGGCGGCGCAGACGTCATGCGCGAGCAACTCCAGCGGCTGGTAACCGTCGCGGCGGCGGAGCCGCGCGTCAGCGTCCAGGTGCTGCCGTTCTCATCGCCCGGCTGCTCCGGCCTGCTGGCGCCCTTCGTCGTGGCCAGCTTCGCGCCCGACCCGCGCCCGGATGTTGCCTACCTGGACAACGCCCTTGATGGCAGCCCGACCGGGAAACGTGATCAGGTCGCCCGGCTTGCGCTGCTATATGATGCACTGGCGAGGGAGGCGCTCACGCCGAGTGACTCGGCTGAGAAGATCGAGCAGGTGATGCGGGGATGGACCTGACGAGCGCCGACTGGCGCAAGTCGTCGTACAGCAGCAACGGCGGGAACTGCGTGGAGGTCGCGCGGAATCTGCCGGGCGTAGTGGCAGTGCGGGACTCCAAGGACCCGGACGGCCCGGCGCTGGTGTTCACTGCTGACGAATGGCGGGCATTCGTATCGGGCGCACGGGCCGGGGAGTTCGGTAGCTGATGGCTCGGCCGCCGACAAGGTAGCCTTGGCCCCTGGGCGCGGCGTGGTACGGCGTGGTACGGCATGGCTCGGCACGGTAGGGCTGGGCAAGGCAGGACGCGGCTGGGCTTGGCAGGAAGAGGCCGGACGATCAGATCAAGATCGTCCGGCCTCTCGCGTTTCGCCAACCGTTTCGCCAAGCTCTCCTAGGACGCCGCACCGAGGCAGCTCAGACCCCGGCCAGACGGCCCGGAGCTGCCGTCCGACCCGGAGCTTCACTGCCGCACCGAGAAGGTGATCTTCCCGCTGACCCGGCCCTCGGTCATCGCGAGAAAACCTTCCCGAGCGCGCTCAAGCGGAAGCTCGAGCGCGACGTCGGGTCGCAGCGCCCGGCGGTCGAGGAACGCGAGCAGCGCGACCAGGTCCCCGCGGGTGCCCCTGCCCGAGCCGATCAGCCGGAGCTCCGAGGACATGAGCATGTCCAGGGCGGTCAGCGAGTAACCGGCCCGGCTGCGGCCCGAGCGGTTACCGCCGCAGACGATCACCCCGCCGGGCCGCAGCCATCGCGGCGTATGGGACCAGGATGCCTCGTCAACGTCGACGTCGAAGACCCCGTCGACGGCGACAGGCGGGCCGGTGGCCGGATCGAACGCGTCGGCCGCGCCGAGCCGGCGCGCCGTCGCGGCCGCGTCAAGGCCCGCCACCCAGACCCGCATCCCGGTCGCCGCGCCGAGCCGCACCAGCGCCGTCGCGATGCTGCCGAGCCGGCCGCAGACGACCATGTCAGCGCCGGGCCTCAGGCCCGAGTTGACGAAGAGCATCCGGTAGGCGGTCAGCCATGCCGTGCCAACGCACGCGGCCTCCTCGAACGAGAGAGACGCCGGCTTGGGAACGACGTTGCGGGCCGGCACGGCGACGGCGACGGCGAAGCTGCCCTGGTGGCGCTCGCTGAGCATGGTCCGGTCCGGGTCGAGTGACTCCTCGCCCAGCCATGCCGGGTCGCTGACCGACGGGAGGAGCACCACCTCGGCACCATCGGCGAGCACGCCGGCCCCGTCGCAGCCGAGGATCATCGGGAACTGGCCGGGGCTCATCCGGACCCCGCGAAGCGTGATCACATCGTGCATGTTCAGGCTCGCGGCCCGCATGCTCACGCGGACCCATCCCGCCGGGATGCGCGGCTCGGGCCGGTCGCCGACCACCAGGCTCGCGATCGGATCGCCGGAATTCGGCTCGCTGGCGTAGACGGCGAGCATCCTCCTCCGCCTCCCTTCCCGGCCGACCTTCCCGGCCGACCTTCCCGGCTGACTCCCTGGAGCAGCGGATCACACCGCGTCGACCACGTCCTCGTATCGCAGCCGCGGCAGGCGGGCGTACCGCTTGGCCAGCGGATGGCCAACGTTCATCACGAGCAGCGACTCCAGGCTGCCGCCGGGAAAGAAATCGCGATCGAGCGCGGCGGCATCGAAGCCGATCATCGGGCCAGCGGCGAGCCCTGCCGCGCGGACGCCGATGATGAAATAGCCGATCTGCAAGGTGGCGTTGAACCTGGCCTGCGTGACGCGGCCCTCGCGGTCGGCGGCCAGGACGTCCCTGAGCCCGGGCGCATGCGAGAACACCTGCGGCAGCCGCTCGTGGAAGTCGATATCCGCGGCCAGGATCAGCGTCAGCGGCGCACCGGCCGTCTTGCGCCTGTTGCGCTCGTTCAGGTGCCTCAGCAGGCGGTCCCTCGCCTCCCGGCTGCGCACGGCGATGACCCGCAGCGGCTGCTGGTTCAGCGCGGTAGGCCCGAATTTCACCAGGCCGTAGACGGCCCTGAGCTGCGCCTCGCTGACCGGATCATCGGTGAACTCGGTCGCCGACCTGGCCTGGCGGAAGAGCAGATCCTGCGCGGCGGGGTCGAGCACGAGATCCGCTGCCTGCTCCAGTGTGGTCGCCATGACGCCTACCGGGGTCTGCGCAAGATCACTGCCTGCGACATGCAGGGGGAGATGGGGCTGACGAACAGGCTCGGCAGCCGCGCGATGATGTCGCCCGGATCGAACTCAGGGAAGCCGAGCAGCTCACGGGCGTCTCCTCCGGCGAGATCGAACCCGAGGCCGTCGAGGAGCTTGTGCATGTCGTGATTGGTGCCCCAGAAATTCGCAGGCCGTAACCCGAACGGCCTGACGTCGAGGAACAGGTCGACCGTGAGCAGGCAGAGTCCGCCAGGGGCAAGGAGCCCGCGGATGGCCTCCAGCATGGCCCTGGCCTCGGCTAGGTCCATGTGCTCAAGCACCGACAGGCAGAACGCCCGCTCGAACGACCCGCCGGCTAGCCCGCAATCCTGGACCGGCTGCGGGATCAGCAGGACGCTCGTGCCGAAGAGCTTGTTCAGCTGAGCGTGGCTGGCCTCGGTCAGCAGATGGGCGGCCGAGCCCTGGCCCAGGGACCACCTGCTGTCGCCCTGCGCGGCGGGATCCACGTTAACGACGTCCGCGCCCTCCATCGACAGCACGAACTGAAGGCCGCCCAGCCCGCCGCCGACATCCAGGATCCGCATCCCCGGGACCGCCGCGGCGCCGAAGTACGCCCACGGATACTCGAACCGCCTGGTCTCGCTGACGTACTGGAAGCCGAAGGGACCGTAACGACCAGGATCGGGATCATCGAGCCGGTGCTGGACCATCAGCGGACGCTCGACACGCCGGCCGCTTGGCGCCCCCCATTTGGAGTTCCAGGCCGCATATTCAGCCGGAAGCGGGACTTTGGCCAGCATCACGTGACTCCCTGCCGCTGATGACCGGCGACCGGGTGGCACGCCGCGAGCTCCGCCAGCGCGGCGACGGCCCGCGCCGCTGGAGGCTGGTCGAGCATCTCGGCGCGCAGCCGGGCGGCCGCCTGCCGGTACGCCGGGTCTGACATGATCGCGGCCAGCTGCGAGCGGAGCGCCTCGTCCGTTTCCTCGCCGACCCGGAGCACCGCCGCGGCGCCGGTCTCCGCCAGCTTGGCGCAGTAGAACAGCTGATCGGGCAGCTGCGGGAGGACGAGCTGGGGGACGCCGAGCAGCGCGGCGGTGAGGATGGTGCCGTTGCCGCCCTGGTGGACCACTGCGTCGCAGGTGGGCAGCAGCAGGTGCAGCGGGACCGACTCCACCACCCGGACGTTGGCCGCGACCTTCCCAAGCGTCGCCACGTCCCGCGCGGTCAGCGAGACGACGATCTCAGCGTCAAGGCCTGCGGCCGCGGCGATCACCCGCGGCGGGAGGAACATCTGGTCACCGGTCAGCGTGCTGGTCGAGGTGCCCCAGGTGACGCAGATCCGGCGGCCAGCCGGCGGGTTCCTCAGCCAGCGTGGCAGCACGGCCGGGCCGTTATAGGGGGAATAGCGCATCCGCAGCCGGCGGATGTCGGCCGGGACCTGCATGCTGGGCGGGCAGGGGTCCACCGTGGCCGCGCCGAGCGTCTCGACGGTGTCCAGCCCTAGCCGGTCGCAGATCCGCGCGAGCGCCGCGGGCTCGAACTCATGGCTCTGATAAGGAAAGTCGACGCCGTGGATATGCCGGACGGCGGGAGTGCCGGTAACGGCCGCGGCCAGCGGGCCAGCGAAGCTCGTGGCCTCGTGGACGATGACGTCCGGCCGCCATGACCTGGTGAGCGCGATGGTGTCGTCGACCATGGCATCGGCCAGCGCGACGTACAGGCGGACGGTCGCCGCTCCCTTGGGCGCGAGCTCGGCCCACTCGACCGGCCGGCCCTGCTCGGCGACCCAGGCGAAGAACGGGCGCATGACCCGCAGCACGTCCACGTCCTCGCCCACCGGAGCGGCGGTCAGCCCGGCCTGCGTGATGACCTCGGTGAGCCCGGGCTGGCTCGCCACCCGCACCTCGTGACCGGCTGCCCGCGTCGCCCATGCCAGCTGAACGAGCGGGTAGAAATGAGAGGGCCAGGCCCAGGTGACGAAAAGCGCCCGCACGGCCCGGTCACCTCACGGCCAGCTGGCCGGGCGCGCTCCGCATCGCCGGCGGCGGTCCGCAGGGGGGCGTCCCGGTCCGGGCGAGTCGTTCGAGCACAGGGACGACGTCGGCCGGGGCTGGCAGGG
>Ga0209415_10009346_pt1 | contig 16849 bp, 14 predicted proteins | sample PeaSoiSIISIP2007_FD_187696 | JGI IMG/M metagenome (GOLD analysis project Ga0209415, IMG submission 187696) | Peat soil microbial communities from Weissenstadt, Germany - SII-SIP-2007 (SPAdes) (version 2) | ecosystem: Environmental > Terrestrial > Soil > Wetlands > Peat | place: Germany... | reverse complement strand
TCACGTGATCCGCGGTGCCGGCGCCTACAAGACTCTGCTGATCTGGCCTTACGCCGTGGCGCCCGCGGTCTGCGGCGCGCTCTACGGTTTCCTCTTCGATCCCACCGTCGGCGAGGTCACGTATTTCCTCCGCTTCGTTGGGATCAATTGGAACTACATCCAGAACGGTCACCAGGCGCTTCTTCTGGTGACCGTCGCCGCCTGCTGGAACCAGATCAGCTACAACTTCATCTTCTTTCTCGCGGGGATGCAGTCGATCCCGAAATCCCTGATCGAGGCGGCGGCGCTCGACGGCGCGGGCCCGGGCCGGCGCTTCTGGAGCATCAAGTTTCCCCTGCTATCGCCGACCGCGTTCTTCCTGCTGACTGTGAACGTGGTCTACGCCTTCTTCGGCACCTTCGGGATCGTCGATGTCCTGACCAAGGGCGGGCCCGCCATGGCGACCAACATCATGGTCTACAAGGTCTACAGCGACAGCTTCCGCGCCCTCGACCTCGGCGGTTCCGCGGCGCAGTCGGTGATCCTCATGATCATCGTGATCGCGCTCACCGTGGCGCAGTTCCGCTACGTCGAGCGCAAGGTGCACTACTGAGGGCGCGGATGGTCGAGAAACAATCCGGCTTCACCGTCGCCGCCCATCTCGTGCTGGTCGTCGGCGTCGTCCTGATCGGGTTCCCGATCTACGTGACGGTGATCGCGTCCACCCATCCGCTGGCGGCGCTGCTGCAGGGCCGCATGCCCCTGCTGCCAGGCGGCGAGGGTTGGGCGAATTACGCGACCGTGATGAGCGAGGGCGTGAGCCTCTCCGGCGCGCCGCCGGCCTGGATCCTGCTGCTCAACAGCCTGGTGATGGCGCTCGGCATCGCGTTCGGCAAGATCGCGATCTCCATCATCGCGGCCTATGCCATCGTCTATTTCCGGTTTCCGCTGCGGATGACCTGCTTCTGGCTCATCTTCGTGACCTTGATGCTGCCGGTGGAGGTGCGGATACTCCCGACCTACAAGGTGGTCGCCGACCTCGGTCTCCTCGACAGCTACGCCGGCCTGATCATTCCGCTCATCGCCTCGGCCACCGGCACCTTCCTGTTCCGGCAGTTCTTCCTGACCGTGCCGCCGGAGCTCGCGGAGGCCGCGCGCATGGACGGCGCGGGCGCGCTGCGCTTCTTCTGGCATGTGCTCCTGCCGCTCGCGCGCAACTCGATCGCGGCGCTTTTCGTGATCCAGTTCATCTACGGCTGGAACCAGTATCTCTGGCCCCTCGTGGTCACGACCAAGCAGAGCTACTACACGGTGGTCCTGCTGATGTCGCGTTTGGTCAATGTGGTGGACGTGGCGCCGCGCTGGAACCTGATCATGGCCATCGCCCTCCTCGCCATGATCCCCCCGGTGATCGTCGTGATCGCGATGCAGCGCTGGTTCGTGAAGGGGTTGGTGGAGACGGAGAAGTAGTCCCGCCTATCCCGCCTTCCGCTGCCCCGCCGCCGCCTGCTCCTTCGCCAGGATCTTCTCTTTTCGCTCGGCGCCCCAGCGATAGCCGCCGGTATCGCCATCGCCGCGGACCACCCGGTGGCAGGGGATGACGAGTGCGGCGCGGTTGTTGGCGCAGGCGTTGGCGACCGCGCGCACGGCCTTGGGCTTGCCAATCGCCCGTGCGATCTCGCCGTAGGTCGCGGTGCGGCCGTAGGGGATCTTCTGCAGCGCGCGCCAGACCTTCCATTGGAAAGCGGTGGCCTGGAGGTCGAGCGGCAGCGCGAGGTTCGGTCGCTCCCCCGCGATGTGCTCGAGGATGGCGCCGACCCAGGGCTCGAGCCGGCTGTTCGCCCGCCGGATTTCGGCCGCCGGATATTCCGCCCGAAGGGCGCGCTCGAGCCGGGCATCGTCGTCGCCCAGGCTGACGGCAGCGAGGCCGCGCGTCGTGGCGGCGACCAGGAGACGCCCCAAGGGTGAGCGCACCGTGGTGAAGTCGATCGCGGCGCCCTTGCCGTCTCGCCCGTATGTGGCGGGCGTCATCCCGAGCTGGGCGTCGGCGCGCTCATAGAGCCGCGACGGCGAGCCGTAGCCCGCGGCATAGAGCGCGCCCGCGACGCCGTCTCCGGACTTGAGGTGCTCTTTTACCAACCGAAGCCGCTTCGCGTCGGCATAGTCCTTGGGCGTGATGCCCAGATGCTTCTTGAAGAGCCGCAGCAAGTGATGCCGGCTGGTGGCGACCGCGCGGGCGAGCGCGGTGAGCGCGGGCGGGCCGCTTTCGCCGTCGCTGAGCGCTTCGTCGATGAGCGCGGCGGCGCGGCGGACGCGCTGGAGCGCGGGATCGTTCCCCGCCGCGTCCTTGGGCCGGCAGCGCTTGCAGGCGCGGTAGCCAGCGGCCTCAGCGGCCTCGGGTGCCCGATAGAACACGACGTTCTCGCGGCGGGCCGGTCGGCTTGCGCAAGAGGGCCGGCAAAAGACGCCGGTGGTCTTGACAGCATAGACGAAGGTCCCATCTGCGGCGCGGTCGCGTGTGGTCACCGCGACCCAGCGCGGATCCTCATGGGTCTCGGCGGCATGGCCAGTGGCGAGGAGTGTGTCGCTCATGGTCCTTGAGATAGGCCGTCGCGCCATCGCCCGCTATCCGATCCTTGCGCTCAATTCCGCGCGATCCACGAGGTGGAGGAACGAGCCCAGAACCGAGCCTTGGATTGCCCCCACCGCGCTGAGCGGTGCGCCCATTCCGTCCGAGGTCTCGAAGAGCGGCGCCGCGCCTTCCGGTCCGGCGACCTTCGCATAGTGGAACTCATGTCCGCGGAACGCGGTGCCTGCGGTCCCCAGCGGAGTTGCCTGGATGAGCCGCATCTCGCGATAGCCAAGGTGGAGCGATCGCTCGGCAAAGCTCGTGGTCACCGGCAGCAGCCCCGCCATGGCGTGGCGCTCGCCCTCGGCGTCGATCAGGCCTTCGCCCAGCACCATGTAGCCGCCGCACTCGCCATAGATCGTTGCGCCCGCGCTGGCGCGGTCGCGGAGCCCACCGAGGAATCGCCGGTTCGCGGCGATCCGCCCCGCATGGAGCTCGGGATAGCCGCCGGGCAGATAGACCGCATCGGCACCGGCATCGGGCGCCTCATCCGCCAGCGGCGAAAACGTATTGAGCTCCGCACCCGCATGGCGCCAACCCTCGAGCACCGCCGGATAGGCGAAGGCGAAAGCGACATCGGCGGCGATGGCGATGCGCTGACCGAGCGGCGGCAGCGGGGCCGCGATCTCGTTGGCGCCGGACAGGCGGGCTCGTTGCGCCAGCGCGGCGAGCCCACGGAGGTTGCAGGTCGCGTCCACGATATCCGCGGCGCCATCGAGAAAGCGATCGAGGTCGGCGTGCTCGCCGGCTTGCACGAGTCCGAGGTGCCGCTCGGGCAGCGTCAATGCGGGATCGCGGGGCACCGCGCCGAGGACAACGAGGTTCGGAAGTGCCGCCCGCGTCGCCTCCGCGAGTATCTCGCGGTGGCGCGCGCTGCCGACTCGATTGAAGATCACACCGGCGACCGTCACGTCCGCGCGATGGCCCGCGAAGCCCTCGAGGAGCGCCGCCACCGATGCGCCCTGTCGTGCGGCATCCACCACCAGGACCACCGGCCAACCCAGGCGTTGCGCGAGTTCCGCGGTCGAGCCGCGCTCGCTCGATCCAACGCCATCGAAGAGCCCCATGGTGCCTTCGCAGAGGATGAACTCGCTGGCGCGCTCGAGGCGCCGCACCAAAGTCTCCAGCAATTGGGGCCGCATCGCCCAGGAATCGAGATTGAGGCAAGGCGCACCCGAGGCCGCCGCGTGGAACGCGGGGTCGATGTAGTCGGGTCCCGCCTTGGCGGAGACGACACGTTGGCCGGCGCGCGCGAGCGCGCGGAGGAGGGCGAGGGTCAGCGTGGTCTTGCCGCTGCCGGAGTGCGGGCCGGCGAGGATGAGACCGCGGCTCATGGTTGCTCGCTCACAGCCGCTTCTCGATCGCCGCCGCGATCTGCTGCGCCGTGGTGCCCGGCGGGAAGTGGCTGACATAACGGCCGTCGCGGCCCATCAAATAGATATAGGACGAGTGGTCCATCAGGTAATCGTTGCCGGTGGTCGATTTGCTCTTCTCGTAATAGACGCGATAGGCGCGCGCGGCCGCCGCGATCTGCTCCGGTGTGCCCGTGAGCGCGAGCAGGCGCGGGTGGAAATTGTCGGCATAGAGCTTCATCTGTTCGACCGTATCCCTCGCGGGATCGATGGTGATGAAGATCGGCTGCACCGCATCGCCCTTCGCGCCCAGGAGATCCAGCGCCTGGCTCATGTCCTGAAGCGCGGTCGGACAGGCGTCGGGGCAGAAGCTGTAGCCGAAATAGACCAGCATCAGCTTGCCGCGGAAATCCTCGGCATGGCGGGTAGTGCCGCGCTGATCGGTGAGGGTGAAGGCGCCGCCGATATCGACCGGCGCCACCTGCTCGCCGTCCGAGCCCGTCGGGAAAAGCGCGGAGAAATCGTAGGCGAGAACGCCCGCGAGGATCGCGAGGCCCAGAAAGAGCGCAATGAGGCCTCGCTTGGCGGCCGGCGACATCGTGGATAATCCGCGGGCTAGGAGCGCGGGTTGGCTGCGCTCGGCAGCGCGCCGTGGGAGCCAAGAGGATCGGGGTCCAGCACGCGTCCTCCTATGGCGCCGAGCCAGTCGAGACCGGCACGAAGCCGCACCACCGGCCCCACCGCGATCACCGCGGGCGGCTCAAGGCCGAGCGCCTCCGCCTCGGCGGCGGCGCGCGCCAGCGTAGTCTCGACCACCCGCTGCTCCGGCGTTGCCGCCTTGAGCACGATTGCCACCGGCTCGTCGCCGGGTTTGCCGCCGTCCATGAGCCGGCGCGTGATCGGGTAGAGGTGCTTCAGGCCCATGTAGAGGACGATGACGGGCATCCGTGCCAGCGCCGCCCAATCGAGACCGTCGGGCACCTCGCCGTCGCTGGCATGGCCGGTGACGAAGGCCACCGCCGAGTTGGTGTCGCGGTGGGTGGTGGGAATGCCGGCGTAGGCGAGGCCGCCGATCCCCGCGGTGATCCCCGGCACGATCCGGAACGGAATCCCGGCGCCGGTCAGCGCCAACGCCTCCTCGCCGCCGCGGCCGAACACGAAGGGATCGCCGCCCTTGAGGCGCAACACCCGCTTTCCCGCGCGCGCGAGCCTGATGAGGCGCAGCGTGATGTCCGGTTGCTGCGGCGACGGCTTGCCGCCGCGCTTGCCTGCGTAGTCTCTTTGGGCGCCCGGCCGCGCGAGATCGAGGATCCGCGCATCCACCAGCGCGTCATAGACGACAACATCCGCCTGGCGCAGCCCATGGAGCGCCAGCAGCGACAGCAGACCGGGGTCGCCGGGTCCGGCGCCCACGAGCCAGACCGAGCCAGGCGCGAGATCGGGGAGCTCGAGTCCGGGGATCTCGAGGGATGCGGGGCCGCGTTCAATCATGCCCGGAGCCTACACCGCGGCCGGCGCCGCCGGTAGTCAGGCCCCCCCGCGGCGCCTAAACTCCCGCCATGTCCGACGGATCGGAGCGGGCCCTGCGCCGCGGCTGGACCACCGGCGCCTGCGCTGCCGCCGCCGCGAGGGCCGCCGCGACCGCGCTCTTCACGGGCCGCTTCCCCGACCCCGTGTCGATACGTCTGCCCGGCGGCCAGGCGCCGGCATTTCCTGTGGCGCTCAGGGCCTCCGGCCCGGGCTGGGCGCGCGCCGGCATCGTGAAGGACGCCGGCGACGACCCCGATGTCACTCACGGCGCCCTCGTGATCGCCGAGGTCAAGCCGGGCCTCGCCGGTAGCGGCATTTCGTTTCACGCGGGCGAGGGCGTCGGCACGGTGACGCGGCCGGGGCTCCCGCTTGCGGTGGGCGAGCCCGCGATCAATCCCGGCCCCCGCGCCATGATCCGCGCGGCGGTCGAGGCCGCGGCGGGCGAGGCGAGCCAGCCGTCGCCACTCGACCTCGCTATCACCATTGCGATTCCCGGCGGCGAGGCGCTCGCGGCGAAGACCATGAACGGGCGGCTCGGCATTCTCGGCGGGCTCTCGATCCTCGGCACCACCGGCGTGGTGATCCCCTATTCCTGCTCGTCCTGGATCCATTCGATCCACAGCGGCATCGATGTCGCGCGCGCGGCGGGTCTCGAGCACATCGCCGCCGCAACTGGCGGCACCTCCGAGCGCGCGGTGCAGCGTCTTTATGAGTTGCCGGAGGTCGCCCTGATCGATATGGGGGATTTCGCGGGCGCTCTGCTTAAATACCTGCGCCGCCATCCGGTGCCGCGGCTCACCCTCGCCGGCGGCGTCGGCAAGCTCGCGAAGCTCGCCCAAGGCGCCCTCGATCTCCATTCCCAGCGGAGCCGGCTCGACGGCGCCGAGCTCGCCCGTCTGCTTGCCGATCTCAAGGCGCCCGACGGCGTCCTCGCCACCGCGCGCGGCGCCGAGAGCGTCGGCGAAGTCATGTCGGCTTTGACCGTGGATTTGCGCCTCGCTCTCGCCCGTGCCATCGCGGAGCGTGCGCGCGAAGTGGCGCTGGCGACGCTGGCCGGCGGTACCGCCGTCGATGTCGCGATCTTCGATCGCGAGGGCGCTCTCCTCGGCCGAGCGGGGGCATGACGCGGATCCAGTTACGAGCCTGTTGCCTGGACCGGGGTTTCCGGCCGACTATTCCCAGCGGGAGGCACCATGGTCGATGACGGGGCGCGGCGTCTGTTGATCCTCGGCGGGACCGCCGAGGCGGCTGCATTGGCACGCGTGTCGACGGAGCGCTTCAGCGAACGGCTCCGTGTCACGACGGCATTGGCGGGCCGCACCGAGCGCCCTGGACCTCTTGCCGGGGACGTGCGGATCGGCGGCTTCGGCGGCGTCGAGGGCCTTGCCGCCTACCTCGTCGAGGCCGGCATCGACCTTTTGGTGGACGCGACCCATCCCTTTGCGGAGCAGATCTCCCGCCACGCCCGACTTGCCGCCGAGCGGGTGGGTCTGCCGCGGCTGATCCTGAGTCGCCCTGCGTGGCAGCGGCATCCGCTGGACCGTTGGATCGAGGTGGAGGATCTCTCGGGCGCGGCGACGGCGATCGGTCGAATTGGCCGGCGCTGTTTCCTCACGGTGGGAGCGAGCGAGCTCGACGCCTTCGCCTCCGTGCGCGACGTCCATTTCGTGGTTCGCCTGATCGATCCGCCAAAGGGACCGCTGCCGCTCCTCTCCCATGAGATCGTGCTGGGACGCGGTCCGTTCGCGCTCGCGGAGGAGCGCAAGCTTCTGCGCCAGCATTCCATCGACGTGCTGGCGGCGAAGGCGAGCGGGGGCAATGGCGCTGCGGCGAAGCTCGCGGCGGCGCGCGAGGCCAACCTGCCCGTGGTGCTGGTGCGCCGTCCCACGCCGGAACCGGGTCCGCGTGTCGAGGATGTCGAGGCCGCCCTCGCATGGCTGGACGCGCGGCTGGTCGGCGCGACGGAAGACCGCCTTCGGGCGGTTCTGCCGTGAGACGTCGCGCGCTCGTCGGGATCCTGGTCGGCGCCGGCGCGCTATGCGGTGCGCGCGGCGCGCTGGCTGCGATGGCCGATCAGTTCAATTCCCAGTACTACACCATCGTCTCCGCCGCAGCGGCCAACAATGTCGCCGACGTCAGAGTGTTCCTCTCCCGCGGCGTCAACGCCGACGCCACCGATACCCAGGGTCGTACGGCATTGAGCTACGCAGCCCAACTCGGCAACGCGGAGATGGCGCAATTGCTGCTCGATTCGCGCGCCTCACCCGACCTGCGCGACAAGTTGGGCGGCACGGCGCTCCATTGGGCGTCGGAGGGCGGTAGACTCGAGGTCGTGAAAGTCTTGCTGGCCAGGCACACCACCGTCGATATGGCGAATCGCCAGGGCATCACGCCGCTCATGCTCGCGGTGAGTCACAATAGTATTCCGGTAGTGAAGGCACTGCTAGCGGGCGGCGCCGACCCACGCAAGGCGGACTATACCGGCCGCGATGCCATCGGATACGCCGTCGGGAACCCCGCGATGCTCCAAGCACTGCAGAGCGCCGCGAAGCCCTGAGATCGATTTACCGCTTTCTCGGCCGGAACACGTGGGAATGGTCGGGCGCATAGAGCCGGCTCTCCGTAAATCCAGCGGCACCCAGCGCGCGTCCCACCAGAATGAGCGCGGTGCGGGTCATGCCCGCGGCTTTTGCCTGCACGCGGATTGTCGCGAGAGTGCCGCGAAGTATCCGCTGATCGGGCCAGCTTGCCCGATGCGCGATCGCTGCCGGACAATCCTCGCCATAGATCGGCGCGAGCTCCCGCACCACGCGGGCGAGGTTCGCGATCGAGAGATGGATCGCCAGCGTGGCGCCGCTCTTGGCGAGGGTGGCGAGATCCTCGCCGGCGGGCATCGGCGAGGCGCGCACGGCGGTTCGCGTGAGGATCACGGTCTGCACGATACCCGGGAGCGTGAGCTCGATCCCGAGCGCAGCGGCGGCGGCGGCGAAGGCGGGCACGCCAGGCGTCAGATCGTAGGGAATCCCGAGGCCGTCGAGACGCCGCATCTGCTCGGCGATTGCGCTATAGAGGGAGAGGTCGCCGGAATGGACGCGCGCGATATCGAGGCCGGCCGCGTGTGCCGTCCGCATCTCCGCGACGATCTCGTCGAGGGTGAGGGCGCTGGTGTCGATCACCCGTGCCTTCTTGGGCGCCGCCGCGATCACCGCCTCCGGCACCAGGGACCCCGCATAGAGGCAGACCGCGCAGCGCTCGATGAGCCGGAGCCCCCGCACCGTGATGAGATCCGGCGCGCCGGGCCCCGCGCCGATGAAGTGGACTGTCATCGCGTCACTCCATAGCCCCGGGGCGTGTAGACGCGGAGGACGTCGCCCGCGATGACGCGCGTCGTGCGGCTCCCGACCAGCACCAACGTGAGCATATCGACCGCGCGGGGATCGAGAGCGCCGAGGCTGGTGACCGTCAGACTCTCGCCCGCACGACCGAGATTGCGCGCGAGCACGACCGGGGTGGTGGGTCGGCGATGGCGCAGCAGGATGCGTCGGGCGGCCGCGAGCTGGGTCGTACGGCGGTGTGAGCGCGGATTATAGAGCGCCAACACGAAATCACCGCGCGCCGCGGCCTCCAGGCGGCGCTTGATCGCGGACCACGGCGTCAGGAGATCGGAGAGCGAGATCGCCGCGAAGTCGTGGCCGAGGGGCGCGCCCGCCCGCGCGGCCGCGGCCTGGAGCGCCGAGAGACCCGGCACCACTCGAAGCGCGATCCGCCGCCACTCCGGCCGCGCCTCCCGGTCGATCAGCTCGAAAACCAGGCTCGCCAGTCCGTAAATGCCGGCGTCGCCCGACGAGACCAGGGCGACGCTGCGGCCGGCGGCCGCGAGATCGAGAGCGAGGCGCGCCCGCGCAGCCTCGGCGCCGAGGGCGCGGGCATGGCGCCGTTTGCCAGCGAGGGCATCGCCGAGGAGATCAAGATAGAGGCCGTAGCCCACGATATCGCTGGCGCCGGCGATGGCCGCGCTGGCTTCCGGCGTCCGCCATGCGGCGTCGCCGGGCCCGATGCCGACGATGGCGAGGCTGCCCCGTACGCGGCCGATCCGCTGGGGGTCAAGCGGTTGGAGCGCTCGAGCGATCGCGCACGTGGCGTTCCGCGATTTCCGTTTTTCCACCACCAGCGCGCCATTGCCGCCAACCGCCGCCAGCGCCGCGCCCTCGGCGACGCCGTAACATCCGGTGGCACGGAAAGTCGCGGCCGAGGGGTTGGCGAGCCGCGAAGTCTCCTTGAAAAGCCGCTCGGCCGTGAAGAACCGCGTCGTGACGCCGAGGCCGTCGGCGAGTTCGCCGACTGCCGGCTCGTCCATCTTGAGGTCGATGGAGACAACGGCGGCGATGGCGGCGGGCGCGAGGTTCGCCGCGCGCAGCGTGCGCCGGACCAGAGCGGCAAGCTCTGCCGGCGGACAGTGGCGCGAGGTACCGACGCCGAGCGCCAGCACCGGCGGATGCAGGATCAGCGCACGCTCGCGCGGGCCCGCCTCTCGATCCGTGACACGGATATCCGCCGCGCCCCGCTCGACCACAGCGATTTGCGAATGGCCCGTGAGCCATTCGGCGGTTCCGGCCTCGATCTTGAGGGTCACGCGTCCACCCGCCAGCAGCCTCGCCATCAACGGCTTCGCGCGAATGGGATTGCCGATGCGCCAGCCCGGCGGCGGCGCGTCGAGCGCGAGGCCGCCCCGCACGTCGCTCGCCGTCGTGAGCGCCGCGGTGCCGCCGGTTGCGCGCGCGATCGACCGGGCCAGCGCGTTGGCCCCGTGGTGTCCGCCCAGAAGCGGAACGGCCGCCGAGCCGTCCTCGGCCACCGCCACGACCGGCGGCTCCGCGGTCTTGTCGCGCAGCACGGGCGCCAAGGCGCGGACGACGATGCCCGCTGCGCAGAGCGCGACGATGGGCCGTCCGGCCTTGAAGAGAGTGCGGAGATGCGGAGCGGCGCGTGCATATCTGACATCGCCGATGCTGGGGCGCCGGGGCCCGTGAATTTCCGCTTGCGGCAGCTGCCGCTTCAGCCGTCGCGCCAGGGGCAGCGCGCTCGCGCCCAGCACGACGATCGCGGCACCTATAGGCAATTCGGCGCTCACCGGGTGATCTTCTCGGGGCGTCGTACCAAGATCATGGAGAAATAAGGCGCTGTGGCGGGATCGACCTCGTCGAGCCGTAGGATCCGCTGGGATTCGAGGCTCGCGCGCTCGACGTAAATCGCGCAGGCGACCAGGCGCAAGCGCTTCAGAACCCGCCGCACTTTCGGCAGATGCCGGCCGAGCTTCAGGATCGCCGCCGCTTGCGCGGACTTGAGGCGCTTCTCCAGCGCGGCCTCGCTGAGCGTGGCGGGCAGTACCGTCAGGACCTCGTCGCGCATCGCCAGCGGCGCGCCGGCCGCCGCCGCGCAGGCCATGAGCGAGGAAATGCCCGGCACCACCGTGACGGGGTAGCGCGGCGACAGGCGCTCGAAGAGCTGGATGAAGGAGCCGTAGAAGAACGGGTCGCCTTGGCAGAGCACAGCCACATCGCGTCCGGCGTCGAGATGGCCGGCGATCGCCTCGGCGGCGCGGTCGTAGACGGCTTGCGCCGGGGCAGGGGCGCGGGTCATGGGCACGCGGATCGCGATCTCGATCTGCGCCGGGCTGAGCCGGCTCGCCACCACCGAGCGGGCGAAGCTCGGGCCCTGGTCGGGCGCGGGATAGGCCACCACCGGCATCGTCCGCAGAATCCGCAGGGCCTTGACGGTCACCAGCTCGGGGTCGCCGGGCCCCACGCCCAGGCCATAGAGCGTGCCGCTCATTTCGCGACCTCGTAGAGCGTCAGGGTGATCGCTCGGCCGTTGGAATAGTTGAATCCGGAGACGCGACCCAGCGCGGTCACCGCTGTGCCGTGCTTTGCCAGCGCCACCGCAAACGCGGCGTCCTCGCGATTACTGACCACCGCCAGCGCGTCCGGCAGCTTCGCCAGGATGGCCGCGGCCTCGCCTGCCGTCGTGAGTTTTGTCGCCGTGCCCAGGAGGAAGACCAGGCTCGGCTCGGCATAGCCGGCGGCAACGATGGGACGACCCGCACCCGTCTGCTGAGCAACCAACGTCGCGACATCGCGGCTCAGCCAGAGTGGGTCGAGCGCGGGAAGACTGACCGCGAAGCCTGTGACCGAGATCGCAAGGGCGGCGCCAACTCCGAGCGATATCCGTGGATGGTGGTGCCATAGGCTCCAGAGCATTCCGGCTGCCAAGGCGATGTTGATCGCGATGCCGGCGCCGGCAGCGACGGAGAAATGCCCGGTGAAATAGATCGACGCCGCCAGGAGCGCGCCTGCGAGCCCCAACGCCACGACGCCCCAGATCGCCCAGGCCGCGACGTCCGCCCAATGTCGGCGCGCCGCCGCCGCGCCATCGTGAAGCGCTTTCGCGGACAGCAATGCCAGTGCGGGGTAGGCCGGCAGCACGTAGTGCGGCAGTTTCGTGGGCACGAGCTCCATCAAGATCCAGAACGGCACGATCCAGGCGATGAGGAAGCGGATCGCCGTCTCGGCGCGCTCGCGCCAGGCGAGGCGCGCAGCGGCAGCCAATGCGACCGAGCCGGGCCAGAACGTGACCAGCATCGCGATGAGGTAGGTGCCGGGCGGCGCACCATGGGACTCTTGACCATGAATGAGCTTGCCCAGGAGATCGTTGCCCACGGACTCCGTGACGAAGGCGCCGCCGGTGGCACGCGTGATCGCGATGAGCCACGGGCCCACCAGCAGCGCCAGGAGGGGCACGCCCCAGGCAAATCGCAGGCCTTTGATCCAGCGGCGGTCGCGATCGGCCAAGGCGAGCGCCGCAATGCTGAGCAGGCTGACCAGTGGCGTGATCGGCCCCTTGATCAAGATCCCCGCGCCTTGCGCGAGCCAGAACAGCAGCGGCAATCCCGCGCCCATGGGTTCGCCCGCGCGGCCGCGGCGATAGAGCTCGCCGAGCGCGCCCTGCGCCGCGACCACGGTTGCCAGCAGCACCGCATCGGTCTTCGCGAGGTGCGCCTCCACCGTGAGGCCGAGCGAGGCTGCCAGGAGCGCCGCCCCGATGAACGCCGCGCCGCGCCCAAGCCAGGTTCGACTGAAGTGGAAGGTCAGCAGCACCGCCGCGAGGGCGCCCAGCACCGAGGGCACGCGATAGGGCCAGATCGCGGTGCTGTCGGCCGTGCTCGCGACACTGACGCTCGCCGCCTGCAGCCAATAGATGCCCGCGGGCTTCTTGTTGCGCGCCTCGTCCTGGAAGCGGATGCGGAGGAAGTCATGGCTCTCCAGCATCTGCCGCGTCGCTTGGGCAAAGCGCGCCTCGTCGCGGTCGGTGACCGGCAGCGCCGCGAGGCCCGGCAGATAGAGCGCCAGGCACAGGATCGCGAGGAGCCCATAGGCCCGCCCGCCTTCGATCGCTCGATCGAGCGTCATGTCTTGGGTGCCTTGACCAAGGTGACCTGCGTCACCGGCAGAAGCGCGCGCCAGCTTTGCGCGCCACCGAGCGGCTCGGCTTCCGAGACCGCGATGCGCACGAGACGGCCGCCCTGCGCCTGATGCCAGGCGGCGAGGCGCGCTTCGCTTGCGACGGTGACGGCATTGGCAACCAGTCTGCCGCCGGGGCGGAGCCGATTCCATGCGGCCTCGAAGAGCCCGGGCTCGCCAGTGCCGCCGCCTAGGAACACAGCATCCGGTGTGGGGAGATCGCGGAGCGCGGCCGGCGCTTCGCCTGCAACGATCTCCAGCTCGGGCACGCCGAGGAGCGCCGCGTTCTCCGCGATCAGCGCCACGCGGGCGGCAACACGCTCGATAGCCATCGCGCGCCCGCCGCCGCCGCGCAACCACTCGATCCCGATCGAGCCCGAGCCGGCGCCGACGTCCCAGAGCGTCTCGCCCGGCAGCGGCGCCAAGGCCGCGAGCGTCGCCGCCCGCACCACCCGCTTGGTGATCTGGCCGTCGTGGCGGAAAGCATCGTCCGGCAAACCCGCGAGCCGCGACAGTGGACGAGCCTCGGGCGCGGCGACGCACTCGACGGCGAGCGTGTTGAGATCGGCAACGCGGCCTGCGGGCCAGGTCGCCGCGAAACCCTCGAGCCGACGCTCTTGCGGTCCGCCCATGCGCTCGAGAAGCGTGAGCGTACTCTGGCCCCAGCCGTGCGCGGTCAAGTGCGCGGCGACTCGCGCGGGCGTCTCGCCGTTCTCGCTCAGGATCAGGAGCCTTGCCCCCGGCGTCAGGAACAGCGCGAGGCGCACCAGCGGCCGGCCATGGAGGGTGAGGGAGACGCAATCCGCGAGCGACCAGTGCATGCGCGCCGCCGCCAGGCTGAAGGCGCCGCGGCCCGGCAGCAGCACCATTTCCTCGCGGCCGAAATGCCGGACCAGGAGCGCGCCGACGCCGTACCAGAGCGGGTCGCCGCTGGCGAGCACGACAACGCGTCGCCCGCGGCGGGCGGCGATCTCCGGGAGGGTATCCGCGAGGGGCGTGCGCCAGGTCAGGCGCTCGGCGGCGGAGTCCGGTACCAGCGCCAAGTGGCGTTCGCCGCCCACCAGGACCTGAGCCTGCTCAACCAGCGTGCGTGCCGTGGGCGCGAGACCGGCCAGACCATCCTCGCCGATCCCGATGACGGAGAGCCAGGTCACGGCGATCCCGCCAGCGCGTTCACGGCGGCGGCTGCAAGGGCGCTGCCGCCGCGCCGGCCGAGCAAGGTCACGTAAGGAAGGCCGAAGGGATTCTCCGCGAGCGCGCGCTTCGCCTCGGCGGCACCGACGAAGCCCACGGGAAAGCCCAGGATAAGCGCGGGCTTCGGCGCGCCCGCGCCGATCATCTCCAGGAGGTGAAACAGCGCCGTCGGCGCATTGCCGATCGCCACCACGGCGCCGGCGAGGTCGGGGCGCCAAAGCTCCACCGCCGCCGCCGAGCGCGTCGTGCCGAGTTTCCGTACCAGCGCGCCCGCGCGCGTGTCGTTCAAACGACAGAGCACGCGGGTCTTCCGCGGCAGGCGCTTCCGTATGATCCCGGCGGCGACCATCTCCGCATCGACTAGGATCGGCGCGCCGGCTGCGAACGCCTTGGTGCCGCGCGCCGCCGCGTCCTCCGACCACCGGAGATCTTTGATGAGCCCGGGCTCGCCCGTGGCATGGACCAGACGTATCACCAGCGGATGAAGCGCCCGCGGCAGCCGCGAAAGGTCGACCTCCCGCCGGATTAGCGCGAAGGAGCGCCGATAGATCGCGTCGGAGTCGCGGAGATAGTCGTATCTCGTTTGCTCGCCGCTTGCCCCCCTCACCCTCCCATCGCTCCGCGACGGGCCCCTCCCTCTCCCACTTCGTGGGCGAGGGGCAAGCAAGCCCCTCTCCCGCGCTTGGGCGGGAGAGGGAGGGACCCGACCCGTCAGGGTCGGGAGGGTGAGGGCCGCCCGCCGCACCACCTCGCCGGCGACGCCGAGGACCCAGCCTTCTTCGCGCTCGACCTGGCGGCGCTCGCCGCGGCTAAGGCCGGGATCGCCGGCGAGAAGCGGTGCCAAGGCGCCCTTGGTGTCGAGACCCGCGAAATGCGCGGCGATGTGCCGGACCTGGGCGGAATCCTTGACCTCGCCCGCGCGCATGGGCGACGGCACCATCGAGGGATAGATCTCCGCGAGGATCACGCGCGGCGTGCGGTTGCGTACGGGCGCGGCAAGTCCGGTCTCGAACGGCCAGACGAGCACTTGACCATCGAGTGCGGGATCGTCGCGCAGCGCGCGCAGCACGGGAATGCCAGTCAACACCTGTCCGCCCGCGGATCCCGTGCCCGCGAGTTTCCAGGATGGTTGCGGGCCGCGCATCCGCGCCTCGACCAGGCGATGCTCAGGGAATCCGCCGGCGCTATGACGTCGGTGGTGCTTCGGCTGCAGGAATCTCCCGGCCTCGCCGGCAGGACAACTCCAGAAAGGATAAGCGCCGCCGGTCAGTCGTCGATTGAACTCGGCCGCGACCGAAAAGCGGTTGTTCCCATTGGCGGCGGTATCCGTGATCAGCCGAGACACCTCGTCCCAGATCGCGCGCCACGGCGTACCCCAGAGGCCGAGGCGTTGGGCCAGGCACGCGGGATAGGCAAACGGAAAATCGAAGCCTGCGAGGACGCGCTCGCTCCGCGCGAGGCAGGCGATGAAGAGTCCGCGGAGCACCACGCGGGCATCGTGGCGGGTCGCGAGGTTTTCCAGGAGCAGCGTCTCCAGGCCGTGGGGTCGTCGGCGGAGTGCCGCGATCCAGATGCTATCCTTGCCCAGGCGCGGAACGGCGGCGGCGCTCCAATCCACCATCACGTAGGTGTCGAACAGGGCACGCCGGCGCAAGGCTCAATCCGTCTTGCGGTGGGGATGATGGTGGTGACCGTGATGATGGTCGTGGTGATCGTGACCATGATCGTGATGGTGGTCATGATCATGGTCGTGCGAAGGGCCGTCAGTGCCGATGCCGCGGACGTGGTGATGGTGACCTTCCTGGGGCGCGCCGGCCTCGGTCTCGTATCCGATGATCTGGGTGCGGTACTTGCAGAGCTGGCAGTTCATCGCGGGCGCGCCCTCCTCCGTCTCGCGGATCCGCTCGGCAAAACAATCGAGCACCAGCGGATGATCGTTGAGGTAGGGCGCCTTCAGGAATTCGATCTCGGGATGATCGGCGGCGACTCGGTCGGTCTCGTCGTAGATCCGCCGCACCAGGATGCCCGTGAAGAGGAAATAGGGGAACACCACGATGCGCTCGAAGCCCATCCGCAGCGCCCGCCGCAGCCCGGCCTCGACCCGCGGATGCGCCACGCCGCTATAGGCGACCTCCGCCCAGCCGAAGCCCATACCTTCCCAAAGGAAGCGCGCGACCTTGGCGATATTGCTGTTGGCGTCGGGGTCGTTGGTGCCACGTCCCACCACCACCAGGAGCGTCTGGTCCCGCGGGGTCGCGCGCGGCGACTGGCGCAGGCCCTCCTCGATCCGCTCGGCGGCGGCGCGGAGCAGCTTGGGCTCGATGGCGAGCTCGCGGCCGAAGCGCACCTCGATCCCGGGATTGGCGGCGGCGAAACTGTTGATCTCCCAGGGAAGGTCGTTCTTGACGTGCGCGGCGGCGAACAGCATGCCCGGCACGGCGATGATGCGCCGGGCGCCGCGGCGCTTGAGCGCGTCGAGCCCGTCCCGGATGATCGGCCGCGCGAATTCGAGATAGCCGGTTTCGAGGTCGTGGCTCGGCAGGCGGGCCTTGAGCGCGCCGGCGAGGCGCTCGAACTCGCGGATTGCGCCGTCGTCGCGGCTGCCGTGGCCGCACATCATCACCGCGGTCTTGTCCATGTCTTTATCC
>Ga0209415_10009345_pt1 | contig 16850 bp, 19 predicted proteins | sample PeaSoiSIISIP2007_FD_187696 | JGI IMG/M metagenome (GOLD analysis project Ga0209415, IMG submission 187696) | Peat soil microbial communities from Weissenstadt, Germany - SII-SIP-2007 (SPAdes) (version 2) | ecosystem: Environmental > Terrestrial > Soil > Wetlands > Peat | place: Germany... | reverse complement strand
CGCCCATGCCCAGAGCTTACCCCGCTTTATTTTTCTGTCAATTGACTTCCTGGGTGGTTTTTTCACAGCTTCAAAAAACGCAAGGAGCGGGGCACCCCCGGTTCGATAAGGAAGCGAGCCAAACGCGCGATTATTGCGTCGCAAAGTACGCGACGCATCGCGCGGCTCGCCCAGATCCCCGTTCGACTCGCTACGCTCGCTCAGGGCAGGCTCTCGCCGCGCAAAGAACGCTTGCTCGGGATGACAAATCAAACTGCACCGCTACCGCACCCTGCGGCGCGGGCGGCTCGGGATGACAATCGTTTTTTGCAAGGGGCATTCCCGGTAGGGCTGCATTCTGTCATGAGCGAACATCCCCGCCCAAGCGAGGCTTGGACGGGGCACCCTCGAAAGCAAAATGAATCTTAGCCGCGCCACGCGGCCTACTCAAGACGGGCGAGGACGCCCGTCCTCCATCGAAGCTAGCTATTCCATGCTGGAGCCGAGCGGCTGGTATTTGTACTTGCGGCCATCCCAGAAAACCACGGAGACCGCATCGTCGCCACCGGTTTCTTCGGCGAAAATTCCCATCATCGGCTTCTTCTTTTTTACCGTCATTTTTTTCACGACGATCTGCTTGAAAGGCAGATTCACGATGAGGAACTTCGCTTTGGGAGTGGGAGAACGCCAAGCCTGCGGGCCGGCACCGTGAATGATCAGCAGGGAAAGGCCGCGCCGCTCCGGGTCGTCCGAGGCGAACTGGGTAGTGACCTTGGGGTTGCCGTAACCGAAAAAACCGTTGTAGGGATCGATTACCTGAAAGTTGTTTTCCGCTTGATCCATCATCGGGTTGGTGCAACGGGCCGGGATGACAATGTCGTCGACACCATCACCGTCCAGATCAGCGACGGACGGAAGCCCGATCAGGGAGCAGGTCGAGCCGAATTCCTTCTGGATGAAGTCGTTATCGACCACGGGTTCGGCCGGAGCCCGATGCTCCGGCAGTTGCTGTGCGGACACAGTACAGCCGAGCGAGACGATGACGAGAAGAAGAGAGAATCGAGTGAACGGCATAGAACCACTTTAGATCGGTCAGGCGCCGGAAAGCACAAAAAGTAACTGCGGAGGCAGCACTAAAGTCACTGGCTTGGAGGTCCTTGGTCGTTGGTCGTTAGTCGTTAGTCGTTACCGTCTCTGTTTGAAGTGCTGCCAGCCCTGTGGGGGCAATTCTGCTTTCATGCCGCTCTTGGTCAGAACGACGCGCTGGCCCCGAGTAATGCTGCCAATCTCGGTGATGGGAACGCCGGCAACGCGGGCGGGAATGCGCCTGGCGGGCGGCGCCGTGAACAGCAGTTCGTAGTCTTCTCCTCCGTGCAGCGCAAAGTGCAAACCGACGTTGCGGGCGGGTTTGCCGATGGTGGCCACCGGGATGCTTTCCGCATGGATTTCCGCACCCACACCGCTTTCCTCGCAGATGTGGGCGAGATCGGTGGAAAGGCCGTCACTCATGTCGATCATCGCCGATGCAAGGCCTTTTTCACGCAGAATCCGCCCAACTCCGATCCGTGGCTTGGGACGAAAGTGCGGAGCGAAATCGCCAGGGCGAAGTTTCTGACCGGAAAGCAGCAACGTCAATGTTGCGGCAGAACCTCCGAGGTCGCCGGTGACATAGATGCAGTCGCCGGGACGGGCACCGGAGCGCCGCACAGCCTTCCCTCGCGGCACGGAGCCGACGACAACAATGTCAGCCAAGACACCACCCGGAGATTCGGCGGTGTCTCCGCCTGCCAGACTCACGCCGAACGCGTCCGCCAGTTTCAGCAGGCCCTTCAGGAACCGATCCACCCAACTTTGGGGCAGATTTCCAGGCAGAGCGAGAGACAGGAAGGCAGCGATGGGATCGCCTCCCATGGCAGCAATGTCGCTGAGCCCACGCGTGAGGCAGCGATGACCTATCGTTTCGGGGTCGTGCCACTCGCGGCGGAAATGCACGCCTTCCAGGCTGAAATCGGTCGTGACCAGCGCCTCATGGGCAGGGGGAATTCGAAGGATGGCGCAATCGTCGCCGATGCCGGCCGCGACACCTCTTTTCCGCACGGACTTGGCCCGGATGCGAGATATCAGCGATTTTTCGGCGAGAGGCAAGACGGACTCACTATATAAGAATCAGCCTCGCGTCGGCCAAACCCGACATGTTGCCGGAAAAAAGAGCAGTTCCGCCAGCCTGAGTCACACCCTTTAGGTAACCTGCCGCGTAACCTCACCAAAGGACGATGACGGTAATCGGGCCTTTCGTAACCAAAGGACTGTGCGCTGTGCCGTTGACAGGAGGGAACCTACTTTGTTACCGTTGCCAAGCGTTTCCTAACACCTTTGGCCGAGCTAAGTGCTGCAAGCGGTATAAATTGCAGTTACATGGGTATTCGGCACTGACCTGGTTCCGGTAGGACGAAGCGATACACCAGCCCTCATTCCCAAAAAGGGAAGGTACGCTGGGATCAGGATGCAGACGAAGTTTCACAGCCACGAACCTGTGGCGATCGCTCGATCCTGATTTAGTAAAGAAAGGTAGCTATTGCGTAAGCGTTTCTACATTCTATTTGTAGCGCGAGGCGAAGACGGTCAGCTCCGGAAGATTCCCATTCCGGTCCACTACCTATACGTACTGGTGGCGGGGGCGGCGTTCGGGGCTCTGAGCCTCACCGGAATTGCCAGTTCCTACACGCGCATGCTGCTGAAGGTCTCGCACTATAACGAGCTGCGGACACAGAAAGACGAATTGAAGAACAGCTATTCCCGGCTGGAGCAGGTGGCCAAGGAAAGGGATATTCAGGTGGCGTCGTTGGGCTCGCTGGCCAGCGAAGTTTCTTCCCTCTACGGCCTGAAGTCCGACTCGACCCTAGTAACAGGATCTTCCGACACGATACAGGACGCGCAAGTAAGTTCCTCTCTTGATCGCCTATATGCTCTCAAAGACACTGCCCTGAGCGGCGCAACTGCTACGGGCATCTCCCTGGGTCTCACTCGCAACGTGACCACCGCCGACTGGCTGCGGGCCAACTCAGCTCCGAATTTGTGGCCGGTAGAAGGCCCGATCACAGGATCTTTCGGGGAACGAATCGACCCGTTCAACGGCGAGGGCGCATTCCACAGCGGAGTGGATATCTCGGCCTCCTATGGGCAGCCCGTAATTGCGCCCGCAGACGGTATGGTGGTGGGAGCTGATTTCATGGGCGGGTATGGTCGCGCCGTCGTGCTCGACCACGGCCACGGAATCACGACCCGCTACGGGCATCTTGCGAACTTTGCGGTGGTGCCGGGCCAGTACGTTCGCCGCGGCGATACCATTGGATACGTCGGGCTAAGCGGCCGCAGCACCGGTCCCCACCTGCATTACGAAGTCCGTATCAACGACACTCCTGTCAATCCCCACAAGTACTTGCGCCTCACCTTCGCCCACGCCGGCGGATTCGCCGCGGGCAGCTAGGAAAAGCAGGAGTCAGTAGCTAGTAGTCAGGAGTCAGTACTCATTGACCAGTTTCCCGAGAAAAATCTGGGCTGTTTACGCGAGTTCCGTCGGAACGGACTCTCGCCAGTGCCGAGCGTTGGCTCCTGACGCCTGGCTACTGACTACTGCCTCAACCCCATCCAGCGCTCGGAAACTACGATCGAGTTCCCCGGGTTCTGGGGGTCATACCGCACCGAGGTGGGCAGGCCGAGGCGGCAGGAGTGCAGGTTGATGAGCTGCCGCAGGTAGGTAACGTCCTGCGAGGCTTCGTAGGAAACGCCAGCCACGTCGTACTGGAAAATCAACAAAGTCGAAGGCTTGCGCCCATCGGGCTGGATTTCCTGGACGTCGATGACGGTACCGTCGGTGATGCGACCCACACGGTCAAGCCAGGCCCGGCGTTGCCGCTCGAATTCGTCCGGTCCTTTGGGCTTGCGGCGCAGCAGGAGATAGCCAGCTAGTACAGCGCCGGCGCCGCCCAGAATCAAACTATAGAGTCGAAATGGAATCATGACCTGCGGGAAGAAACCGCCGCCTGCGGCAACAGTGTCCACAAACAGCATAAGGCTTGATGGCGATTCACGAAAGAGGGTTTGCGGTTACGAAGGTGGAGCGAGCGCCGTGTGATCGTACACGACAGGAGCAGTGCACGATCAAGGTTCGAGTCAAGTTCTTACGCCGGGCTTTTCTTCGCCGCTGCAGCGGCCATCGCTCCCGCGCGCTCCCACGGACGCTTGGGCCGCTCTGTAGCAGGCTTATCGCGGTTCTCGATGCGATCGTACTGATAAGCCTCACTGACCGTGCCGAGCGATTCGTTGTACAAGCTGGGCAGTCCCAGACCTTCTTTCAATTCTTCAGTAAATTGCTGCAGGGCTTTCAGGTGATCTGCCGTAGCCGGGACTTCGGTCTTCGCGGTCTTGAGGAATTGCTGGTATCCCTTGTTAACCAGCTTGGAGATTTCGCTGCCGATCAAGTAACCGGGGTAAGCGAAAATCTTCACGCCGTCGCCGCCATTTTTCTGGATTGCTGCGGACACGTTGTATTTCTTCAGGAACACACGCCCTTGCGTGCCTGGCGCATCGATCAGGTCAAACCCATGATCGCGCAGCCAATTGAGCGCGTCTTCATAACTGCGTTGTTCTACGTCGCTGGCCATTTCTTCCTTCGTTCTCGTTAAATTAGATGCGGATTCTCAGAAAAGGTACTCCGCATCTTCAAGGTAGTGAAACCGATCAGTCTCCCTTATAATCTAAGCAACAGTTGCTCACGCCGAGTTTTATCTCTGACACACATTACGTTGGTCACGGTCGTAGAGTTCAGGATCTATGCAGCACCTATCTCCAAAGACGTCGAAAGTGTTTAGTTCTTCAACACATGCGCAGAGCGAAAAGGAAACCCTGCCGTTCGGCCAGGCGGCCGATCACTCCAATTTGAGTCGGCCGAATTTGGGTCAAAGTAGTCTGGACCGTATCGGCCATACTCCCCTGCTGCGCTTCGCACGCATCGCCAACGACCTGCCGGGAGCCGAGATCCTGGGCAAGGCCGAGTGGCTTAATCCCGGAGGCTCGGTCAAAGACCGCGCTGCCGCCAACATCGTCGCTCAGGCTCGCGCCAGTGGCAAGTTGACATCCGGTAAAATTCTGCTCGATTCCACAAGCGGAAATACCGGCATCGCGTATGCCATGATCGGAGCCGCCCAGGGTTTCCCGGTCACGCTGTGCATGCCGGAAAATGTTTCCATCGAGCGCAAACGCATTCTTCATGCCTACGGCGCAAATCTTATCTACACCGATCCGGCGGACGGTTCCGATGGCGCCATTCGGATGGCCCGCGAGCTCGCCGCCAAGCATCCCGATGTGTACTTTTACGCCGACCAGTATTCCAACGACGCCAACTGGCAGGCACACTACCATGGCACGGCCAACGAGATCTGGCAACAAACGGAAGGACGTATCACGCATTTCGTTTCCATGTTGGGAACCAGTGGAACTTTTGTCGGCACCACACGGCGTCTCAAAGAACTCAATCCGCGCATCCGCTGCATCTCGCTGCAGCCTGATTCGGCCTTCCACGGGATCGAAGGCGCCAAGCACATGGCCAGCGCCATCGTGCCCAAGATATACGATCCTTCGCTCGCCGACGCGGACCTGGGCATCTCCACGGAAGACGCTTACGCCATGGCTAAGCGCCTGGCCCGCGAAGAAGGCCTGCTGGTTGGGATTTCAGCCGCGGCGGCCGTGGCCGGCTGCCTGCAACTGGCGCGGCAGATCAAGAGGAACGAACATGCGGTATTTGTGACCATCCTGTGCGACTCCGGCGACAAGTATTTGAGCGAGAGGTTCTGGGAAGAAGGCTAAGGTTCACCACAGAGTCACAGAGACACAGAGAAGAACAAGAAAGAATTAAAGATATTTCTCTCTGCCTCTGTGACTCTGTGCTGAAAGTTTTCATGTTAAGGATTGGCAAAACTGAATTTGACGAGATTCGCCGCCACGGCGAAGAGACCTATCCCCACGAGTGTTGCGGTGTATTGCTCGGGCAGATGGATGGGGACGAGCGCGTGGTGACCTCGATCGCCCGCTGCGGGAACACGCGCGACGACTCGCCGCATAATCGCTATAACATCGATCCGCGCGAGTTGATCCGCATCCAGCGGGAAGGGCGGGAGCGCGGCGAAGACGTTGTCGGCTTCTACCACTCGCATCCTGACCACCCGGCACGCTGGTCGCCGACTGATCTCGCCGAAGCGCACTGGCTCGGCTGCTCTTACGTGATTACGAGCGTGGAAAAGGGCAAAGCAACAATTACGAATTCATTCGAGCTGGCGGGAAGCGACGAAAATGACAAGCAGCTGGTGGACGAGAAGATCGAAGCGAGTTAGACCACGTGGTGCATACCGATATTGTTTTTCGCGGGCGAGGGGGCCCGCGCCACAGGGGCTGAATCTTCAACCCGGTACACCACCATCTAATTAAGTATGACGAAAATCCAGATCCCCACACCATTACGCGAATACGCGGGCAAGCAGCCGACCGTGGAAGTTAAAGCTGGCACGGTCGCCGAAGCCTTGTCCAGCCTGGTTTCTAAGCACCCCGACCTGCGCCGCCATCTTTACACAGAAGATGGCAAACTGCGCTCGTTTGTGAATGTTTACCTGAATGACGAAGACGTGCGCTATCTGCAGAAAGAAGCCACGCCCGTCAGAGACAGTGATACTATTTCGATTGTGCCCTCCATCGCGGGAGGCCGGCTGGATTGAAGGTCTTATGCTTTGTGATTGGCGAATGAAAACCGCCCTCGAAATGTGCCGCTGCGGTTGTTGCCCTGTCTTTTGTTAATCGTCAATTAAGAATCCCGAATCAGAGATTTTCAATCAAAAATTCAACTGAGGCCCTTATGGTCGCCATTACCGAATCCAAACCCGAAGCTGCCGCCCTTAGCAATGCCGAGATTCTGCGCTATTCGCGTCACCTGATCATGCCTGAGGTCGGCATGGAGGGGCAGCAGAAGCTCAAGGCCGCGCGCGTCCTGTGCATCGGAGCCGGCGGGCTGGGCTCGCCGCTGGCGCTCTATCTCGGCGCGGCTGGGGTAGGCACGCTCGGGATCGTAGACTTCGATGTCGTGGACTACACCAACCTGCAGCGCCAGATCATCCACACGACTGCTGATGTGGGCCGCAAGAAGCTCGAATCCGCCGCAGAAAAACTGAAGGCGATCAATCCGTTCCTGAGCATTCGAACTTTCGAAACGAAACTCACCAGCGCGAATGCGCTGGAGATTTTCCGCGAGTTCGACATCATTGCCGATGGAACCGACAACTTTCCTACGCGCTACCTGGTCAACGATGCCTGCGTCCTCACCGGCAAGCCAAACGTTTACGGCTCGATTTTCCGCTTCGAGGGGCAGGCCAGCGTTTTCGCTACCGAAGACGGCCCGTGCTATCGCTGCCTGTATCCGGAGCCACCACCGCCCGGGCTGGTTCCCTCCTGCGCTGAAGGCGGAGTGCTGGGTATTCTGCCCGGACTGGTGGGCGTGATCCAGGCAACCGAGGTCATCAAGCTGATTCTGGGCAAAGGCGAGCCGCTCATCGGGCGGTTATTGCTGGTTGACGCGCTGGGCATGAAGTTCCGCGAACTGAAACTGCGCAAGAATCCCGACTGCCCCGCTTGTGGCACGCATCGCACGGTCACAAAACTGATAGACTACAACGAGTTTTGTGGAATTCGGGGTGAAGAAAAAAGCCAGGAGAGACCCGTGGAAGCAGGCGTTCCGGAAATGCAGGTGGAAGAACTCAAACGAAGGCTGGACGCCGGTGAAGACCTTTTTGTGCTCGATGTACGCGAGCCTCACGAATACCAGATTTGCAACATCGGCGGACACTTGATCCCGCTGGGTGACTTGCCCAAGCGAGTGCATGAACTCGATTCCAGCCGGGAGATCGTCGCTCACTGCCGTTCGGGCGTGCGCAGCGCGAAGGCAGTAAACTTCCTGCAGCAGGCAGGATTCCTCAAGGTACACAATCTGGCAGGCGGGATTCTGGCCTGGGCGGACCGCGTGGATCCGAAGATGCCGAAATACTAGCAGCTAGTAGCTAGTAGCTAGAAGGCCCTCCCTCCCCATTTCAGCGCTGAAAACGCGGTGGCCGGTTTTTCGGACAGGGACGACGGTAACTATCGCGACCCATCCCGTCGATGCAAGAATATGCGATCCCCCTAGATCAAAGTTCGGAGGACGCATGCGATTCGTTCTTAAGTTCCTGGCTCTTTCTCTGCTGGTTCTTCCCGCGGTAGCAGAAACATCCACCATGAACGGCAAGGCGCGGGTGTTTATCACTGATAGCCAGTCATGGGAAATCGGTGGCTACAGTGGAAGCTCGGGCGGAACCGGGGGAGCCACCGTGCATGGCGGCGCTCGCCCGCAGACTGCGGAAATCGTGAAGACTTTCGGCGAACGCTGCCAGCAAGTGATGGTGAACAACCGGCAGGAGAAGGCCGACTACATCGTTCTTCTGGACCACGAGGGTGGTAAGAGCTTCGTGCGACACAAGAATAAGGTCGCGGTGTTCGAGCGGGTGAGTGGAGACTCCATTATCAGCAAATCCACGCTTTCACTGGGCGGTTCGGTGCAGGATGCCTGTGAGGCGATCAAGAAGGATTGGTCAGCGCATGGCGCTGCCATTCGAGCAGCCGAGGAGTCTGCCCCTACGCCTCAGCAGAAACCCTCAGTGGTCACGGTTGCCGATCCGCCCAGGGCGGAAGCCTCGGCAACCAAATTGTCAATTGTGTCCAATCCTGGCGAAGCGGATATCGAAGTGGACGGCAGTTTTGTGGGCAACACGCCGTCCGAAATCGAACTCGCTCCCGGTGACCACACGGTCGTCGTGAGCAAGGACGGCTTCAAGTCGTGGGAAAAGAAACTCAAGGCCATAGGCGGTAGCGTCAATATCAACGCCGAACTGGACCCTCAAACAAAGTAAAGTTCCTGGTTTGTGAAATCGGTGCAGGTGACGGCCCGGTTGTCACAGCGGCCTGTGTCCTGGGACCTTGCTTTTCTCCCCAATCCGCTCACAATTACAAGTTCCTCCTTCCACATTTCAAAAGGAGGCTTCATGCCGTCGTCATCTCGCTTCGTGCGTGTGGTGTGGCACAAACCGATTGCCTGGTAGGTCATCGTGCGGCGGCGTTGTTCCGTGTGACCTCGAATAAGAAAACGGGGAGCTGGTGCGCTCCCCGTTTTGCTCAACCACTACCAGCTTTATTGGTTGCCGCCGCCCATCATGGCGGATTCGCTCCCAATCGCTAGTGCAGACTTCTTGCCGTAGAAGTGAATCTCAGCCAGCGACTTACTTCCGTCGCCGTTGGTTTTTACTACGGCCACGTCACCGTTTGGCTTCTGGTCCAGGTCAATTAGCCGCGCCGGAGTGGTCGCAACTACTTTCGAGCCTTTCAGAATGCTCAATTGCACGCTCGGTCCATTGCCGTCCCACTTCAGCGAGTAATCCCCGGGGGCCAGTTGTGCTCCGCCCACGGTCACCGCATCCAAAAGCTGCATGGAACCCTTGTTGGAAGCGAATGCACTTGTCGCCAACAGCACCGCCAGCCCTAACAGCAAGCCCTTGAAAATTCTTCCCACTCTCATGTCGCTCCTTTTTCTTTCCCGATAACGTCGGGAATCGGTTCTGGGCGGCTTGGACGGTTCTATTTGCGAAAAACTTGCGTTTTCTCGCAAAAGCCTTACAATGCTGCCGCGGGGTTAAGAGCATAAGCGCAGGCCGCGAGGCCTCACGCTCTCTGCTGCCGAGATTGTGCTCAGCTGGGCCGCCAAACCGAAACTGAGTCAATCCCTTAACCCCTAAACTGTTTGCCAAGCCGGGCTGACCTTCCGATCGCCCGGCTTTCGCGCATCTGGTTTCCGATACGTTTCTGGATGCTGAGAAGTTCCTTTGCGCTTCACATCGCAGTTAATACTTTGGACGCTCTGGATTCTGCGTCGTTAGCAACTGCAGGCGCACACAGCATCTCGTTGTTTTGTCTAAGAAAACCGAAATCACCGTGAATCTTCACAAAACTTCACAGTTCTTGGGACTGGCAGGAGTACTGCATGCTCGCTTCCAAAAGCAGAAAATAAAATCAGCTCATTCCAAATGAGAACTGCGAGAGGCGACGCGGCGCGGTGTCCGCTGGCGGACTAACCCGTTCGAAAGCGAACAGGGCGGCGGTCTGGGAAACATCTACTGAGCGAAATTGCGCCAAAGATGTTGAACTACGCGATTTTCAAAACTACTTTGCCAAAATTCTTTCCTTCGGATAACAATCGATAGGCCTCTGCCGCGCGCTCCATGGGGAGCACCTGGCCGATTACCGGATGCAGATGTCCATCTGAGATCCACGCGGAGAGCTGTTTCCACGCCGCACTCATCAACTCGCGATTTGCCGAAAGATAGGTCAACCACAATCCGTGAACGCTCGTGCCTTTGGCGTAGAGCAACCCGGTATCCAGTTCTGACTTTTGCCCGGTCGCGCTTCCATACACGATGACGCGGCCAAAATCGCGCAGACATCGCACACTTTTGTTGGTGTGCTCGCCGCCCAACATTTCGAACACCGCATCGACACCTTCGCCGTGCGTCAGATCCTTAATCGATTCTTGGTAATCGTGCTGCTTGTAGTTGATGCCGTGTTGCAGGCCGAGCTCTTTCATGCGCGCCAGTTTCTCATCGGAAGAAGACGTTCCGTAGGTCTCGACGCCGAGCAGTTTGCCGATCTGGAGCGCTGCCGTTCCCACACCTCCCGCCACCGCGTGAATCAGAACTCTCGGGGCTCCGCCGCCTGCCGCGGTTGCCGGGCCGAGCAAGCCCGCTTTCCAATAGGCAAAGTAGGCGGTAAAGTAGTTGACCGGAAACGCCGCTCCTTCCCCTGCGCTCCAGCTCTCGGCCACCGGCCATAGCAGTTCGGCCCGGGCCGCGATTCGCTCGGCGAATGCTGCCCACTGCGCGTATCCCATGACGCGGCGTCCGTCGCTCGCGCGCACGCCGCAGAATTCCCGGCCTGCAATCAGAGGTGGCTTCGGAGTTCCGGGATACCCGCCGTGCGCCGTCATCACGTCGGCGAAGTTCAGTCCGCCGGCTTCTACCTGGACCAATTCCTGACCAGAGCTGGGCACAGGATCTGGCATGTCTCGAAGCTCGAGCCCTTCCGGTCCTGCTAAACGACTGATGACAATGGCCTTCATAACCACAGTCTAACAGCCGGCCGAGTTGGTCCTGGAGCGCGGCTGGTCGCATGTCACATTGCGCTGTGACCAGCGTAACCCTATCGGCTTCACTCCAGGTATATACTTCCGGTGGAAATACTTATTGCTTCTCCCGGGTGTTGATTTTGAAACGGGGCGCGGAGCGCTGCTCATAGCCGTCTCAATTCATAGGCTCCGCACATAGATCGCTGGCCGACGATATTTCGGCAGGTGGGCGGCCAGTGCCGGATTCTACGCTGCACCTTCGCGGGCAGGTGAATCCTGGGGAGGTCGAAGATGGACTTAGTTGCGGTGCGTTTTTTATTTATTCTTTTTGTTGCGGTTACGTGCTTTCTAATTCAACCTTTTGGCCGGTCTCAACCCTTCGACGCAGTGGTTGGAGCATTGCTCGGGTTCGCCATCGTTGTTTTTGAGTGGCGTTTGCGGCTGGTCAGTCTTAAGCGCCTGATCGGCGCGGCCATTGGCAGCATTCTGGGCATATTCGGCGCTTACCTGTTCGCCCTGGTGATTCGCAGCAGCATTGCTCCCGGCAACACGCAGAGCTTCCTGCAGCTCATGGTCATGCTGCTGATGGCTTACGTGGGGCTGATCGTCGGGGCCAACAAGGGCGACCTGCTTAATCTCTCGGCGCTGGGCGGGGTTTTCGGCGGCGAGAAACAACTTAAGAAGAGCTACAAGATTCTAGATACCAGCGTCATCATTGATGGACGGATTGCCGACATCGCCGAAACCGGCTTTCTCGACGGCACCATCGTGATCCCGCAGTTTGTGCTGCGCGAGCTGCAACTGGTAGCCGATTCCGCCGACTCGCTCAAGCGCAACCGCGGGCGCCGCGGCCTGGACATCCTGCAACGTCTGCAGAAAGTCGCATCGGTACAGATCCAGATTGTTGAGGACGACTTTCCCGCAGTCCGGGAAGTTGATCTGAAACTGATCGAACTGGCCAAGCTGTACGAAGGCAAGATCATCACCAACGACTTCAATCTCAACAAAGTGGCGCAGTTGCAGGGCGTCGAGGTGCTGAACATCAACGAACTGGCCAATTCGCTCAAGCCGATTGTGCTGCCGGGCGAGACCATGAAAGTGTTTATTCTGAAGGAGGGCAAGGAGTACAACCAGGGCGTCGCCTATTTGGATGACGGCACCATGGTCGTCGTGGATAATGCGCGCAAGATGATTGGCAAGACCATTGACATCTCCGTTACCTCGGTCCTGCAGACGACGGCGGGAAAAATGATCTTCGGGAAATGGGATGAACGCGCTGTAGCACGCACGGAACCGCGTCCGGCGGTTACCGTGGCCACGGTGCCGATCCCCAGCGTTGAGCCGAAGAAAACCCAAGCGGTCATGGCAGAGCGGCCGGCCGAGTAGGAGGAAGTCCTTCATCTGGGCAATCGGCCGTCTTGCAACTGACCCTGTTGCAGCTAGCTAAGATGGGAACGGCGGGAGCGGTTGCTCCCGCCTTTACTTTTGCTGGAGTGCGATGGCACTCATTGCCCAGAGCTTGTCGAGCTCACGTTGATCGTGGTTCCCGCGAGGGTACCCACGACCTTCGCCCGCTGGCCCAGGAGTTTTTCGAGTTCATCCGGTTTGCCGTCCAGCGTGTACTTCCTCTGGCCATCCACAAGTACATATTTCGCGCCATTGCGCACGCACATTCTGGCGCATTCTGACGGATTCAATCCGGATTCCATATCGTGCCTGGCGCCGCAATGATTATCGGTGATCAGACCAACATATGTTCTCCCGCCTGCCGTGTTACCGGCCTCCTGGGTTTCTGGGTTGACAGGATTGCCCGAGGAGGGCTCTGGGTTGCCGGCAACCGCGAATGTTACCGTGGTGGCGGTGAACAGAGCTGCCAATCCAAGCGCGGCCACCAACGCCGTCCCGGTGCAGAACGTTATCAACGTAAACCAGGAACGATTCTTTTTCACCATACCTCCCGCACTGACGCTGACCGCACTCTCAAGTACTTGGCAGGCAGCGAGCGCCGCGGAATAAGCGTTCTTCCTTGGTTGCGCAAATGGATTGCCACGTTGCCAGCCGCTTCCGTCAACCGTAAGTTTATGTCCGCGCTTGACTTGGAGCGGCGAAGACAGTAATGCAGAAGATTCGGCCAGCGCTCCTCTCGGCAAAAAATTCACGAAACCAGCAAAATGCGGGTAAGGTAAACACTGTAGGAGGTTGCACCGGCAATGACGCGTCACTGGAATCGGCGGGATCTTCTTTAAGTCAGACGATCCCGGGAAACTTTAAGGCTGGTATGAAAAACATCTGGGCGTAACTCGCGAGCCACACCGCCAAGGCGTGGCATTCCACTGGCGCGATGCGGACGATCCCGAGAAGAGAGGCCTCACGGCATGGTCCATTTTTCCGCGGGAGTCAAAGTATTTCGATCCCAGCCGCGCCGGCCACATGATCAATTACTTGGTCGAGGACTTGGACGCGCTGCTGGAGCTGTTGAAAGAAGAAGGCGTGGAGATCGATCCCCACCGCGAAGACTACGATTACGGGCAGTTTGCCTGGATCATGGATCCGGAGGGAAATCGCATCGAATTGTGGGAACCGCCGAAGGCATCCAACAAAGGGTAGCTTGGACGACTCGTATTTGTGATTTGAACTCCCTCCTGCGTCCTCGTATACTTACAGCCCGCCATGAAGGTAGTTGTGATCATCCCGGCTGCGGGACTGGGCACCCGCATGACGTCGGCTCCCAGCGCGAAAGGCAAGAGACCCGCTGCCAGTAAACAGTTCACCGAACTGGGCGGTACGCCTATCCTCATTCATACGCTGCGCAAGTTTGCCGCCAGCCCGGAAGTGTCGGAGATTTCTATTGCCCTGCGCGCGAATGAGATGGCGGGCTTCCGCGTCCGCCTGGAGAAAGAAGCGAAAGACATTCTGCAGAAAAACATTCACCTGGTTGAAGGTGGAGAGCATCGCCAGCATTCGGTGGCGAACGCGATCAATACTGTCGCCGCTGCGCCCGACGATATTGTTCTGGTCCACGATGCAGTGCGGCCGTTTGTGACTCAGGAAATCATTCACGACGTGGTTCAGGCGGCCCAGAAATACGGCGCCGCCATTGCCGGTCTGCCAGCAGCGGACACAGTCAAGCAGGTTGAGCGTACCGCCGATGGCGCTTTGATCACCGCTACCCTTCCCCGCGAACGTGTCGTTTTGGCGCAGACGCCGCAGGGCTTCCGCTACGACGTGCTCAAGAAAGCATTCGATGAGGCGGCGGCCGACGAATTCATGGGCACGGACGAAGCAGCGCTGGTAGAGCGCTCCGGACACCAGGTAGCTGTGGTGATGGGATCGCCGCGAAATATCAAGATCACGACGCCCGGAGATTTGGAACTGGCCGAGTTCTATTTACGGAATTAGCCACGGATTTACACGGATTCTCACGGATTTGAACCTCTTTCATGGTTTCGGCGCGTTAGACTGCTGTGTGATGGCGGGCAGGTCCAGCGTGGCTGAAAACACGCTCAAACACGAAGAACTCACTCAGAAAATCATCGGCATCTTCTACGACGTGTACAACGAGTTGGGATACGGATTCCTCGAATCGGTATATCGCGAATCGATGGCGCTTGCCTTCTCAGAGTGCGGAATGAAGGTGGAGCAGGAAGTGCCTGTACCCGTTTGGTTTCGCGGCAAAAAGGTAGGGGACTATCGAGCCGACCTATTGGTGCAGCGCTGCGTTCTGCTTGAACTCAAGAGCGCGCGAACGTTGGAATCTTCGCACGAAGCCCAACTCCTGCACTATCTGCGTGCTACTGAGATCGAAGTCGGTCTATTGCTGAACTTTGGCCTGCGGCCACAGTTTCGCCGGCTGCTGTTCGATAATCAAAGAAAGAAAATCCGTGAGAATCCGTGTAAATCCGTGGCCGGGGTTTCTTCATGAGAATCGGCTATGGTTGGGACTCGCACGAGTTCAGGACGGGGATTCCACTCAAAATCGGCGGCGTGACCTTGCCTCATGCGAAGGGCCTGGGCGGCCATTCCGATGGTGACGTGTTACTGCATGCGCTGACTGATGCTCTACTCGGGGCGGTGGCCGCTCCGGACATTGGCTCGCTTTTTCCGCCATCGGATCCGCAATGGAAAGGGGCGGACTCAGCCGTCTTTCTGCGCGAAGCTTTGAAGCGGGTGCGCGAGGCCGGCTATGACGTGGCCAATGTCGACTCGACGCTGATCCTTGCCGCGCCCAAAATCGGCCCACACGCCGCGGCGATCCGCGAGCATGTGGCTGGTCTACTTGGCATCCCGGCAGACTGTGTCGGTCTGAAGGCCAAGACGCCAGAAGGCCTGGGCACGGACAACGCGGCCATCGCGCACGCCGTGGTACTGCTGGAAAGAAAACAAGCCGCGGATAAATGAAGATCGAAAGCACGGAGCTATCTCCCAAACAGCCCCTCGGGATAGCTGGCGTAACCGCCTGGCTACAGCAGGTAAGGAATAGACTCAATCGTGGAGCGTTGAACAGGAGGATCGCATTTTTGAGAAGGCCCCGTAAATCGTAAACTGCCAGTGCAAGAGGCTCCACGCTTATGACACGACCAACGACGCAGGCAATTTCACCGTTCTTCATCGTCAGCAACGTCGATCGAACCATCGCATTTTACCGCGACATGCTTGGCTTTGAGACCAGATTCCAGCAGCCGGATCGAAACCCTTTTTTCGCCATCATCGGCCGCGACGGAGCGCAGATCTTCGTCAAGTCCGATAAAGACACGGCGCCGCTGCCGAACCCCAAGCGTAGTCCCTCCATGCGGTGGGATGCCTACGTCTACGCACCGGACCCGGATGCGCTCGCCGTCGAATTTGGGGATCATGGAGCAACATTCAGCGTGCCGCTCAAAGATACTCACGATGGTCTTCGCGGGTTCGAGATTTGCGACCCTGACGGCTACGTCTTGTTCTTCGGTCGACCAAAGTAGACGGCGGGTAGCGATGCGGGGGGCAATGAGTGTCAACACCGTTGCGGATAGTTATCGACGACTGCCACACCATCGTTCATCACTTCGCAAGAGGGCTACACATGGAGGCGTCTGGCAAGGTGAGCAATATTAAACAGACAGATGTTGTCTGCCCGCCTAGACTGGCGCGTCCCTAGGAAACTATAATGCGTTGCAGGAACCCTCATGAAAAACTTCACATTCTTCCTGGTGGCAGTTGCCACATTGGCCGGCCTTGCGGCCCTCATTGCTCCTGCACCAGGGCACGCTGATGGAGAGCCTGCCCCCTTCGTTACCGAAATCCCTCACGGGTACCGCGATTGGAAGTGGATCTCCTCGGCCCATGAAGCAGGCAACCTCAACAGCTTAGGCGCTGTCTTGGGCAACGATGTAGCGTTCAACACCTTCCGGGAGGGCAAGCTTCCGTACCCGGACGGCTCAATCATTGCCGCTTTGCATTACCGCAACGTCCCATCAGACGAAAACAACAAAGTCTTTGGCCAAGCCCAATCTTTCGTTCCGGGGGCCCCCACGAATATTCAGTTTATGGTCAAGGACTCAAAAAAGTACGCCGCAACCGGCGGCTGGGGATTCGGTCACTTCGCGGACGGCAAACCTGGCGACGCGGCGTTTATGAAAAGCTGCTTCCC
>Ga0209415_10009344_pt1 | contig 16850 bp, 3 predicted proteins | sample PeaSoiSIISIP2007_FD_187696 | JGI IMG/M metagenome (GOLD analysis project Ga0209415, IMG submission 187696) | Peat soil microbial communities from Weissenstadt, Germany - SII-SIP-2007 (SPAdes) (version 2) | ecosystem: Environmental > Terrestrial > Soil > Wetlands > Peat | place: Germany... | reverse complement strand
CTTTTCCTACAACTTGTCCTACAGCTTGTCCTACAACTCGCGCCTTTTGGCCACTTTGCCTGTCGTGGCGTATCGGCATCGTCCCTGCTCACACCTTGTGTGGTCTTCTGTCGACGTCCCATCAGAAGCCCATGTTCGAGTTAGGAATGTGATGACGGATCCCGGACTTCTGGACTGAACTCGTCGCGGACATTTGGCGAGGGTTGCAACTCAGTGTGGCTGTACCAGCAGGTCGACGGCTCGCGCGGGGTCCCCGCCAAGATCCCGTTTCCCTGGGCATCCATTGCTAACGCATCTCAGCCACCATCCACGCCGGGAACGATCCAAAATCATCGACTCCCCACATTGGGGACACCTCTCGGGTCTACGGACCTTTTCGATGCGCGAATAGAGTTCCACGTTGTCAATAAGCACAAGGCCGGCCTGGTGTGCCTCTCGCCGAGCGTCCGCGGTGAAGCTTGACAAAGTGACGAAAATTCCGGATTCTGCTGGCAGACCTTCCCTCATGAGAGTCCCAAGAAATCTTCGCACCTCGTCGACACCAACTCGCCATGACTCCCAACGCTTACACTGAACGACGATGCGAGTGCCCTTGGACTCGAGTTCGAGGTCGATATTTCCATCAGGACCGTCCGGTCGGCCCGTCTCCTGGACTGTCCAACCCTCTCGTCTAAATACCTCTCCAAGGTCCTGCCGGCGCTCGAACTCGGTGGGTGTCCCTCGTGGGCCCTCGCCTTTTCCCTGCCACGCCAAATCTTGGCCTCCTTGAGAGTGGCAACGACCTTGCTGTGCTCCTCTCCATCAGCCGTCTCGAATCGCGCCCAATACCGGAGAGGCTTCCGTGAAGTAGGAGGGAGTTTCCAGATTCCCTCGGCCACCTTCGTCGGCCTCGGCTCGGTGGCCGTGGATCTTTTCGGGGCATCCGCCACGCTCACCAGCCTAGATAGAGGCTGCGCGGGTGGGGCGAGATCGGGGAGTCGGGGTGGGTCTTATGCCGCCTCAGGGAGAACACGATCCCCCACCCCGCTCATCCCGAGCGCGCAGGTGGCTGATTCGGGCGGTCACTCGGAGTACGGAGCGAGGCTCGTCTCCCCGGCAACGACGAGGGCGTCAACCAGGGGTTGCCATGTACCCAATTCGCCCAGGCGGGCTGCCCCGGCTCGGATCTCGATCAACCATCGGGCCAGCAGGAAGCTCCGTGCGGCCACCCCCTTGCCATCAGCCTGAACGAGAGCCGTGATCCAGGGCAGGCCCGTGACGACCTGATCCGAATCGGGAATGGTGCGAAGCGCACTGACCAGCGCATCGACACATTGAGCACGGCCCGCTGCGACTGGGAGCCACCTCTCGATGGCGGGTCGCCACGCGAGTACGTCGAGCCACTGGATGGGTGTCGACGCCAGCTGCCGGTACAGGAAGGCGATCTCCGGAGTGGACTCGGGCACGAGCGCAGCCAATGCAGCATCCCCGAAGTACCCTCCGCTGAATGGACGATGGCCCGCCGCGATGAGATCGAGAACCTGGATCATCACGTCTGGCCAGATCCGTCGCGCTGCTTCGGCCGCGGACGGGTTTTCTTCGGCCGCTGCCGCGAGTGCCCGGAGGAAGGCGCTAAGCAGGCGCCCGTTGTCGATCACCATCCCGATGTGTTGGTGGATGGGAGCCTCATCTCCCGCAGCAGCGAGGCCGAGAAGCGCCCGGGCGACGACCATGGTGCTGCTGTTCCGGTGGTCGTAGTCGTGCACTAAGAGCACCCGTCGATGCGCGGCGACGAGGGCATCCAACAGGTGCCTGGCGGGAGCACGGACGCAGCACTCGTGGGTGGCTGCCGCCCCAAGAGCCCGAATCGGCGCGTCGAGGCGGGAGGGGTCGATGTCGTCGTCGCTCGTGACAGCAATCGACTGGGCCAGCGGCTCCGGGAGCGACAGGTGCTGGCGCCGCTGCGTCTCCTGGTCCCATGGGCCCAGGACGCAGTCGGCCAGGAGTTCGGGAATCATGCCAAACGCGAGTTCGTGGTGGCATTCGCCGGGCACACAGGACTCTGCCCACAGGGCGTCGAGCGCCCACGCAAGGTGGAGCCGGGTCTCGTTGGGGTCAGCGGCTGCCAGGCTCCGCACCGCCGCCCGCACGCGGTCTCGTACGCCTGCTATGTCATCGTCAACCGCCACAAGCAGTTCGCCTGCCAGCGGGAGAAGGAGGAGCGGAAGTGCCTTGGCTACGATGCGGTCCGCCTCCGACTCGAACGGGGAGGGTGCCGTCACAACGCCCTCCCCAACGAACACCACGACGGCGACGGCGAAGTCGACCACCCCTTTCGGCAGATCCAACCCGTGAAGGAGGTGCTCTTCCAGTGCCGCCGATGCGACCGCGACCGCTGCATCCCAGACCCCGATCACGCTGCTGACCGGGGGGTTCTCGAGAAGATCTTCCGCCACGGCGACGTCGGCGACCAACTCTTCGGCCGTCAATGGCTCCGCCTCCGAGCGCCCGCGACGGTCGAGGAAGTACCGCAACATGAGGCGGGTGGTCTCCTGTCCGCGCCGAAGATCGGCGTTCCCCGGTTCGAGAGCTGCCTGGACATCCTCGGGCGGAGCTACTTCAATCCGGATCCTTTCGCCCTCGGGTGTTGCGGTGTACTGATTCCGGTCGAGGGTGCTCGCCCAGTTGCGCACCGTTGTCGTGAAGGACACACCTCGGGCGTCCTGGTCGACACCGCCTTGTTGAGATAGCTCCGGTTCCATGGCCATGGCCTTGGCGACCATCTCGGCGCCAACCGCTCGGAGCTGCTCAGCCCGTTCCGGGTCGGCCGGCAGGACGAGCATCATCGCCACCTCTTGGGGCGTCCATTCCCGCCGGTCAGCTCCAGTCATCCCCTCCGAGCTCGCCTTGAGGCCGCTCATTTCGCCGACACGACGGCGGATGTCGAAATGCCACACGGCGGGTTCAGCAAGGAAGGGATCGAGCAGGTCGCCGCCGGCTTCGAGGTGCCGCACCAGGATGCCGACCATGGCAAGGTTGTTGCAGCCATCCAGGAGCACGTTCACGATCCGAGTCAGAGGCACACCTGCTGCGACGAGCTCGTCACAGACCCGCTCCAGGGCCTGCAGAGCGCTCATGCAGGGAGGGGGGCCGACGGCGGTTCCGCGATACCAGCACCAGACGTGCTCATCTCCTACGTAGATCCTGGGTTCCCCGATCAAGGAGAGCTCGACGTTGTATGCATCAAGGTCTTCCGGTGAGGGGGGAGCGAAGGGCCCGCCGAGTCCCACTACCCGGCGTACCCGTGCTCGAGCGGCATGGTTCAGGATCCGGTTCAGTACAGCGACACCGCGTGCAAAGTCGGTGCGGAACAGCCACATGAACGGGCCTCTGTAGTAAACCGCCAACGGCCAGACCGGGAGGCGTGAGTGGTGGTCACGAACGCCATCTCCGTGGAAGCCAGAGCCGTCCTCCTCCTCGTCCAGGTAATACGCCTCGACGAGATCAGCCAGCAGCCCCCGGCCATAGGCGGCCAAGGCCATGCCCGAGAAGATCTCGTCGACAGCTGGGGCGAGGTGCCAGGGCGTGTCGGCGGCCACTCGCCGGAGCAGCTTCTCGGCGGCATCGCCAAGGTCGGGACCGAGCAGTGCCAACAGTTCCAACATCACGTCGTCGGTCAGCTCGCTGGGGACCGCCGGGCGTTGCCGCCGCCTTCGGTGGCCGTAGCCGAGTGCCTGCAGCATGGCGCTCTGGCGCTCCAGCTCGGAGACATCGCCGTCGCCCTTCGCCGCACGAGCTGCCCCCGCGGCCGCCATGGCCTCGATCATCCGCCGCTCGCCGGCCGAGCACGCCGCCATGAGACGTTCTCGGAGCCTCATTCGAAGTGAATGGCCGGCAGGGCGTCCCCGCAGCACGAGTGCGGCGAGCCAGTCACGCAGGACCGCTGCGATCTCCTTGCCGGCCCGCCACGGCGTTTCCTCGGCGAGGAGCAGATCGACGATCGGCTCGACGACGAGGGGGTCGACAACGCCCCCAGCCCGGTGTCGCTGGTCGATCAGCCGCAGGAGACGCCGCAGACCATCGGCTTCGCCGCCACGCAGCTCAGTCCAAGCGTCGCGCAGGACTGGACCTGGGTCTCCGAGCGTCAAGAGCGCTTCGCCGGGAACGTCCGCCCACCGCTCGCCGTGGCCAGCGGCGACCAGGGTTTCGAACGACGCTTGGATCCGGCCCAGCCGGCCATGCACGGGGTTGGCTGGTGTGTCTGGTTCGTTGAGGATCGCCTGGCAGGCAAGCCGGGCTGCGCCGAGGGCCCACCTCGGGGCCCCGGCGGCGAGCAGCGCCCCGGTGACGTCTCCGGTCTCCAACAGGACCCTGGCGACCGCGTAGCGGCGGATCTCGTCGTGACTGAAATCCGGCAGGAGTTGCCATGGTGCCTCGGAGGCCGCTCGCAAGAGGCCATCCTGAAGGAGCCAATCAACGGCGTCGGGATCCAGGGCAGCGGCAACGTCCGGCGCAGAGCCGCCCGTCAGCTCCCGTCGGGCGAGCTGGATCAACACCCGCTCCCGTGCCGTTGGGCTGCCGCGGTCCAGCCGGTTGTTGTGGCGCACCAGGCTCGTCCAGATCTCGACCATGGCATCCGCGTCGCTCAACGGGAGCCCGCTCACGTCGCCCCGGACCAGCAAGTCGACCACGACGAGGCGGCGGAGAAGCTCACGAGACCTTGGGCTGTCGGCGAGGCGCGCAAGGCGCGGGTAGCACGCGACCACCTCGGCCAGCTCGGCATCGGTCAAACCCACGACCTCATGAGAGACCACCTCGGTTCCCGACGCCTGGGCCATGAGGGCGCGGATCACACCGGCAGCCTCGTTCGAGCTGATGGCGATGACTCTCACCTCGGCGTCGTGGGCAGCGGTCACCAGGTAGGTGAACAGGTCGCCCCGGGTCTCGACCGCAGCATCGGCACCATCTACGACCAACAACCGCCGAGGGGCGCTCAGCTCGGCCAGAGCTACCTCAAGGGTGCAGCCAAGGATTCCAACCAGCTCCACCGAATTCTCGGGCAGGTGGCGCAGGTTGATACACAGGACCTGCGTCTCCTCGTCGGAGGATCCTTCCGCGGCCGCCAGACCGATGGCGCTCTTACCTGTCCCGGACTCGCCCGTGACCAACACAGCCGGTGAGCTCTCCGACGCGGCGATCACCTGGGCGCTGTGAGCCGAACGGTCGAGGTGCAGCGCGCATTCGGGCCGATTGGTCCCGAGCGTGGACCGGACTGCACGAAGCGCCTGTCGATGCAGGTGCTCCAGGGCCTCCCAGGCGCGACGATTTCGCCACTGCCCAGGCTCGATGAGGTCGTGGACACCCCGGCGAAGGAGCCGAAGATCCACAGTGGCAGCGCGGGAACCGAAGCGCGCTGCCAGGACCTCGAGGCGGTCGATCAGAGCGGTGGCGGCGATGAGGTCCCCGCCCCGGGCGACGGTGGTCAGTCGGTTGATCGTCTCGGCCCGGTCGGAGACGTCTGGCTCCTCGACTTCGGGCATCAGCACCGTGAGGCTGTCAAGGAGCTCCCAGGTGCGCTCCCCCACCTCGACGTCGGACGCGTCGGGGTATCCGAGCTCGCCGAGAGCGTGACGGACAAGCTTCTTCACATGGTCGAGCCGGTCAACCAGGGCCCCGTTGTACTTCGGGGTTCGGACCAGGTCGAAGTAGGCCTCCGCATCCTTTTGATTCGCAGCGAGATCTGCCAGCTCGGCGAGCTGTTCGGCATGGGTCCCATGCCCGGCCACGACCAACGCAAGCCGATGTTCGCGGGCGTCAACCGTGGGCGTCAGGAGCGCCCGCACGTACTCGACAATGAGCTTCTGGGTGTCGGCGTCGCTCGTCACGATGCGCGGGGTTCGCCTGATGCCCACGGCCAGCTCGAGACCAGAGTCGACGCCGTCGGGCAGCTCGGCAACGATGACGAGGTCGTCAACCGGAACGCGGGGTGCCTGCTGGAAGCTGATGCTCGTGATCACTCGGCCCGCACCGAGTTCACCGGCGCCCCACCCCGTCAGCAAGAGGGCGAGGTACTGGGCACCCACTCGGTGCTCGAGGGTGAAGCCACCGCCCCCGGTGGAGATCGGACTGACGGCGCTGCGCGGCGGCACCGCCGGTGCCGTGCTCGCAGGCCGTGGGGACGCGCCCCCTGGTGCTTCCTCGGCCGCGGTCAAGGCCGTCTCCGCTCAAAGGTGATCACCAGCAACACGGTCTCTATGGTGCCGCCGTTTCTCGGCCCTGTGTGCACGATCACTACTACCAGCCCAAAGGCTGGGCGAATCCCGTCGAAAAGGCTGGACCTTCTATGTGCGGACCGTGTTGGCCGGGTCACTGACCACGTAGCTGTGCCCAGGGAGTGTCAGCATGTGAAGAACCCGGGGCGGTACCCCTAAAGCGGGTGCCTCGGTCCAAGCATGGCATCGTGTTGACATGACAGGGGTTGTAATAACCATAGAAGCGCTGGAAATCCATCGGTGACAGCCACAGGTTCTTGGTTTGGATAGATCGGGTCAAGTGACAGGTCTGTGGTTAGGACCGATGCATGTCGATCCCACTCGGATATCTCCGCACAATCTCATCCTGTTGCTCCAGACCCGGTCTAAGCACCCCTACCCAAGTGGGACCCTGACGGCATGCACGGGCTGGATCCGTGGTCGTGAGCCGAGGTTCGACTACAAGAGGTGGTGCCGGCCGCCACCTCCTGTAGTCGTCAGCGGGCCAGAGGAGATGGGTATCTCTTTGGGTGGAGGATCCCGTACGTCGTGCAGTGATACCCGTTGCACGCGAATTGGAGAGCGCCAGCTGAGGGTTCAAGCGTCTGGATCATCACCGCCCGCACGCAAGGGAACAACAAAGAAGGTGCGGGGGCTCACTTCGGAATCCGGCGTCTTTCGCGATCCACGTCGGTCCTCGGACGAAGCTCGGTTCGCGACGCGAACTTGGTTTCGACACGCCCGTGGCATTCCCCAGGCCACGACGCTCTGTCGGAGTGAGTGAGTCAAGTTTCATGGGCGACGACGGCGCGCACGAATGATCCGCAGAGCCTCGCCAATTGCGTTCCATGAAGTGCGGACTTCCAAGGAATCGAAGCCGAGGATTCGCAACGGAGTGGGGTCGATCGTTTTGCGTCTCGCTAGTTGGGTACGTCCGCGCTGCCGGGGACCAGTCAACGGCGCCATGCACCAAGAGACTCAAATTCTTTTCTCATCCGTTGGGCGATCTCTCTGCGTCGCCAATCCAACACGTCACGGCCAACGTGATCTGAGATCCACCTTTGGAACGCCCTACATCCGTTACATCGTCGCTTGCACAAGTTGGCTATGTCGACAGATTGTGAGTTTCGGATCGCTCTTAGTCGTGGACTCGAGTTGGAAGAAGACGATTGCGTAGTAATTCGGACCCTTGACGAACACTCCGTTGAAGCGTTCACTCTCACCACATCATGTCATGCGATGGGGGGCCAGGCGACTAACTCAAGTCTTGTTGGAGCAATCGAGCGCAGCTCGCAATGAGGTTCGGGCGAAGAGACTGCGTCATAAAGAGAAACCGGTAACGATCGGGCTCGGAAAGCTGCCAATGAGAGCAACCGCGGTACTACCTGGCGGGGGGTAGAAATCCAATGAAGATTTGGGCGAGGTCATCTCGTCGCTTTCCGAGGTCTGATCAAGAGCAGGCACGATTGGCACGTACTGGCCTCATGAGGTTGAGGATCGGTGCGCACAACCGCCGTCACCAGGGTTCTCCGACCGTCCGGCGCGGCAAGACATTCTCGATGATCGGTGCCGCCACCCTGGTTCTGGTGTCGTCTGGCTTTGTGACCGTGTTCGCCGCCTCGCCCGCCAGCGCAACGACCACCGAGCTGTACTCGTGGGGCTACAACGCCGACGGTCAACTGGGTAACGGGACCACGACAAACGAGACGACACCAGTGAAGGTTTCACTGCCGGCCGGGGTGACCGCCACCGCGGCTGCGGCCGGTGGCGACCACAGTCTGGCCATCGGCTCGGATGGCAAGCTCTATGCGTGGGGAAACAACTCCGAGGGACAGCTCGGCAACGGCACCACCGTGAGCTCCTCGACGCCCGTCGTGGTGTCGATGCCAGCCGGGGTGACCGCCACCGCGGTGGCCGCTGGTCAATCCCACAGCGTGGCACTGGGATCAAACGGAGCCGTGTACGACTGGGGCGACAACAGCGAGGAAGAGCTCGGGAACGGAACGAACTACAATTCTCCGAGTCCGTTTAAGGTGACCCTACCGGCCGGAGTAACCCCGGTACAGGTCGCCGCCGGGTCGTACATGACCGAGATACGCGACTCCGCTGACAACGTCTATGCCTGGGGCGACGGCGAGTACGGGGAGCTGGGGAACGGGCAGATCGGCAACGAGCGATACCCCGTCCAGGTGAACGTCTCGGCCGTGACCGCTATCGCCGCCGGGGGATACGACAGCCTCGTGATTTCGCTCGGTTCGGTCTTCGGCTATGGCTACAACGGGGACGGTGAACTTGGTAACAACACCTACAAGAACGCCTCCACCAGAGTAAAGACGAAACTACCAAGCGGGGTGACAGCCACGGCGATCGCGGCTGGAGGGGACTTCAGTCTCGCCATCGGTTCCAACAGCACGCTCTACGCCTGGGGCGGTGACTATACCGGCCAGCTGGGCAACGATTACGCCGCCGGAGGTGGTGCCTGTTGCTTTGATGAGCCCGTATCGGCGGACATGCCATCGGGAGTCAGAGCCACATCAATTTCCGCGGGTGCCAACTTCGGCTTGGCCATCGGGTCAGACGGCAACCTTTACTCCTGGGGTGACAACACGTTTGACGAGTTAGGCAACGGAAGCACGTCCGACGGTGCCTCGACGTGGGTGCCGAACAAGGTGGCACTAAGTGTAGTAGCTGTTCCACCGACGGCTGTGTACTCCGGCTCTAGCGCCTATCATAGCTTCGCCCTCGCCCTACCCACGCCGGCTCCCACGACCACTACCTTGTCCCTCTCGCCGTCGTCGGCCACAGCCAACCGGATCGTCACCCTCAGTGCCACGTTGAGCCGTTCCGACGGCGGAGGGACGGTCGGCTTCTTCAACGGCACGAACTCGATCTCCGGGTGCAGTGCTGTGGCCCTATCTCTGGTGGGCGGGTCGTACCAAGCCCAGTGTTCGACGTGGCTCCCGGTGGGGACCTATCCCATAACAGCCACCTACAGCGGCGACACCCTCTACGCCACGAGTACCTCGTCGGTCCAGAACTTGACCGTCGGCGCCGCACCCCCGGGTCCCGCGTGGGCGTTCGGGTCCCTCGGCAACCTGTTCGCACCCAATGTGTCGGTCTTGCCCAATTCGGTGACGTGTGTGTCCACAAGCGACTGCTGGGCCGTCGGGGACACCTCGTCGAGTACCGCTGCCACAGCGGCGCTGGCCCTCAACTGGAACGGGACGTGGTGGACGGAGTCGTCCTTGCCGAGCCTCGGCGTGTCCAGTTCGGAGCTGACCTCGGTCAGCTGTGACTCGAGCTCTGACTGCTGGGCAGTCGGGCTTTCGGGTGTCGACAACCCCACCGCGGGCGAGCAGCTCCTCACCCTGAATTGGAACGGTTCGTCGTGGACCCGGATCACGACCCCCAACCCCACCAGCGGCACCGTCCAGTTCGTCGGGAATCCCGCCCTCACCTGCACGAGCACCACCAACTGTTGGATTGCTGGTGCCTGGCAGCCGGGCACCCCCCAGGACTTCGTCCTCCAGTGGAACGGCACGACGTGGTCCGTAGGATCGGTCCCAGCGGCCACATCCCCGTACACCGGCACCACTCTGGGAGCTGTCACCTGCACGAGCGCGTCCAACTGCTGGGCCGTCGGAACAGAGAGTTCGAGCACGGGCAGCAACGCCTTCGTCGTGCAATGGAACGGCTCATTGTGGGCGACGGTGTCCACGCCGAGCGCCCCGGGACTGGGCTCGGTGACCTGTACGTCTTCCTCGGACTGCTGGGCCGCCGGCCCCGATACGTCCGGGAGCACCACTGGGGGGCTTCTCCAGTGGAACGGGACGGCGTGGTCGACGATCACGCTCCCGGGCATCAACACCGGGCTCGACTCGGTGACCTGCAGCTCCTCGTCGAACTGCTGGATCGTGGGGCAAGACACGAGCGGAGCGTCCATTGTCGGCGTCACCTACCAGTGGAACGGGACTTCGTGGTCGGTGGGGACGCTTCCCCAACCCCTGCCCCAGGCCACGCCTTTGTCCATCGCGTGTTCGGGATCCGACTGCTGGACGCTCGTGGTGCCCACCACGGGCAGTACGGGATCACCCAAGGCGTATGTCGAGTACACCGACGGCACCTCGGCCGGAACTCCCGTCCTGCCCAGTGGAGGGGTCCCCCTTGCCGTCCAGGGCAACGCCCTGGGGACCGACGCGCTGGGCGGCGGCAGCGCGCTCGAGGCGTGCCAGTGTGAGGGTCAGGCCACCCAGACCGGTGCCTCCCAGGCGGGCGCCACCGACCCGGTCGACGCCGCCACCGGCGACAACTATTCCTCGGCTACCGACCTGACGGTGCCGGGAGCCGGTGTCCCGCTCGCCTTCACCCGAACCTATGACGCCCAAGTCGCCCAAGACCAGGTCAACGCGGCGGCCTCCCCGGGACCCCTGGGTTATGGCTGGTCCTACAACCTGGGCGAGAGCGTGTCCTACGACGCCTTGACCCAGACGGCCGTGGTGACGGAGGGCAACGGCGCCCAGGACGTCTTCGACGCCTACTCGTCGTCGACCTCACCGGCGTGGTGCTCGGGTCCGACCCCTGACTTCTGCGCGGCGTCACCACGCACCATCGCCACCTTGAACCAGAGCACAACCGACGGGTCCTGGACGCTGGTCGACAACGTCAACAGCCCGATGACCTATGACTTCAACTCGTCGGGGGTGCTCACCCAGATCACCGACGCCCAGGGCGATTCCCTGACCTCGTCGCCAGGCACCCCAGGGTCGGGCCAATGTCTCTCGACCGCCACGTCGTGCACCGTATGGGAGAGTTCGGTTTCGCAACGGACCCTGACCCTGGCGTTCGATTCGACCGGTCAGCTCATGCAGGTGGCGGACTCGGCGACTCCCAATCCGAACTTCGCCACCTTCTGCTTCTACACCCAGTCTTGCGCCTCGGACGCGCCCGGCGGCGGGGGCCAGTCGAGCGATCTCTACTCGGCCAACGATCCCGGCAGCCTCACCACCACCTACACCTACGACGCTTCGAACCCCACCAGCGACCTCCAGCACGACGTCCTGACCGTGTCGCCCCCGGGAGCGGGTGAGGTTCAGAACACCTACAACGGCTCGGGCCAGGCCATCACCCAATCGAACGCGGCCAGCGGCCAGGTCACCGACTTCATCTACACCGGTAACGCCTCGAGCCTTGATGGAGGGTCGACCCAGGTGACCACATATCCGCAGGGCACAGGCGGGCCCGACCAGGTAGACACCTACACCTACTCGAGTGGGGTGATGCTGTCGGATACGACCAACAGTTCGTCATCTGCACAGTCCACCGAGATCGTGGCACGGGATCCCGTTTCCCTGCTCCCCACCGACGTCGAGGACCCCAACCAGAACATCAGCGCACAGTCACTTGATGCCTATGACCTGAGCAACACCCACTCGACCTCGACGGACGGGAACGTCACCGCGTCCTCCGACGCCGTCGGTAACACCACCCAGAGCGCCTACAACGGCTTCAACCAAGCCTGGTGTACGGTGGACGCGGCCGACTACGCTGACGGCGTAGCTTGCCCTAATTCACCTCTCACCAGCCCGCCAACGGCCGGGTCAGGACCGCCCTCGAGCATGTGCTCTGCCTCGTCGACGACACCGTGCCTCGGCGCGACCATCTCCTACTACAACACCTCCGACCAACTCACAGCCAAGACCGATCCCCTCGGCAACACAACCACCTACGCATACACTTCCGGCGTTTCCGGTGTGCCCAACGGGCTCATGTACTGTTCCGCCGATCCCGTTTCCTTCCGATCCGACTTCGCTTGCACCACCTACGCTGGCACGCATGTACGAGGCACCACCACCCACACTTTCGATTCGGTCGGCGACACCCGGACATCGACCGACGCCGACGGAGGCACCACCACCGACACGTACAACTCCACCACGCACCCGGGCCTGGTGGCAACCAGCACCGGTCCCGACGGGACCACGACCTCCTACACCTATGACGCCACCGGCCAGGTGCTCACCCAGGTGATGACCTTCGGCAGCAGCTATTCGGCGACGACCGAGTACGCCTATGACGCCAGCGGACAGAAGTACTGCGAGGTCGACCCCTACGAGTACGCCCAGGGTGTCACCTGCCCGACTTCTCCACCGTCAGCGTCGAGTCCTCCGGCGGGTGTCACGAGCACGTTCTACGACAGCAACGGGCGTGTCGACCAGACCACCAATGCCATTGGCGGCACCACCATCACCACCTACGACGATGCCGGAAATAAGGTATGTGAGATTGGCCCCGCCGCCTATGCAGCGGGCAAGAGCTGCCCGACCAGCCCGCCAACGGCGGGTATTTCGGGGGCCACCGTGGACATCTACAACGCCCTTGAGCAGCTGACCGAGGAGATCAGTCCTATCGGCGGCGTCACCCTCTACTCCTACGACGCGGCGGGGAACAAGATCGAACAGGACGTCGAATCCAACGATACTCACCACGATCCCACCGTCATCACCACCTACGGATATGACGCCGACAATCGAGTGATCTCCACCACGGTGGATCCCGGCTCGTCGGCGGCGACCACGCTCCAGAGCTACGACCCCAACGGCAACGTTTACTGCAGCGTGTCCGCCAACGCCTACGCGGCGGGTGCCTCTGCCTATCAATGCCCACCGTGGCAGCCGTCGTGGATCACAAGCCCTCCCAGTCCGCTCAGTCTGTACTCGAGCTCCCCGAGCGCGGCTCAGGCCAACAACGTCACTATGACGTTCTCCAACGCCAACGGGAACCAGGTCCAGAGCACCAACCCTGATGTCGACACGACCGTGAGCGCCTTTGACGGCGACGGGCGGACCTACTGCAGTGCCGATGCCACCAACGTGGCAACATGGCTGACGAACAACCCGTCGGTCCCCTACCCGTATCTGTGTCCCAGCCCGCCATCGCCGACAGCGCCAACTGGTAGCACCACGGGGTACACCACCACCATCTTTGACGCCGCCGGTCGGACCCTGTCCTCCACCGACCCGGCGGGAGACACCACGTCGTACACGTACGATCCCGCCGGTCACCAACTCACCATGGTCGATCCCCGCGGAGAAGTCACCACCTCCTGCTACTACTGGGAGAACGCCTCGACCCAGTGCGCAGCCTCCGCGCCGGCGGGAGGCGGGTCGGGCGATGACCTGTACTCGCAGACAACGCCGCCGACGACGGCCGACCCTGGCGGGGAAACCACCTTCACCACCTACTATCCGGGCGACAAGCCGGACATCACCGCGACAGCGGCCGGATTTTCCACCGATACCTACGACGCCAACGGAGACTTGACATCGACCACGTATTCGGGGACCGCCAGCGGGTACTCGACGCCACCGAACGTGAGCAACACCTACAACGTCGACGGCACCAAGGCCACCATGATCGACGGCACCGGGACCACCACCTATACCTACGATTTCGCCCGGGACGTCACCCAACAAGCCCTAGCGGCCGGCTCGGGGACCGGGCTCTCGAACGACACCACCTCCTACGGTTACTTTTCCACCGGGGATCTCGAAACTATGACCTACCCCTCATACGGAAGCTATTCCAACCCCACAGTTACCTACACGTACGACGCCACCGGCGCGTTGAACAACGAGACTGATTGGCTGGGGAACGCAGTTAGCTTCGCCCACGATGCCGACGGGAATCAGACAACCCAAGACAACGCGGGAACGAGCTCCACGTCGTTCTCCTATGACGCCGCCGACCAGAACACCCAAGCGACCTCAAGCCTCAACTGCGCGGGTACGAATGGGACCTTGACGCAGTACTTCGGTGGTCCCAACGGATCGCGCAATGCTGACGGGCAGGTTACCCAGGACTTCGAGCAGTACGGAGGGTCGTGCGCCGGACCGACCCCCTACCAACGCAACTACAACTACGACGCGGCTGGCCGTGTCGTTTACCAGGGTACGAGCGCCTCTGGGTCCAACAACATCGCCTATGACGCCTCAGGTGATCCGACCACGATCTCCAGCCACGACTCGAGCGGCAACTTCGACACCTACACGCAATCCTTCGACCAGGCTGGCGAGGTGACCGGACAGACGCCCAACTCGGGAAGCTCGGGAGTTGCGTCTATCTATGGATATGACACGCTTGGTGACCAGACCAGCGATTCCTCCGGTTCGACAACGTCGACGTACGGCTTCAATCAGATCCGCCAGATGGGCTCGTTCAATCCTGGAACTACGACAACGACCACTTACACCTATAACGGAGACGGTCTCGAGGCCTCTTCTGAGCCATCCACGGCCACCTCGCCCACCCAGCTCACTTGGGATACCAACGACTCCTTGGCCACGCTGCTCTCTGACGGGACCAACGACTACATCTACGGATCCAACGACCAGCCCGTTGAGCAGGTCAACGTCACAAGCTCACCGCCAGCCTCCAATCCCCAATTCATGACGTATACGAACTCTGAGTCGAGTTGGCTCATGACCAATGCCGCCGGTGCGGAGACCGCGTATTGGCGCTACGATGCCTTCGGCAACCTCGCCTTCGGTACGCCCGGATCACCATTTGGCTTCGCTGGCCAGTACCAGGACTCGTCGTCGAACCCGACCGGCTTTTACGACATGCGGGCACGATGGTATGACTCAGCTACTGGATCCTTTACTACGAGGGATCCGCTTTTCAACGACACCGTTCAGGCATATGCGTATGCCGACGATGATCCCGTGAACTCGAGCGACCCGTCGGGCACCGACACTCTTCTCGGGCCGCGGTGCTTCCAGGTTGCTAGTTATGACACAGGAGACTGGGGAGGTATCTGTATTGGGGTGATGGAGCAGGCCTGCGGCTTTCGTCAGCTCTTCTGCACATTCAGTTCTACCTACCGTGCTCGAATTGACTTCAATTCTCATTCAGGGCGTTTGGAATCCGTCGGAACACTTGATCTCGTTCTCAATAATAAGAACGAGGAAAGTCCATACTCCTCCACCGTGCTGTCGTCGACCCGGGTCTTTTCGAAGAGACTAAACGTCAAACATAAAACTCTCTATGGACCTTGGAGAACCACGGGTGACTGTACGGACGGAATGTACTCGGGTGGCAAGTACTGGGCAGACGCCCTTGATGCGACCATGGGTTTTCGAAATGCAGACTGGGCTTCCTATTCCGGGTGGATGCAGAGCAATAAGGCGCGTTCCTATGCCTCGTGCTGATCTTGCAACAGCACAAAACCTAACCTCGACATCCTCCACGTGAACTCTGTCCAACTGGTTGAGACTAGAGTCCTCTGCCGGCCTCCTCCCAAGGCAGCCAGAAGCGGGGCGGCCATCGACCCGTTCGCCAGCCGCTTCGAACAGGGGATATTCATGCCAACCGCCCGAGGAACAACCGGAGCCGGAGGAGCCGTCCAAAAGGATTTAGGCGGAGAGACAGCGGCATTATGAGCGACAAAACCCGGACCGTGGCCGGTGGGTGGTCGTGCAGATTGTCGGCATCCTGGGTGCGCCCGGAGCGCATCGACCGGGCGAACGCGCGGTCTTCCCACCGAGGAGTGTCAACCCGGCAACGCTGAGCCGGGGGAATAGGCAGTTGCACCAGGACGGCGATCTGTTGAAATAACCTCCATCGTCGGCCCCTTGCGGGCCACCAGCGGGTCACGAAATCCTATTGAGGTCGCGTGCACGGCTTGGAGTACATCGCGGCCGACGAGTGCAGCGAGCCCGGGCGAGGCAACTGACTATCATGAAAATGACGGAGCTGCTGCGGGAGAAGGCTTTTGATCGAATCACAATCGGATCCCGCGTCTGCGACGCTGACGACCGGAACTTCGCGTCCGCATGCGCCCGATGCGAATTCGATGGATGCTTTCTGCCACATCACTTTAGCGGTACCCCAATGGATCAAGAGGGAGTAATGTTTGGATTCATATGAGCTCGTCGTACACCTTACATTCGCATCACAATAGCTCCGGATCGCCCAGCCTTCTCTTCGATGCGAGCCACCGATCGATTTCCGGATTGTCACTCGGGGCCGCTTTGATCAGCGCCGAGTACATACTGACTGGATTTGGGTTACATCGCTTGGTCCAGATCAATCCAGCGACCCTGAGTAGATTCACTGAAACGTTGGGAGCAGCTGGAAAGGTCCTCCTCCTTGCATCCACTTATTGGTTGCTAGGCAAGTTCTCTGCCCTTCCCAGAATTCTTCTGACAGTGGGTCTCGCGATTACCATAACATCGAACCTTGCTGTCGGGGCGGTGGCTGTGATCCCTTATCAAGTATCATCGTCACCTGATCTTGACCTTGAATTTCTCGGTCTACTTATCATCACAAGTACTCTGATCGCATGCCTGCTGACTTACCTAGTGCATGGGGCTTCTACTTCAATTAGTGACAACGCGAGCTCAAGAGACCAGATGGGACTACAGCCGTTGACCGCGTGTGTGACTGTTGCTGTACTTCTTACTGCGTCCGATGCATCGCGCGCTGTTTCACGTGTTAGCGCCTTCGACTCGGGCGCGCTCAATGATACGACACACGTGCTATTTGCTTCGACGCTCGCGGTTCTTGGTGGGTTCTTCATCTACTGTGGGGCAAGGCACAGGCGCCTTCGCGGTACGCTTTCTT